>Ga0134099_1000917_pt1 | contig 30643 bp, 28 predicted proteins | sample 10_taG_2_FD_105482 | JGI IMG/M metagenome (GOLD analysis project Ga0134099, IMG submission 105482) | Switchgrass degrading microbial communities from high solid loading bioreactors in New Hampshire, USA - 10_41_5_180_A2 metaG | ecosystem: Engineered > Bioreactor > Semi-continuous > Anaerobic >...
AACGCCATTTCGGAGGAGTCGACGTCGTGGTACGAGCCGTCCAGCAGCGTGCAGCGGATGCCCGTCACCGGGTAGCCGGCCAGAACACCCTCGGCCATGGTCTCCTGTACGCCCTTGTCGACCGCCGGGCGGAAGTTGAGCGGGATGGCGCCGGCAAAGATCTTGTCGACGAACTCGTACTCGCCGTCGGCCAGCGGCTCGATCTCGATCTTGCAGTGGCCGTACTGGCCCCGGCCGCCGGTCTGCTTCTTATGCTTGTACTCGCCCTCGGCCTTGCCGCGAATGGTCTCCTTGTAGGCGACCTTGGGCTCGCTCAGAACGGCCTCGACGCCGAACTTCCTCTTCAGCCGCTCGATCATCACGTCCACGTGGGTCTCGCCCAGACCGGAGAGGATGACCTCGTTGGTCACCGGATCGCGGCGCACCGTGAAGGTGGCGTCCTCCTCAGCGAGGCGCTGCAGGCCCGAACCGATCTTGTCCTCATCGCCCTTGGACTTCGGGGCCACGGCCACCGAGTAGACCGGCGAGGGGAAGTCGACGGGCGGCAGGATGAAGGGCTTGCCCTCGTCGCCGAGGGTGTCGTTGGTCTGGGTGACGGCCAGCTTCGCCACGGCGATGATGTCGCCGGGGCCGGCTTCGGTCACGGGCTCCTGCCCCTTGCCCTTCGGAATGAAGATGTTGCCGATGCGCTCGCTGCGGCCGCGCGTGTGGTTGTACACCGTCGAGTCGGCGGTGATCTTGCCGGTGAAGACCCGCATGACGGTCATCCGGCCCACGAACGGGTCCGCAGTGGTCTTGAAGACCAGGGCGCTGAACGGCTGATCCTCGCTGGCCGGCCGGCTGGCGGGCTCGCCGTCGGGCGTCTCGCCGAGGACCTCGCCGCGGTCGGCGGGCGAAGGCCCGTAGGCGACGATGGCGTCCATCAGGGTGCTGACGCCGATGTTCTTGGCGGCCGAGGCGGCGAAGACGGGGACGATGTCGCCCTTGCACACGCCGAGCCTCAGGCCTCGCTCCAGTTCCTCCTGGGAGAGCTCGCCCTCCTCCAGGAACTTCATGGTCAGCTCGTCGTCGGCCTCCGCGGCCAGCTCCATCAGCTTCTCCCGGATCTCCGCGACCTGCCCCTCAAACTCGGCGGGGACGGCCTCTTCCTTGACCTGCTTGCCGGAGAAGATGTAGGCCTTCTGCTGCACCACGTCGACAACGCCGCTGAAGTTCGCCTCGGCGCCGATGGGCAGCTGGATGGGCACGACGCCGCGGCCCCACGCCTCTTCCAGGGCGCTCAGCGTCTTCTGGAAGTTGGCGTTCTCCCGGTCCATCTTGTTGACGACGATCATCCGGGAGACCCCGGCCTTCACGGCGTGGTCGTAGTTCAGCTCGGCGCCCACCTCGATGCCGGCAACGGCGTCCACCAGCAGGACGGCCGTCTCGACGACCCGCAGGGCGGCCTTGACCTCGCCCACAAAATCAAAATACCCGGGGGTGTCCAGCAGGTTGAACTTGTGGCCCTTCCATTCCAATGGCGCGATGCCCATGGAGATGGAAACCTTCCGCCGGATCTCCTCGGGATCATAGTCCATTATGCTGTTGCCCTCGTCGACGCGCCCAAGCCGATCGGTAGCCCCAGCCGTGAAGAGCATGGCCTCAGCCAGGGAGGTCTTCCCGGCCCCGCCATGGGCAATAAGGGCAACGTTCCGCACCTTTTCGACAGCAAATCTTCTCAACCCCATCTCCTCCTCAACGGTTGATCGAACTGCGCTCAGCCGGGGGCCCCCCAGCGACGGTTCGGATTTGCAGGCGGTTTCACAGGGGCTAAACGCGCACCGCCGCGCGGTGCGCTCCCGATGGCTGGGCGCCGGATGGACCTCATGCACAAGGAGCAGAACCCATAGAGTTGCAACTTCGACCTGTCCGAAGGGGTCTCCTTCCGACCGGCGCCAATCTTATCCGAAAGCGCTAGCCCACACCTTAGATACTGTGCCACCACCCTTTCCGCAATACACCACGATCCTTCCCCGGGCATCAACCCGGTCCGGTCGGCGCCGCACCGGAGAGCACCAGCAGCACCAGGTCAGCCGGGCGCTCCACCCAGAAGTCCGGCCCGGCAGCCGACAATGTGTCCCGGTTCACCGTCCAGCCCACGGCTGCGGTCCGGCACCCGGCGGCCCGGCCGCACTGCACATCCAGGGGGGCGTCGCCCACCATGAGCACCCGCGGCCCCGGGGCAACCCCCAGCAGTTCCAGCGCCCGCAGAGCGGGCTCCGGGTCTGGCTTGTGCCGCTCCGTCTGGTCCACCCCCACCAGCACCGCGAAGTGCTGCTTCAGCCCGCACAGCTCGAGGCCGCGCCAGGCCAGGGGCGTGTATTTGGACGTCACGACGCCCAGGCGCACGCCCGCCTGCCGCAGTGCGGCCACGGCCTCTTCCATGCCGGGAAAGCGGCGCAGCATCTGGTCGTGGTGCCTGAGGTTGAAAGCGCGGTAGGCGTCCACAAGCTCGTCCACCCGCTCCGGGGCGTAATGGGCGAAAACCCTTGTCAACGGCTCGCCGAAGTGCGGGTAGGCATCCTCCGGAGCCATCTCCCGGCCCAGCAGGGTCCGCATTGCGTGTTGGAAAGAAGCGATGACCACGTCGTTCGTGTTAATCAGCGTGCCGTCCAGATCGAAAAGGACGGCGTCAAAATGCGCCAAGTCGGTCTACCTCCCCGCAACAGGATTCGACTTGGTGTTCGGCTATCCCTGCGGGCGATCGACAATAGCAGAAGGAGCCCCCGACACCGAGGGCTCCCGTCGCGTTCGGCGAACTTATGCTCTTCCTTCCGCAGCCGCGGTGGGGTGGAGTTCCTCCGGCGCCAGGACGATGATCGCACCCTTGGCGCAGACCTCCTCGCACTCCCGACAGCCCACGCACGCGTTGGGCCGCACCAGCACGGCCGTGCCGAAAAACGGACCGTCTCCCGCCAGCTCCAGGCAGTTGAACGGGCAGATCTCCACGCAGAAGTCGCAGCCGGAGCAGGAAACGGGATCGATGACCGGCTTTGGCCAGTCCGCCCGCTTCGCGATGCGCGGCTTGTAGACGCCGAACTCGTCCGCGATCGCCATCACCGGGCAACTGCGCACGCAGGCGTCGCAGTCGATGCAGAGCTTCGGATCGATATAGTGCAGCTGCTTGCGCTCGCCGCTGATGGCCTCGGTCGGGCACACGGACACGCAGGCGGTGCAGCCGATGCACTTCTCGTTGATAAAGTGCGGCACGGTTCTCCCTCCTTGTTGGGGGGCCACTAGCCGGTCTCGGGCAGGCGCCCTTCGCGCAGACGACGCGTGATCCGATATCGCAGCGACTTGCCGGCCTCCGGGCGGGGAGCCAGCGTTTCGACGAACCCGGCCAGCGCCTCGGGGTTGAGCACCGGCACGCCGCCTTCCGCCGGGTCGTCCGGGGCACGCATGCGGGAGAGGAGCACCAGGGGAATCACCGGCAGGCCGTCCGCCTCATCCCATTCGCTCAGCTCGGCCCGCACCCATCGGGCGCACTGAAGCGCCCGGTCGGCCGCCGCCTCCACCCGGCGCCGTGCCCGGGGCGAGCGCGCGGGCCCGGGCGAGTGGTCCACGCACACCGCCAGCAGGCCCGCGGGGCCCACCAGCAGGTAGTCCGGGCGCTCGCCGGGGGCGTCGGACCAGTCGGTGATGATCCACTCGGGCTCCAGGGCCTTCAGGGCTTCCTCGACGCTCCGCTGCCCCGAGCGCTGCTGCCACCGGGTCAGGGCCAGGGAGCCGGCCACGCCGAACAGGAAGATCCCGAAGGTGCCGAACATGTTCCAAATGCGCATGCCCGTCACCTCGGCGGCCCGGAAGAGGCTCCCGACCAGGAAGGCGATGAGCAGCAGCGTGATCAGGTACCCCCGCACGGGTTCACCTCCGTCTCCCGCTGCGCCTCGCAGGCGCTACTTCAGCCCCAGCAGGTACTGCGCGATGATCGAGATCTCCTCGTCGGTCAGGCGCCCCTCGAAGGCGGGCATGTAGTACGGCCCCTCGGAGACGACCTGCTGGCTCAGGTCGATTTCCGTGGTGGTGATGGCCCGGTTCTGACTCCAGTAGATCGGCATCCGCTCGTCGTGCGGCATGGCGTCAGGACCGCTCGCCCGCTTGATCCAGTCCTCCAGGAACTCCTGGTCGATGCCCCAGGCGCCCACACGGCTGAGGTCCGGACCGATATACGCGCCCTTGGTGCCGATGATATGGCAGGTCAGGCACATGCTCTTGCCCGTGTCCCTGAGCAGGGCCTTGGCGGCGACGTTGATCTCCTCCGGCACGTCCGCGTCAGGCAGCGGGATGACCCCGGTCTCGTCCGGAGACAGGTCGGCCGCCGGGAGCGGCGCCTTCTGGGAGTTGCCGACCATGTACCACTGGGACCCGGTCGGGTCTTCGTACATGATGAACAGGGTCAGGGCCTTGACGGCCTCCTCATCCATCGGGCCGCCGTGCTGTTTCAGCCATGGGGGCATCTGCGTATAGGACATCCAGGCGTCCTTGCCCTCGGGCGTCTTCACCCGCACCCACTGGTAGTGGTCGGCGTTGCCGGCGCGACCCCTGGCGATGGTGTCGTAGAGGTAGTTGTAGACCTCCTTGCCGGCCGGGGACTCGGGATCCACCCGGAACTGGGCGCGGTTGAGCGGCATGCCGATGACGCCCTCGCCGTACGGGCCGTGGCACTGTACGCAGTTCTCCGCGTAGAGCTGGGCGCCCTTCAGCACGTACTCCTCGCGCTGCCGGTACTCCGCGGTCGCCATGCGGAAAGGCTCCCGCACGCCGGTGCCCAGCAGCAGGAGGGCCAGAGCCAGCGAGAGCAGCGTAATAACCTTGTACTTCCTCTCGTTACGCACAGGCGGTGATCTCCTTTCCGGGCACCGATTTAGTAATCACCGATCCAGCGCTGGATGAAGTAGACGGCAGCCAGCACGCCGAGGAACAGCGTCAGGACGATCAGAAGTTCCGTCGCCTCCGAGACCTTCACCCCGTGGTACCACGGGGTCGGAATCGGCGAGGCATAGCCCAGGAGGCTGGTGAAGTCGAACATCGTACCGCCCCTCCTCCCCCTAGATCTTCACGGCGTGGCTCGGCTCGTGCCGCGTCCGTTCGGTGATCTTGCCGGTGTTGACCAGCACCGTGCCGTCAGACTCCACGATGACCTCCATCATGTCCAGAGGCCGGGGGGCCGGACCGGCGATGTTCTGCCCCGTGATCTCGTAGACGGAGGCGTGGCACGGGCACATGAACTTCTTCTGCGTGGCGTTCCAGGGGACGGTGCAGCCCAGGTGCACGCACTTCCAGTACAGGGCCATGAGCCCGTCCTCGGTGCGGGTCAGGTAGTACTTGCCGTCCCGCACGACCACCACGTCGCCGATCTCCATCTCGTGGGCCTTCACCGGGGCGGGCACGATGCCGCCGAAGCCGGTCAGCTTGATGGGCCAGAACATGCCGCCGGCGCCGGCGGCCGCCATGCCGATCATACCCCCGATGGTGGCAAACATGACAGAGCGCAGAAGCTGGCGGCGGGTCATGCCGTCGGCCGAAAGACCCGGGGCGGGCGGAGCCGCCGCCGCAGCGCGGACCTGATTCTCAGCGGCCATGGAATCTCACCCTTTCCCAGTCGTTTGTCAGTCAGCGGCGAGGCCGGCCTAGTGCGGGGGCTGCAGCTCCCACGGCCAGACCAGGTGCATGGACTCGCCCCGGAAGAACGTGCCGATCGACGACAGCACGATGAAAGAAGTGAAGTAGAACGTGTACAGCGCGATCATGACCTCGCGGGTGTTGGCCTGCCAGCGCCGCCTGACGATGACGGCAAGCACCCAGGGGATACCGATCATCAGCACGAGGGGGATGAAGATGGAACCCACCCACGAGACGGCCGAAGTCGGCAGGCCCGTCTGCTCAAGCAGGTAGGTGACGGTGGCGGAGATGCGGTAGGACCCCTCGGGCATGCCCGGCACGCGCACGACCTCGTCCACCAGCACCAGTGCGATCTCGATTACCGCGGTGTAGATGGCGGAGAAGATGGCGATGGGCACGCCCTTCTTGGTGGAGAACCAGATGCCCGACCCCCGCCGGTCCCGGTCGACGTACGGGATCATGGCCAGAAGCACCAGGGCGGCCCCGGGCACGATCACGCCCGCCAGCGCGGGGTCCATGTGCAGGAGCAGCTCCTGCAGACCCAGGAAGTACCACGGCGCCTTGGCCGGGTTGGGCGTCTTGTCCGGGTTGGCCATGTCCAGCAGCGGAGCGTCGATGAAGGTGGCCATGAGCGCGAAGGCGAGGATCGCCGTGACGGCCATAATCGCCTCGATCGAGACGAGGAAGGGCCAGGTGTAGACCAGTTCCTCCTTCTGGTCCGGCTTCACCTTGGGGCCCGTCTGCTGATACTTCTGAGTCACGTCAGCCATGCGAGCTCCCTCCCTACTTCGTCGTCTCGTCGCCGCCGGCGGGCAGTGCCTCCGGGTCCTCCTCATCCTCGTCGTACGGGATGGGGGTGGAGATGCCGCCGTCCTTGCGGATGCGCCAGAAGTGCACCGCCATCAGCGCGATGCAGGCGAGCGGCAGCAGGATGACGTGCAGCGTGTACCAGCGCACCAGCGTGGACGGACCGATGTCAAAGCCGTCCAGCAGCGCCCGCTGGACATAGGTGCCGATGACCGGCGTGACCTTCGCCATGTTGGAGCCCACCTGAATCGCCCAGTACGCCAGCTGGTCCCAGGGCAGCAGGTAGCCCGTGAACGAGAGCAGCACGGTCACCAGGAAAAGGACGACGCCGATCACCCAGTTGAACTCCCGGGGCGGCTTATACGAACCGGTGTAGAAGACCCGCGTCATGTGCAGCCAGACGGCGATCACCATGCCGTGGGCCGCCCACCGGTGGAGATTACGCGCGAACGGACCGAAGATGACATCGGTATCCAGCGCCTTCATCGACTCGTAGGCGCCGGGCACGGCCGGCACATAGTAGAACATCAGCCAGACGCCCGTCACGGTCAGCATCAGGAACATGAGCAACGACAGCCCGCCGAGGCCCCAGGTGTAGCTCATCCGCACGGCGCGCCGCGGCACCTTGACCGGATGCAGATGCAGCACGACGCTGTTGAGAATGACCAGGACCTGATTGCGCGGGGTGTCCGGGTATTCATTCCGGTAGATGGACTTGTACAGCGTCGTGTTCTTGAACCTGGCCCACAGACTCACCGAACCAGCACCTCCCCATTATCGGAAGCCAGCGACCCGGAATCCAGCCAGCCACACTGCGCAACGGATTCATTATAGCCGTAGTGCGGCTTTACAGGCAACATAAAAACGTCATAAGTGATGGTATTGCGTGTCAGAAAACACGCCCCCACCCGCCCCCCGGGTACCGCTTGTGGAAAAATGATAGTCCTTTCTATCTAGTTGTCTGGGTCTTTTTCTTCCTGACCGTGGCACCAAGGGACTAGTACACAACGTGCACAGTGTCGAAGCTGGCCTCTGCCCCGCTCTGCTCCCCGACGACGCGTACGGTGAAGCGGTGCGTGCCCACGATCCGCTCGGTGGGGTGCACCCGCAGCGTCACCGAGGCCCGCTCGCCGGGAGCCAGGTGAATGTCAGACCGCTCCAGGGCCGCCCAGTTCGCCGGCAGCCCCTCCACGTACAGGTGGAACAGGTCGCCCTCGTCGCCCAGGTTGATGACCGAGACGGCCATCACGTTGCCGCTGCTGACCGGCCCCCCTGCAGCCAGCACCTGGCGGTGGTTCTTCGCCACGACCAGGTCCACCAGCGGCCGGTTGGCCAGCATGTAGGCCGACAGCCCCCCAAGAATCGCCGTCAGCGTCAGCGGCAGCACAAGGCGCGGGGCGAGTTTCCGCACGTTCTGCCACAGCCGGCCGCGGTCGTTCAGCGCCACGGCCCGCTCGCCGGATCCGATGGTGAAGTTGAGGACCCGGGGCACCTTCCGGGCCCGGGAGACCAGCGCGCACGCGTCAAGGCAGTCGCCGCAGACGACGCAGTGTTTCTGCTCGGTGGTGCGCGGGTCCACGCCCATGTGGCAGATCTCCGCGCACAGGCCGCAGGTGGCGCAGATGTCGCGGTTGCCGGGCAGGTTCATCACCTGCAGGTGCATCGTGTCCGCGTTGGAGATGATGGACTGCAGGTGGCCGTACGGGCAGGCGATGCGGCAGACGCTGGTGCGCCACCAGGCCATGGCCAGGGTGAAGAACAGCCCGAAGCCCAGAATGAAGAGCGTGGGACCGGCGGGCACCTGCCCGGCCTGGTAGCGCGCCAGCAGGGCCCGCCCGTCACTGAAGTAGCTCCACACCACGAAGGCGCCGAACAGGCTGACGGCCAGCGAAAGCAGCGTACTGCCCGCCCGACCGAAGCGCCGGTCCCAGCTCCGGGTCAGCTCATTGAACAGGTTCTGGGGGCAGACCCACCCGCAGAAGACGCGTCCGAACAGCAGGCTGGCGGCGATGATGGCGTAGATCACCGTCACCAGCAGCATGAAGAAGACGAAGGTGTGCTTCACCCACAGCCGGGTGCCGAACAGGTACAGCGACATGCTCGGCACGTCAAACCGGAAGAGGTTCACGAATGGTGAGAGAATCAGCAAAGCCAGCACGGCCAGTTGAATCGTGCGGCGGTAGCGTCGGATGACCGTCTGAACCTTGCCGAGACGGCTCTTCATCTCCATCCCCCTCCGAAGGTGAGCCAGACCCCCTCGCCACGCGGCGAGGGGGTGGCGGTGCTGCGCTAGAAGCCCGTCGGACTGTTGGGCCCGAAGCGCAGGCCGGTTGCCATGTAGTACACGAAGAAGATGGCGATCACGGCGTAGACGAGCATCAGAAACTTGGGCACGGGACCGTGACCGTGTTCTGTCTCGCTCTGCGGCCGATTCTCCTCAGACATGCTCGCACCTCCTCAGCCTCAGCGTGCGATGGGCTTGTCGTCCTCGACGTACTTGTACTTCACGTTCTCGTCCATGCTGGCGGTGCCCGACCGGAAGGCCCAGTACATCGCCACCGCGACCAGGGCCCACAGCGCCAGCACGGCGAGCAGCAGGGTACCGCTGGAAAGGTTCAGATCGCTGAACCGGGTCCACTCCATACCCATCGCGGAGTTCCCCCTTTCTCAGCGCCTACTCCTGGGTCCCCAGCCACTTGATGTAGGTGGTCAGGGCCCAGCGATCCTCGTCGGAGAGGCCGTTCAGCCGCCAGGCGGGCATGCCGGAGCCGGAACCGTCCTCCTTCAGCGTGCCTTCCGAGATCACCCAGAAGATGAACTGGTCGGAGTGAGTCTTACCGGCCTCATACCAGTTGGTCGGGTAGGGCGGGCTGCCCCAGCCGTCCTCCGCCGTCATGCCGCGCATGTCGGGGCCGTGGCACTGCAGGCAGCCGGCGTCCTCGATGAGCTGCTCGGCCCGGGCCAGCACGGCGGCGTCGTCGATGGAGTACGGGTTCACGAGGCCCTGGTACTCCTCAGGCAGGATGTCGTCGGTGGCCTCCAGGATGTTGGGGCCGGGGTACTTCGCCAGGGTCTCGACCGGCACCGCCCAGTCGCGCAGGACGAGCAGGTACTCAGCAAGCGCATCTAGCTCATCCGCGGGCAGGTGGGCGTAGGAGGGCATGATCGAGTTGGGCTCGGTCGACCGCGGGTCGATCAGGTGGGCGATGTGCCACTCCTTGGAAGGCAGCCGGTGGCCGACGTACTTCAGGTCAGGACCGGTCCGCTGCGAACCCAGCAGGGCGGGGTTGTCGTTGCCGTAGTCCTCCGGGCGGGTCGGCCGGCCGCCGACGGTCCTGCCGTCGTCCAGCGTGACGGCCGGCGCCTGGAAGGCGGCGTCGTTGGGAAGCGTGCGGACCTGCTGGGTGTGGCAGTACCAGCAGCCCTCGCGGATATAGATCTCACGCCCGCGCGCGACCTGGGAGCTGATCGGCTTGCCGTCCGCATACATGCCCGAGTAGCGGGGCGAGGACGGCGACGCGGCGTACAGGTCCTCCTGCATCAGCGGCACTGCGACGGTGGCCACGATGGCCCCGGCGAGGAGCAAGAAGGCGCCGAGACCAAGCAACGCAGCGTTTCGCTCGAACTTGTTGCCCATGTGCGCACCCCCTCCCTATACGCCGGCGACGATGGAGCCGGCCTCAGCAGACTCGCCGCTGAACACTCTGCCGGCGGTCGCCGTCTTGAAGATGTTGTAGATGAACAGGACCTGGGCGCCGAGGATCATGGCCCCGCCGAAGGCCCGTGCGATGTTGAAGGGACGCTGGTTGATGACGGAGGCGATGAAGTTGGCCGACTGGTTGGCCGCCCAGTCAGACCCCTGCACCAGGCCGCCGATGGTCAGCGAGACGAAGAAGAGGGTGAAGCCGATGAGGGAGAGCCAGTAGTGCCAGTCCATGAGCTTGGCCGACCAGATCTCCCGGTTGATCAGCCGGGGCAGGGCGTAGTAGATGGTGGCGAACATGATGAACGAGAAGGTGCCGAGCACCGCCAGGTGCGCGTGGCCCACGACCCAGTTAGTGAAGTGGATGATGGAGCTCACCGAGCGCAGGGACTGCATCGGCCCCTGGAAGCAGGTGATGAAGTAGAAGACCATGGCGGTCACCGTGAACTTCAGGGGCACGGACTCCTTCACGGCGCCCCAGCGGCCGTTCATCGTGCCATAGAAGTTGGTGAGAACGGTCCAGACCGGAATGATCAGACAGACGGAGAAGGCGATGGCGACGGTCTGCAGCCAGTACGGGACCGGACCGTTGACCAGGTGGTGGGCCCCCGTGGGACCGTACACGAACATGAGCATCCAGAAGCCGATCATGGAGAGCTTGTGGCTCCAGATGGGATTGCCGGTCAGCTTCGGCAGCAGGTAGTAGACCGCCCCGACGCCGATGGGCGTGAACCAGTAGCCCAGGATGTTGTGGCCGTAGAACCAGTTGACCACCGCATCGTTCACGCCGGTGATGGGGTTGGTCGGAAGCAGGAACTGGTTGCCGATGACGTAGATCACCGGAGCGGTTACGATGGCGCCCAGCATGTACCAGGCGGTGACGTACAGCTCCTTCTCCTTGCGGTTGGCGAAAGTCATGAGCACGTTGAAGAAGACCAGGGCGAACATCACGACCGTCAGGAGCTTCAGGACCCAGGTCGACTCGGCGTACTCACGGCCCGCGTTCATGCCCAGGAGCAGGGTCACGCCGTAGGCGGTCATCAGAAGGTTGTAGAAGACCACGGTGAAGTTGCCGAGCCGCTCGCTCCACAGCTTGGTGCCACAGACCCGAGGAACCATGTAAAAGAGCGTCGCGAAGTAGGCACCGCTGAGCCAGCCGAAGAGCACCAGGTTGGTGTGCACCGGACGCACCCGGCCGAAGGTGAAGTACTCGAGCACCGGGATGTTCTTCACCAGGTCCGGGAAGATCAGGAGCACGGCAGCGAACAGACCGAAACTCATACCGATGGCCATCCAGATGACCGCGGTGTAGAAGAAATTCCGACTGGCGGATCCTTCTACATTGCTGAACATCATCTATCTCCTCCCCTGTTTCAGAGTGGGACATGGAAACCTAAAGCCTTGCGCCCGGCTGGAGCCGGAGGATGGCGATGAGGACGCCGGCGGTGAAGAAGACCGCCAGGATGCCCATCGCCGCGACGGGAACCCACATCAGCCGGTGCTCCCCGGGCCGCTCAACCCGGTAGGCGGTCCACTCCGGCGGATCGCCGTTGCGCAGCACGGAGTACTTGACGGACTCGCCCATGTTGAGCACCCCGGACTTCCGGGCCAGGTAGTACACCGCTCCCCAGAAGGTGAAGAACACGGCCAGGGTGCCCACGATCTGCTGCGTGGCCAGTCGCCCGAAGGCCTCGTCGCCGGCCCGCTGCTCCACCGTGCCGACGGTTGCGGCGTGGAACCCCCCGCCGATCAGGACGAGCAGGCCGGCTGCGAGCAGCCACCGGCCCCAGCGGTACCCCCGCCAGCGCCAGCGGGCCGGAACCAGGCCCAGAATGCCGAGCAGTCCGGCGAAACCCAGCACCAGCGAGATGCCGCCGTAGATGCCCATCAGGTCGCTTTCGCCGCCGCTCAGGTGCGACGCCGCCGCCCGCCCCGGCAGGAGCAGCAGCGCGAGCAGCGCCGTCAGGAGGGCCGTGCCCCGGGACCGTGCCCACTTCATCACGCGACCGCCCCCAATATTACGATTCCCGTTCTTTTTAGTGGCAAAACATTATTTGAATCTAAATGTGCCATATGTGGCCGCGCGGGAGGGCCTTGCCACCCCGGCCGGGCCGTGTTATGATTCCCTTCGGACTTTCCGACTCGTCCGAATACACAGCACTAACAGGGTTTTCGGCCGCATTGTAGCACGTCTGGCGCCAAAGTCCCATGCGGGGCAATGCTTAGGGTCTACACCCGATCTGATTCAACGGTCTAATTATCTCGGTACATTGCGCGTCCGATTGGCTGCAACCATGGCCTTTGGCATCATAGTGGGCAGGAAAGGATGTGAAACTTCGAGTATGAGGAAGCTTGCGATGCTTCTGGCGGCTTCGCTGCTGGCCCTCGTCGTCCTGACCGGCTGCGGCGGTAGCAGCGGCAACGTGGTCGAGTGGACCGTCGAAATGGGGATCAACGGCGAAATGACGTTCTCGCCGGACGTCATCACCGCCAAGAAGGGCGACACGCTGAAGATCACCCTGGTGAATAAGGATCCGGCCGTCGCCCACAACTTCCTGATCCCGGCCTTCAACATCAACTCCGGCCAGGTCGCGCCCGGCGGGACCCAGACTGTGGAGGTCAAGGTCACCCAGACCGGCGAGCACGACATCATCTGCGACGTGCCCGGCCACCGGGAGGCCGGCATGGTCGGCAAGCTGATCGTGGAGTAACCGCAAAGGCGGAGCCCGGCGCTCGGTGCGCCGGGCTCTTTTCTTGCGCTTGACGGAAACTGACGCCATGTCTCAATATGTGATAGATGGACAGAAATCGCAAATGATGACGGAGGAGCCCTGTGAAAGTCACCTTCATCCTGGATCAAGAAGATGTCTGGCAACTGACCCGCTACGTGTACCGGAGCGACCGCCGGTACCGCCGGCAGATGATCTCGCTGGTCGTCTACCTTCCGGCCCTCCTGCTGTTGTTCATGTGGCTGTCGCTGCACCGGTTCTGGTTGAGCCTGGCGGTTGCGGCGTTGTTCAGCGGCATCCTGCTGCCGCTGATCTACTGGAAGGTCAAGCGGGATGTGATGCGCACCGCCGCCAAACGGCCCGGCGTACTGGGTGAGCACACGATCGAGATCGACGCCGAAGGCGTACGGGAGCGCACCGCGGTGAACGACACCTTCACCAGCTGGAAGGGAGTCCACAACATCGTGGACGACAAGAAGCACATCTACCTGTTCGTCGCCGAGAACATGGCTCACGTCGTTCCCAAGCGGGCGTTTGCCAGCGATCTGGACGCTCAGGCCTTCGTGGAACTGGCGAACACGTGCTGGTACCGGGCCAAGGTGGGGTGACCAGCAAAAAGACCGAGCAGAAGCTCGGTCCGATTTCTTGGTGGAGCTGAAGGGACTCGAACCCTCGACCTTCGCCTTGCAAAGGCGCTGCTCTCCCAGCTGAGCTACAGCCCCGTTTCGCCGCTTAGCTATTGTACCCGTCGCGGTCGAGCGTTGTCAACGCATATCCCGCTTCCATCCGGCGCTGATCTTACCGCAGGCAAGCCATCCGCGCCGGGGCAGACTAAGCGCGGGAGGCGATGCCGATGCCGCGACCGCTCCACGATCTGAAACAGCCGCAAATCGGCCCCAGCGCCGGCGACCTGGGCCAGTCGGCCTACGAGGCCAGCCTGCGGGACGATGCCTGGCCGCAGGCGGAGCCGCAGGACGAGGCCACGGTCCGGCCCTGGGAGGCGCCCGAGCCCCTGAACCCGCCGCCGGGGCAGAAGCGAAGGAACGGCCCGGCGCCGATGCGGGGCAGCGACGTGAAGGACTGAGCGGGGGGCAGCGCGCCCCCCGCTCCTACTTGATGGCGACGATCTCGTACCGGATGACCCCGTCGGGCGCGTTCACGGCCACGACGGTGCCGACCCGCTGCCCAACGATCGCCCGGCCGACCGGGGACTCGTTGGAGATCCGGTTGTGCGCGGGGTCGGCCTCCGTGGTGCCGACGATCGTGTACGTATGCTCGTCGCCGTATTCCAGGTCCTTCAGCACCACCGTGCTGCCGACCACAACCACCTCGTGCTGACCGACCGGCTCATCGATCACCCGTGCGTTCCGCAGCATCTTCTCCAGCACCAGGATGCGCCCTTCGATGAAGGCCTGCTCGTTCTTGGCGTCCTCGTACTCCGAGTTCTCCGTGATGTCGCCGTACTCGCGGGCCTGCTTGATGCGCTCTGCGACCTCCAGACGCTTCACCGTGCGAAGATAGAGCAGCTCCTGCTCAAGCTGCTTCAGTCCGTCCAGGGAAAGGAGTACCTCTTTCTCGGCCATGCGGTTCTCCCCTTTTCACAAGGCAACTACACCACGAGACCGTAGCAGTGGGATGTTCATTGTGGTAGGGATGTATACGACTCCGGGCGGCCGCAGTATACCCCGGGTACCCTGTACCCTTCTGCGATGAAGCACCGCGAAGCCGGGCGCGCCCGGCATCTCGCAGTGCTCCACTCCGGTGACCCATTTATTATACGTACCTCTGAGCATAATGTCAACTTAACAGTCTGACGCTTTCGGCCCCGCAGGACTCCAACCGCTCGAGATAGCTCAGGAGCAGGGAGCGCATCTCCTCTGGCCGCTCCGCCTGGTTGACCGCCGCGCGGACGCCCGCCGAACCGAAGAGCCCCTTCAGGTACCAGGCCGCGTGCTTGCGCATCTCCCGCACCGCCAGGAACTCGCCCTTGTACGCGATCATCAGGTCCAGGTGGCGGAGGGCGGCCTCCACCCGCTCACGGGGACCGGGCTCCGGCAGGAGCTCGCCCGTCTCGAGGTAGTGCAGCGTGCGGCTGAAGATCCAGGGGTTTCCGAGGGCGCCGCGCCCCACCGCCAGGCCGGCCACGCCGGCCGTGCGGAGCCGCTCCGCGGCCTCCCTGGGGTCTGCGATGTCGCCGTTGCCGAGCACCGGAACCGAAACGGCCCGGGCGACAGCGGCGATCACATCCCAGTCCGCGCGGCCCGAGTAGTGCTGCTCCCGCGTGCGGCCGTGCACCGTGATCATCTGCGCCCCGGCCTCCTCCACGCGCTTGGCAACCTCAACGGCGTTGATCGACCGCGCGTCCCATCCGATGCGCATCTTCACGGTCACCGGCAGCGGCGCGACGGCGCGCGCCACCTGCCGCACGATCTCCTGGGCGACCTCCGGTTCCTTCAGCAGCGAGGACCCGCCCCGGCCCTTGGTGACCTTGGGCGCGGGGCAGCCCATGTTGATGTCGATCAGGTCGGGTTGCTCCAGCTCCACCACCCGCACCGCGGCGCGGGCCATCGTGTCGGGGTCAGCTCCGAAGATCTGCACGCCCACGGGCCGTTCGTCCTCCATGAGGCGGATCATCTCGCGGGTGCGCCTGCTGTCGTAGAGGAGCGCCTTGTCGCTGACGAACTCGGTGACGACGAGGCCGCAGCCGTGCTCCTTGCAGAGGCGGCGAAAGGGCCAGTTGGTTACGCCGGACATCGGTGCGAGAGCCAGCGGGCGTTCGATGGTCAGGCCGCCGAGGCGGATCGGCTTCAGCAGCGGCTCGGGCAACCCTTTCACCCCCCGGAAGGATTCGTGGCGTGGTCTATTATACCCACGGCACGCCGGCTGGTCCATGTCACACCTTCAGACCAGGGGAAGCAGAAGGGCTGCCGTCCAGCCGACGACCACCGCATTCACCAGTGCGACGCTGACAGCGGACAGGCGCAGTGCGCCGAGCGCCCAGTTGACGATCTCCAGGGCAACCAGCACCGCCACGGCCACCGGCACGACGGCCGGCAGGTGCTCCGGCGGATGGGGCAGCACCCCCGCCCCCATCCACGTGGCTGCCATCAGGGCTTTCGCCGCCAGCCCCATCAGGAAGCCGCCGGGCGACGGCCCCCCGGCCACGGCCCGCTTCAGGCCCTCCTCCTGCACGGCGTACAGCCCGTAGGTCAGACCCATGGCGACCAGCGGCAGGATTCTGGGCACCGTCGGTACAAAATAGGTGACATTCTGATGAATCACGGGCACCAGCGCGCCGAGAAACGCCAGGGCCACGGCCAGGCCGCGCAGGACCGCTGCCCAGAGCCGCTCTTCCCCACCCCAGGGAGGCGCGCCGAATTCGCGCGGCCAGAGCACCCGCAGAAGCAGGAGAACGGCGGCCGCGACCAGGAAATAGGGTACCATGTAGTCCAGGACGGCCACGCCCACCTGCGGCACCCGCAGGTACACCGCGGCCAGCACGGCGCTGAGCAGCGACACCGCCACCCCCGCCAGTCCGGTGATCAGCCCGATGGGGCGCTGCCGCCGGCTGCCTGCCCGGGAACCGGGCTGCACGAGCGCCGCGACGGCAAACATCGCGCCGAGTCCGCCCGTGAGCCCCAGCAGGAGCCAGACCAGCGAGCGGGGCGAAGGAGATGCTGCCGGAGGCTCGGCGCCGAAGGCGCGGTACAGCCCGTCGGCCACCCGGGCCACCGCGGCCTCGTCATACAGGGGGGCCAGGGGGTTCCGGTTCGCGTGGTCCAGGAGCGCCACCCGCTCCGGCTCGGCCCGCCCGGCGGCCACCAGCTCCGCGACCATGCGCGACACGGCCGCACCGGGATCCGCCAGGGGCGCTGTCTGGGCCCCGTGGCCGGGCAGGTCGGGGATGTACGCGTCGAACCCGCGGCGGGCCAGTGCGTGGCCCCAGTGCTGCATCATCTCCTTGCTGCCGCCGAACCCGTGCAGCACGAGGACGACCCCCCGGCTCTCGCCCACCGCTGCCACGTACAACGTCGGGTTCCCCGCCACCATCTCCTTTTCCACAACCAGACCGGCCTGACCGCGCGCCGTCATCCACTGTGCCGCGATCACGACGGCGAGCGTCAGAACCACCCACCAGGCCCTGCGAATCATCGTCTGCTCCCCCAGCTGGCGATGTTACTATTCCTCAAGTATCAGGGTATATTCATATTCTTCCTTACATGACTGCGGATCCCCTGCCGGCGGCGCTACGGCAGTGCCACCGGCGGGTCACCATTCCGACCATGCTCCAGCGAGGAGGCGATCTTATGCAGATCCGGTACCTGGGACACGCGGCGTTCGAGATCATCGAGGGCAAGTGGAACCTGCTGATCGACCCGTTCATCACAGGCAACCCGGTTTGCCCGGTGAAGGCGGAGGAGCTCAATCCGCAGTACATCCTGGTGACGCACATGCACGGCGACCACGTCGGCGATACGGTGGCCATCGCGAAGCGCACCGGTGCGACGGTGATCACGACCTTCGAGGCCGCCCAGGCCCTTGCCGCCCAGGGCGTGCAGACCGTCGACATGGCCCTGGGCGGGAAGCGGAGGTTTGACTTTGGCCAAGTCCGGGTCACCCTCGCCTTCCACGGCTTTGGCACCGAGGGTGGCCACGCCTGCGGCTTCGTCATCCACCTGGGCGGCAAGCGCATCTACCACGCCGGCGACACCGCGCTGTTCAGCGACATGAAGCTGCTGAACGGCGTTATCGAGGAGCCCGGCATCGACGTGGCCCTGTTGCCGATCGGCGACAACTACACCATGGGCCCCGAGGACGCCGCCACGGCGGTGCAGTGGATCCAGCCGAAGGTGGTCATCCCGATGCACTGGGGCACCTTCCCGCTCCTGGTGCAGGATCCGTCCGACTTCGCGGCGCGGGTCCGGGAGACCGGCGTCACGGAGCCGATCATCCTCCGGCCCGGCGAGACCTACAGCCTGTAACCGTAAACGCGCAAACGGCCGCCCCGCCGCGGGGCGGCCTTTCTCGTTCCTGTCATCTGCCATGCGATCCTCGGCCGGAGCGGCTCCACACAGCTGCCCAGCTCCGCGGCCTATGCAACTTCCGGGTCAGCGGGACTGCCCGTATCCCACCCCGCGGGGCTGCGAACTCCCCCGGCCCGCCAGGCTACGCCGTCTCCAGGTCCGCCTCGGCGACGTCGCCCCCCACGAACGGCAGCGGCCCGGGGAAGTACGCGGCCCCGATAGCGTCGGGGCCCACGTGGGCGCCGAGGCTGGGGTTGGCGTGCACGTGGTGGAACCAGATCACGTCGAGCCTGCTCCGGAGCAGCGAGACCAGGTGGGCGACCTGGTCGGGGCAGTAGCCCTCGAGGATCATGAGGCTCACCTCGCCGCCCTCGCCCACGTCCTCGATGATGCGCTCGGCGACCGTCTCGACCGCCCGGCGGAACGACCGCGCCTTGCCGGCCGCGACGTACGTGCCGGTGGACTTGTCCACGGTGACGATGGGACGGATGCCCAGCAGGTTGCCCACGGCCCCGGCGACCCGGCCGAGCCGCCCGCCCCTGCGCAGGTAGTCCAGTTTGTCGATCGTGAAGTACAGGTGCGAGCGCTCGTTCACGGTGCGCAGTACCTCGCAGATCTCCGCAATCGGCCGGCCCTGCTCGGCCATCTCGGCGGCGACGAGCACCTGAAGGGCCATCTCGCCCGTGAGGGTGCGCGTGTCCACCAGAGTGATGTCGAGTTCGGGTACCAGCGCCCGGGCGGCGCTTGCGGCGTTGTACGAGCCCGAGAGGCCGCTGGAGAGGTGCAGCGACAGGATGGGCAGCCCCGCCTCCGCCGCCCGCACGTAGGCGCCCACATAGTCGCCCACGGCCGGCTGGGACGTGGTCGGGAACTCGCCCCGTTCCCGCAGCCGCTGGTAGAAGGCGGCGGGGGTGATGGTGACGCCGCTCTGGTAGCTCTCGTCGCCGAAGTGGACCGTGAGCGGAACGATGTGCAGGCCGTACTGCGCAATCAGGGCCGGCGGCAGATCGACTCCCCCGTCCACCACGAGGGTGCAGGAGCGCTGGTGATTCATCCAAGTTCCTCCTCACATGGCCGCGGCCGGAGTGACGGCCGCGCGCCCGCTCTCTGCACCCAGCGTACCTTTTATGATGGCGCGGACGCATCTGCCCGCAGTTCTGATCCCAGGGCACAGATTTGGCGCCGCGAGACGCGGCGCCTCTGCCCGCAGGTATAGTCCAATCGGCGCAATCCACGCGCGCCTAGACCAGATTGAGCTCCTGAGCCAGCAGGATGGCGTGCACCCGGTCGCGCGCCCCCAGCTTGGCGAAGATGGCGCGCACGTGGTGTTTCACGGTGCCCTGCCCGATGAAGAGCTTCTCGGCGATGTCCTGGTTCGAGGCGCCCGAGGCCATGAGGCGCAGCACCTCGGTCTCCCGCTCGGTCAGCGGCTCGGCCAGGGGCTGGGGCTTCGGCCGGGTTGCGGCCATGGAGGAGAGCCGGCTGAACTCCTTCAGCACCCGCGTGGTGATCTGCGGCTGCAACAGCGACTCGCCCTCCGCCACGGTGCGGATCGCCTGGGAAAGCTCGTCGTACTCGGCGTCCTTCAGCAGGTACCCCCGCGCGCCGGCGGCGATGCCTTCGAAGATGTACTCATCGTCGTCGAACGTGGTCAGGATGATGACCCCGGCAGGGCTGCCCCGGCGCGTGAGCTCCCGGGTCGCGGCAACCCCATCCATCACGGGCATGCGCACGTCCATCAGGATCACGTCCGGGTTGACCTCGGCGGCCACGCGCAGGGCCTCCTCGCCGTTCGATGCCTCGCCGACCACCTCCATGTCGGGGTTCCGGTTCAGCAGCGCGGCGAGCCCCCGCCTGAGCAGAGACTGGTCGTCCACGATCATGATGCGGATCTTTCCACCATCCATGAGGGCTCCCCCCGTCAGAGACCGATCGGCAAGCTCAATGATACCTGAAAACCGCCGTCCTTGCGCGGCCCGGCCTCAAACTCGCCGCTGAGCGCCTGGGCCCGCTCCCTGAGCCCCACCAGGCCGAATCCGGAGCGGACGGACTCCTCGTGGTCGCACCGCCCCAGGTCGTCGTTGACGACGCTGAGCGTCACCCTGTCGGGCAGCTGCGTCAGGGTGATCTCCACGCGCGTGGCCCGCGCGTGCTTCTGGATGTTGGTCAGGCTCTCCTGCACGGTGCGGAACACCGTCATGCGCGCGGCGGTCGAGAGGTCGTGGCCGCCGCCGTCCACGCGGAAGATCACCGGGGTACCCGTGGTCTGCATCCAGCGGGCGGCCAGCTCCTGAATGGCCTTCGGCAGCGGCCGGTCGAAGCGGTCCAGGGTCTCCACCATGTCCTCGCTCGAGCGCATGGCCGCCCGGATCACGTCCAGCGCCCGGCGCACGTGCGACAGGGCCTCGGCGGGATCCTCCTCGGCCAGGGCCTCGGCGTTCTGCAGGTCCACGATCACCGCCGTCAGGTGGTGGCCCAGCCCGTCGTGGATCTCCCTCGCCATCCGCACCCGCTCCCGGGCGATGGCCATCCGCCGGGCCTCCGCCAGCCTGGCCTCGAGCTGCCGGTTGACCTCGCGCAACTGCTGTGCGTAGTGGATGGCCTGGGTGCGGGCCTCCAGTTGGAGCCGGGTCATGGCCGCCATCACCGCGGCGAAGAAGTACGTCACGCCGAAGGCCACGGTCAGCGAGAGCGGGGAGACGGCTCCCCCGCCGCCGAACAGCAGGAGGGAGGCGCCGGTGAGCAGCGTGGGGAAGGCCACCGCCGCCACCACGCCCCTGGATCCCCCCGGCATGAGGAAGACCATCTGCGCGGAGACCGCGAGGAACAGCTGATTCATCAGGGGCTCCCGGGTGGTCCACACCAGGGCGAGGATCAGCCCGGCCTGCACGACGACGAACAGGGCGCGCCAGGCGTACGGCACGGGCCTCACGGATGCGCCGGCGTACGCGGCCAGCAGCACCAGGGTGAGCGTCAGCACCCGCCACCACTGGGGGTCGCCGTCCACCAGCCGCGCGGCCAGCATGACGCCGGCCGTGATCACGAGCACGCCGGTGTTCCATATATGGTAGACCCGGATGGGGTCGGTGAGCTTCAGGGCCATCTGCGGCTCCGGCGGTCCGGCGAACCGGCCGGGGGCGCCGGCGTCGTCGAGGTCGACCCCCTCCTCCCCGGGGCGCAGCATTCGAACCGCCGCCCGCACCTCCCCGAGCACGTCCTTCGCCTCCAGCCGCGCCGCCCTGACCGCCTCGCGGACGGGCCGGGCGGCCGCCGTCATCTCCCGGAGGCGATCCTCCAGCGCGGAGAGCCGCGCGACCAGGCGGGCGTGGATGGTCCGGGCCAGCCGCTCCCGCTCCTCGCTCTCCGCCCGGTGCTCCACCGTCTGGTCGTACTCCCTGAGCACCTGGTGCCGCTGGTTCACGCCTTCCAGAAGCTGCCGCGCCAGCCGGCCCTGCCGCTCCTGCTGCAGCATCGTCAGGGTGACCAGCGCCGCGAACACGAGGTAGAGCAGGTACATGCCGATGCTGACGACCATGTTCGCCCCGGGCTCGCCGGGAGGCGTGATGGCCAGGTAGAGGGCGAGCCAGAGAGCGGCGAGGGTGCCCACGAAGGGAGCCCAGCGCCGGACGGGGATCAGGTACACGGCCTGCACGGCGACCACGGCGAAGAGGAACCGCGTCAGGCCGCCGTCCAGCGCGTAGATGGCGGCCACGAGCATGGCCTGCCCCACCAGGTAGAGTTCGGGCCGCATTCCCCGGCGCCAGGAAGGAGACGTGGGGCGGATGCGCGACCAGACCGCCAGGTAGATCAGGCCGAGGCCGACGCCGGCCAGGCGCGCCCACACAGCCCTGTGCGCCGCCTCGCCGGAGAGCCACGAAAGGGCCGGCAGGAAGGCGAGCATCAGGGCCGCAAACAGGTTCATGGGGTGGGGATACCCGGTGCGGAACAGCCGGTCCAGCCAGCGCACGATTCGCTCCTGAACAGCTTCCATGCCCTCATTGTATACCTTATCGGAGTCTTGCACACGGCAAGGCTCGTGGGATTATAACCTCATAACCACTCGACATAGGTCGGTAGATTTACTGCTCCGAAAGATTGCTCTAGAATAGGACCGAAGGCTATTGGTCCCACTCTTGTATGCATCCGAATATCCATCCGCCCCCGGTACCAACTGCGTGCTCCCGGAGGCGAAGGCCGCCCGACAATACTGCGATCTGGAAAAGAGGTGCTCGAATGGCTCGTACTGATACGTTCAAGGCCAAGTCGACCTTCAACACCGGCTCGGGGACGGCGGTGATCTACCGCCTGTCGGCGCTGGAGCAGGCCGGGCTGGTGAAACTCGACCGGCTGCCCTTCTCCGTGCGCATCCTGCTGGAGAACCTGCTGCGCAACCTCGACGGCTTCCTGGTGACCGAGGAGGACGTGCGGACGCTCGCCTCCTGGAACCCCGGCGAGCTTCCCCGGAAGGAGATCCCGTTCATTCCGTCCCGGGTCGTGCTCCAGGACTTCACCGGCGTGCCGGTGGTCGCTGACCTCGCCGCCATGCGCGACGCCATGGTGAAGCTGGGCGGCCGGGCCGACCAGATCAACCCGCTGGTCCCGGTGGACCTGGTGATCGACCACTCCGTGCAGGTAGACGCCTTCGCCTCCGACTGGGCGTACAAGTTCAACGTCGACCTGGAGTTCAAGCGGAACCGGGAGCGCTACGTCTTCCTGAAGTGGGCGCAGAAGGCCTTCCGCAACTTCCGTGCCGTGCCGCCCGGGATGGGCATCGTCCACCAGGTGAACCTGGAGTACCTGTCGCCGTGCGTCGCCCTGCGGGAGATCGACGGCGAGCTGGTCGCCCTGCCCGACACGGTGGTCGGAACCGACTCGCACACCACGATGATCAACGGCCTGGGCGTGCTGGGCTGGGGCGTGGGCGGCATCGAGGCCGAGGCGGCCATGCTGGGCCAGCCCTCCTACATGCTCGTCCCCGAGGTCATCGGCTTCAAGCTGACCGGCCGTCTGCCCGAGGGTGCCACGGCCACCGACCTGGTGCTCACCGTCACCCAGATGCTGCGGCAGAAGGGCGTGGTCGAGAAGTTTGTCGAGTTCTACGGCCCCGGGCTCTCCAACCTGTCCCTTGCCGACCGTGCGACCATCGCCAACATGGCCCCCGAGTACGGCGCGACCATGGGCTTCTTCCCGGTCGACGAGATCACCCTCGATTACCTCCGCCAGACCGGCCGCGACGAGGCGCACGTGGAGATGGTCCGCCGGTACCTGCAGGAGCAGGGGCTCTTCCGTACCGAATCGACGCCGGACCCCGAGTTCACCGACACCCTGGAGCTCGATCTCTCCACGGTGGAGCCCTCCCTGGCCGGGCCGCGGCGTCCGCAGGACCGGGTGCAGCTGAGCGGCGTGAAGACCGTGTTCCACAAGAACTTCGACGACCAGATCAACAAGGGCGGCGGGGTCGCCGTCGCCACCAAGACCGGCGTCCGGCATGGCTCGGTCGCGATCGCCGCCATCACCTCCTGCACGAACACCTCCAACCCCGCCGTGATGATCGGCGCGGGCCTGGTCGCCAAGAAGGCCGCCGAGAAGGGCCTCACCCGCAAGCCCTGGGTGAAGACCTCGCTGGCCCCGGGCTCCCGGGTCGTGACCGACTACCTCAAGGCGGCCGGCCTCATGGAGTCGCTGGAGGCGCTGGGCTTCCACGTGGTGGGCTACGGCTGCACCACCTGCATCGGGAACTCCGGCAGCCTGCCCGAGGACGTGGCGGCGGACATCACCGCCAACGACCTGGTGGTCGCGGCCGTCATCTCCGGCAACCGCAACTTCGAGGGCCGCGTGAACCCGCTGGTCAAGGCCAACTTCCTGGCCTCGCCCATGCTGGTCGTGGCCTATGCCCTGGCAGGCACGGTCGACATCGACCTCAGGACCGACCCCATCGGGCATGACCGGGACGGCAACCCGGTGTACCTGAAGGACATCTGGCCGACCAACGCGGAGATCCAGTCCGCCATCGCGAAGGCCATCACGCCCGAGATGTTCAAGACGCAGTACGCCCGGGTCTTCGACGGCGATGAGAACTGGCAGCAGCTGGAGGCGCCCAGCGGCGAGCTGTTCGAGTGGGATCCCGACTCCACCTATATCCAGCAGCCGCCCTACTTCGCCGGCATGGAGCTGACGCCCCCGCCGGTGGAGGACATCCGGGGCGCCCGGGTGCTGGCCCTGCTGGGCGACTCGATCACCACCGACCACATCTCGCCGGCCGGCTCCATCGCCGTCAACAGCCCGGCGGCGAAGTACCTGATGGAGCGCGGCGTCGACCCGGTGGACTTCAACTCCTACGGCTCCCGCCGGGGCAACCACGAGGTGATGCAGCGCGGCACCTTCGCCAACATTCGGTTGCGCAACGCCCTGGCCGACGGCAAGGAGGGGGGCTACACCAAGTACCTGCCCACCGGCGAGATCATGCCCATCTGGGATGCCGCCGTCCGGTACATGGAGGCGGGCACCCCGCTGGTCGTGCTGGCCGGCAAGGACTACGGCATGGGCTCCTCCCGCGACTGGGCGGCGAAGGGCGTCATGCTCCAGGGCGTGAAGGCCGTCATCGCCGAGAGCTTCGAGCGCATCCACCGCTCGAACCTGATCGGCATGGGCGTGCTGCCGCTGCAGTTCCAGCCGGGCGAGAACGCCGCCTCGCTGGGCCTCGACGGCACCGAGGAGATCACCATCGCGGGCATCAGCGGCGAGCTGACCCCACGCCAGACCTTCGAGGCTATCGCCCGCAAGGCCGACGGGACGGAGGTGCGGTTCAACGTCCTCTCCCGCCTCGACACCGCCGTCGAAATCGAGTACTACAAGAACGGCGGCGTGCTGCAGACGGTGCTGCGGCGGCTGGCGTCCGGCCAGTGAGGCGTGGGTCGCGAGCAGCGAGCCGTGAGTCGTCGGCAGTGAGCCGCGGGTCGTGGGCAGTGGGCATTGCGCAGCCGCGGCCGGTATGAACCGTGAACGGCGGACCTGGCCGGCACGGGAGCAGCCGGGGCTTGCTCCAGGTCCAGCGTCTGCCAATCGCCACGGGAAGCGTGCAGGGAGGGTGTTCCGCCACTCTCCCTGCTTCGACTCGCTTACACCTGGACTACCCGGCGCCGGGCCGCGGCCCCGCCTTACTACGGCAGACTTCCAACAGCCACTCCCACTGCCCTCCCGCTGCCCACAGCTCACCACCCACAGCCTTTCGCACCGCCCGCCGCTCACCACCCACAATCTTTCGCACCGCCCGCGGCTGACAGCCCACAGCCGCTCCCAGCGCCCACGTTCCACCAATGCTCGCGGGGGCAGGTCGGTCCGACCGACCTGCCCCCGAGGCGCGTCGCTCAGATCCAGCAGAACGGAACGCCGAAGACCGACGGGACCCCCGTGGCGAAGGGCTTGCCGAACGGGCTCACTGCCGGGGCGGCCGGGAACGGGAAGACCTTGCCGAAGCCCGGCACGCCGAAGGGATACGTAGCGGGGAAGACGGTGGGCGCGACCGGGGTGGGAAGCGGCACCGGAATCGGCGCCGTGAACGGCTTTGCCACCGGCGTTCCCAGCGGTTTCCCGAAGGTCGTCGGCCCGGGGAGGGGGATACCCTTGCCGACCGGGCTCCACGTCTTCGTCAGCAGCGGCGGTGACGGACAGGTGATCCCGGGAATGGGAAAGCCTCCGAAGAACACGCGTATACCTCCTGCACGGTGAGACGGCTGATGACGTAACTCCCTTTATGGTATGCCCCGCAGGCGTAGGCGGTCCCGCCTGCGCCCGCAGGCCGGGGTCGGCCGGTCACTGCAGGATTTGCTCCGTGAGGAAAGGAATCATCCGCAGGAGGACCCCTCATGGCCCAGCGCACGAAAGGAGGCACTGCCAGCATGAGCCGCCGCGCCGAAAGCGACCTGTACCCGCCCGTGAAGGCCCTGCTGGAGGGCCTGGGCTTCACCGTGCGCGGCGAGGTGAACGGCTGCGACATGGTGGCGGTGCGAGACGACGCCCTGGTCATTGTCGAGCTGAAGCGGACGGTCAACCTCGACCTGCTGCTCCAGGCGGTCGACCGGCTGCGCCTGACGGAGAACGTGTACCTGGCGGTGGAGGCGCCCCGGCGGCGCTCCCGCGGCAACCGCCGCTGGACGCAGGTGCAGCACCTCTGCCGGCGGCTGGGCCTCGGCCTGATCACTGTGCACTTCACCGCCGGCGGCCCGGCGGCCACCGTCCTGTTCGATCCGTCGCCGTGGCGCCCGCGCCCGGACTCCCGGAACCGGGCGGCGCTCGTGCGCGAGTTCGGGCGCCGCTCCGGCGACTTCAACGTCGGCGGATCGGCGCGCGTCCCCCTGATCACCGCCTACCGCGAGGACGCCCTCCGCGTCGCCGCCTATTTGAAAGCGCACGGCCCGTCCGCCGTGAAGGACATTCGCGCGGGGACCGGCCTGCAGGCGGCCGGGCCGCTGCTCCAGCGCGATTACTATGGCTGGTTTCAGCGGACCGCCCGCGGCGTGTACCAGCTTTCACCGGCCGGCGAGGACGCCCTGCGCACCTACGCCCACGTCGTGTCGAACCTGTGCGCACGCCGTGTCGAACCGGACGGCGGATGACCCGTGACGACGAATGGATCCGCTGGTCGGCCTTGCCTTTGACAGGCGGCCGATCCGGTTGATACGCTGAGCATTGAAATCCTCACGCGTGAAGGTGATGGGGCCATGCGCTTCGATCCGCTCGATTATCCGTATCCGTCCCGCCGCAACTGCGTGTACGCGACCCGCGGCATGGTTGCGACCTCACAGCCTCTGGCCGCGCAGGCCGGCCTTTCCATCCTGCAGCAGGGCGGCAACGCGATCGACGCGGCCATTGCCACCGCCGCCGCGCTCACGGTGGTGGAGCCCACATCCAACGGCATCGGTTCCGACGCCTTCGCCCTCGTCTGGACGGGCGGCAAGCTCTACGGCCTCAACAGCAGCGGCCCCGCCCCGCGGGGTCTGAGCATCGAGGCCCTGAAGCGCGCCGGCTTCAGCGAGATGCCCCGCCTTGGGGTCGCGCCGGCCATGGTTCCGGGCGCCCCGGCCGCCTGGGTGGAGCTGAACCGCCGCTTCGGCCGCCTGCCCCTCTCCACGGTGCTCGCCCCGGCGGTCGACTACGCGGAGCGCGGCTACCCCGTCTCGCCGACGCTGGGCCGCAACTGGCAGATCGCTTTCGAAAACTACCGCAAGAACCTGACCGGCGAGGAGTTCCGTCCCTGGTTCGACACCTTCGCCCCCGCCGGGCGGCCACCGGCGATCGGCGAGGTCTGGCGCTCGCCGGGCCATGCCCGCACCCTGCGCCTCATCGGCGAGACGGCCGGCGAGGCCTTCTACCGGGGGGAGCTGGCCGAGCGCATCGCCGCCTTCGTCGGCCGGCACGGCGGCTACATCACGCCTGAGGATCTCGCCGCGTTCCGCCCGGAATGGGTGGAGCCCCTGCACGTGCACTACCGCGGGTACGACGTGTGGGAGCTGCCGCCCAACGGGCAGGGGCTGGTCGCCCTGCTCGCGCTCAACATCCTGAAGGGGTTCACATTCGGCGCCCGCGAGGAGGTTGAGACGTACCACCTGCAGATCGAGGCCATCAAGCTCGCTTTTGCGGACGGCCTGCGCTTCATCGCCGATCCGCGGTCGATGGACGTCACCCCCGAGGACCTGCTTTCCGATGCCTATGCCGACGGGCGGCGCCGGCTGATCGGCCGCACCGCGCTCGAGCCCGCTCCCGGCCGGCCGCCGCGCGGCGGCACGGTCTACCTCGCCGCAGCGGATGCCGAGGGCAACATGGTCTCGTACATCCAGTCCAACTACATGGGCTTCGGCTGCGGCATCGTCATCCCCGAGACCGGCATCGCCCTGAACAACCGGGGGCATACTTTCCGGCTCGACCCCGCGCACCCCAACGGCCTCGGGCCCGGAAAGCGGCCCTACAACACCATCATCCCCGGCTTCCTGACCCGCGACGGCCAGGCCGTGGGCCCGTTCGGCGTGATGGGCGGGTTCATGCAGCCGCAGGGCCACGTGCAGGTCATCACCAACGCCATCGACTTCGGGATGAACCCCCAGGCGGCGCTGGACGCCCCCCGCTGGCGGTGGGTAGAAGGGCGTACGGTGGAGATGGAGCACTCGGTTCCCGAGCACATCGTCGACGCGCTCGCGCGCCGGGGCCACGCCGTGCGCTGGGCCATGGGCTCCGACGGCTTCGGCCGGGGTCAGATCATCTGGCGGATGTCCGACGGCGCACTGGTCGGCGCGACCGAGCCGCGCACCGACGGTCACGTCGCGGCTTATTAGGCATCCCTACTTCTATCGCCCTATAGCGGCGTAAGCCTTGGCTCCACCCATAGACCCATCTCACCAGTCCGAAATGGAGACTTTGTTGCCCTGTTAGACCAAAGTCCCCTCACGCTACAATATTGTAGGTTAGGCAGCATGACGGCTGCGCGGAGCAGCATGCAGATAGGAGTGTGAGACGATGCCCAGGAAAGTGACGATCGATGGCAACGAGGCTGCAGCATACGTTGCTTACCGGACCAACGAAGTCATCGCGATCTATCCGATCACGCCGTCATCCCCGATGGGCGAGTTCGCCGACGCGTGGGCCGCGGCGGGCGTCAAGAACCTGTGGGGCACGGTGCCCCAGGTTCAGGAGATGCAGTCTGAGGGCGGCGCCGCCGGCGCCATTCACGGCGCGCTGCAGGCCGGCGCTCTGGCGACCACCTTCACCGCATCCCAGGGCCTGTTGCTCATGATCCCCAACATGTACAAGATCGCTGGCGAACTCACCTCGACCGTCTTCCACATCGCGGCCCGGGCCATCGCGACGCAGGGCCTCTCGATCTTCGGCGACCACTCCGACGTGATGGCCGCCCGCCAGACCGGCTGGGCGATTCTCTTCAGCAACAACGTCCAGGAGGTCATGGACTTCGCCCTGATCGCCCAGGCTGCGACGCTGAAGGCCCGTGTGCCCTTCGTGCACGCCTTCGACGGCTTCCGCACCTCGCACGAGGTCCAGAAGATCGAGCTTCTGCCCGAGGAGACCATCCGGGCGATGATCGACGACGAACTGGTGAGGGCTCACCGGGCCCGCGCGCTGACGCCTGACCGCCCGGTCATGCGCGGCACGGCCCAGAACCCCGACGTGTACTTCCAGGCCCGCGAGGTCTCGAACCCCTACTACCTGGCGACACCGGGCATCGTGCAGGCGTGCATGGACCAGCTGGCCGAACTGACCGGTCGCCGCTATCATCTGTTCGACTACGTCGGCGCGCCCGATGCCGATCGGATCATCATCCTGATGGGCTCCGGCGCCGAGGCCGTCGAAGAGACCGTGAACCACCTGAATGCCCGGGGCGAGAAGGTCGGCCTCATCAAGGTCCGGCTCTTCCGTCCGTTCGCCGCCGACGCCCTGCTGAAGGTCATCCCCGAGAGCGTCAAGTCCATCGCCGTCCTCGACCGGACCAAGGAGCCCGGCTCGGCCGGTGAGCCGCTCTACCAGGATGTGCTGACCGCCCTCTCCACCGCCGTGATGACCGGCGAGCGCGCCAGCCTGCCGATCGTGGTCGGCGGCCGCTACGGCCTGGGCTCGAAGGAGTTTACCCCGGCGATGATCAAGGGCGTCTTCGACGAGCTGAAGAAGGAGCGGCCCAAGAACCGCTTCACCGTCGGTATCATCGACGACGTGACCAACACGCACATCGAGTACGATCCCGACTTCTCCACCGAGGCCGACGATGTGTTCCGGGCCATGTTCTGGGGCCTGGGTTCCGACGGCACGGTGGGCGCCAACAAGAACTCCATCAAGATCATCGGCGAGGAGACGGACTTCTACGCCCAGGGCTACTTCGTGTATGACTCGAAGAAGTCCGGCGGCATCACCGTGTCCCACCTGCGCTTCGGCCCGCGGCCGATCAAGTCCACCTACCAGATCCGCCAGGCGAACTTCGTCGCGATCCACCAGTTCGTGTTCGTGACGAAGTACCCGGTGCTGGACGCCGCGATGCCCGGGGCGACGGTGCTTCTGAACTCGCCGTACCCGGCGGACGAGGTCTGGAACCACCTGCCGCGGTCCTTCCAGCAGCAGGTAGTGGACAAGGGACTGAAGCTCTACACCATCGACGCGGACCATGTGGCCCGTGCGACCGGCATGGGGCGGCGCATCAACACCATCATGCAGACCTGCTTCTTCGCCATCTCCGGCGTGCTGCCGCGTGAGGAGGCGATCGCCAAGATCAAGAAGGCGATCGAGAAGACCTACGCCGCGAAGGGCGAGGCCGTGGTGAAGAAGAACTTCGCCGCCGTCGACGAGGCCATCGCCCACCTGCACCCGGTGAAGATCGGCGAGGTCACCAGCACCTTCGACCTGCGCCCGCCGGTGCCGGCCGAGGCCCCCGAGTTCGTGCAGAAGGTGACGGCCGAGATGATCGCCAACCGCGGCGACAACCTGCCCACCTCGCTGCTGCCCGATGACGGCACCTACCCGACCGCCACGACTCAGTGGGAGAAGCGGTCGATCGGCCTCGAGGTGCCCGTGTGGGATCCCGACATCTGCATCCAGTGCGGCAAGTGCGTCCTGGTCTGCCCGCACGCCGTGATCCGGGCCAAGGTGGCCGACGAGGCCGACCTTGCCCAGGCGCCCGCCGGCTTCAAGCACACCGCCGCCCGCTTCCGCGAACTGCCGGGCAA
>Ga0134099_1000923_pt1 | contig 30443 bp, 26 predicted proteins | sample 10_taG_2_FD_105482 | JGI IMG/M metagenome (GOLD analysis project Ga0134099, IMG submission 105482) | Switchgrass degrading microbial communities from high solid loading bioreactors in New Hampshire, USA - 10_41_5_180_A2 metaG | ecosystem: Engineered > Bioreactor > Semi-continuous > Anaerobic >...
CCTGGCCGGCCAGGACGTTGCTGCCGCCCGGCACTACATGCACCGTGGTGACGCCGCCTGTGCGGGCCTCGGCGATGCCCCGGTCGAAGGGGTAGACGCCGTCCACCGCCCGCACGTGGGCTGTGTTGGGATCGGTGGCTTCGTCGGCGTCGTTCCCGGCCCAGCCGAGGCCCTCGTTCACCAGCCCCAGGTGGCTGAAGGCGTCGATGAGGCCGGGAGTCAGTGTACGCCCGCCCGCGTCGAGAACCTCCGCCTCGTCCGGAACGTCGACCTGCGCCCCGACTGCGGCGATCTTCCCGGCGTCATCGACCAGGACAGCGCCGGACTCGATCACCCCGTCGGCGACGGTCATAATCCGCGCGTTGATGATTGCCAGCACCGTGCTCCTCCTCTCGCTGCAACCCATGGTGGTGATGTTTCTTCACGGCGTTAATCATCCCTGCTGCGCGATGGCCAGGAGGTGTTCTGTGCCGGCCCCTCCGGGCTGTTCTGCTTCGCTGGAGGTGCTGCTCTTCGCCCCTGTGTCCGGTTCCCGGAGAGCCTTCCGCACTTCAGGCCCGATCCGCCGCCTGCCCGAACTCCAGTGAAGGCGAACAGCCCATATGGACTGGCCTGCAACACCCCTGCCTGACTGACCGGTGCACGACAGGCGCCCGCCCACCTCCAGCGAAGCCGAACAGAAAACAAGCGCCGGAGGGGAACCCCCCATCCGGCGCGTCGCAGCGCATTTACTGCCAGTCGGCGTACAGCGGGAAGCGGGCGGTGAGCTCGTGCACCTCCGCCTTGATCCGGTCCAGGGCCGCCTCGTCGTTCCGGTTGGCGATCGCCCGGTCGATCAGGTCGGCGATCTGAACCATCTCCGCCTCCTTCATGCCCCGGGTGGTCATCGCCGGGGTGCCGATGCGGATGCCGCTGGTCACCATCGGCTTCTCGGGGTCATTGGGGATGGCGTTCTTGTTCACCGTGATCGAGACCCGGTCGAGTAGGTGCTCGGCGTCGCGGCCGGTGATGCCCTTGGGTCGCAGGTCCACCAGCATCAGGTGGTTGTCGGTGCCGCCGGTGACCAGCCGGTAGCCCCGCTCGAGGAGCGCCTGCGCCAGGGCCTTGGCGTTCTTCACCACCTGGCCGCAGTACGCCTTGTAGTCCGGGTCGGACAGCTGCTTGAAGGCCACCGCCTTGGCGGCGATGATGTGCATCAGGGGGCCGCCCTGCATGCCCGGGAAAACCGCCTTGTCGATCTCCTTGGCAAACTCCTTCTTGCACAGGATGGCGCCGCCCCGCGGGCCGCGCAGGGTCTTGTGCGTGGTGGTGGTGACGACGTGCGCGTGCTCCACCGGGTTCGGGTAGTAGCCCGTGGCCGCGAGACCGGCGAAGTGCGCCATGTCCACCATGAGCAGCGCACCGACCTCGTCGGCGATCTCCCGGAACCGCTTGAAGTCGAGCACGCGCGGGTAAGCCGAGTAGCCGGCTACGATCAGCTTCGGCTTGTGCTGCCGGGCAAGCTCCGCCACCGTGTCCATGTTCACCCGCTCGGTCTCGGGATCGAGGCCGTAAGGCACGAAGTTGTAGGTCTTGCCGCTGAAGTTCACGGGCGAGCCGTGGGTCAGGTGACCGCCCTGCGCCAGGTTCATGCCCAGCACGGTGTCGCCCGGCTGCAGGAACGCGAAGTACACCGCCGTGTTGGCGTTGGCGCCCGAGTGAGGCTGCACGTTCACGTGCTCCGCCCCGAAGGCCGCCTTCAGCCGCTCCCGGGCGATGTTCTCCACCACGTCCACGAACTCACAGCCGCCGTAGTACCGCCGGCCGGGGTAGCCCTCAGCGTACTTGTTGGTGAGCACGCTGCCGGCGGCTTCAAGCACCGCCGTCGGCACGAAGTTCTCCGAGGCGATCAGCTCGATGTTCCGCTGCTGCCGCTCGACCTCCTTCTCGATCACCGCGTAGACCTCGGGATCATACCGCTTCAACGCATCCATACTACAGAGCCGCCCCCTGCCGCTATTTTTTCATGTTCCAATTATCACATCCGTACTTCGATCCGACAAGCACCCGCGCATCTTTTTCTTCGGCCGCTGTGAGCTGACCCGGTGTGAGGGTGAGTCCCAGGCCCCGGGCAAATCCCCGGGCGAACGCGTCGCGCGCCTCGGCCCAGCTCACCTTCCGCCCCAGCGCCTCCGCCAGCGTCGTCGACTTGGAGCGGAAGCGCGCCATGAGCCGTTCCGCCGCGACCCCTTCCGGGAACCGCATCAGCCGGAAGAGCAGCGGCACGTCGATGTCCAGCAGGATCGACCCGTGCTGCAGGATCACCCCGTCACGGCGGGTCTGGGCCGACCCCGCCACCTTACGGCCCCCGATCTGCAGCTCATAGGCCGAGGCCGTGTCGAAGCAGGCGGTGTGAAAGCCGTCGGGATCGGCCCGGCGCGGGTCGCGGTCGCCTCCGGACAGCTCCGCCGGCACGCCCAGCTCCTCCATCCCGGCCAGGAGCCCGCGCGAGATCTCCCGGTAGGTCTCGATAACCCCGCCGGGCATCAAGTCTTCCCGGACCACCACGCTATATGTCAGCTCCATGTGGTGGAAGATCAGCCGGCCGCCGGTGGGCCGCCGCACGTATCCGTACCCGCCGGCCCGCACCGCGTCCAGGTCGACCTCCTCCAGCATCGACTGGAAGTAGCCGATCGAGACCGCCGGGGGATCCCAGCCATAGAAGCGCAGGGTGGGCGGCACCTCCCCCCGCCCGTGGGCCATCGCGATCGCCTCGTCGACGGCCATGTTCTCCGGTCCCGGGCGGTGCCCGGTGTCCAGCAGTCGCCAGTTCGTCTCCTTCAGCGCCATACATCCCCCACCGTCGTATCTCACCACTCCGTCGCCCAGCGCCGCTCAGCCCGGGGGCCGGAATCAGGAAGGCGGGTGGGGTGTGCCCTGCGGCATCCCCACCCGCTTTCCCGATCAGCTCGGGTTTGCCCGGTAGCGCAGGTTCGGCCGCCTGGCCGCCAGCGCCTCGTCCAGCCGTCCGACCGGAGTCTTGTGCGGCGCCGACTTCACGTGCTCCGGATTGGACCGGGCCTCGTCGTGGATGCGGATCATCGCGTCAATGAACCGATCCAGCGTGGCCTTGTCCTCCGTCTCCGTCGGCTCGATCATCAGGGCCTCCTCCACGATCAGCGGGAAGTAGATCGTGGGCGGGTGCACACCCTCGTCCAGCAGCCGCTTCGCCACGTCCAGCGTCTTGATGCCGGTCTCCTGCTTCAGCGTGCGGGCCGACAGCACGCATTCATGCATGCAGTAGCGGTCGACGAACAGGTCGTAGTAGCCCCGGAGGCGCGCCATCACGTAGTTGGCGTTGAGCACCGCGTGCTCCGAGACCTCCTTCAGCGCCGGGCCGTGGGCCAGCACGTAGGCGTATGCCCGCACCACGACGCCGAAGTTGCCCCAGAACCCGTGCAGCTTGCCGATGGACTGCGGGCGGTCCCAGTCGAGCACATACCGGTCGCCCTGCTTCTCCACCACCGGCACCGGCAGGAAGGGCACCAAGTGGGACTTGACGCCCACCGGACCGCTGCCCGGACCGCCGCCGCCGTGCGGCGTGGAGAAGGTCTTGTGCAGGTTCAGGTGGACGACGTCGAAGCCCATGTCGCCCGGCCGGGCGTAGCCCATGATGGCGTTCAGGTTCGCGCCGTCGTAGTAGCAGAGCCCGCCTGCCTGGTGGACGATCTCGGTGATCTCCTTGACGTGGGGATCGAAGAGCCCCAGGGTGGACGGGTTGGTCATCATCAGGGCCGCCGTCTTCGGCCCCACGATCTGCCGCAGCGCCTCCACGTCGATGGAGCCGTCGGGCAGCGACTTCACCGGCACGACCCGGTAGCCCGCCATCGCCGCGGTGGCCGGGTTGGTGCCGTGGGCCGAGTCGGGCACGATGACCTCGTTCCGCTCCAGGTCACCCCTGGACTCATGATAGGCGCGGATCAGCAGGATGCCGGTCAGCTCGCCCTGCGCGCCGGCGGCCGGCTGGAACGTCATCCGCTCCATGCCGGTGACCTCGCAGAGCCAGCTCTCCAGGGTGTGCAACAGCTGCAGGTTGCCCTGCACGGTCTCCGCCGGCTGGAGCGGGTGCGTCAGGGCGAAGCCCGGGATGCGGGCGGCCTCCTCATTGACCTTCGGGTTGTACTTCATCGTGCAGGAGCCCAGCGGGTAGAAGTCCACGTCCACGCCGTGGTTCAGCCGGCTGAGCTGGGTGAAGTGGCGGACGACCTCAACCTCCGAAAGCTCCGGCAGGGCGGCGGGCGTCTGGCGGATCAGGTCCGCCGGGATCGCCTCGCTCAGCGCCACCTCCGGCACGTCCGGGGCCGGGAAGGTGACCGCCCGCTTGCCGGGGGTCGACTTCTCAAAAAGCAGCGGCACGAGGCCCATCCTACTTCACCTCCCCCAGCGCGGCCACAAGTCGGTCGATCTCCGCCCGGGTCCGCTTTTCGGTGAACGCAAAGGTCAGCACGCCGGCCACAGTTCCGGGCGCACCGCCACCGGCCGATCCGCCGGCCGCACCGCCCAGCAGCTCGGGATAATCCGCCCCGACGTCCACGCCGCCCAGGATCTTGTGGTCCAGCAGCCGCCGGCTCACCTCCGCCGCGGAGGCGGGGGCGACGACGGCGAACTCCTTGAAGAACGGGGCGTCGCCGGCCAGGCGCCACCCGGGCAGGTTTGCGATCCGCCGTGCGGCGTAGTGCGCCTTCTGCAGCGACAGGTTCGCGACCTCCCGGAGCCCCTCCTTGCCCACCAGGGCCAGGTACACGGTGGCCGCCAGGGCGATGAGCGCCTGGTTGGTGCAGATGTTGGAGGTGGCTTTCTCACGCCGGATGTGCTGCTCGCGCGCCTGCATGGTGAGCACGAAGCCCCGCTGGCCGCGGTTGTCCACCGTGGCGCCGGCGATGCGGCCGGGCATCCGGCGGGCGAACCGGTCCCGGGTGGCGAGAATGCCCAGGTACGGGCCACCGTAGGAAAGCGGCACGCCGAGCCCCTGGCCCTCGGCCACCACGATGTCGGCCCCGTAGTTGCCCGGGGCCTCCAGCAGGCCCAGGGAGATCGGGTCGACCGCCACGACGAAGAGGCCGTTCTTCGCGTGCACCAGGGCCTTGATCTCCCGCACCTGCTCCAGGTACCCCAGGTAGTTGGGCGTCTGGAGCAGGAGGCCGCCGACCTCCTCGGTCATCAGCGCCTCCAGCCGGTTCAGGTCCAGCGTCACGCCGTCGAGGGGCACCTCGATCAGCTCGACGCCAACCCCGTGCATGTAGGTCTGCACGACCCGGCGGTACTGCGGGTTGACGGAACGGGCGACAAGGAGCTTGGACCGGCCGGTCTGGTTGACCACCATGCCCGCGGCCTCGGCCAGCGCCGAAGCGCCGTCGTACATGGAGGCGTTGGACAGGTCCATGCCGGTCAGCTCGCACATCAGCGACTGGTACTCATAGATGGCCTGAAGAACGCCCTGTGAGATTTCAGGCTGATAAGGCGTATACGCGGTGAGGAACTCACCCCGGCGCAGCACCGCGTCAACCGCGGCGGGCACGTAGTGGTCGTACGCGCCGCCGCCCAGGAAGCAGGCGTACTCCGCCGTGTGGACGTTCTGAGCCGCCAGCTCCCTGAGGTGTGAGAGCAGCTCCATCTCCGTCAGCGCCGGGGGCAGCTCGAGCGGCCGGTTCAGGCGCACCTCTGCCGGGATGTTGGCAGCGAAGAGCTCCTCGGTGGAACTGACGCCGATCTCCCGCAGCATGGCCGCCTTGTCGGCCTGCGTAATCGGGATGTAGCGCATTTAGCCCTCCTTGGTGAAAGCCTCGTAGGCGGCCGCGTCCAGCAGGTTCTCGAGCTCGGACGGGTCAGCCACTTCGATCTTCAGAATCCAGCCCTCGCCGTAGGGATCCTGGTTGATCAGCTCCGGCGCGCTCTCCAGCTTCGTGTTGACCTCGATCACCTTGCCCGAGGCCGGGCTGTACAGATCCGACACGGTCTTGACCGACTCGACGACGCCGAACTGCTCTCCCTGCTTCAGCTCACGACCCACTTCGGGCATCTCGACGAAGACGACGTCGCCCAGCTGGTCCTGGGCGAACCAGGTGATGCCCACGACGCCGATGCTGCCCTCGACCCTGATCCACTCATGCTCCTTGGAGTACCTGAGATCCGCCGGTACGTTCGCCATATTGCGCGTCCTCCCTGTACGTAGTTCTCACCCGTGCCGATCAACGCTTATGGGGCGACCGGTAGAACGGGGTCTCGACGACCCGCGCCTTCAGCGGCTTGCCCCGGATGATGACCTCGACCTCGGCTCCCACGGCGCTGTGGGCCACGGGCACGTAGGCGAGCGCGATGTTCTTCCCGAGCGTGGGCGAGAAGCTGCCCGTGGTCACCTCGCCGACCACCTCGCCGCCCACGGCCACCGGATAGCCCTGCCGGGGAATGCCCCGGTCGATCATCTCCAGGCCGACCAGCTTGCGGGTCAGCCCCTGCTCCTTCACCTTCACCAGGGCCTCGCGGCCGATGAACTCCACATCCTTCTTCAGCTTCACGGCAAAGCCCAGGCCCGCCTCCAGCGGGTTGTGCTGCTCGCTGATCTCATGGCCGTACAGCGGCAGCCGCGCCTCGAACCGGAGGGTGTCGCGGGCGCCGAGGCCGCAGGGCAGCAACCCCTTCTCCTCGCCCGCGTCCAGCAGGGCCTCCCAGAGCGCCGCCGCCTCCTCCGCCTTCACGTAGATCTCGAAGCCGTCCTCGCCGGTGTACCCCGTGCGGGAGATCACCAGCGTCGGCACGCCGGTGACCGTGACGTTCTTCGAAAGGCTGAACGGGGCCATCTGCGACAGCACGACCCCCGGCGCCAGCGGCTGCAGGATCTCCTCGGCGAGCGGCCCCTGCAGGGCCAGCAGGGCGATCTCCTGCGACCGGTCGATGATCTCGAGGTTGTGAAGCCCTGCCCGCTCCCGGGCGGTGTTGATCCACTCCCAGTCCTTCGCCGTGTTGCCGGCGTTGACCACCAGCCAGTAGCGGTGGTCGTCCAGGCGGTAGACGAGGATGTCGTCGACCACCGTGCCGTTCTCGTAACACATCAGGGCGTACTGCACCCGGCCGACCGCCAGTTTGGAGGCGTCGTTGGTGCTGACCAGCTGGATCAGGTCCAGCGCCTGGGGCCCCCGCACCTCGAACTCGCCCATGTGCGACACGTCGAAGAGGCCGGCTGCCTGGCGCACGGCCCCGTGCTCCTCGATGACGCTCGAGTACTGCACCGGCATCTCCCAGCCACCGAAGGGCACCATGCGCGCGCCCAGCTTCAGATGCAGCTCGTAGAGGGGCGTCCGTTTCAGCGTTTCGTTCACCACCACACCTCACTTTCGCTTGCATAGTCTGGCCAACCGGCCAGGGGGGCTACTCCCCCGGGGGCGTGCAAAACGGGGACAGCCCCTGCACCCGGGCCGCCGCCCGCTGTGAGCTCTGTCCCCGGCGGTTGAGAGAAGCGCCTCCGACCTTCTTGGGGATTGCCGGTAACAGTATTCCCTGTAAATCGCCAAGACTCCTGCTACACAAGTGCCCTCACCAGGTCGCCCGGCCGTGTCTCCCCCATGGCCCCGGCGGGCAGTTCCAGCACCGCCCGGGCCCCCGGGACGGCCGGGCTGATGCGCCACGGGGGAAAGCCCGCCAGGGTGTGCAGTACCCGCCCCTCCGGGTCGAGGAACAGCAGGTCCAGGGGAAAGCGCATGAAGTGGGTGTGCACCTGGCGGCAGGGCTCGAGCCAGAGCCCCTCTCCCGGCTGCAGCCCCGGGTGGAACATCAGGCCCAGGAGGCGCAGGCGGAAGGTGTCAGCCCGGCGGATGCGGTCGCCGAGCACGATGCTGCGGGTGAGGTTGTGGACGATCACACTCAGGCACCTCCGTAATGGTGCACGATGGGAAAGGGTTTATCAAATTGTGGCCGAAGGGTATTTTAGGAGTCAAGTACTCGGCACAGGAGGTATCGTACGTGCACGGGTTTCGGAAGCTGATCGCACTGCTGGTCCCGCTCCTGCTCCTGTTGCCCGTTTCGAACCCGGCCTCTGCCGCAGAACTGCCGGCCCTGCGCTGGCGCTGGGTGAACCCCGCGCCGACCGGCAATCACCTCCGCCGGGTGGTGTACGCGGACGGTCAGTTCGTGGCCGTCGGCCAGTACGGCACGATCGTCCACTCGGCCGACGGGACCGGATGGACAGCCGCCCCCGCGCTCACCCTCGCTGACCTGAACGGAATCGCCTACGGCAACGGACGCTACGTGACCGTAGGAGACGCAGGCACGATCCTCACGTCGCGCGACGGGAAGTCCTGGACGCCTGCACCTTCCCACTCCGCGGCAGACCTGTTGGACGTCGCCTTCGGCGACGGCCGGTTCGTGGCCGTGGGGACAGACGGAACCGTGCTCTCCTCGCCGGACGGGCAGACCTGGAGCGCTGTCCCCACGGGCGTCACCGGCCCGGTTGAGGGGGTCGCCTATGGCAACGGCCGGTTCGTCTTGGGCGGCCAAAGGGCCCTCGTGCTGCAGTGGTCTTCCTCCGGGTGGTCGGTCTCCCGGAGCGAAAGATACATCTCCAAGAAGCTCGTCTTCACAAACGGGTACTTCTGGGCCTCCGGCGGCTACGTCATGCTCAAGTCGGCGGATGGCCTGAACTGGGAGTACGTTTTCGGCAGTAACATAGGGAGGGCGTACGAGGAGGAGCCCCCCACCGCCACCTCGCCGGACAGCCTTCGGCTCGTCGAGTTCACCACCGAGCTGGAGTACCTGGCCGCCGGCGACGGCCTCTATGTCCTCCCCGCGAACGGGGGGCACGAGGTGCTGCTCAGCCACGACAGCCTTCACTGGCGGAAAGTGGGCACCGAGTACTACCTGGGCCAACCCCACATCACCTACGGTGCGGGGCGGTTCGTCATGGTTGGTAACGACGGGCAGGTCCTCGCCTCCACTGACGGAGAGACGTGGAACCGGGTGCACGCGACGCCCGTCGGTCAGCCGCACGACGTCATCTTCGCCGAAGGCCGGTTCGTGCTGATCGAGAAGCTCTACGGCAACAAGGACGCCCGGATCTACACCTCCACCGACGGCATCAACTGGACGGCGGTCACGGGCCCGGGCTGGGGCGGCTGGAACATCGCCTACGGCGGCGGCCGGTTCGTCGTCGCGTCCGGAGGAGCGTGGGTGGCCTGGTCGGACGACGGTCAGCGCTGGCAGAGTGCGAAGGTGCCGGTGCCGTACGCGCTGGAGACGGTGGCCTATGGCAACGGGCGCTTCGTCGCCGGCGGGTCAGGGAGCAGCCTGGCGGTCTCCGCGGACGGCGTCACGTGGAAACAGGTGACCAACGCGCCGACCGGCGACATCATCCGGATCCGGTACCTGAACGACCAGTTCGTCCTGCTCGCTGCCGAGGGAGAGAAGCTGTTTGATCGGGTGAGCAGATATTACACGTCCCGGGACGGGGAGAACTGGACCCTGATCGAGCCGGGGATGGATCGCGTGTCAATCGACGCGTACGGCAACGGCCGGTATGTCGGCAGGTGCATCGTGGACAAGGAGGCCGGCACGGGACTCAACATCTGGGGCATCTGCTGGTCCACTGACCTGCGCAACTGGCACGTGGCCGCCCCCAACATCGGGTATTACAGCATCCAGGTGCACCGGGTCAACGGCGAGTTCATCGCTGCGGGGTCTTACGCCGACCACTACTACCGGTCAGCCGACGGGCTGAACTGGACGGCGATTACCCCCATCTGGGCAACGCCGGACGACCCCAGCTTCGCCTATGGCAACGGGCGGTACGTGGCGGTCGGATGGGGCAAGCTCATGGTGGCCGACGGCCCCGGCTACCCGTCCGATAAACCACCAGTGGCGGCGAAGGACGTGCGGGTGACGCTGAACGGGCGCCCCGTGCCGGTCGAGGTGGTGATCGTCGACGGCCACAGCCTGGTTCCGGTCCGTTCGGTGTCAGAACTGCTGGGCGCAGCGGTCCGGTGGGATGGGGAGCGGCGCACGGCGCTCATCACAAAGGGCGACGACCTGCAAGTTGAACTGACCATCGGCGTTGACCGTGCGCTGGTAAACGGCGAGCCCGTGGAACTTGCGGTCCCCGCCGTCCTCTACGAGAACCAGACCCGGGTACCCCTCCGGTTCCTCACGGAGGCCCTCGGGGCCCGGGTCGAGTGGGACGGGTCGACCCAGAGGATCAACCTCATCACGGAGTAGATCTTGGAAAAGGGCCGGGCACACCGCTGTGCCCGGCCTGTTGCATGCGCCTGCGCAGGGTTTGCAGCCGACGGCGCCCCGTTGCGCCGTCGCTCGGGTCAAGGCACACCGTTGTGCCCGCGGCGCGGCCGGCGCCCCGTTGCACCGCCGCGCCAGATCAAGTCAACGCCTTCGTGGATTCGACTCCCCGTCACAGTGGCGGGACCGTGCCGGACTTGCACCGGCTTCCCTCTTACCTCCCGGCCAGACTGGCCGGGAGCCCCTGCCGCTGTTCGTATGTGCTTACTCCACGTGATCGTTCAAGCCCCGACACGCTGTCGCGCAACTGCTACAGCCGTGAACGGTCACGGTTCAGCCATTCCAACACCATGCCCGTTCGGGCGTGCCGCCGCACGTGGTCCGCCAGCCGGTCCAGAGCCGACTCGCGCGCCGCGGCCGAAGGGGCCGGGGCGTTCGGGTCGGTCAGACCCGCCGAGTCCTCCTCGTCCAGCCCGAGGTCAGGCAAGTACGGGATGACCCCCACCACCGGCAGGCCGGTGCGTTGCTCCAACCACCGCACGCCGTCCGCGAAAAGCGAAGGGTCGCCCCGGAAGCGGTTGATCACCAGTCCTTTCACACGCGCACGCTCCTGCGGCCGAAGCAGCTCCAGCGTGCCGACGACCGAAGCGAACACCCCGCCTCGGTCGATGTCGGCTACCAACAGGACGTCCGCATCCAGCAGCTCCGCCGCCGTCATGTTGGCCAGGTCCCGGTCCCTGAGGTTCACCTCCACCGGCGAACCGGCGCCTTCGGCCACGATCACCTCGAACTCCGCCGTCAGCCGGGCGACGGCCCGGCGCACCGCCTGCAGGGCGACCGCATGCGGATCGGCCGTGTACTCCTGCCACGCCATCTCGCCCAGCGACCGGCCGTTCACGAACACCTCGGAGCGGAGTTCCGATCGGGGGATGAGCAGCACCGGGTTCATCTCCACCCGGGGCGCCACTCCCGCCGCCTGCGCCTGAACGGCTTGCACCACGCTGATGCGCAGCCCGCCTTCCAGTTCGACGGCCTTGGCGGACATGTTCTGCGCCTTGAACGGCGCCACCCGGAAGCCCTCCTGGCGAAGGATCCGACAGAATGCAGCAGCCATGGTCGACTTGCCCACGCTGGATGCAGTGCCCAGGAACATCAACGATCGTGCCACGGCAGTTCCTCCTCTCCCTCGGCACCCTCCGGGGCTAGTTGCTTCCCACACCCGCTGTCTCCCTGGACCTCGCCGCCTCCCGCCCCAGCAGCATCACCTGGGGCTGGCCCGTCATCGGATGGCGGACGACCTTCACCCGGCTGCCGTAGACCGCCTGGATGTTGGCCTCGGTGAGCACCTCGGCCGGGGCGCCGCCGGCCCACACGCGCCCGTCCTTCAGCATCACCAGCCGGTCGGCGTACAGCGCCGCGAGGTTCAGGTCGTGCAGAATCGCCAGGACTGTCAGCCCCTCCGTCCGGTTGAGCCGCCGGACCAGATCCAGGATCTCCACCTGGTGGGCGATGTCCAGGTGGGCCGTAGGCTCGTCGAGGACCAGCAGCTGCGGCTCCTGCGCCAGGGCGCGGGCGATCATCACCCGCTGCCGTTCGCCGCCTGAGAGGGCGGTGACCAGCCGCCCGGCCAGGCCGAGGGTGCCCGTCTGCCGCATGGCCTCCTGCACGGCCGCCCGGTCACGCGGGGTCTCGCTGCGCAGCGGGGACAGGTACGGGGTGCGCCCCAGGGCGACGATCTCCTCGACGGTGAAATCAAACCCCACCGCCGTGTCCTGGGAGACGACCGCCAGCCGCCGGGCGATCTCGCGCGGCCGGAGGCGGCGCAGTTCCCGGCCCTCCAGCAGGATCCGCCCCTCCGAGGGGACGAGGGCGCCGGTCACAGCCCGCACCAGGGTGGACTTGCCGCTGCCGTTGGGGCCCACCACGACCAGGAACTCGCCCCGGGCCACGGCCAGGTCCAGCCCCTTCAGCACCGGCGGCCCGCCGTAGCCCACGGTCACTGCTTCGATGCGCAGCATCTCCGTCCACCCCCTCTCACGACTTCGGCAGCAGCTGCCGCCGCAGGATGACCAGGAACACCGGGCCGCCGGCCAGCGCCATCACCAGCCCGACGGGCAGTTCGCTCACCCAGGGCAGCGACCGGGCCACCGTGTCGGCCGTGACCAGCACCAGCGCCCCGGTGAGGGCCGAGAGCGGCATCAGCCGGCGGTGGTCCGGGCCCACCAGCAGCCGCACCAGGTGCGGCACGATGAGCCCCACGAAGCTGATGATGCCGCAGAAGGCGACCGACGCGGCGGTGAGCAGCGACCCGGCGCCCAGGATGCGCCGCTTCAGCCGCTCGACGTCCACGCCCAGCGAGAGCGCCGCCTCCTCGCCCAGCAGGAAGGCGTTCAGCTCCCGTACGTTCCACAGCAGGAGGCCCAGCCCCGCGGCCAGGTACGGCAGCAGCCAGGCCACCTTCGGCCAGTTGGCGCCGGAGAGGCCGCCCATCAGCCAGAAGACGATGGCGTCGCGGGCCTGTGAGTCGGTGAGGTACATGATCAGCGAGACCAGAGACGTGGCGATGGTGCTGACCACCATGCCCGCCAGGAGAAGGCTAACGGTGGAGGTGCGTCTGCCCAGGGTGGCCAGGCGGAAGGCCACCAGCACCGCCGCGATCCCGCCGCCGAAGGCGAAGAGCGGGACCGGACCCAGCCGCCAGAGGGCGGACAGCAGGCCAAGACCGTCGAAGAAGGCGATGGCCACCGCGGCGCCCAGCGACGCACCGGCCGAGGCGCCGATCACCGACGGGTCGGCCAGCGGGTTGCGGAAGAGCCCCTGGAACGCCGCCCCGGCCACGCTGAGCCCCATGCCCACCAGGGCGCCCATCGTCACCCGGGGGAACCGGACGTCCCAGAGGATCGCCTCCCAGGTGCGCGGCCAGGTGGCCGGGAAGTCCGCGCCCAGCCGGTTCAGCAGGATCTTCACCACGTCCGCCGGCGGGATGCGTACTGAGCCCATCACGCCCGCCACCACCACTGCCGCCAGCAGGGCCACGGCCACCAGGGCAGTGGCCCTGCGGCCTCTGGCTGCCCGGTCTGTCATTGTGCGAACAGACCAGGGTGCAGGGTCGCGGCGAACCAGCGCAGCCCTTCAATGAGCCGCGGCCCGGGCCGCACCACGATGTCCTCGTTGGGCACGGCGACCACCCGGCCCTCCTGAACAGCCCGGACCGACTCCCACCCGGGCCGGGTGAGGACGTCCTGCACCATGTCGGGCGAACCCGTCACGATAATCTCCGGATCCGCAGCCAGCAGCTGCTCCACGGAGAAGGAGGGCCACGGGCCGTCGGCGTTTCCGGCCGCGTTGATGCCGCCGGCGATGCGGATCATGTCGTCGATGAAGGAACCGGGGCCGGCGGTCGACAGCGGATCGGGCCACACCTCGTAGAAGACCACCGGGCGGTAGCTGATCCTCAGGGTCGTGGACTCAATCTCCTCCACCTCGGCCCGCATCTCCGCCACCAGCGCTTCCGCCGCTTCCGGGGCGCCCAGCGCCCGGCCCAGGGCCACCATCTCGGTGAAGAGGTCCTCAAAGGTCGCCGGGGCGAAGACGAAGGTCTTCAGGCCGTATTCCTGCTCCAGCCGGTCCCGCACCTCCACGGAGCCCTCGATCATGATCACCAGGTCGGGCTCGGTGGCCAGGATGCGCTCGTAGTCCGGCGGGAAGAGGCTGCCCACCGCCGGAACCTCCAGGGCCGCCTCCGGGAAGTTGCACCAGTCGGTGCGCCCGACCAGCCGGTCGCCGCGGCCCAGGGCGAAGATCACCTCGGTAGCCGAGGGGCCGAGGGAGAGGATGCGCTGGGGCTCGGCCTCGATGGTCACCTCACGCCCGGCGCCGTCAACCAGCGTGATGGGATAGGCGGCCTGCGCGGCCCCGCCCCCCGCTTCCGGGGCTTCCGTGTGCGAGCCGGCGCCCTGCTGTTCGTTCCCCTGTCCCGTGCTCTGCTGTCCGTTCTCCTGCCCGGCGGCCTGCTGCGAGCCCCCCTGGCCCGCAGACGGGTCCGTCCCGCCGGAGGGCGACCTGCCGCCGCACCCGGCGAGGATGGCCACCAGAAGCACGGTGACCAGGAGCCACCCGAACCGGTATCTCTTCATAATAATGAACCTCCTGGATGTGCCTTACTGAGCGTCGCTGTTCCGGTCACACGAGCACACGGCGGAAACGAAAACCCCCTCTGGATTCACCCAGAGGGGGAAGCGCGACAGCACGGAATTACGCTACGCGTAACGTCCCCCCCTTTCACCCGAAGGTTGAGCGACGTTGCAGCGACAGGCAGGTTTCCTGACTTCGGATCAGCGCCTTCCCCCTGCCTTCCCAGCCTGACGGCCAGTGGCGTACGCGGGGGCGACTCCCCGTTACAGTGGCGGGACCGTGCCGGATTCGCACCGGCTTCCCTTTTAACTCCGGGCCCGGAGGGCCGGGAGCACCTGCCGCTGTTCCCATATTCAGTTTGTTTCAGTATACATTATAACGCAGCCCTTGGCAAGCGGGAAACCCGCCTCGCCAGGGGCTGCAAGGCATGGCGCTTCTGCGCAGCGCTCAGGGGACCTCGGAGAACCGGAACGGCGCGTCGGGGCCGATCAGGCGGAGCAGCGGAAGGTCCTCCGGCACCACGTGGCCCACCACGTTGACCCGCGGGTCGGCCAGCAGGTCCGCCAGGGCCACCTGAAGCTCACCCGAGTAGCGCCCGTATCCCTCGTTGTCGATGGTGACGGCCCCGGCCGGCCGGGCCGCCGTGTTGAACGGGATCACGGCCGGGCCCTGCGCCGCGTACGAGCGGGAGAGGGCGCACCGGATGACGAGTGCGGCGGCGTCCGGCCGGTTCCGGTGGGGCCGGTCCAGCACCAGGGAGCGCTGGATAGGGTCCAGCCCGGGAACCAGGCGCACCCGCAGCCGCCACCCGCCCGCGTCCGTCCGCGCACCTCCCTCCTCCTTCCGCCTCCCTCCCGCCGTCGCCAGCCTGCCGGCGGCCACGGCCTCGGCGACCCGGTCCAGCTCCGCCTCCGTGGCCCAGGGGTCGCCGAACAGCACCGTGTCGACGACGCCGGTTCCCAGCAGTTCCCCGGCGGCGCGGCCGGCCTCGGCGTTCCGGTGCTCCTCCAGGGTGGGCAGGCCAGCCCCGATGGGGCCGCGCCTCCCACCGATACCGGCGATGAACGCCGCCACCCGCAGCCCGTGTGCCTTGAAGTAGGCCGACGACCGAAGCAGCGATTCCCGCGAGAGCCCCGTCTCCGGGCGGGGGTAGTAGTTGTGGCAGGCCTCGAGTCGCGCCGGGTCGGCCCCGGCGGCCATCACCCGCGCCAGGAAGGCCGGGTCGGCCGTGGAGGCGTTCAGCACGATGCGCAGCCCCTCCGGATTGCGTGTGAAGGCGGCAATCTCCTCGGGTTCGAAGCCGTAGTCCAGCCTCAGGCCGGCGAGGCCCATCCGCTGCAGGACAGCAAGGTCGCCCGGCCTGGCGCCCAGTTCGGCGAGGGCGCCCGGGGCGATGTCGGCCACCACCGCCATGCCCCGCCGCCCGGCCTCGGCCGTCAGGTGTTCCAGCTGCGCCACGCTGCCGGCCAGCGGGACCTCGGGGATGTGCAGCGAGGTGAAGACCTCCCGGCCACCCCGGGCCGACACCGCGTCCAGGTAGCCCGGCAGCCGCTCGGGCACGTCCGGTGTGCCCGGGTAGACAGAGACTCCCCAGTCGGGCATGCTCCGGCCTCCCCGTCAGTCGCCGAAGGTGAAGGACTGGGCCTCCGACACCCGGGTCTCGTCGAACCCGAGCAGCCACGTCGCGAGGAAGCCGGCGATGTACGAGACCACGAGGCCGAGCACGTACATGGCCACGTTGTTGACCAGCAGCGCCAGCAGGATTCCCGACACGCCCATCGCCAGCGCGCCCACCTTCGCCATGGCGATCACCGCTCCGCCGAAGCCCGCGCCGATGCAGGCGCCGATGAACGGGCGGAACAGCGGCAGGGTGACGCCGTAGATCAGCGGCTCACCGATGCCCAGGAAGCCCACGGGCAGGGCCGCGATGATGATCCGCTTCAGATCCACGTCCCGGGTCTTGAAGTAGACCGCCAGGGCGGCGCCCACCTGGCCGGCCCCGGCCATGGCCAGGATGGGCAGCAGCGGGGTGTTCCCGAGGGTCTCGATGAGCTGCATGTGGATCGGCGTCAGGCCCTGGTGGATGCCCAGCATCACCAGCGGCAGGAACGTGCCGGCCAGCAGGAAGCCCGCCACCGGGCCGCCCACGTTGATCAGCCCGGTCGCGGCGGCCGTGATGCCGTCGGCCAGCCAGCCGCCCACGGGCTGCACGACGAAGACGACGATCAGGCCCCCGATGAGCAGCGTGAGGAACGGCGTGACGATGATGTTGACGGTCTCGGGCATCACCCGCTGGATCCGGCGGTAGAGCCACCCCAGGAACGCGCCGGCGATCAGGGCGCCGATAAGGCCGCCCCGGCCGGGCACCATGTTCAGGGCAGTCAGTGCGGCGCCGTTGCCGCCGCCCAGCAGGATGGCGGCGCCCACGGCCCCGATCACGGGCGGGCCGCCCCACTCCCGTGCGGCGTTCTGCCCGACCAGGATCGACAGGAGACCGAGGAAGGTGCCGCCGAGCAGGTTCAGGATGTTGACGACGCTGTAACCGGCGACCGTGGTCTCGGCCGTGATGATGTTGGCCTTCTGCAGGACGTTGTTCAGCGCGATCGTCATGCCCACGGCGATGATGCCGGGGATGAGCGGCACGAAGACGTTGGCGATCTTGCGCAGCAGGTCCTTGGATCCGAGGCGCGCCGCCTCGCCCGGCACATTCGGGGCATCGCCCACGGCCACGCCGGTGGCGCTCGCGGCGGCCTCGGCGACCTTCTGGGCCAGCCCGGGCCCCAGGATCACCTGGACCTGCCCGCCGGTCTGGACGACCCCCTTGACCCCCTCGACCTTGCGCACCGTCTTCAGGTCGGCCTTGTCCTGGTCCCGCAGGTCCACCCGCAGGCGGGTCATGCAGCACTCCATGGACGCGATGTTCTCCCGGCCACCCAACCTCTCCACCAGGTCACGGGCGATCTTCTGTTCGCGTGACACGCAACCCCTCCTCCTTCCACGGGAACGGTCTCGTCAGGCGGGCTCGGCGCTCTTCCCCCTAGTGTATGTGGGTCGTCCACAGTTTAGCAGGAAGCACAGATCGCCTCGCTGCCAGGCGCCATGCCCGGCCTGCCCGCCGGAGCCAACCGGGCGGCTGACCGCCGGCGCCCGCCTGCCCGTCGCATCCGGTTGACCGACACGGACGTTATGTGACCCGCCCTTCCGCCGGCGCATAAGATAGGGTGTACCGGCACGGTCCAAAGGAGGTCGCGACGGGTTGAAGGAGAACGGATACGTGATTCAAACGCCCGTGGTGGTGAGCACCAACACGGCGCAAGTGCTGGTTGTGAGCGAGATCCCGCTGAAGCCCCCGGCCTTCAAGATCGATGAAATCCACAAGCTGATCGAGATCGACGACTGCGCCGCCGTCTGCGACAAGGTGATCATCAACGGCCGCCTCATTAAGAACATCACGTACAAGACCGCGAAGGACTGGGACCGCAAGGGCGGCCTGAACCGCGTCTGTGGCGACGTGCGTCACTGCACGGTCGAGATCCCCTTCCACCTCTTCATCGACGTGCCCGGCAGCCGGGACGGCGACGACTGCGAGATCGAGGACGCGATCGTCGCCGGCGAGTTCGACAAGCTGGTCGACCGCAACCACGACGGCACCTTCTCCAAGCTGCTGGAGAAGTCGGTCATCAAGGTGCGGGCCAAGGTGGTGCGCCGCAAGTGGCTGAAGGTCCACGCGCAGGACGTCACCCCCAAGCGGCTCCGCTGCCCGGACGACTCTGAGGTCGTGACCGTCCCCGGGCTCGACATCCCCGAGGAGGATAAGCACGACAGGCCGTTCAGCCCCGGCGACGAGTGGTAGGGAGACGCCGGAGGGGCGGGGTGCCGTGGCCCCCGCCCCTCGCGTGTCACTCAAACTTCAGTTGCGATATCCCCATCTGCGCCATCATGAAGTCGTCATCCAGTTGCACCCCGTCGTAGGGGTAGAGCGTGACCACGATCCGCACCCGCTTCACGCCGGTCAGCGGGATGTCGAACGGAACGGGGTCGAACCGGGTGGTGAGGTCCGGGCTGTTGTAGATCTGCCGGTTGAGCTCGTTGAGCACGACGAACCGGCCCACCTTCCGCTCCCCGGCCAGTCCGTAGTACCGCTGCGGAACGTAGAGCGCGCCGGTCATGCGGGTGACGCCTTCCGGCAGGTCGTAATCCACCCAGATCTGCGACGTCGTCCCCTGCGTCTCGGGCGCGCCGGTTCCCGCGGCGATCACGCTGACCACGGTGGAGTCGGACATCTCCGCTCCCTGAAGGTTCAGCGCATGCTTGGCGAAGTGCTCGATCTTGAAGTTGCCCTCGCCCTGCTGCTGCAGGTTCGTCCAGACATCCGGCAGCTCGCCGGGAACCGCCCCGACGTAGATCGTGCCGTCAACGAACTCCACCGGGCGGCCCAGCGACTCGGCCATGAACCGCAGCGGCACGTAGGTGCGGCCCTGGTAGATGAAGCCCTGCTCCCCGGCAGGCGGCGTGCGCTCAAGGCCATCAAACAGGTAACGCAAGGGGCGGAAGTAGACGGTGATCTGCTGCTCGACAGTCGCCGCCGCCGCCAGGCCGCCGAACAGCACGGCCGCGGTCACGAAGCCGGCGACAAAACCCGTTAGTCCCTGTCTCCGCACTGCAGCGCCCTCCTCACTGGACGAACTCTCCAATAGACTTCGTCCGGAGAAGGGCGTTTCCTGTCGGTGGTCGGGCGGCCAGCCGCAGGATCCGTGGCGCCTGGTCAGCGGCGCCCGGCCGGGCCGGTTCACCCGTGCTGGGTGAACCGCACTTCCCCCAGGCCCACGTGGGCCCCGCTGCCGGCCTGCAGCGTCACCCGCACCTGTCCGTCCCCGCCACCGCCGTATGTGCGGTAACCGCCATCCCCGCGAGGTGCGCGGTACCCGGCGCCCGGCCCGCCGGAGCCGTCCCGTTCGCCGTACCCGCGCCCGTCCGGGCGGTATCCCTCGGTGCGAGGCCTGTCGCCCCGGTGCCCGCCCGGTTCGCCCCGGTCTCCGCCGGTGCGCCGGACGAAGCCCGCCGCCTCCCCGGCCCGGGCGAGGCGCGCCTCCAGCCGGGTCACCCGGTCCTCCAGCACCTCGATGCGCTGCAGCAGCGACTGCACCCGGTCGCCGCCTTCGGCGGCCGGCCGGTGCGGGCCGTGGTCCGGCCGCCGGCCGTGCAGCGAGGAGGTGCCGAACCGCCCCGACCGGTCCGAACGGATGACGATCGTGTCGCCGTGGGTGACATACATGCCCGCTCCCCCCTCGCGCTCACCAGCGTATTCCGCCGGCGGCCAGGGGGTGAGCGGGCGGGGAATCGGTCTCCGCGGCCGCGTGTGCGGTCTCACCGAGCCGGCACGGCCAGTTTGTCCTTCACCCGGCGCATCACCTCGTCGGTGAACTCCGTGGTCCGGGCGGTGCCGCCCAGGTCGCCGGTGCGCACGCCGGCCGCCACGGCCTCAAGGCAGGCCTCCTGGATGGCCTCGCCGGCCCGCTGGTACTCGCGATCCGGCATCTGCTTCAGGAGCGCCCCGGCAGCCAGCTGCATCGCCAGCGGGTTGGCGACGTTCTTGCCCTGCAGGCTGGGGGCGGTGCCGTGCGGCGCCTCGGCCATGACCACCCGCGGGCGGAACTCCTCGTCGAAGGCGATGAGGAGCGACTCGGAGCCGGCGATGGAACCGTAGAGCGCCAGCACCAGGTCGGACAGGATGTCGCCGTCGCGGTTGAGGCACGGGATCACCAGCGGCCGGGTCGCCCGCCCGATGAGCAGGGCGTAGGCCGCGTCGATGAGCTGCGGGTCGTAGGGCACGTCCGGATTCCGCCGGGCCGCCTCGTCCATGGCCTCCTTCAGGAGGCCCTCGTACGTGGGCGAAACCGTCCACTTCGGACCGCCGAAGACCACCGCCCCCATCTGGCGCGCCAGACGGAAGGCAAACTCGGCCGTGGTGCGGCAGTTCCGGGCCGAGATGTAGGTCGTGCGGTACGCCCGCTCGTCGTCGCCTTCGCCTTCTCGCCACTCCTTCGCCTCGTAGGCGTCCTCCGTCGCCATCCGCACGACGGCGATCGGCGCGGTGATGCGGCCGATCGTCTCCACGCCCGGCAGGGCCCTGCCCGTCCGCAGGATGACCGTTCCGTCGATCTCGCGGCGCAGGATGGCGTTGGGCGACCCCACGTCGCCCCGGCCCTCCGGGGTGATGGTCGCTGCCTTCAGCCCGTAGCCGGCCGCGCGCATGGCCGCGGCGGCCTCGTAGACGACCTGGTTGCGGGTGGCCCGCCGGTTCTCGAGGCTCAGATCATACCGTACAAGATTCAGAGGCAGACCGATCACATCAGGGCTGAGGAGCCGGACGGCCTCCTCCAGCAACTCCTGCCCGGTCTGGTCACCTTCCAGTACAACGATGGTCGGCACGCGCTCCATCCGTTTCAGCCCCCTTCCGCTACCATCGTAACCGCCGTTGCGAAGCCTGTTAAGCCCTAATTGTTCCACGGTGCAGAACGATGTTCTATTCCTCTTATGCCCCTGAGGAATACATGCGCGAGAAAACCCCCGTTCATGTGACTGAACGGGGGTGAGCAGGCTTGCTTACGCCTTCGCCTTCAACGCGACCGCAATCTGCGCGCCGACCAGGGCGTTGTGCTTCACCAGGGCGATGTTCGTGTCCAGGGACCGGCCGCCGGTCGCCTCCTTCATGCGGGCGAGGAGGTACGGGGTCACCGCCTTGCCGGTCACGCCCTCCGCCGCCATGGACGACAGGGCCTCGGCGATGTGCCGCTCCACCTCGGCCGGATCCATGGCGTACTCCTCGGGCACGGGGTTCACCACCAGCACCCCGCCGGGGATGCGGGTCTGCTTCCGGGCGTGGATGATCGCCGCCGCCTCGGCCGGGGTGTCCACCCGCGCGTCCACGCCGTGGCCGGTATCCCGGGTATAGAAGCCGGGGAAGCGGTCCGTCTGGTAGCCCAGCACCGTCACGCCCAGCGTCTCGAGTACCTCCAGCGTGGCGCCGATGTCCAGCACCGACTTGGCACCGGCGCAGACCACCGTGATGTCCGTGCGGCCGAGCACCGTGAGGTCCGCCGAGACGTCCCACATCTCCGCCGTGTCGCCGGGGCTCTTCCGGTGAACGCCGCCGATGCCGCCGGTGACGAACACCTCGATGCCGGCGGCGTCGGCGATGGTCGCCGTGGACGCGACGGTGGTCGCCCCCAGCGCCTTCCGGGCGAGCACCACCGGCAGGTCGCGCAGCGAGACCTTCACGGCCTCGGGCGACGTGGCGAGCAGCTCAAGCTCCTCATCGGTCAGGCCCACCTTGCAGCGCCCGCCGATGAGCGCCACCGTGGCCGGCACCGCGCCCTGGCTGCGGACGATCTCCTCCACCTCCCGGGCCGTCCGCAGGTTCTCCGGGTAGGGCATGCCGTGGCTGATGATGGTCGACTCCAGGGCCACCACGGGCCGGTTCCGCTCCAGGGCATCCCGGACCTCCGGCGTGTACGAAAGCAGATACTTCATCGAATCATTACCTCCTCAGCGCCTCCAGGGCCCACCGGATGGCATCGGGCGCCACGTTGGGCGTCACGATCACCTCGCCGGCCCTCACGGGCATCACCCAATGGATGACGCCCTCCCGAGCCTTCTTGTCGCGGCGCAGGTAGGGCTCCAGGTCCTTCGGGTCCAGGCCCTCCGGCAGCCGGGTGGGCAGGTCAAGCCGTTCCAGGAGCCGCCTGAGCCGGAGCGCCAGCCGCCCCTCCCGGGCGATGCCGCTGTGCTCGGCGATCTCCGCGGCCGCCACCATGCCGACCGCCACACATTCCCCGTGCAGCCAGCGGTACCCGTACGCGGCCTCCAGAGCGTGGCCCACCGTGTGGCCGAAGTTGAGGATGGCCCGCAACCCCTTCTCAGTCGGGTCGGCGGCCACCACCTCGGCCTTGATCCGGCAGCTGACCTCCACCACCCGCTCCAGCGCCGCGGGCTCCAGGGCCAGCAGGTTGCCCACCTGCACCTCGACGAACTTCAGGAACTCCTCGTCCCGGATCACACCGTACTTCACGACCTCGGCCAGGCCAGCGACCAGCTCGCGCCGCGGAAGGGTCTTCAGGGTCGACACGTCGACCACCACCAGCGCCGGCTGGTGGAAGGCCCCCACCAGGTTCTTTCCTTGGGGCAGGTCGACGCCGGTCTTCCCGCCGATGGACGAGTCCACCTGCGCCAGCAGGGTGGTGGGCACCTGCACGAAGGCAATCCCGCGCAGGTAGGTGGCCGCCACGAAGCCGGCCAGGTCGCCGACCACGCCGCCGCCCAGCGCCACGATGGCGCTGGTGCGGTCCAGTTCCGCCCGCACGCAGCTGCTGTACAGGCTGAACGCCTGCGAGAGCGACTTGGAGGCCTCTCCGGCCGGCACCGTCACCCGTGAGGTGGCGATGCCCGCCTGCTCCAGCGCGGCGCGGGCTTCCTCGCCGTACAGGGGAGCCACGTTGGCGTCGGTCACCAGCAGGACACGGCGGGCCTTGGGCAGCCGGCTCCGCACCAGCGTGCCCAGCTGCCCCAGCAGCCCGGCCCCAATCTGAATCGGGTAGCGCTGTTCGCCCAGTTCGACCCAAACCTCCGCCACTAAGGCAATCCCCTTTCCTCTATCTTCTCCACGATGTTCATGATCTCTGCCACGACGTCCTGCAGCGAACGGCGGTCGGTCACGACCCGCACGTGTGCGGCCTCGGCGTAGGCGGGGCGCCGCGCGGCCGCCAGATCGCGCAGGCGCGCCAGGGGATCCGGTCCGGCCAGCAGCGGCCGGCGCGCCAGGCCCTGCGCCCGGGCCCGCCGCAGCAGCGACTCGGGCTCGGCGTCGAGCCAGATCACGAGGCCGTTCCGCCGCAGCGCCGCCCGGTTCTCGGCCCGGAGCACCGCGCCGCCGCCGGTGGCGATGACCTGGTTGTCCCCGGCAGCCGCCTGCGCCACCGCCTCGGCCTCCCGTCGGCGGAAGCCCTCCTCGCCTTCCGCGGCGAAGATCTCGGCGATGCTGCACCCGGCCGCCGCCTCCACCAGCGCATCCGTATCAACCAGGGGCCGGCCCAGCCTCACGGCCAGCAGCCGGCCCACGGCGCTTTTCCCGGAGCCCATCAGCCCCACGAGCACGATGTTCACCCTGCCGCCCCCCTGACGCCTGAACGTGGCCGAATCCGCACCCGGGCGTCAGCGCCGGGAGACCTGCTCCATATACCCGCGGTAGTTCCTGAGCGCCTCGTCCAGCGAGTCGCCGCCGAACTTCTCGGCGACGAACCGGGCGATCTCGAAGGCGGTGACGCACTCCGCAATCACCGCCGCGGCCGGCACGGCGCACACGTCCGACCGCTCGATGCCCGCCACCGCCTCGGCGTGCGTGTCGATCTCCACCGAGCGCAGCGGTTTGTACAGCGTGGCGATCGGCTTGAAGGCGACGCGTACCACCAGGTCCATGCCGTTGGTCATGCCGCCCTCCAGCCCGCCCGCGCGGTTGCTGTAGCGGAAGTATCCCCGATCGGGGCTCCAGCCGATCTCGTCATACACCTCAGAGCCCCGCCGCCGGGCGCTCCGGAAGGCCTCGCCGATCTCCAGCCCCTTCGCGGCCTGGATGGAGAGCAGCGCCGCCCCCAGGGCGCCGTCGAGCTTCCGGTCGTAGTGCACGTGGCTGCCCAGGCCCGGCGGCAGCCCCGCGGCCACCACCTCCACCACGCCGCCCAGCGAGTCGCCGTCCTTCTTCGCCGCGTCGATCTCGGCCACCATGCGGGCCGAGGCGTCGGGATCGGGGCAGCGCACCGGGCTCGCCTCCGCCCGGGCGACGATCTCATCCAGCCCGAGCCCGGCCGGCACGGCCGCCTCCACCGGCCCGATGGACCGCACGTACCCCGCCACCCGGATGCCGAACGGCACCAGGTACTGCTTGGCGAGCGACCCCGCGGCGACCCGCATGGTCGTCTCCCGGGCCGAGGCCCGCTCCAGGACGTTGCGCAGGTCGGCGTGGTCGTACTTCAAAGCCCCCGACAGGTCCGCGTGGCCCGGCCGGGGCCGCGTGCGCACCTTCTGCTCCGCCCGCGGATCGGAGCGACCCTCCACGGGCGTGGGCGACATGACCTCGGTCCAGTTGAGCCAGTCCCGGTTCTCCACCAGCAGCGCCACCGGGCTGCCCAGCGTCCGGCCGTGGCGGATCCCCGAAAGGATCTGCACCCGGTCCTGTTCGATCTTCATCCGGCCGCCGCGCCCGTAGCCCGACTGCCGCCGGGCGAGATCCCGGTCGATGGCGGCCGGGTCCACCGGCACGCCGGCGGGCAGCCCCTCGACGATGGTCACCAGGGCACGCCCGTGCGATTCGCCGGCTGTCATGTACCTCAGCATGGCGGGCCTGCCCTCCTCTCATCGCTCATCCCGCATACCAGTTCCAGATCTGTGCTCCCCACAGCACGGTGACCAGTCCGCCCGCGGCGAGGAACGGGCCGAAGGGGATGTGTCCCCGGCGCCCGATCCGCCGGGTGGCCAGCAGCACGCCCGAGACCAGCCCGCCCAGCAGGAACGCCAGGACGAGCGCCATGGCCACCCAACCGGCTCCCAGGTACAGCCCCATCACCAGGGCGAGCTTCACGTCGCCCATGCCCATCCCGCCGGGCACCAGCACGGTCAGCAGGTAGAAGAACAGAAAGGCCGCCGCCCCGCCCCCCAGCGCAGAGAGCCACGACTTCCCGTCGTAGGGGAAGAGCAGCATCGCCGGCAGCCAGGCGACCAGGCCGAAGACGATGAGTTCGTTGGGAATGATGCGCTCCTGCAGGTCGACGAAGGCGGCCAGGAGCAGGACCGCCAGCAGGAGCAGCTGGTGCCAGAAGTAGGGCGTGAGCAGGTGGAAGAACCCGAGCAGCCCGCCTGCGACGGCGGTCGCCCCCACCAGGGCCCAGGCGAGCCACCGGGGGGCAGGGCCGGTCAGCCAGCGGGCGGAGAGCCGCACCCCGAGATACCCGAGCGCCGCACCCAGGGCCAGGCCCAGCAGGGCGGCCACCCACGCCGGCCCGCTCATGGCTGAACCTCCAGGGCGGCCATGGCGGCCGTGCGCATCACGTCCACCGGGCCCCGCCGCCCGAACCAGTACTCCCAGGAGCAGGCGCCCTGGTGCACCAGCATGGCGAGGCCGTTGACGGTGACGAGCCCCCGCTGGCGCGCCTCGCGCAGCAGGCGGGTCTCCAGCGGACGGTAGATGGTGTCGTAGACCACGCAGCCGACCGGCAGAATCCCCACGTCCTCCAGCGGCGTGGACTCCGTGTCGGGATCCATGCCCAGCGGCGTACAGTTGACCACCAGGCCGGCCTCGGCGAGCGCCGCCCCGGCCTCCTCCGTCCCCGGCTCGGCCACGTCCGCCCGCACGGGCGTCTTGGCCCTCGCCAGGTCCGCCGCCAGGAACTCGGCCCGCGGGCGGGACCGGTTGATGATGGTCAGCCGGGCCACGCCGGCCATGCCCAGGTGCAGGGCCACCGCCCGGGCGGCGCCGCCCGCCCCCAGCACGACGGCGCTCTTGCCTGCGAGCCGCACGCCCCGCTCCTCCAGGCTGATCAGGAAGCCCCACCCGTCGGTATTGTATCCGATCAGCCGGCCGCCCCGGTTGACGATGGTGTTCACCGCGCCCACCTGGCGGGCGGTGGGCGCCACCTCGTCCAGGTAGGCCATGACCGCCTGCTTGTGGGGGATGGTGACGTTGACCCCGAGCAGCCCCAGCGTGCGGATGCCGGCTATGGCCTTCTCCAGGTGCGACGGCGGCACATCGAACGCCCCGTACATGGCGTGCATCCCCTGTGCGGCAAACGCGGCGTTGTGCATGGCGGGTGAGGCCGAGTGCGCCACCGGATGTCCGATAATCCCCAGTATCCGCCCCGGCCCCAGCGAGGTGCTGCGTCGCTGCGTCATCCCGGTCCCCCCTCCCCGCTTGCAGGCGGGTCTCACTTCGTCTTATCCATTCGGCGGATCCAGTGGCGAGACCTGCCAACTATAGGCAGAACGGCTGGCCTGCAGCCAGCCGGCTCTTATTTCGGGGTCAGCTGACCCTGGCGGAACAGGCGGTCGAGCACCCGCCGCTCGATCATGCGCACCAGCCGGGTGCCGATGAACTCCCGCCGGTCGATCGGCACGACCAGGATGGTGTAGGCGCCGGCCCGGTTCCCGCCGAGGATGTCGGTGAACAGCTGGTCGCCCACCACCACCGTCTCGTGGGGTTCCACCCCGAGCCGCTGCATGGCGAGCCTGAACCCCTTGACGCTGGGCTTGGTGGCATTGGGAACGAACGGCACACCGGCCCTGGCGGCGAACTCGCTCACTCTGGGACCGCTGTTGTTGGAGACGATGCACGGCTGCAGGCCGCGCCCCCTGACGGCCGCAAGCCAGTCAAGCAACGCCGGTGTCGGGTTCGGGTCGTTCCACCTCACCAGGGTGTTGTCCAGGTCGAGGATCATCGCCCGCTTCCCCATCCGCTGCAGCTTGTCCAGGTCGATCTCGAAGATGGATCTGCGGTACTCCTGAGGTCGCAGGCAGCCCAACGGTCACACCTCCAGGCTCAGGGGATCATTCTACCACAGGTAAGACCATCCATGAAAGACCTCACTCCGGCGCGGCCCGTTCACCGCCGCACCACCGCCGCCATAGCGTAGTAGAAGGCCCCATGCTGCGCCATGAGGAATGGAAGAACAGGGAAACCTTCACCGTAACCACCCTCCTCGACCGAGGGCCTGGCTCCCTGCGCCAGGCGATCCTCAGCGCCAACGGCCGTCCGGGCCCGGACCGGATCGTCTTCGCCGTGGCGGGGACCATCACCCTCCACTCCCCCCTGCCGCCCATCACCGATCCGCTGATCATCAACGGGCCGGGGGCGGACGGCCTGGCCATCAGCGGCAACGGCGAGGTTCAGATTCTCACCGTCGAGCGGGGGGTAAACGTCGCGATCGACGGCATCACGTTCCAGGACGGCCGCACCGTGAACGGCGGCGCCATCCACAACCGCGGGCGGCTCACCCTGTCGGCGTGCGCCTTCCGGCGGAACTTCGCCGGAAACGACGGCGGGGCGATCCTGAACGACGGGGGCATCCTGCTCGTCCGCGACTGCACCTTTGACGGGAACCAGGCGGAGTTCGACGGCGGGGCCATCAGCAACCGGCTCGGCGACCTGCTGGTCGAGTGCTCCCGCTTCAACGGCAACGCGGCCGGCAGCACGGCGGGCGGCATCCACACCGCCACCGGGCTGACGACCGTCCGAAAGTCCAAGTTCAGCGGCCACTCCGCCCCCTTCGGCGGCACCTTCGCCCTCTTCGGCACCCGGCTGGAGATCGCAGACTGCGAGGTCACCGACAGCACCGCCGCCACCGAGGGCGGCGCCGCCCGGGTGACGGGCGAAGCGGAAATCACGGGTTCGTTCTTCCTGCGCAACCGCGCCGGCAGCATGGGCGGGGCGATCACAGCCTTTCGGGGCACGCTGCGCGTCTGCGACACGCAGTTCCGGTTCAACCGCGCCGGACTGGACGGCGGCGCGGTCGCAAGCCTGGTCTCCACCACCGTCGTAAGGTGCTGCCTTCTGGCCGACAACGAGGCGGGGGACAGCGGCGGGGCAATCGCCACCATCGACGAGGTGCTGCGGGTAGAGGACAGCGACCTGATCCGGAACGCCGCGAGCGGCTTCGGCGGCGCCATCCGCAGCTTTCTCAACACGAACGGCACCTGGGTGGGCATCTTCAACACCAACTTCCTCGCCAACGCGGTCCAGGAAGGGGGCGGCGGCGCGATCTCCACCTTCGGCGGCGCCACAGAGGTGATCGGCTGCGCCCTCGCCCGCAACAGCGGAGCCTTCGGGGGTGCGATCCACAACGGCGGCGGCACGCTGACCCGGCTCCTGAACGCGACCCTCTCGCAGAATATCGCCGCCACGACGGGCGGGGCCATCTTCCTCAGCGGCGGAATGGCGGAGGCCAGCTTCGTCACCATCAACGAGTCGCTGGTCCTTCAGGAAGGCGGCGCCGCGGTGGCCGGAGCCCGCCTGTTCATGGCCAACTCGATCATCGCCTCCACCACCAACGGCCTGGGCCAGCCGCGGCCCAACAGCGACGGCCGGGTGACCGACCTGGGCGGAAACTTCTCCACCGACGACACGTGCCCCGGCTTCACGGTGGTCTCGGCCGAGGAGCCGGCCCTGGGGCAGCTGCTCATCCACGCGCCCAGGCGGACCTGCACCCACGCCCTGGGGGAGGGCTCCGTCGCCATCGGCGGCGCCCGGAACTGCCTGGACGCCGCGCTGCAGCCGGTCGGGGTGGACCAGCGGGGGGTGCGGCGCCCGCAGGGGCGGGCCTGCGACGCCGGTGCGTACGAGGCGGCGTGGAAGGACAGGCCGGAGCATGACGACGGCCACCGTGACGGCGACCAGGGAAGCGGCGGTTGCGACAGCCACGATGGCGGCAACGCCGGCGGCGGTTCCGACAGGCGCGACGGCGGCCTCTGCAGCGATGATGACCTGAGCGACGACAGCCCTGACGCCAGCGACCGCAGCGGGAGGTGAGCGCAGGTGGCAACCTTCATCGTCACCCACACCGGGGACAGCGGCCCCGGCTCCCTGCGCCAGGCCATCCTGAACGCCAACGCCACCGTCGGACCCGACGAAATCCGCTTCGCCGAAGGAGTCAGCGGCACGATCTCCCTGATTTCGACGCTCCCGCCGATCACCGACGACCTGGTGATCACCGGCCCCGGCGCGAGCCGTCTGGCGGTCAGCGGCCAGGAACTGGTCCCGGTGTTCACGGTGGAATCCGGGGTCGACGTGGCCGTGAGCGGCCTCACCATCCGCGACGGCAGCGGGCTGGACGGGGGCGCCGTCGTCAACCGCGGCCGGCTCCGCATCGCCGACGCCGTGCTGACGGGCAACGCGGCCACCCGCAACGGCGGCGCGATCTTCAACGACCACGGGATCCTGGTGCTGGAGCGGGTGACCTTCTCCGGCAACCGGGCTGAAAACAGCGGCGGGGCGGTCTTCAGCCGGAACGGCCGCGTGGCCGCCACCGACGCGGCGTTTACCGGGAATCAGGCCCGGGTGGGCGGCGGGGCGATCCGCGACGAGATGGGGCTGGTGACCCTGGATCGGTGCCGCCTGAACGAGAACCAGGCTCTTGCGGGCGGGGCGGTCAACCAGACCGGGGACCGGGTCGCCGTCCGGGAGGGGAGCTTCACCGCCAACGCTGCGACGGACATCGGCGGGGCCATCCAGGCCAACGGCATGACGGAGCTCACCGACGTCATCCTCCGGCAGAACACGGCCGGAACGGCAGGAGGCGCCGTCCACGTGGTCGACGGCCACCTGGTGGTCGCCGCCGGCCGCGTGGAGCTGAACAGCGCCGCGGGATCGGGCGGCGGGATCCAGATGCGCCAGGGCACGGAGGAACTCCGGGCCACCCGGCTCGCCGGCAACACGGCGGGCAACCAGGGCGGCGCGCTCGCCGTCTTCTCCGGCCTCACCTCGAACCAGTCCGCCCTGCTGGCGGACTGCGACGTCGAGGGGAACAGCGCCCGCCTGGGCGGCGGCGTCTTCCTGAACGGCTCGAACCTCCGGGCCGTGCGCTCCAGCATCGCCCACAACACCGCCCTGGAACGGGGGGACGGCCTCGCGCTGGAGGTGGGCGGGGCGCTGCTTGACCAGTGCGCCCTCTTCGGCAACCAGTCCCGGGAGGCGGGCGGCCTCTTCGTCGGCCCCGGTTCCCAGGCCCGGCTGGTGAACGTGACCCTCTCGGGCAACCGGGCCGGGGAGCGGGGCGGGGCGATCCTGTGCCAGGACGCGCTGGGCGAACTCAGCTTCGTCACCGTCGCCGACAGCGTGGTGGGCGACGCGTCCGGCGGCGGCGTGCAGATCGCCGGAGACGCCAACACCTGGGTGCGCAACGCCATCTTCGCTTCCACCACCGACGGCAGGGGAAACCTCCGGCCCAACTGCGCGGGCAACGTCTTCAGCCTGGGCGGCAACTACGCGACCGTGCGGTCGTGCCGGGGCTTCA
>Ga0134099_1000926_pt1 | contig 30402 bp, 22 predicted proteins | sample 10_taG_2_FD_105482 | JGI IMG/M metagenome (GOLD analysis project Ga0134099, IMG submission 105482) | Switchgrass degrading microbial communities from high solid loading bioreactors in New Hampshire, USA - 10_41_5_180_A2 metaG | ecosystem: Engineered > Bioreactor > Semi-continuous > Anaerobic >...
GCTATTTTATGTCTACTTCGCAAAGGTGGTCTTGTTGTTATGCATTTTTTCTATGTCAGGAGTTTTCAAAAATTCATAAAGCTTTTTCTTAAAAACTCTTGACTTTAATTAGCTGGTCTTTCGCCTCCGGAGTTAGTTGACGGGTTTGGGCCGAGGCGCCCTACCATACCTGACAATGGAAACGTCTGATACTAAAACGCAAATCCTTTTATACATTAATCTTTTACATAACCCTTTGCGTTCCATGCCCGGTACGGATTCACCCCTGCTTATTCATCCTCCGTACTCCTTCGTGGAGATTCGGCTGTGTTCCATGCCATTGTAGCAGAAATTATGTATAACTTCCATGTAAAATTCCTGGTAGCGCTGGAATATCAATCCCCTATTTCCTCCCACCTGCATAGTATGTAATATGTCAACCACTAGGGGGAGGATGATTGTGAGTAGCTTTAAAATTGGAGATGTTGTTGCAAGAAAATCTTATAATGCTGACATTTCTTTCATAATAACAGGAATAGAAACTGGTTCGGATGGTAAACCCATATATATTTTAAGAGGTCTCCTCCACAGAATCCAGGCAGATACCAATGATGAAAACGATCTTGTCAAGCAGACGTACAGAAGTGCCCTGACCCACATGAGAAGAGCTGTAATGCAGCATGCATCCGCGTACAGGCGTTCCGGCATTCTTTCCAGGTATGGTCTTCTCAGGTCAAGGGCTGGAAAGATACTTCATATAGACTCCAGCAACGAGTTTATAGACATGTGCATGCTGAACTACAGGAGGGCTGGGCTTCAGGCAGCCGCCATCCACGCCACCGAAAGCGAACAGCCTGAGCTGATAAGAAGCTCCCTGGAAAAGTACAAACCGGATATTCTTGTAGTCACAGGGCATGACGGTATTAAGAAAGGTTCTGTAAACCTTGATAATTTAGGCAGTTACAGAAACTCCAGGTACTTCATACAATCGGTCCGGGAAGCCAGAAAATATGAGCCCAGCGATGATAAACTGTGCATTTTTGCCGGGGCATGTCAATCATACTATGAAGGCATTATGAGTGCAGGGGCCAATTTTGCCAGCTCACCCGGCAGAATTCTCATAAATGCCCTGGATCCGGCAATTGTTGCGGAAAAAGTGGCTCTTACCAGCATCAGGTCCGTGGTAACTCCTGAACAAATTGCCAAAATAACTGTTTCAGGTGCAGAAGGCATCTGGGGTAAAAAAACAAGAGGACATTTGAAATTATGGTAGATGCAGGATTTGGGGAATGTCAATAAGCATCTGAATAATTATAGAATAATTTATTGTGCTAGACAACAAAAATTCAACGTCATAAAAAGCAGTGTATAAATCCACAAAACTGGTGTTTTGTGGATTTATACGTTGTGGATAATGTGCATAAGTCTGTGAATAACTCATTATAGTTAATTTTACCTGTGGATTAATTGTGGTTGATTCTATGTGAAAAATGTTAGAAATGAGCATGCTGAAGTAACCAATTTAAGTAAACCTGCATAATATAAATTGATCCAATGTAAACCAGCAAATGCCATAGAAATGCCGGTAATATTACCATAAGGCAGTATAAGTGACCAGGTTTGAACCAGGTAACTGAATTTGAATCAGGCAACTAAAATGGATGATTGCCAAATGTGTCCATACCGGCTGAGCTCATTCCGGAACAATAACATGTGCTATAACGGCCTTTCAACGGTACATACCGTTTGGCAAAACATACTTTGAAAATACATTTTTTTGGTATTACACGGCAGCAAAGGACCAACAGGTTAAGTTGAGATATTCCAATCTGCATATTTTTTGGATGAGGTGATTACATTGATTATTCATGTAGTAAGACCCGGCGAAAGCGTATACTCGATTTCCAGGCAATATGGCGTATCGCCGGCTAAAGTAATTGCAGATAATGAACTGGAAAACCCAAACCGCCTTGTGGTAGGACAAACGCTGGTGATACTGGAGGGAGAACGCAGGCATACTGTTGCTCCCGGGCAGTCCCTATATACAATAGCTCGTCTGTACGGCACAAGTGTGGATGCCCTTCTGGCAGCAAACCTCAGTATAACAAACCCAGCCGCCATATCAGTCGGCCAGGTTATAACAATACCTCCCAGAACTATCAACTTCGGCAACATTGAGGTAAACGGCTACGCTTTCCCCTACATCAACATGGACGTCCTCCGAAAGACTCTTCCCTACCTGACATATTTGAGCATATTCAGCTATGAAGTAAACGCCGACGGCACATTGAGGACAATAGATGACGATGCTCTGATACAGGCAGCCTATGCAGCTGATGTTGCTCCAATTATGGTAATTACAAACCTGGCGGAGGGCGGTGGTTTCAGTAGTAGCGTTGCCCACTCCATATTAACAAACAGTGAAGCCCAGAATAATCTGATAAGCAATGTCAGGAGAATCCTGGATGAAAAGGATTACTACGGGCTGGCTATAGATTTTGAATATATCTATCCCTATGACAGGGAAAGCTATAACAATTTCCTGAGAAGAATAGCGGAAACCCTCAGGCCTCTTGGATATATAATAGCTACAGCCCTTGCGCCAAAGAACTCCGCCACTCAACAGGGTTTGCTCTATGAAGCCCATGATTACCCTGTTCATGGGGCCTTAATGGATCATGTCATATTGATGACCTACGAATGGGGCTATACTTACAGCCCTCCAATGGCTGTTGCACCCATTAATGAAGTGAGGAGAGTCCTCAATTACGCTGTAACCGCAATACCCCGGGATAAGATTTTCATGGGAATTCCAAACTATGGCTATAACTGGACTCTTCCTTTTACACAGGGAACTGCTGCAAGAGCCATATCAAACACAGGAGCAGTCAATCTGGCTGCGGATGTAGGCGCGGTGATACAGTACGATTACCAATCCCAGGCCCCCTTCTTCAACTATTACGACAGCGAAGGCAGAAGACATGAGGTGTGGTTTGAAGATGCAAGAAGCATACTGGCAAAATTAACTCTGGCAAATACATTCCGAATAGGGGGCATAAGTTACTGGACCATAGGAAGCTTCTTCCCTCAAAACTGGCTTGTCCTCAGTTCGGTTTACAATATAGTAAAAGTGTTTTAGCAGATAGATGACATGAACCCGGTATAAACTTCTTATGCTATAATATATTTGTGCTTACAAGATTTCGCATTGAAGTGTATTTGTTCGGCCAAATGCAGATTTCACTGCTTTGCCTGAAATACCTTTTTATTTTATGCTTTATTTGGTTGATGTTTATCATGTACACGGAGGAAGAAAATGAAAAGGGTTATTTTGCTGGTGGATATGAACGCTTTCTATATAAGCTGTGAAATGTCAAGGAACCCCTCTCTCAGGGGTAAGCCCGCCGCTGTGGCAGGTAATCCGGAAAACCGCACCGGAATAATTCTTACAGCCAATTATGAAGCTCGAAAGTATAAGGTAAAAACCACCATGCTGGTACACGAAGCAAAAAAGCTTTGCCCGGACCTCGTTCTCGTTCCTCCGGATCATGAATTTTATGAGCAAAAGTCCCGGGAAGTGATGGACATCCTTCGCAGATACTCCCCGGTTATTCAGCAAAACAGCATTGATGAAGCATGGCTTGATGTAACCGGATGCGAAGCGCTTTTTGGAACGCCGACCGAAATCAGTAAAAGGATTATGAGTGACATTGTAAACGAACTGGACCTGTGGTGCTCCATAGGTATTTCTGAGAATAAATTTCTGGCAAAAATGGCTTCTGAAATGAAAAAGCCCCTGGGCATAACAGAAGTATGGCTAAAGGATGTCCCGGAGAAAATCTGGCCTTTGCCGGTAAGGGAAATGTATGGCATCGGCAGGCAAACCGAAAAAAAGCTTTTAAACCTTTCCATCTTCACGATAGGAGATTTAGCCCGCAGCGATATAACCCTGCTGGAGAAAAATTTCGGCAAGTATGGTCAGGAGCTGCACCGGCTGGCAAATGGGATTGATCTTTCCCCGGTTACTGAGAATCCGCAAAGGGACAATAAATCCATCAGCCGTTCCACCACCCTGCCGAAAGATATTGTGGATATTGAGGAGGCCAAAACCATTTTGCTCAAGCTATCGGAGGAAGTAGGCACGGAAGCAAGGGCATATGGCTGTAAAGGCAGGACGGTCTCAATAGCCATAAAGTACAATGATTTCCGAACCATCACCCGGCAGAAATCAATCCATCCGACGTATCTTACAAAAGATATTTATGCCACCGGCATCCGCCTTCTGGAAGAAAACTGGAATGAAGCCCGGCCTGTTCGCCTGCTGGGCATTGGCCTCAGCAATTTTGATGATGCTGATGCAGAGCAGGTTTCCTTATTTGATATTATGGATGCGCCCCACGGAGTCAGCAGCCAAAAGCAAATCCGGGAAGAAAAACTGGAAAAAGCCATAGACCAAATCAGGGCAAAGTTCGGAAAGAACACTGTAATACGGGGAAAATTCATTGAAATCAAACCCAAGTCAAAATGATGCTGTGGAAAAACACGGTTCTCAGGTAATTTATTGTGATTATGGGATTTTAAGGTACATTTGCTTCCAGGATTAATTTAACATCTATACATAAAGTGACCGTATTGTTGATATATATCCTGTGGATAATGTGAATAAGTCTGTGAATAAGTATCAATGGGCACTTCTGTCTGTGGACAAAAGTGTTGAATTTTTTCATAACCTGTTATTATGTGAATTATGCAAAAAAAGAGATTCAAAAATTCCTTGCATCTGCATTTTTTAAGTGTACATAATTGAGTAAGGTTGTGCATGGATTTCTACAGTTTTATGCACATCTGAGACAAGCTATCCATGGTTATTCACAGGCTTATGCACATTATCCACAGTTTTTTAATCCACAATACCTGTGCATATCCACTTTTTGTGGATAACTTGTCGGCAATTTCCCTTTTTCCTTTAGTTTGACAAAGAATGTATTATGTAAATAAACCCAGAATAATTCTTGCCAAGAGATGTGGATAACTTTTATTATCAGTCATATTGTGCAAGCATGAAGATTTGTGTTATATAATAAAAATTAAATTTCATCTTTAAGAAAAGGTAAATAATTTTCCACTGGAAATCACCATGCTGCTGTTATAGAATATCATTACATACTTTATATTGGAACGTTCCGTTGAACTATAAAACGGATATCTATGTTATTTTTTGTTTAATTTTACATGGGGGTTATTGATGAAACATCTGTTTATTGTAAATCCGGCTGCAGGTAAGGGCAAAACCTTAAATTGCATAACACAGATAGAAAACTTCTTCAAAAAAAGCAAAGCCAGCTATTGTATAGAAGTCACGGAAAAACCCGGACATTCCACCAACATTGTAAAGAAACATCTCCAAGGTGGCAAAACAAGAGTATACTCCGTTGGGGGAGACGGAACATTAAATGAAATACTGAACGGCATGATTGGAAGCGTTGGCAGTTTGGGTATTATACCCAAAGGTTCCGGCAATGATTTCATAAAAAGCATAGACATCAGTTACAAATCCGGAGATATAATGGAAAGAACCATTAAAGGCAGAGAAGTTCCTGTAGATATCGGCAGGGTAAATGGCAGGTATTTTATTAATATTGCTTCCGTAGGGTTTGATGCAGAAGTGGCACATAATGCGGTAAAGTTTAAAAAACTGCCCCTTATACCGGGCAGCCTTGCCTATATCTTAAGCACGATCATCACTGCCATCAGGAAAAAAAATAACCTGCTGGAAATAAGAATTGATGATCGGCTCATCAGAACGAAAGTCCTGCTGGTAGCCATAGCAAACGGCAAATACTATGGCGGAGGAGTCATGCCGGCACCGGAAGCCAGTCTCGATGACGGCATGTTTGACATATGTCTGGTGGAAGACATGCCTGTGAGAAAGATTCTTAAGTTTTTACCCAAATATATCAAGGGGCAGCACAAGCATATTGACGGTGTGCATTTTTTCAGGAGCAGAAGCGTCTCAATCCGGTCAAGCAATGATATTGTCATGAATGTAGACGGTGAAACAGAAATTGTGAAAAATGCAGTATTTGAAATCATTCCAAAAGGAATAAACATCATTTTTCCACAGGGTGTCATGAAAAAAGAGGCGTAGGGATCTGAGCCATAAGACCGCGGGTATTAAATCACCTCATGGAGTCTTGCCTGAGAGACAACTTCAGCATTTTTCTTTAACAACCCATAAAGCCTTATGGCTTCTCCGCCGGTATAATCTCTCGTTTCCGGCGGATCATCCTCTATGATTATCAACCTTTTGGCATATCGGGCTGCTTTCAGATTCCTGATGTTCAGTTTTCCGAAAGGCATGTTGCACAGAACCGTTATCTGGGAATTTTTAACCATGTCCACATTATGGGCAAAAGCTTCATCGGAAATTTCACAAAACGGTTCTCCAGGAACATAATCTATGCCAAAGACTTCGGCACATTCCAGATCGCTGTCCCCATGAGTAAGAACCCCTGCCGAAACCTTGTAACCACGCTCAAAGAGCAGGCGTATCACCCCTGACGCCGAACCTCCTCCTCCTATCACATGCACCCTGATACCTTTGGTACTTTCATGGCCGTCATACAGATAATAATCCAATTGTCCCGTGATCTTGTCCCTGTAAACAATTGCGTTGACACCATATGCCCGGGACATGTTCTGTGAAGTCAGCACCTCTTCAGGAGTACCCTGGGAAATGACTTTCCCTTCCTGCATAAGCACAAGCTTTGAGCAGTATCGGGCGGCAATTTTCAGATCGTGAACTGCTGCAACAACCGTCTTCCCTGCTGCACTCAGCTCGCAGCAATACTTGAATATCTGCTCCTGATGGGATATGTCCAGGCTTGCTGCAGGTTCGTCCAGGAGGATTATTTCGGTTTCTTGGGCAAGGGCCTTGGCAAATACCACCCGCTGCCTTTCTCCCCCGGATATCTGGGTGACCGGCTTTTTTTCAAATTTAAGGGTATCTGTATACTCCATATAACTTCGGGCAATTTTAAAATCATTTATGCTTTCCCCCTGCATCCTTTTGAGATGGGGATATCTTCCCATGAGCACGATATCCAGACATGGAAAAGGAAAGGATATGGACGTGTCCTGATGCATGAGCGCCACATTTCTTGCTATTGCCTTTCCTTTCAGGGCATTCAGGTTGATTCCGTTTATCAGTATCGTACCTGCCGCTTTATATATTCCGTTTATGCATTTCAGCAAGGTTGTCTTTCCGGCTCCGTTTGGACCAATAAGGCCTACAAACTCTCCCTTTTTTATTGTCAAGTTTATTCCTTTCAGGATTTCCGCCTGATCAATGCTGAAATGAAGATCTTTTATAACTATTGCCTGTTCCGTGTTTTCCGTCATTATATCAAGGCACCTTCTTTCCGGCTCCTTATGAGCAGGGAAAGAAAATAAGGAGCCCCCAAAAGGGAGGTAACTATTCCGACCCCAATTTCCTCAGGCTGCACCACAGTACGTGCAATTACATCACATATTACAAGAAATATGGAGCCTCCCACTGCACTGGCAGGAATCAGTACCCTGTGGTCCGGGCCCACCAGCAACCTCATAATATGCGGTACAATAAGCCCCACAAAGCTTATATTTCCGCTGACACTTACCGCGGCAGCCGTGGTTATGGAAGAAAGAAACAGCAGTATTATCCTTGCCCGGGAAGGGTCCAAGCCGAGAGAGTAAGCTTCCTCCTCACCCAGCATTAGCACGTTTAGCTCTCTCGAAAATGTCATCAGCAGCGTGCCGCAAATGACTATTGGGCCTATACCTATCATGAGATGCTCCCACCTCCTCGAACCCAAGCCCCCCGTTGTCCAGAAGATATACTCCTTGATTTGCTCGCTTTTAAAAGAGCTGAGAACGATGGATGTGATGGCATTCACAAACATGCTTACCGCAATTCCTGAAAGAATAAGGTTCAGTGTCGACACTTTTCCGCTTTTAAGAGACAGTACAAAGATGACAAAAGCAACCGCCAAGGCGCCAACTGCGGCAAATACAGGAATTATATACAGGCTTCTGGAAGTCAAGCCCAATGATATGGCAATAACTGCACCTAGGCTGGCGCCACTGGACACCCCCAGGGTTCCGGGGTCCGCCATGGGGTTCCTGAATATTCCCTGCATCACCGTGCCGGAAATTGCAAGGGCTGCTCCCACCATCACCGCCACCAGCACTCTCGGGAAACGTATGAAAAATATGATGGATTCCTGTCCGGACTGAAATTCTATATTCTTTATCAACCCAAGATTCTTCAATATTATTTTAACAGTCTGGGTAAAAGGAACATACACAGCGCCTACCGCGGTTGCAAATATGACCGCTAAAACCAGTATAAGAAGCATTAAAGCTATAATTTTGCTCGAAAGTCTTTTCATTGGATAACCCTTTCTAAATTTAACTTGTTGTGCTGGCCAATTGGAGATAGCGTTGTGGTAAGTTTAGAGACACTTGGCGCAGGGGAGGATAAGGCAAATCACCTGAACTTAAGTAGATTGATTGGCCCTTTATCGGACTTAGTATCCCTTTAACTCGGAACGCACGCTTAGAAAATGCCAGCACAACGAGTCAGCTTAATAGTTCAAAGCTTAAGGTTCCAAACTACATATATTTCATTGCCAAATGAATTCGTTCTGTTGCCCAGATGAAATCCGACCATTCCCTCTTATTTGAAAAGCTCAGGATATGCTGCTTTGGCCATGTCTTCCACGCCAAGGACTATATAGTGGGATATTGCAGACCTGTGGGCATCGGATATTATAAAGACCCTATTGTTTTTAACTGCACTTGTGCCTTTAAGACCCGGATCATTTTTAAGCCCTTCGGCAAAGGCCTCGGGAGTTTGGTCATCCCATGACACGGAAGGTACCACTATGATATCGGGATTTAGGCTAACTATCTCCTCCTTGGAGATCTGAGGCCAACCTTCAAGTCCGGCCTTTGAAACCACATTTACAAGACCGGCTCTGGTCGCTATATCATCAAAACTTGTATTTTTCCCATAGGTGTATGTTGAACTGTCATAATAAAGGACCGACAGCTTTTCATCCTCCTTAAGGCCTTTCAGCCTATCTTCAACCTCTTTAAGCTTTTGATCCATCCAGGCAATGAGTTCTTCGCCCTTTTCCTCTTCTCCCACCAGGCCGGCAATATCCCTGATGATATCCTTTTGCTGCTCAATGCTGTTGGGTGACTCATAGCAATAAACTACTATACCCGCATCCCTGAGTTGCTCAAGCAAATTGGCATCGGTCCAGCTGGATGCGAAAAGCAGGTCCGGGCTCAAGTTTATTATTTGCTCTACACTTTGAGAAGATATTTTGTTGGGAAAAGCTTTCGCTTTCTCCACAATATTGGAGGTTCCTTCCAGCTCGGACAAGGTGGACAGAGCAATTATTCTGCTTTCATCCACGAGGGAAAGAAGCATTTCATCTGTTCCAAGGGTTAGGGAAGCTATTCTTTCCGGCTTTTTTTCTATAGTCATCTCAAACCCGGTATCATCCTTTACCGTCAAAGGAAACTTGGATGCATCAGCGCCGGTTGGATTTTCTGAATTTTCGGGGCCAATCTTCCCACCATCATTATGTGTGCTGTCCTGATTAGCTTTGCTGCTCTCCTGTGCCGTGCCGGTTTCATTCAAATTATCGTTTTCCGCTTTCTTTCCACAGCCGGCAAAAATCCCTGCAATTATCATAACCGTAATAAGCAATGCCAAAACTCTTTTCATTTTCTGCTCTCCTTTACCAATTGTTAATGTTTTGAAATGATTCCTGTTGTAAAACCGGTTCCAAGGCTTACTTGCCTTGCCAATCTGCTTTTCAAAATTCTATTCCTTTTCTGCCCGGGATGCCTCTTTGATATGGGTGCTTTATACCTTTGACTTCTGAGACATAATCAGCCAGTTCAATTAACTCTGCAGGCGCATTTCTTCCGGTAAGCACAACTTCAAGATCATCAGGCTTGCTCTTAATGAAGTCCGTGATTTCTTTCATGGAAATAAAACCACCTGCAATACAGCCCAGAATTTCGTCCAGGATCAGGAGATTGCATCTCCCCTCCAGGGCATCATCCTTGGCATACCTGAACATCTCCCGGACTTCGGCTTTTAAATCTTCCAACTCTTCGGGAAGCATGTCCCAGGTAAATTTTGTAGCCAGTTTACCCCTGTATAACCTGAAATCCGGCAGGAGCCTGTCTATCACTACTTTTTCTCCGGTGTCCATACTTTTGAGGAATTGAACCATGAGAACTTTTATACCACTGCCGCAGGCTCTCATTCCCAGACCCAAAGCAGCAGTAGTTTTTCCTTTACCGTCTCCGGCGTATATATGAACCAGCCCTTTCATCGATACACCCGCTTTCTTGTCATATAAGTTTGATTAGTCTGCTAACCACATGTAAAAACCTCTCACCATAACATGGGCGAGAGGTTTTGAATTTCAACACAAAACTACATAGAATCAAAGCCGACACCCTCTATCTCCCGTAGAGTTAATGGTGTTCATTTTTCAGGCAGGTCTTCTGGCTCAAGCATCATCATCTTCATATCCTTCCCGGTTTCCCAGTGGTAATATATGAAGACTCCTCTTTTACAGCGGCGGGACCGCGTGGGATTTGCACCCACTTCCCTATTAAGCTGTATGTGATCATCCCGGGATCACCATCAGCACCTGAAAAGCAGATTATTCAGTTTTCCATTCTGATTATATTTCATATGGCATCGGTTTTCAATGTAATTATTCATCTTTTATTGTCGCTTTTTGTCCATTATGCTTTTTACCCGATGAAAAAAGATCAAACAAAACAGCGCAAACCAGCCCGGATACAAAGCCCGTCAACGACATTACCCCCAATATGGCTTTTGCTATATCTTCAAAGCCTGCATATTCGACCGTGAAAGCCAGCACAAAGTTATACGTGCCAAAGCCAAGGCAAAGTAAGCATGGAATGTACTTGACGTATCTTTTTTTCCTGAAAAGTCTATGCAGCAAGAGCGTAAGTATCGCCATTATTATTGCTATTCCTGCAAGTAAGTAAATGAATTTTTTCTCCACCATTATAAGCACCTCATAAAGATCCATACATGCTTAAAGTTATACTTTTTAGAGTATGTCAGTTAATAAATATTGTATCATATAAGCATTCGGCCGGGTAGAAACAGCATGTGCAGCAAAAGCCTATTCCTTGATTCAGTTTTTGTTAATGGCACGCAAAATAATGCAAACAATACTGGTTTGAATTCAACCAATTAAATGGATGATTGTTGAGCGCATTCATGCCCACTGAATTCATTGCTTAATTATAACATGCATAAGACAAGCATTTCATCGGTATATGTTGGAAGCAGGATATAATTTTTGCGCTGTATCTCATTTAAGGCCTTGGGACAACAGGTTAGGTCATAATACTGGGATAAAGATTGCCATATATTTATTGTTAAATAGACAAAGGCTTCAGGTTTATAACCCAAAGCCTTATAAAATAACCCATACATTCTTTATACCAATTGTTATTTGGCTTGTGCAAGAGCTTCCTGAGCCAGTTCAAAGAACTCATTTACATGTATTGTTGCTCCCGATATCGCATCGGTATGTCCTTCATTATCCGAATACTCGATCTTGGCAGGATCCTGGGTTTCCAACAGGTAAGCTTCCACTTTCTCTGCCTGTTCATGCCACTCCGCGCTGGCATTTCCCTTTGCTTTCATACCGTAGGAGCCGTTTTTGGAAGCAGTCTTCTTATCATCTCCGCCGTCCTTGTGGACAGCATTCCAGTTAGCGTCAACAATTCTGCCACCTACAACTGCAATATCCACTGTGCCCTTCCAACCGGAACTTTCATCAAAATCCTTGGCTTCTGCATGATAGAACCCATCCTTATATGGTCCTTTTGTGAGAGGTCCGTTGTCAAGAGCCTTTTTAGCCAGTTCGAAGAACTCGCTTACATGTATTGTTGCTCCGGATATTGCGTCGGTATGTCCTTCATTATCCGAATACTCGATCTTGGTAGGATCCTGGGTTTCCAGCAGATAAGCTTCCACTTTCTCCGCCTGTTCATGCCACTCCGCGCTGGCATTTCCCTTTGCTTTCATGCCATAGGAGCCGTTTTTGGAAGCAGTTTTCTTATCATCTCCGCCTTTTATGCTGAGTGCATTCCAATCAGCCCTGACGATTTTTCCATCCTTTACCTCAAGGGTAACAATGCCCTTCCAACCGCTGCTCTCATCATACTGATCCTGTTTTGCAAAGTAAATGCCGTCCGCGTATTTTCCCTGTTCCCCATTTTCCTTTGCCTTATTGTCGCCGGTGCTCTGGCCTGAAGTTCCACATCCCGCCAAAAGCCCAACAATTATGACCAAAGATAAGCATACTCCTAAAAATCTTACCGTTTTCATATCTTGCACCTCCCATTTTATTCCTGTGGCAGTTATATAGATTGATTATAAAGTAGTTGTATGTATATTTCAAGAATAATATGTTTGTATTTACCACCTTATTATTTACATTTTTTGAACTTCAAATCTATACTATGCAAAATTGGCACGAATCCAGATGAATGAAGAGGATGACCGGCTCTGCAACCAGCATGTCCATTATTTGGCTGAACCCGTTTCCAAACCATAACATATTTATACCCGGTTTTTGTTTTTTAAAACATGTTCGATAATTAAAATCCCCCTTTTTTCTGCACTTTCGGCTGAGGAGTTCACTGATGAACTTGTCAGGTTTGTCGGCAAGTCAATCAATCTCCTGCATAGTTTCGGTTCAAATTCGGCCAAATGAAATGGATGATTACTTATACAAAAAAGTTCAGGGGGCAAGAAGTTTGAAGTTGGTGAAAATTGATAGTAAAATGTTAATAGTGAGCTTTTGCATTGTAATGAGATACTAATCCGCAATATTCACGATTGGATACAATCTGATATTGAATGCCAGGGGATGAACCATGCAATCCCTGCTCACAATTTTTCGTATATTACCAATTGGAAAGGAAGGATATTTCATTGCATCTTTTTACCAAAGGCAAAAAGACCGGAAACCATGAAGACATTTCCATGATGAGGCGTGACATAATTTCGATTACTTGGCCTGCTTTTTTGGAGCTTGTTATGTCTACCATGTTTGGAATGGTAGACATGATCATGGTAGGACAGATAAGCCCTGCAGCCATAGCATCCGTTGGGCTTACCAACCAGCCTTTCAACCTTTTGCTGGCAATATTTGCAGCGGTCAATGTGGGAACAACCACATTGGTAGCATGGAATATCGGGGCCGGCAATAAGGAAAAGGCTTCTGCAATTACCCGGCAAATCCTTGTGGTAAATGCCATATTGGGCATGGTGATGAGCCTTATAAGTTTTGTATTATCAAGAAATATTGTTGCTTTCATGGGAGCCAAAGCTGATACTATAGAATATTCCACCCGTTATTTTCAGATCGTTTCCTCCGGGCTTGTTTTTCAAGCCATCACCATGGGTATAACAGCTTCTCTGAGAGGTGCAGGGGAAACAAAGATTCCCATGATATATAAATCTGCTTAACGTGCTTGGCAACTATTTGCTCATATACGGCAAATTTGGCTTTCCCAAGTGGGAAGTCGCAGGAGCTGCTGCTTCCACCACAATTTCAAGATTTATTGCCTGTGCAGCCGCTTTATATGTTGTTTATTTCTCAGACAAATCCGTGATATCCCTTTCTCTTAAAGGAAGTTACCGGTTGGACAGGGAAATCGTTAAGCAGGTTTTTTCCATAGGTTTTCCATCGGCGGCAGAACAATTTGTCATACAAAGCGGGCTAATGTTGTTTGCAAGGACGGTATCCACCCTCGGAACCGATGCTTTTGCTGCCCATCAGATAGGAATTAACATCAGCGGTTTGACTTTCTCTCCCAGTATGGCATTCGGAGTTGCAGCCACTACTCTGGTAGGGCAATCTCTGGGTGCCAATGACACGGAAAAGGCCAAAAGGTACGCTGACATCATCCATCACATCTCCATATCGGTGGCATGCTTTATGGGATTGATGTTTATTCTGTTTTCCCACCCTCTGGCACGGTTGTACACATCTGATTTAAAAGTGGCTTCCATGGCAGGTACCGTGCTTAAAATTCTGGCATTAGCTCAGCCAGGCCAATCAACACAGCTTACCCTGGCCGGTGCTTTGAGAGGAGCAGGTGACACAATGTACCCGCTATACGCCTCCGGCTTTGGCATATGGGTTTTCCGTGTAATAGTCGCCTATGTCTTCGTTCACATATTCAACTGGGGGCTAATAGGTGCCTGGGTGGCTCTTGTGCTGGATCAATACTCCAGGTCCTGCATTGTATACTTCCGTTTCCAATCCGGCAAATGGAAATACATCAAGTCACGAAAAACCGAAAAGGCGAAGGAGTTTCATGCATGTGACTAAGGAAAGGCCTTTGCAAATATTTCTGCCCTGCTTTTCTGTTTAAAATGTATCCTATAATTTTATTGTGCCTGTTTCCACAACATTTGCAACACAAAAGATCGAAGAACATAGGCATTAATGCTTTCTGATCTCACAAGCATATAACGATGTATCCTCCAATTCTTTGCAGGGAATGGATATGATGAAGCAGGTGCCCTTGCCCTCTTCACTTTCTATCCTTATGCTGCCTTTCAGCTGACTGATTATCTGGTAGCAGATGCTTAATCCCAAGCCTGTTCCATGATCTTTAGTTGTGAAAAAGGGTGCGCCGATATTTTTGATGTTCTCTTTGGAAATCCCCCTGCCATTGTCGATTATTTTCAACTCCATGCAGTTCCGTTCCGTGATATATTCTGTGATTATTGATATTCTGGGGTTTTGAACACCATCTACAGCATCTACCGCGTTGTTGAGCATATTCAACATTACCTGTTTTATCTTGTCCGGGTCGCCGATGATCGTTCTTTCGTCCTTACAGAGAAAACTTTCCAGAATGATATTGTTAATGGACAGATAGTCCTTGAATATCATTAAAATTTCGTTTATAACGTTATTCAATGAAAACTCTTTGTTTTCGGATGGGTGGGGTTTTGCCAGATCCAGGATGCTCATTATCAATTTACTGATACTTTCGGATGCTTCATCTATGGATTCAGCATATTGCATTAATTTTTCATCGTTATCATACTTCAGCTGGATCAACTGGCTGATTCCTTTAATGACAGAAAGGGGATTTTTTATCTCATGTACAATCCCGGCGGCAATCTTGCCGATAAATGCAAGTTTTTCCTGTTGCTGAAACACCTGCTGTTCTTCCTTATATTCTGTTATATCCGAGAGAATATTAATGCACCCTATCAAATCATCGCAGTCATTTAAAACCTTCGCAGAATTCAATCTGGCATCTATCCTCTTTCCGTCACCGGAACCGAAAGAAACCTCATAAACCGAAAGATAAAAATCTTCCTGTAATACGGTGTTTATCTGAAGCTGTATCATTTCATTGAAATCCTCCGCTTTCATGCCTATAACGTCATTATCGCTCACGCCTAAAGCTTTCTGAAAGGTTTTATTCAACATTGTGATTCTTTCTTCATTATCCGTAATAAAGGCATAGTTTGTCATGCAATCCAGCAATACCTTGGAACGGTACAGTATATCATTGATATACCTGTCTTTCTCCTCAAGCATTATATAGGGAAAATCAATAAAGCTTAAATATATCCCTCTAAGAATCATAAAATGGTACATCACCTTGAGCACATGACCTATTATGCAAACAATATAATATTTTGAGCTGTTGTTGAAAATCAACAAAATCTCAGCAGGAATCATAAAAAATACTGACAGGACAATATACCGGTAAGAAAAATAATCATCAAAGTTTTCGTTTACATGCGATTTAATGCTTATGAGCATGTAGAAATATATAGCAAAGATAAACAATACCAAAATCACTTTATATTTTCTGTAAATCAGTATGCTATGGCGTGAAATATGCTCAACCGAATAATCCAGCATACATGACACCGCAAAGGCAAATCCGATGGAAAGCATGGAAACAATAATATACAGCAGCCATTTGTCAATCCTTTTTCTCAGGAAAGGTAAAAAAACCGTCAATATAAGCAGCAGCCAACAGAACTTGTGCAATAACCAATATGTCAAAGAGTCATGATTTGTAGTGAATCTGGCCTGAAAATTGAAGTCGGACACGCTATAAAAGATATTGAAAAATATCAGGCAAAGCATTCCAACCCCAATGAACATAAACCCGGCAATATTATTCCTATAAAATGTGAACCAGACCGTTATGAAAGAATATACGATAATATACGAACATATTAATTCCATAGCCAAATAGAATGCGCCGGTGTGATTCTCACATTGTAAAAATAGTATAAATGAAAAAACGCTGCCGAGTACCAACTGTAAGATATAGATTGGTATCATAAGTTTTAAATCATGATTAAACGCAGGTTTTGCAAGGTTAAATTTTCCCATGCATTTTCCTCCAATAATAATAATTTTATAAAGTATATAACAATATAAAAGTTAATTCGACATATAATTGTAATTTCCTGCTTAATAATGTGTATTTATGTCTATTGCTGTATTGATTGGTTGTATTGGTTATAAGATTATGCTTTTAGCCCACAGGAGGAACCTTTAGCATTTATGTTGAAAATTCCACACATATACGATATTATAAAATAGACAAATATTTAACAAATAGAATTGACAAGCTCTATTTATATCTGTCTTACCCGTACAAACAACAGATGCAATTTTATATATCCAAATTACTTTATCTAGAGGTGAAGCATGATTGATAAAATTTTTAATAAACCACCGTGCAAAGAAGCAGAATGTATACTGAAATACGTGGAAGACTCTCTGGCAGGAAAGCCGGTTCATTCTCCTGAGATCAGTTACCATCTTCACAAAAAAGTGCTAAATCAATTCCAAAGATTGCTGGACTCTGAAGCCAAAATGTCCGAATCCGCCAAGGAAATTCTCGATATAGTAAGCTCATTGAGCAGTTTTGATGTGGGCATGACTCACATTTCCAACCAATTGACGGATTTCGCCTCAGAAATGGCAACTGTCAGTGAATCCAATCTTGCAATTGTTGAGCAGACGACAGCAAACATGAGTGAGGTAAATGCTGCTGTAGCAACTACCTCGGAAACCTTGAACAACCTTTCCCGGGACAGCGAAGCGCTGGCAAAGAAAAATGACGAAAGCATGCAGCTTTTAAAAGAACTTCAATCCCTTAAGGACAATGTGATCCATGACAATGAGATCATGATTGAGAATCTCCAGCACCTGATAAACCTGGCAGCAGAAGTCGGAAATGTTGTTTCCAGTGTTCAGGGCATTGCTGAACAAACGAATCTTCTGGCTTTAAATGCAGCAATAGAAGCTGCAAGAGCAGGCGAAAACGGGCGTGGGTTCGCAGTTGTAGCGCAGGAAATCCGTAAACTGGCAGATGATACAAAACAAAAACTAAAGGGCATGATGCAGTTCGTCAACAGTATTCAGAGTGCTGCCGAAGAAAGCAAGAAAAGCCTAAACAATACAATCAAGTCATCTTCCCAAATGAGTGAAAAAATAGAAGCAGTATCCGATACTGTCAGCAGGAATATGAGCATGCTCAATAATGTGATAAGGGATGTTGATACAATCAACAAGTCAATGCAGGGTATTAAGGTTGCGACAGACGAAATAAACCAGGCAATGGAGGCTTCCAGCAATGATGCTGAAAAACTCAGCATGATGACCCAAAGCATACATCAGGATGCCATGAAGAGTGTAGAGTTTGCAGGACAGATATCTCATATTGACAACCGGTTGTCCGATATACTGCATGGGATGTTTCAAAGCCTTGAAGGCGGTACCCATGCGATTACAAAAGAGGAAATCCTGGTTGTAATATCAAAAGCGGTGGAAGCCCATATAAAATGGCTGGAAGTGCTTAAAACCTCCGTTACCGAAATGCGCATTTATCCTCTTCAAACCAATTCAAAAAAATGTGCTTTCGGACATTTCTACAATGCTATACGCATAAGCTATGCAGAAATAATCAAAGATTGGGAACAGATAGGTAATGTCCATCATGAATTTCATCTGATGGGCGACAGGGTAATTGAAGCCATCAAGAATAATCGGAAAGCTGAAGCTCAGAATTTATATAATGAAGCAGAAAGCTTATCCAAAGAAATAATTCACTTAATGGAAAAGGTAAGTGGTAAACTGCGCCGGCTGGATAAATAAAAATAAATGCTGAAACAATAAAGTATGTTCAAAAAGGAGCGAGAGCGATTGATAATTGAAGCAAAGCATGTTTCAGTCATCAGGAACGGCAAATATATTTTAAAAGACATAAACTGGACGGTAAAGACAGGTGAGCACTGGTCAATACTCGGATTAAACGGTTCCGGGAAAACTACCCTTTTAAATGTAATCAATGGTTACATATTTCCTTCCATGGGAGAAATTCACGTGCTTGGAAAAACCTTCGGGAGATATGATTGGAGAGAACTGAGGAAATCCATCGGATGGGTGAGCACGGCTTTGCAGGAAAGGCTCTATCGGTCAGAAACAGCAGAAGACATAATAATCAGCGGAAAGTACGCATCCATTGGCTTATATGAACAACCTGACCAGGAAGACGGGGAGTTTGCCAGAAGCCTGCTTGAACTTTTAAACTGTCCGGATCTTTCCAAACGGACTTACGAGACCCTGTCCCAGGGTGAAAAGCAGTTGGTTTTGATCGCAAGAGGCCTTATGTCCAAACCCCGTCTGCTGATTCTTGATGAACCCTGTACCGGACTGGATATATTTGCAAAGGAAAAACTGCTTTCCATAATTGAAAATCTGAGCCGCCAGCCCGATGCACCTACAATGATATATGTTACTCATGTTACCGAAGAGATTCTTCCGACTTTCAGTCATACCCTGCTGTTGCGCAGGGGAGAAGTCTATTCTTCGGGTGAAACGGCATTGGTTTTGAATGAGGAGACACTGAGCGATTTCTTTGAACTCCCCGTCCGATGTGAAAAAGCAGGAAACCGGTTTCTGGTGCGTCCTGATCCCCGGCTGTTCTAGCGGTATTACCGCAATGTAGTACAAATAATAATAGGTTCATATTCAGCAAGTGTGGATGATTGTTGTGTACATCCATGCTTACCGAATTCATCCCTGATTTAAAGCTTGAAAAACATTTCATCGGTATATATCGGTATATAAACGTTCCTGTATTACATCACAAGTTATCATAAAAAGGCAGCACCTTTTCCAAAGTGCTGCCTTGACGCCATCATATTCATATAAACTTTTCTCAGCCTATTTGATTAACGTCATACCACCCATATAAGGCTGCAATGCTTCAGGAATGCTGACCGTTCCGTCCGCATTCAGGTTGTTCTCCAGAAAAGCTATCAGCATTCTGGGCGGCGCCACCACAGTATTGTTCAATGTATGGGGATAATATTTCCCTTTTTCGCCTTCAACACGGATTTTCAGGCGCCTTGCCTGGGCTTCTCCCAGATTGGAACAGCTTCCGACTTCAAAGTACTTTTTCTGTCTCGGAGACCATGCTTCAACATCCACCGATTTTACTTTCAAATCCGCCAGGTCGCCGGAACAGCACTCCAGGGTTCTGACAGGAATGTTCAGGGTACGGAATAAATCCACTGTATTCTGCCATAACTTATCAAACCACATCATGCTGTCTTCCGGTTTACATATTACAATCATCTCCTGTTTTTCAAACTGGTGAATGCGGTATACTCCCCTTTCTTCCAAACCATGGGCCCCTTTCTCTTTTCTGAAGCAGGGTGAGTAACTGGTCAGCGTCTGGGGTAAAGATGATTCCGGCAATATTGAATCTATAAATTTACCGATCATGGAATGCTCACTGGTACCGATCAAATACAGATCCTCGCCTTCGATTTTGTACATCATCGCATCCATTTCAGCAAAACTCATGACTCCGGTCACAACTTCGCTGCGGATCATGAAAGGTGGAATACAGTACGTAAAACCACGATTTATCATAAAATCCCTGGCGTATGCAATAACTGCGGAGTGAAGCCTCGCTATATCACCCATCAGATAGTAAAATCCATTTCCGGCAACCTTTCTGGCACTTTCCAGATCAATGCCGTTAAACCTGGCCATTATTTCAGTATGGTAAGGAATTTCAAAATCAGGTACGACCGGTTCTCCAAAACGTTGGAGCTCAACATTCTCACTGTCATCCCTGCCTATAGGAACGCTGGGATCGATTATATTGGGTATTAACATCATTATGTCCCTTACTTTTTTCTCCAGATCCCTTTCCTTTGCATCCAGTTCGGCAAGGCGATCCGAATTGGCAGTAACCTCCCTTTTCAGCTCTTCCGCTTCTTCCTTTCTGCCCTGGGCCATCAATCCCCCAATTTTCTTTGAAATGGTATTCCTGTTGGCTCTTAAAGCTTCCACTTCCTTTTTTATACTCCGCAACTCCGCATCCAATTGTAACACTTCATCTACCAAGCCAATCTTGTTGTCCTGAAACTTGTTCCTCATGTTTTGTTTTACAATTTCCGGATTTTCTCTTACAAATTTTATGTCCAGCATGCTTATTCCTCCTTACCTGAAGTTTATAGATAATGTTAGATTTTCCTAAATAAAAACTTCCATCCCAAAATAACTGGGACGGAAGTATAATCCGCGTTGCCACCCAAATTGCTGGTCTTAAAAGACCAACCCCTCAACAACGGTACGTTAAAGGATACCAACCTTCCGATTCATCACCGGCAGCTCCAAAAGTGGACGGATAGTTTAACCTCTCACCGATTCTCACCTGCCATCGGCTCTCTGAAGAGATCTTAAACGCCTTCTTTTATCATCGCTGTTTTTTGACATATTCATTTTTATTTATTATATATATATTTGTTGCATTTTTCAAGAAAGATATTATCTTTACTTTTCCTGCTGTCAACATATTTGCATTTCCTGAAGTTTCCCCATTAGGACATACTTTCTTTCTTCTTTTTTATCAGTCGGACAAACTTCTCCAGCGTTTCATTTGCAATCAGTTCTTTCGGAAAATCTATCTCTTCCAGCATTTTTAAAGCACGATCGAATTGGCCGATAAAAAACGCACTATGGGCATCACTGCTTACCACTACCGGAACACCTTCCTCGGCACATCCTATGGCCAGCTGGGTACAGGTTTTAATCGTTTGCTCATCAAAATCAAAGGAATGTTCGTTGATTTCTATCATGGTTCCCTCTTCCTTTGCTGCTTTCAAAATTTCTTTTATGTCGAATACCATTCCACCCCTGTCCATATGGCCAATAATATTGACTTTATAGTTATGTATAACGTTCACATACATTTGCGTATTTTGTATAACGGAACCATCCTTATACCCTTCAAAACCATGAACACTGGCTATGGATACTTCTATCCCGCTAAGCAACGCCTCCGAAACAGTCATATCCGGTTTGTGAGTCATCTTTGTGTCATAACCGGCGAGATTTCCGTCAAAATCCACTATGTCGATCTCCGCGCCCGATAATACTCGTACTCCATGGATCACCTTTGGCAAAGCACTCATGTTAAGAATCGGGCCAAAATCTTTAAAAAGATTTTCCGTTTTTGAAAAGAGCGGGCTGAAATGATCGGTGACTGCAATGCCCTCCATGCCTCTTTCTGCCGCATGAATGGCATTTTCTTCAATGGTGCTGTAAGCATGTCCGCTGAAAATGGTGTGTGTATGTGGATCTACTTTAACTGTCAGCATGTTTAGAAATCATCCTTTCTTCTTATTATTATTTGCATTGACGTATTATAATTTATAGTAAAGCTAACCACCCTTGGTTTTGTTTTTATATTATGATAGAATAAAATGTGTACATTAATGGATTTTAACGTCTAAAATGGAGAGATTCTAGTGAAAAAATTCACACGTAAAAGTGTCTATAGCATGTTTTTTATATCCTATTTGATTGTGTTGATTCTGCCTTTATTTATAAGTCAGCTGTTTTATAGGAGCAGTTTGTCTGCAATAAAAAACAGTACATTAAAATTAAACAAAATTTCTCTTATGCAAACTGCATCTTCAATTGACCAAATGTTCCTGGACGTTCGCTCAACTGGACAGCAATTACTGGCCAGAGAGGAAGTCGGTTCCTTGACGTACGCCCAACTGCCTTTAAATACGGTCAAACGTTTAAAAATAGCTTCCTTTCAAAAAGTCCTGAAAGAAAGAATCGCCTATAGCCAATACCTGGACTCTATTTATGTGTATTTTAATAATTTAGAATATGTTGCATCCACCGAAGGATTTCTGTCTATAGATTATTTTCTCGCGGAACTGGAGAAAAAATTTAATGTTGACCGCAACTCTTTCTTCCAGTGGATAGACAGCAATAATGATTATCAGGTAAAAATGCTGTCAGAACCAGGTGCAAACCCGCAGCAGGCAAGCAAAATAATGGTTATAATGACAACTGCATCATATAACGGGAGACCGGACGTATCAATCATCTTTACCGTTAACATTAAAACAATTAAATCCATGTTAAACAACTATAACATTGAATCTTCCGAAAGAAATACCTATATTTGTGTGCTTTCGGAAAGCAGCGATCTTATGATCGATCAAGGGTTTTTATCTGAGAACACAGAACTGATGTCCTCAGTATTAAAACTTCAAAAAGAAAAGAATACAACCCATTCATTGCAGAATGGCTTTGCAATTATGAAAGTGTATTCGGATATCACCGGTTGGAGCCTGATTTCTGCCGTGTCCATACAACATTATGCTTCCCAGCTGCGAAACATACAATTATATTATGCTGTTTTCATCATTCTATGTATCAGCATAGGACTTGCTATTTGCCTGTTTTTTTCCAATAAAAACTATAATCCTGTAAAACGTCTCACCGAATTGGTAGGCGTAAGTCAGTCGGACTTAACTGATCTGGATGAATTCAGCTTTGTAGAGAAATCTCTTATCACGCTCCTGAATAATAAAATGGAATATATCAAAAAAATTGATAAGCAAAAATCCGAATTAAAGCAACTAAACCTGGTCAGGATGTTGCACGGCTCCGTATATAGCAACCAGGCTTTCAATACAATATGCGCTGACTATGATATTGTCTTTTCCACCAACCAGTTTCTGCTTATTGGCATACTCATCAAAGATTACAGCAATCTCTTCTTCGAAGAGGCGACTACAGATGATGAAGAAACAACAGAGCTGGTGTATTTCATAGTAACTTCCATCACCGAAGAACTGGTCAGGGAGGAATATGATGCCTATATATGCCGGGATGAGGGTAACCTATATTGTATTGCTTCTCTGAAAGAGCCCGCATCCGGTGATAAACTGAAGCTTCATATAAACAATATTATGCAGATCTGCCAAAGGAGTGAGGCAATTATCCGTGAGAAATTCGGCATCATCCTTTCCTATTATGTCAGCAATATATACAGCGTTATAAACAACAATATCAAGTCCATTGCCCAAGGTTATCAGGAAATTAAATGGGGTTTTGCGCAGATAGAAAGTTTCAATCTCCCAGGTCCGGTATTCAATGAAAAATACCTGATGGAAAGTATTTCAGCAGCTGAAAACAATCGCGACTCAGCTCCGGTCAAGGCAAAACGTACTCAGTTATATAATGCCGTTTCCAGCGGCTGCATTGAAGATGCAGTTAGAATTTACCGCGAACTGGTTCACGAGGGTATTTCATTGGTTGATAAATCTTTCTCCACATTGAGAATAAACAGTATCATTATTCTTGATTTCTGCCTTTCTCATGTTGATACAAAGCAAATACAAAACCAAAGCGGAGAAATAAGCAAATTGATAAATAACATTAACAATGCCCACAACATGGATGCATTGACAGAAAGTATGAAAAAGGCCTTTGAATACATATATAAAATCTACGAGCAGGAATATCAAAATGAATCTTCAAAGAACCTTTTTTCCGATATTTCGAATTACATCCGGGATAACATATCCAATCCCAACCTTAGTGTAGCCAGCATAGCGGATCATTTTAACATAAGCCAGGCCTATCTGTTAAGGGTTTTCAAACACGAAACCGGCAGCGGTGTTTTGGATTATATCCATCAATGCAGGATAGATATAGCAAAGGATTTGCTCAAAAACACATCGCATACCGTAAAGGAGATAGCGGTAGAAGTTGGATATACCAATGCATTAACATTCATGAGAGCCTTTAAGCGTCTTGAAGGCATAACTCCTACCAACTATCGTGATATGATAAGCTAAAATCTATGTTCATGGTTTGGTCATATTGCTTAACCCTTTATTGAACCAATCATGACTCCTTTAACAAAATATTTCTGTATAAAAGGATATATTATCATCATTGGTATGACTGATACCATTATGGTTGAGTACTTTATCAAAGGCCTGTAAATCTCGACGTCCGATCCGTCCTGCGATGCTATAATGGACTGCTCCGAACTAAGAAGGACAATCTCGCGCAAAGTCAGCTGTAATGGGTACAGGCTACGTTTTCTCAGGTAAATGGATGCATTAAACCAGGCGTTCCAATGTTGTATAGCGTAGAATAAAACTATTACTGCTATGATGGATTTGGAAACCGGGATGATAACCTGCGTCAGTATTCTGAAATGTCCTGCCCCGTCTATGATAGCCGCTTCACTCAATGATTCCGGGATTGAAGCAAAGGAAGTTCTCATTATAATAATGTTATACGCTGATACGGCACCGGGAATAATCAGGCTCCATCGCGTGTCCAGCATGTGCAGATTCCTGACAACCATATAGGTAGGTATTAAACCCCCGTTGAAAATCATTGTAAATGTTATCATAAATGCGATAGGATTCTTATAGCGTAGATTTTTTCTGGATAGAACATATGCTGCCAATATTGTCAGACATGTACCGAAAGCTGTTGCTGCAGTAACATAAATTATTGTGTTTATATAAGAAGTAACTATATTATTGTTTCCAAAAACCAGTTTATATCCTCCTAAAGTAACTTTCCCAAGGGGTTTGAGAATCAACCCGGAATAGGCAGCTACCTTAAGGGGATCACTTATGGAGCCCATAAGAACATGCCATACAGGCAGAATACATACAAGAGCAATGGTCAACAACAATATTGTATTAAAAACAGCAAACACTTTTTCCCCTGTAGAACGTTTATTCATCACTTTCTCTCCTTACCACAGACTTGTTTCTCCAAATTTACGACTGGTCCAGTTAGCTATATATATGACAATAAAATTGACCACTGAGTTAAACAAATTCACCGCCGTAGAATAGCTATAGTTGCTGTCGACTATTCCCACCCTACATACATAACTGGAAATGACATCAGCGGTTTCATAGGTAGCAGGACTATACATCAATATGACCTTTTCATAGCCTACATTCATTATCTGTCCAAGGCGTAGGATTAACATGATGACGATTGTAGAGGCTATGCCCGGCAGGGTTATATACAGGGTCTGCTTCCATCTGCCTGCCCCGTCAATTCTAGCAGCTTCATACAGTTCTGGATCTATTTGTGATAATGCAGATATGAATATTATGCTGTTGTACCCCAGATGCTGCCATAAATTAGAGCCAATATATAATGTACGAAACCATTTGGGATTTGCAATCAATGCTCCCCCTTCTCCTCCCAGGGCTTCAACCAGCTGGGTTATAACTCCATCAGCTTTTGTAAAATCCTTCAGGATCGCAACAACGACAACCAACGAAATGAAGTAGGGAAGGTATGAGATGGTTTGAATGGTCTTCTTAAAGTGCTTATTCCTTACTTCATTAAGGCAAAGTGCAAATATAATCGGCAGCGGGAAAGAGAACAGCAACCCGTAGAAGCTGATCAACAGGGTGTTTCTTAACAACCGCCAAAAATACACCGATGAAAAAAAGGTCTGAAAATGTTGAAAGCCAACCCATTTGCTTCCCAATATGCCTTTTTTAATGGAATAATCCTGAAAAGCCATTAATACTCCACCCATAGGAATGTAATGGAATATGATAAAATATGCAATAACCGGTATGGCCATAAGGTATACTGCATAATTCACCTTCAAATCCTTTAAAATAGCTTTTTTACGACTTGGTTTATTACTCATTAATACTTTATCCATAAATTATACCCTTTCTTTAAGAGTTCAATTTAAATAAAATAGATTCAGTTATGGCTTAGAATTAAAATTAAAAAATGCATTTAAATATCAATACGAATAATTGCTCAAAATACAATAAAGAATCACATTGGTTTTGATACAGATGTGTGGGAGTTTCTCCCACACGCCTGTACCAAACATAATCAATTTATATAGTTATTAACGGTTGTAATATCTGTCTAAACCAGCCTGCTTTAATGCAATTGCCTGCTCTATACCCATCTCTTTCAATGTATTTCTGAAACTATCATAAGTGTCAAGAGACTGAGCTCCGGTGATGAATTTAACAACGCTCTCATTTACATAGGTTTCTATGTCAGTATAAATGGAAGAGAAAGTTGTAGCTTCATCAGATGTCATTGTTATTCTTGAAGGCATCCACCAGGAAGCTTCGTATTGGCTCCATATTTTGTACGCTGATTGCTTATTCTCATCCGCTTGCTCAATCTGCGCAGCTTCTACACGAAGCGGTGGATTTTTAACCCAGTATTTAACCAATACTGTAGCAGAATCCATTCCGTCAGGATTCTTGTAACGGAAGTCATAGTTACCAATCCTGTGTCCGTCCTCAGCTTTTAACCAAACTACACCTTCTTGATTTTCCAAGCCATAGTTTGCATTCAAATAAATATCTTCTGCATAGAAACCATCAGTCCAGCGAATAGCTTCTTCAATGTATTTTGAGTCTGCAGAAAACACCATGCAATAGTCATTCATTAAATCGTCCCCGTTAACTTTCCTGATTTTTGGGATAGGACCGTTTTCTTTAGTCGGTTGCGGAGCAGCTACCAGCCAAAAATCAGGATTTGATGCTCCTCTGGATATATAAGTATCTGACAATCTTGTAGCCCAGTCGATACAAGCCCCGACTTTATCATTCAGCATCATATCGCTGTCAGGTGCTACACTGGAAGTATTACGTGTTGGGAAGTTTTTATCCAACAATCCTTCCTGGTACCATTTGTGCAAAAGCTCAAGATATTCTTTATATTGGTCATCAAGTGGCCCGAACTTAACTGTGCCGTTATCGTTATAGAAATATGGTGCGGTTCCGTAACCTGCCATAAGTTCCCCTGTAGTGTCTATACCATATTTGGTGGTATACAGAGGAGCTTCTATGTTGAGCTCATCTCTAAAAGCTACCAGAACATCATACCACTCATCATAAGTAGTTGGTATCTCTTTATTAACCTTGTCCAGAAAATCCTGACGTATAGCTAAACCGGCTTCACCCATGCAACTTTCACCATTCATGGGTTTCCACATACCCCACATTCCATACATCTTACCGGAGTCGCTATAGACTGCCCGTTTAAGTGTTTCATTGTTATTTACCCATGACATATAGTTAGGTGCGCAGTCAATGTAATCTCTCAAGTCTACAAAGAAGCCGTCATCAATGGCTTTGTCCTCTCCTCCACGATATTTATGGTAGGCAGGTTGCGTGTACATCATATCAGGCATATCTCCGGAAGAGAACAGCAGATTGAAGGAGTCAACCTCAGTTCCGGCTGCCGGTATGATAAACTCAATATGGATATTGGTTTTTTCTTCATACCACTGGAAAAATTCTGCATCGTTAAAGTCAGCTAATTTTCCCATGTCACCACCCATGGGATACCAAAGGGTAAGAGTAATCTTTTCCTTTGAAATAGGATAAGTCTGAAGATTTACATTTCCATTGACAGATACTACTTCAGTTGTTGATTGTTCTGATGAAGAACTGTCTTGGGCATTTGTGTTGCCATCTACAGTAGAAGTTTTGGTTGACTCATTTGAGTCTGTCTTTTGCCCACAGGAAGTAAGCAAACCTACTACCAGCAAACATGCTAACACCACAGAAAAAATTCTTTTTTTCATGTATATCCTCCTTGTTATTTTTAGTTTATTTGTTTATGATAGGTTGACTATCATAATAACAAACTTATTTTTTTAGTACTCCGTCCTTATAAAATTGTGGCAGGTAATCCTTATGAGCTTCCAACATTTCATCGAGTATCTGTTTTGCCACTTTGTCCCCAGGAACCAATGGGTTAATAACCATTGCCAACAGTGCCTTTTTATAATCACCGGTTATGGCTGCTTCGACTGCTGCCAGCTCAAATGCCTTGATAGAATGGATCAAGCCCTGACAAGCAACAGGCAGATCACCGATTGCCAATGGTATTGGACCTTCTTTTGTTATGACGGAACTTACCTCCACTATCACATCTTTGGGTAAGAACGGTAATGCGCCGTTATTAACGGTATTTACATACTGTATGTCCTTTTTGTCATTATATATGGAACTAATCAGGTTACATGCAGCATCACTGTAATGGGCACCGCCTCGTTTTTCCAATTCCGGAGGCTTAACGTCCAAGTTGGGATCCTTATACTTTTCAAAAAGTTCGCGTTCAACTTCCTTTACAACCTCAGCACGGGTTCCTTTCGTCTTGAAGCTTTCCATTTCCTCTGCCAGCATTTCATCGGTTTTGAAATAATAACGATGATATGGGCAGGGAATTACTCCCAGTGCTTCAATGAAGTCAGGATCCCATGCAGCAGCAAAAACATTTTTCATGGACTGCTCTTCTTTTGGATGGGCATACAGATGAACTGCTTCTTCTGTTCTGTCGACTCCGTCAATATAGACTTTCTTTGCAAAGACCATATGATTTAATCCACCAAAATCGACTCTGATCCTTTCAGGCTCGACATCGAACAGTTTTGCCAGTCCACGTTCAACTCCTATAGGAACGTTGCACAATCCAACTACCTTTTTACGGCTGGTATAGCGGTTAACAGCTTCAGTGACCATTCCGGCTGGATTTGTGAAGTTGATCAGCCAGGCGTCGGGACAGAGCTCGTCCATATCCTTGCATATATCAAGAATAACAGGTATTGTTCTAAAAGCTTTAAAAAGTCCTCCCGGCCCGTTGGTTTCCTGTCCAATGACACCATATTTCAAAGGAATCTTTTCGTCCTTGATACGAGCATCCAACAATCCCACTCTGAGCTGAGTAGTTACAAAGTCGGCACCCTCCAGCGCTTCTCTGCGATTGAGAGTTAAATGAATATCAATGGGCAGGCCTGCTTTTGCCACCATTCTTTTAGCTAAATTGCCTACAATTTCTAATTTTTCTTTACCTTCTTCGACATCAACCAGCCACAATTCCGTTATAGGCAATTCTTCGTATCTTTTGATAAATCCTTCAACTAATTCGGGAGTATAACTGGATCCGCCACCAATAGTAGCTATTTTTATCTTTTTTGGCATTAATATCCCTCCATAAGATTTAAGTAACTTATGCACATATGAAGTGCTGCACATCATAGGACAGTGGGTAGAAATTTTCTTGATCATCCGATGGACTATCAAAAATTAGTTAGTATGGCTAGCCATTTCATTTCACATAATATCACTAGAATTTTCTGCGCAAAAGTATCAATAAATAAATTTGATATCAATATCTGTACTGACCTGTGCATGATAAACAGCATGAAAATAGCGGTATTATTGCTTTTGCTGGTCTTTTAATGCCATGAAAGTATCATTTTATAAAGAATAGGTATCAAAATCCAAACCTGTGTTTATACTTGACTTTCCCACGCAAAAGCATAGCCTGATCCGTCCCTTGCGCTGATATAATCCCATATTATATGCCGAATATAATCAATGCAGTCTGATTCTGTTACCAATTCAATAGGTATTTGATTTGTATTTAATCTCAATAAATATGCATAGACTGAATATTAGTTTGCATAATTAAATAGGAATATTCAACAGGATGATTCTGAAAGGAAAACATTCTATGGCATAAAGACAGGATTAGATGATCAAGTATCAAAAACTCATGGCATAAAAATATCATACCGGAAGAATAAGGATAACTTTCAGCTTCTTTATGAGTATCCCGGGTTTTTGTCATATTTTATGGACCAGAACCGTTTATACCCCAAATCATGCTTTTTAGTTCTCTTTGCAACAATTTTTCTCACTTATGATACGGTTCACCGTGCATTACTGAATACATGACTTTCCTTGAATATGTAAAAAAGTCGTACATCATGTACGACAAATTTATAAATTCTCATATACCTGACCTCTATTTCCTATATCGATAACCAGTATTACGAGTTCTTCATCATTCTTAGTAAAAATAACTCTGAAATCCCCAACTCTAAGTCTATAATACTCATAGCCTTTTAACTTCTTTACATCTCCCTTAGGCAACC
>Ga0134099_1000931_pt1 | contig 30328 bp, 30 predicted proteins | sample 10_taG_2_FD_105482 | JGI IMG/M metagenome (GOLD analysis project Ga0134099, IMG submission 105482) | Switchgrass degrading microbial communities from high solid loading bioreactors in New Hampshire, USA - 10_41_5_180_A2 metaG | ecosystem: Engineered > Bioreactor > Semi-continuous > Anaerobic >...
GGCGGGCGGCGATGGTCTCCGACCGGCTGCTCGTCCAGGTGCTGGAGTCGGTGGGGCTCAACGCCTCTTCGCTGGGCATGGGGCTGATCCTGCTCCTGGGCGCCCGCTCGATGGCCGGCGGGCAGTTCTCCGTGGGCGACTTCGCCCTCTTCGTCTACTACCTGGGCTACGTGGCCGACTTCACGCACTTCACGGGCCGCTGGCTCGCTCTGTACCGCCAGACCGGCGTCTCGAAGGACCGGTTGCTGGCGCTCATGCAGGGCGCACCGCCCGACCGGCTGACGCGGCGCAGCGAGATTCGCCTTCGCGGCCCGGTGCCGGTGCCGCCGGAGCCGCCGATTCCGGCCGCCGGCCCGCTGCAGGAGCTGCGCGTGGAGAGGCTCACCTGTCGCTACCCCGACAGCGGCCGAGGCATCGAGGACGTGAGTCTCACGCTCACCCGGGGCAGCTTCACCGTGGTCGCGGGCCGGGTCGGGTCGGGCAAGACGACCCTGCTCCGGGCGATCCTGGGCATGCTGCCGGCGCAGGCGGGCACCATCTACTGGAACGGGGAGCCGGTCGCGGACCCGGCCGCCTTCATGGCGCCGCCCCGCTGTGCGGCGACGCCCCAGGTGCCGCTGCTCTTCAGCGGCACCGTGGAGGAGAACATCCGCCTGGGCTGGGACGCCTCGGCGGCCGAGGTGGCGGCGGCGGTCTACGACGCGGTGCTGGAGCGGGACCTCGCCGCGATGGAGGAAGGGCTGCAGACCCGGGTGGGGGTGCGCGGGGTGCGCCTGTCGGGCGGTCAGATGCAGCGCACCGCCGCGGCCCGGATGTTCCTGCGCCGGCCGGAACTCCTGATCATGGACGACCTCTCCAGCGCCCTCGACGTGGAGACCGAACAGGCCTTGTGGGAGCGGCTTTTCCGGCGCGGCGACGTGACCTGCCTGGTGGTGAGCCACCGGGAGGCGGCGCTGCGCCGGGCGGATCAGATCATCCTGCTCCGGGACGGCCGGGTGGTCGACCGCGGGCGGCTGGACGAGCTGCTGGAGCGGTCGGAGGAGATGCGGGCGCTCTGGCAGAGCAGCACGGTGCGCCAGTCATCCGAGGCCCAGGACTGATCTCCCTTCCTGGTCACCTGCACCCCGGGGCGTTAGCGCCGCAACCGGCACGGGTCGTCAGGCGGGACAGGTACCCGTGCCGGCTACTTGTGCATAGAAAAATGGCATTTTGAGGGGGCACCCCCAGACCGGCTGTGCATGCGCCGAACGACTCTGGTGAGCAAGGATCACAGGAGGGATCGGCGCATGCACACGAAGTTGCTTTCCTCACGGTTACACAAGGCGATGGCCATCGGCACCGTCCTGGCCATCTCCGCCGCACTGGGGGCCCCTGCGGTGCTGGCCTCGGGCTCCGTCCGTCTGGCCCCGCCCCGGAACCTGGCGCTCACGCCGCCGCGGGTCACCGAAGACGGTCACGTGGCCCTCAGCTGGGATTCCGCCCGCTCCGCTGACGTCGTCGGTTACGAGGTCCACCGACTCTACGGCGAGGGAGTCTCCCCCCGGGCGGACGAGACCACCTACGTGGGCATGACCGCCGACCTCACGGCCACCGATGAGCTCGCCGCCGAGGGCCGCTACCACTACGCGGTGGTCGCGGTGGACGAGGATGGGAACCGGAGCGCACCGTCGGCCTGGAAGTCGGTGCTCTACGACGACCCGGCCAACGGGGACGAGATCGCCACCGACACGACGGCCCCGGCGGCCCCTGCCGACCTGGTGGCTGAGCCCGCCTACACCCGCGACGGCGCCGTGACCCTCAGCTGGACCCCGCCGGAGGACGAAGACGTGGCCCGGTACCTGGTCTACCGCTCTGCGGGCGACGAGCGGGCGCAGTTCCTCGGCTACGTGGAGGCGGGGCTCGCCTTCTTCGACGACCGGCTGACCGGGGACGGCGTCTATACCTACACCGTCGTGGCGCAGGACCTGGCGGGCAACCTCAGCGGCCGCGCCGCACCGGCGACGGTGACGATGGATACGGTGGCGCCCGCAGTCACGATCCGCACCCCCGAGGCCGGCAAGGTCTACCGTCCGGAAGGCTCGCTGGCGGTACGGGTCCGGGTGACGGATGCGGGGGCCGGGTACGATGAGGAGGACGTCGCCTACTTCCTCGACGGAGCCGCCCTCGACCAGCCGGTCATCCCGCTGGCGGACCTGGCCGATGGCACACACCGGTTCGGGGTGCAGGTGACCGACCGGGCGGGGAACGTGGGCACGGCCGACGTCTCGTTCGAGATCCGAAGCAGCCACCTGGACCAGGCGCCCGTCATGCGCACGAAGTCGGCGGCCACCAACAGCCGGACGGTCAGGTTCTCCTGGGAGGCGCCGCAGCGTGACGTGACCGGCTACAACATCTACCGGGCCGAGGGCGACGGCGAGTTCGGGCTGCTCGCCACCGCCGTGGCCACCGAGCGGCAGTTTGCGGACGTGGTCCCGGGCGAGGGCATCTGGTCCTACCGGGTGACGGCCCTTTACGGCAGCGACGAGAGCGTGCCGTCGGGCACGGTTGTCTTCACGGTTGACCAGACCAAGCCGACGGTTCGCATCAGCGCGCCGGAGGATGGCGCCGAGTACGTTGCGGAGGGCGAGCTCACCCTCTCGTACTCGGTGCGGGACGGGCTGTCCGGCGTCGCCCGGGACGGCGTGAAGGTGGAGCTGGACGGTGCGGCTTTCACCCAGCCGAAGCTCGACCTGGCCAGGCTGGCCGAGGGGGAGCACGTCCTCCGGGTGACGGCCACCGACAGGGCCGGTAACCAGGCGACCGCCTCCGTCGCCTTCACCGTGGTGGCCCCGCCGACCGGTGGCGACGAGGGCGACGACCCCGCCGCCGATGAGGGTTTCCGGCAGACGGTGCTCGCGGTGCTGGCCAGGTGGGAGTCCAAGATCCATCACGGCCAGTACAACGCCCTGAAGGCCAAGGTGATGAACGGCAACTGGTCCTCGTTCGTCAAGCAGGTCGTGAAGTTCCAGGGCAAGTTCATCCATCCGGATGCCGCGAAGGAGCTTCTGGGGCTGTTCGGCGCCTGGGACGGCGCGGGCGGTCGGTGGGAGCAGTGGCCTGGCGACGGCAGCGACCGGGAGAACCGTGGGAATGACGGCTGCGGGAAGTCCGGCAACCGCTGGACGCACGGCGACCGGGATGACGACGACGATCGCGACGACGATGATGACGACCGCGGCGACGACGGTCGTCGCGGGAACCCGGGCAACGGCAACAAGGGAAACAAGAAGAGCAACCCGGGGCTCGGCAAGGGCCGCAACAAGTAGGCAGCAGCTGCCCTGGCATTCACCCGCAGCACCGTCCTGAGAACGGTCACCCGGACAGGCGGAACACGGTCCGACCAGGCCAACGGTCGCCGGCCGCTGACCGGGAGATGTTGTCAGGAACCTACCAGAAACACGCGGTGCCGGGCCGATCGCTCATGCTGGAAGCAAGCGCCGCCGCGGCGGGAAAAGCCCGCTGCGGCGGCGTTCTCGCACTTTCAAGGGGTCTCCTCCTACCTGGGCGACCGGCGCACTCGGTCGGTGCAATCAACCCGGCAGAACGCCCGCGGCGCACCCCTGGCAACAGATTCCTTGCATGAGGTTGACCAGTTCGTTGCAGATTACAGGCAACAACATAACAAGGAGGCGCTCAACCATGGCAACCAACAACAACAACAACTCGATCCTGATCGCACAGGCCCGTGCTGCCCTCGAGCAGATGAAGAACGAGACCGCGGCCGAACTGGGCATCCAGAACTATGCCCAGCAGTACAAGGGCGACCTGCCCAGCCGGGTCAACGGTTCCGTGGGCGGATACATGGTGAAGAAGATGATCGCCCTGGCCGAGCAGCAGCTGGCGGGCGGCACCGGCACCACCACCATCCGCTGACCGTGGCCGGTAAGCAGTAAGGGAAGGAGCAGTCAGCATGGCAAACGTCTTCGGCACCGGCTTTGGGGCAGGCACCACGACCCCGACGACCGGCTTCCAGTCCGGCGGGGGCGGCAGCAGCAACAACCAGGTCCTGGTCTCCCAGGCCCGGGCTGCCCTGGAGCAACTGAAGCAGCAGACCGCGGCCGAACTGGGCATCCAGAACTACGCCCAGCAGTACAAGGGCGACCTGCCCAGCCGGGTGAACGGCTCCGTGGGCGGGTACATGGTGAAGAAGATGATCGCTCTGGCCGAGTCGCAACTGTCCGGAAGCACGACGGTTCAGAGCTGACCCCCACCGTGCGTGGAGGCAGGAGCGGGTTGCCGCCCCTGCCTCCTCAGTTGATGTAGCGAAGCAGGTCCTGGGCGGTCACACTGGTGTGAAGCACCGCGTTGAGGCTGCCCGCGATCAGTTTGGCCAGGTCTTCAGTCAGCTCGTCGATCTCCTTGGGCGTGACCACGAGTTCGCCCACGGTGGGAGAGAGCACGTCGCTCAGGAGCTTACGCCGCGACTCGGGAGAGCGGAACAGCTGGAAGAAGGGCTTGGTTTCGGCGAAGCTGCTCGCCATGGCCTCGAAGGCGTCCTGCACGATGGTGGTCGCGTGGACCACCGTCGGCACGCCGATGGCAATCACTGGAACGCCCAGCGTCTCCTTGTTCAGCGCCTGCCGCCGGTTGCCGATGCCCCCGCCGGGCTGAATGCCTGTGTCGGCGATCTGGATCGTGGTGCCGATTCGCTCCACGGACCGGGAGGCCAGGGCGTCGATGCAGATCACCGCGGCCGGCTTGATGCGCTCCACGATGCCGTGGATCACCTCGGCCGTCTCGATGCCGGTGGTGCCGAGAACGCCCGGGGCGATGGCGGCCACGGCCCGCAGCCCGCCCGCCACGTCCGCCGGCACGTAGTCCCGCAGGTGCCGGGTGACCAGCAGCTTTCCCGTGACCCGCGGCCCGAGGGCGTCCGGCGTGGCGTTCCAGTTGCCCAGCCCCACCACCAGCACGGTGTCGTTCTCCTTCAGGTCGAGCAGCTGGTCCAGTTGCTCGACCAGAACCTTGCCCACCTGCTCCTGCAGCTCGCGGTTGCGCCGGCGCAACTGGGGTGCCTCGATGGTGATGTAGTTGCCCATCGGCTTGCCGATGAGCTGCTCGCCCACCGGGTCGACCACCCTGACCCAGGAGACGGTGGCGTGCTCGTACTTCTTCTCTTCCATGATCACACCCGGGACCTCGGTCTTGGCGTCGCCCCGGGCCGCCGCCGTCGCCTCCAGAGCCAGGTCCGTGAACGGGTTCAGGTGGTCCAGCGATTGCATCTGTTTCCCTCCCGGATTGGTGGGTTCCACCTGGGGCTATTCTCTCCCCCGGCATTCTCTGGCATACCAGGGGATTTGGTGGTGGGCGGATTCAGCTGCCCTCACAGCCAGCAGCCCATCTCATCGCTCAAGGCCCGTGCCAGCCGCCTACCCCCGTTCTTACCGCCCAGTCGCCACCGCGCAACGCTTTCTTTACGCCATTGTTTGGTTCGTCTATAGTAGTAGGCAGCACGGGGGTGAGGGCTGCAGTGGAAGAGAAACAGGACGGGCTGAAGCCCCGCCACGTCGACATGGGCGAGAGGGGCATCTACCACACCGACAACCGGCTGAACGACCTGACGGGCAAGGAGTGGGTCTACGCCACCCGGTCCGTGATCAACAAGAGCTACCCGCCCTCCTTCCAGTTTCAGCTGCGCAGCCAGCACGGGGGGCAGAAGCCGCCCGAGCTGTGCGCGGACCTGATCCGCACCTTCACCAAGGCCGGGGAGCGGGTCCTGGACCCCTTCATGGGCGTCGGCGGGACGCTCATCGGTGCGACTATCTCCGACCGGTCCGCCGTGGGGGTGGAGGTGAACCCCCGGTGGGTCGAGATCTACCGGGAGGTCTGCCGGCTGGAGGGCCTCACGGAGCAGGAGGCCATCTGCGGCGACAGCCGGGCCGTGCTGCCCACCTTCCCGGACGAGGCGTTCGACCTGGTCCTGACCGACGTGCCCTACTGGAACATGGACCGCCGCCGCCGGTCCACCGGCAAGTTCAAGCGCGCCGGCGGCCCTGCCGTGGAGCGCCGGCGGTCGAAGCTCTCGCCCTTCGCCCCGGGAGAGACGGAGACCGGCGTCACCGGCCTGGCGGAGAAGGAGGAGTGGCTGGAGACCATGCGGGCCGTCTTCGCCCAGGCAATGCGGGTCCTGCGGCGCCGGCGGTACCTGGTGGTCTTCATCGGCGACATGTACCACTCGGGCCGGTACCACATGCTCTCGGCCCAGCTCGCGGAGCTGCTGGAGGGCCTGGGGCTGGTCCTGAAAGCCAACCTGATCTGGTACGACGTCTCCAAGTCCCTGCACGTGTACGGCTACCGCTACGAGTTCATCCCCTCCATGGTGCACCAGAACATCCTGGTGCTGCGCAAGCCCTGAGGGGGAAGGAGGTGCGCGGTGTTCCCGGGTGCGTCCGAAGTAAGCCTGAAGCCCCTGTGGGTTCAGAACCGCAAGTTCATCGGCAGCAAGCAGAACCTGCTGGACTTCATCGCAGGCGTGGTGGCGGAGCGCGCCCCGGAGGCGCGCTCGCTGGCCGACCTGTTTGCCGGCAGTGCGGTCGTGGCCTACCACTTCGCCGCCCGCGGCTTCGCCGTGACGGCCTCGGATCACCTCTACCACAACTACGTGGCGGCCCGCTGCTTCCTGGGCGGCCGGCCGGGGGAGGTGGACTGGGACCGCCTGGCCGGGATGCTCGCCTACCTGGACCGCCTGCCTCCGATCGAGGGCTACTGCTTCACCGAGTACGGCGGCACCTACTTCACCCGGGAGAACGCCGGCCGCATCGACGCCATCCGTGAGCAGATCGCCGCCTGGCGGGCCGACGGAACCATCGGCGAGCAGGAGGAGGCGGTGCTGCTCACCAGCCTGCTCTACGCCGCCGACAAGGTGGCCAACACCTGCGGCCAGTACGACGCCTACCTCAAGCACCTGGGCAAGGATCCCTACGCGGACGACGGCACCCACCTGGTCGACGCCACGGTCTACAAGCCGCTGGAGCTCTGCCTGCCCCAGGTGGTGGAGTCGGAGCAGAACCGGGTCTACTGCGCCGATGCCGACGTGCTGGTCGACGCGGTCGAGGCAGATGTGCTCTACCTGGACCCGCCCTACAACGGGCGGCAGTACGTCGACAACTACCACGTGCTCGAGAACATCGCCCGCTGGCAGAAACCCCGGCTCTACGGCAAGACCCGCAAGTTCCGCCGCGACGGCCTCAAGTCTGCCTACTCCCGCCGCGCCACGGCCGGCCGGCACCTGACCCGCCTGATCCAGCGGGCCCGGGCCCGGCATATCCTGCTCTCTTATAATAATGAAGGGATCATACCCGACGAGGTGATCTGGGCGGCGCTGGAGCAGCGGGGGCCGGTGGAGCTGTTCACGACGGAGTACGCCATCTTCGGTAACGGCGCCGGGCGCGCCGGCCGCCGCCCGATCGTCGAGCGGCTCTTCTACTGCCGGGTGGTGAGATAATACAACTTTAGAAGGATCATGGAGTTGCACGTTGAAATCCTCCCTCATCCCGTTCCGGATGAAGGAGGACGTCATGCACAGAAAATGGATGGCCACCGCGGCCACGGTAGCCACCCTGGTGGTCTGCGGCACGGGTCCTGTCGCCGCTGCCCCCCTGAGTTCGGAGCCCAAGCTGGGAGCCGCGTTGAGCTTGGTCTTGGCGTTGGCATCCCGGCCCGCTGCGGTGCTTGATCTGGCTGAACCCGCACCGGCCTCGGAAGACGGGTCCGGGTCGGAGACTGATCCGGCACCGGAAGCAGATTCCGGGCCGATACCTGAACCGGCAGAGCCTGCGCCTGAACCCCTGCCGGAACCTGCACCTGCACCGACGCCGGAACCGGCGCCTGAACCCACACCTGCCCCTGAACCCGCCCCTGAACCGGCTCCCGAGCCCATGCCGGAGCCCGGACCTGAACCCGAGCCCCAGCCGCAGCTCTTCGCCGACCTGCCGCCCGAGCACTGGGTCTATCCCGAGGTCGTGCGCCTGGTCGAGGCGGGGGTTATCCACGGCTCGCCGGACGGGCGCTTCCGCCCGAACGAGCTGATCTCGCGCGCTGAGTTCCTGAAGATGCTGCTCGCCGCGCGCGGCATCGACACGGCGGGCAAGTGTGCGGGCTTCTTTGCGGACGCCGAGTGCTGGACCTGGTACGCACCGTACGTGGAGGTCGGCTACCGGCTGGCGATTCTCGACCCGCTGGACGACACCTACTTCGACCCCGACGGCGCGATCACCCGGGAGCAGCTGATCGACGCGATCGTGCGCGCCATCGGCCAGTTCTGGACTGCCCGCTCGGACGCGCGGGAGAACGTGAACGCCATCCTGGGGGCGTACTCGGACTGGCGGGACATTGACTGGGACAGGCGTCCGGCCTATGCGTACGCGCTGAAGCACGGCCTCGTGAACGGCTTCCCCGACGGAACCCTGCGTCCCAAGGCTTACACCACTCGCGCCGAGGCGGCCGCCCTCATCCAGCGGGTGCTGCTGGATCCGGCGGACCTGCCCCGGGTGGAGCTGGACGGCCATGAGGTGATCTACCGGGACGTGATGGACATGACTGCCTCCATGTACACGCCGCACGAGGGGGGAATCGGCACGAGGACCTACACCGGCGTCTCCGTGCGGTACGGGGCGGTGGCGGTGGACCCGGAGGTCATCCGGCTCGGTACCCTGCTCTACGTGGAGGGCTACGGCTACGCCATCGCCGTGGACAAGGGCGGCGCCATCAAGGGCAACCGGATCGACCTGTTCTCGTGGGCGCCGGCCGAGGAGGCCTGGCGGTTCGGGCTGCAGCCCCGCAGGGTCTGGATTCTGCCCTGAGCGGAGGCAAGAAAGGAGGGCAGCCCGATCGGACTGCCCGAGAGGAGAAGTGGGAGAGGAAACGGAACGGAGAAAGAGCCCGACCTGAGGGGTGGTTACCGCTCACTCGGCATCGGCTCTCACTGGTCCTTAGGATACCCAAGAAGGCGCGGGCTATACCGGATGCGCGCGCCGTTTTTGGGGAAGAAGAGCGAAAGGTGAAGCGCTGTGCGCGTGATCGCAGGGACGGCGAAGGGCCGCCCGCTGAAGACGGTGAAGGGCCGGGACATCCGCCCGACCAGCGACCGGGTGAGGGAATCGCTGTTCAACATCCTCGGCCCCCGGACGGTAGACGCCGAGTTCCTGGATCTGTTTGCCGGGTCGGGGGCCGTGGGAATCGAGGCACTGAGCCGCGGCGCCCGCCGCTGCGTGTTCGTGGAGCTGCAGACGGCGCACCTGCGGATCGTGGAGGCCAACCTGGAGTCGACCGGCCTGCGGGACCGGGCCGAGCTGATCCGCCGCGACGCCCGCGCCGCGCTGGTCGACCTGGGCCGGCGCGGCCGCAAGTTTGATCTGATCTTCGCAGACCCGCCCTACGGGCAGGACCTCGTTCCGGCGGTGTTGAACGGCATCGACGCTTACGGTCTCCTGGCCGACGGCGGCTGGGTCATCTGCGAACATCACGGCAAGGATCCCGTCCCCGATGCAGCAGGAGGTCTGCGCAAGTTCAGGGAAGTAGTCTTCGGAGAAACGGTGCTATCAATTTACCGGAATGAAGCCTAGATTTGCCGGGGGGCAGCATTCGTGACGAAAGCAGTTTGTCCCGGGAGCTTCGATCCCGTGACGATGGGTCACCTCGATATCATCGAGCGGGCGGCCCGCACCTTTGACGAGGTCGTGGTCGCCGTGATGACCAACCCGCGCAAGGCGCCGCTCTTCACCGTGGAAGAGCGCGTGGAGATGCTGCGGGAGGCCACGCAACACATCCCCAACGTTACCGTGACGGCGGCCGACGGCCTGCTCGTGGACTTTGCCCGCAAGCACGGCTGCAAGGTCATCGTGAAGGGGCTGCGGCCGATTCAGGATTTCGAGTACGAGTGGCAGATGGGTGCCGTGAACAAGCAGCTGGACGACGAGATCGAGACCTGTTTCCTGATGAGCCGAATCGAGTACGCCCACCTCTCCTCCAGCATCGTGCGGGAACTGGCCTTCTTCGGGTGCCCCACGACCGGGATGGTGCCCCCGTCTACCGCACAACGGCTAAGGGAGAAGTTTGCCAAGCCTCAAGCTTGAGACTGGGGGGGTTGCCGTGGAGATCATGGCATTGATTGACCGCCTGGAGGAGCTGGTGAACCAGGCGACGCGCGTGCCGCTCACGGGCAAGATCCTGATGGACCCCGACGAGCTGCTCTCACTGGTCGACCAGATGCGCGAGGTTATCCCCCAGGAAGTCCGGGAGGCCAACCGCGTCGCACGGGACCGGGAGGCGATCCTGCAGGAGACCCGGGAACAGGCGGACCAGATCCTGCGGGAAGCCAAGGCGCTCGCGGCGCAGCTGACGAGCGAGGCCGCGGTCACCAAGGAGGCGCAGAACCAGGCCAACGAGCTGATCGACCAGGCCAAGCGGGTGGCGCGCGAGATTCGCCAGAACGCCCTGGAGTGGGCCGACGAGCTCTTCGCCCGCACCCAGCCCGAACTGGAGCGCCTGGCGGCGGACACCCAGCGGGCGGTTCAGGCCGTGCGCAAGGCCAGGGAGGAGTTGCAGAATCAGCTGTAGCGGGCAGGGGTGAGCCCTTTGCGCGTGGTCATCCTGTGGTATCGGCAGCTGGACGCGTGGGTTCGACGGCTCTTGGCGCTGTCGAGCCTCATTGCTGTTGTGGGCGCTGTGCTCGTCTACACGCCGACCGACTACTACGTGACCGCCCCCGGCGCCGCCATCGACACCAGCCGGCTGGTGATGGTAGAGAACGGCGACCCGCACCGCGGGCGCCTCTACATGCTGGTGGTCAACACGCAGCCTGCGAACCTGTTCTGGTACCTCTACGCCAAGCTCGACCGCCGGGCTGTGCTCCAGACCAAGGAAGAGTACCTCGGCAGCTTTGAGACTTACCGCGAGTACGTCGAGTGGAGCAGGCGCGAGATGGACGACAGCCAGCGCACCGCCCGCGCGGTGGCCTTCGAACTGCTGGGGTTCGGCGAGGGCGTGCGCTCCGTCGGGGTGCGCGTCGTGGGGATTCTGGCCGACAGCCCCGTGCGCGGGGCACTCCACGCCGGCGACGTAATCACGGCCCTGAATGGGGAGCGGGTGACCGACGTGGTGTCGCTGCGCAGCCGCCTGGCCGAGGTCCCGGCCGGCACGCAGGTGCACGCCACGGTGCTCCGGGAGGGCGCCGAGCTGGCGCTGGTGCTCCCCACCCGGGCGTCGACCGAGCCCGGCCGTGAGGGGACGGCCGTCCTGGGCATCACCATTCAGGACGAGCTCGATTTCGACGATGATGCGGTGCCGGTGGAGATTCGCTCCGGCCGGATTTTCGGGCCCTCCGCCGGCCTGATGTTTACCCTGCAGATCATCGACCAGCTCACGCCGGGCGGGCTCACGGACCGCGTGGTGGCCGGAACGGGCACCATCGAGCCGGACGGCCGGGTGGGCGTCATCGGCGGGGTGCAGCAGAAGGTTTACACGGCGGAGGCTGCCGGGGCGGAGCTGATGTTCGTGCCCAGGGGAAACTACGCCGACGCCGTGGCGGTGGCCACCCGCGTGGAGGTGGTGCCGGTGGACCACGTGCGCGATGCGCTGGACTGGCTGCGCGGGGAGGCGGCGGCGCCCGACCCCGGATAGACGCGGGCCGTCTTGCGAAGAGTATGCGGTGTAAGTCGGCCCGGGGCGTGTTGGTTCGTGCCGGCGTCCGGGGCGGGTCTGCCAGGTTGCACGGGCCAGGGAGTGCGCCCACCCCCTGCATGTTGTGGCCGGTCGCCCGCCGGCGCTCCCACCCTTTGGCAACCGCCTTGGTGAGTGAGCGTGGTTTATTGACAAGGAAACACACCGATCGATATAATACTGCCTGTGCCCGCGCAGCACGCCCGGGTGCGGGGCCAGGATCGAGGTGGATGTCCGTGCGCATAGACGTGTCTGACATCAAGGAGAAAGCTGGCCTGCAGAAGCGGACCGACCTCTCCGTCAACCTGGAACCCGTCGAGTTCAGCGGCCAGGAGGTTCGCTTTCCCGAACCCTTCACGGGAACGGCGGAGATCTGGAACCTGGGCGACCGGTTGCTCGTGCGTGCGGAAGTGAGCGGTGCGGCCGAACTGGTCTGCAGCCGCTGCCTGAAGCGGTATACCGAGCCCGTCAGCGTGAGCTTTGACGAGGAGTTCGTCGAGGCCGCACCGGGCAAGGGCGAGTCAGATGCGGAGGAGGACGCGGAGTCCGGCCTCACGGTTTCTTTCTACACCGACGACGAGATCGACCTCACCGGGCCGCTGCGCGACAACATCTTGCTCGCCCTGCCGATGAAGCCGCTGTGCCGCGAGGACTGCAAGGGGCTCTGCCCCCGCTGCGGCAAGGACCTGAACGAGGGGCCGTGCAACTGCGACCGCCCGGATGACAAGATCGATCCCCGGCTGGCGGTGCTGCAGGACCTGCTCCGCAAGCCGGATTCCCATTCCTAGAATTCCCCCCGGGGCTGCGTCTCGGGTCCGTCATGTGAACTGACGGAGAAGCGAAAGGGGTGTAAAGGTAGCATGGCGGTTCCGAAGAAAAAGATGTCCAAGGCCCGTCGGGACGCGCGGCGCGCCCACAACTACCGCCTGGTAGCGCCCACGCTGAGCACTTGTCCGAACTGCAAGGCCCCGACGATGCCGCACCGGGTCTGCCCGAACTGCGGGTATTACCAGGGCCGGCCGGTGATCGCGAAGGAGAGCGAGGCCGCAGAGAAGTAGTGCATGATCGTGGCCAGTAAGCCACCGAGACCGGGGAGGCGGAACCTCTCGGGTGTCGGTGGCTTATTTCGTTGAAGCTGCCGTCACGCCGGTCGCTCCACGCAGCATGGCCCGGGCTGCCGTGCTCCCGCTGCGCAGGAGTTGCGGTGCAGCGCGCGGGACCGGGTGCAGGCGGTGATGGCCCGGGAGGGCATCCCGCCGGAGTGAGTGGACCTCGGACCCGAGTTGGGACTCCTCTCGGAGCGCGCCCCCCTGCAAAGGTGCGGGCTGGGCGACCCGCCGCACCTGGCCAGGAGATCGCACTGACCGTCGCCGGGATGGAGGACGGGGAGATCATCCGGGGCGTGGACGCCTACCCGGAGTGCTGGGACGGAGAGGCCTGGTCGCCACGCTTCACCCTCTTCACCGATTGCGGCGGCCACGGACCCGTGAGCGTGCTGTATGGCCCCCGCCTTATCGTAGGCCTGGGCCTCCTGGGCCCGGGGCCCGAGGCGCACGTGCTGCCCGCGCAGTTGGAGCCGGGCTGGTACCGGATTCGCAAGAGGGGGGAAGGGCGCGACCTCGTCGGCTACCTGCAGGTGCAGTGATGGGGTGGGAGCGCCGGTCTTCGGGCCGGCGCCTTTTTCGTGCCTCCGGGTGCCGGCCTGTTTCCGCCGGCTTTACCCCCTATCGGCCGCGCCGCGCCCCCCGAAGAGTTGACTATTGCCAGCCGCACCAACGACGACTATAATTATCACCAGATCCTAAAACCTCGTTTTAGAAGTGGCTTGTCACAGCAAGTGTTATGACCGGATGGCGCGGTTCGCCATCCATCCTCAGCAGGAGCGGCGGCGTGCAAGAGGCGAGGTGGTCTTCTGTGGGCTCCGGCCTGAAGAAACGGGATCGGCAAGCAGCTTTGCGGGAGAAGATCCGCGACAACCCCTTCCTCAGCGACGAGGAGCTGGCCCACATCTTCGGCGTCAGCATCCAGACGATCCGGCTCGACCGGCTGGCCCTGGGCATTCCCGAACTCCGGGAGCGCACCAAGTCGGTGGCCGAGCGCACCTACGGCATCGTCAAGTCGATGGGCTCCAAGGAAATCGTCGGCGAACTGATCGACATCACCCTGGGGGAGCGGGGGATCTCGCTGCTGGAGACCACCGAAGACATGGTCTTCGAGCGCAGCCGGGTGGTGCGGGGGCAGTACATCTACGCCCAGGCCGAATCCCTGGCGATTGCCCTCATCGATGCCGACGTGGTGCTGACCGGTCTGGCGAACATCAAGTTCAAGCGCCCAGTCACCGTGGGGGAGAAGCTGGTGGCCAAGGGGGAGGTCATCCGCAAGCGGCGGAACCAGCACGTGGTGCTGGTGGAGACGCGCGTGGGGAACGAAAACGTCTTCCGGGGCAAGTTCTCCGTCTTCGCGGTGGACCCGGCCCGGATTCCGGGAGGCACGAAGGAATGAGCTACCGCATCGCAGTTGACGCCATGGGCAGTGATGCAGCACCCGCTCCGGAGGTGGCCGGCACCATCGAGGCGGCCCGGGAGTGGCCCGAGCTCCGGTTCACGCTGGTGGGCGACCAGGAGCGCATCCGCGCGGAGGCGCAGAAGCAGGGTGGCCTGCCGCAGAACGTGGAAGTCCTCCACGCCTCCCAGGTGATCACCCCCGACGAGGAGCCCACCAAGGCTGTGCGGGCGAAGAAGGACGCCTCCCTCGTCGTGGCCGGGCGCCTGGTGAAGGAAGGGCAGGCCGACGCTCTGGTCAGCGCCGGCTCCACCGGCGCCCTGGTGGTGGTGGGCACCCTCGGCATCGGACGGCTGAAGGGCGTTCACCGGCCGGCGATCGGCACCATCATGCCCACGCTGGAGCGGCCCGTTTTCGTGCTGGACGTGGGCGCCACGCCCGACGCCCGGCCCGAGTGGCTGGTGCAGTTCGCCCTGATGGGCGACATCTACGCCCGGCAGATCCTCGGCCTCGAGCGGCCCCGGGTGGCGCTGCTCAGCAACGGCACGGAGGCGGAGAAGGGCAACGCCGCCACGAAGGCGACCCACCCGCTGCTCCAGGCGCTTGACGGCATCCACTTCATCGGCAACATCGAGGCGCGCGACGTGCCGCTGGGCGGTGCCGACGTGGTGGTGGCCGACGGCTTCGTCGGCAACGTGCTGCTCAAGACCTACGAGGGCGTCGCCAGCGCCCTGCTCTCGGCCATCAAGCGGGCGCTCACCTCTTCGCCCATCACCACCGTCGGCGCGGCGCTGGTGAAGCCGGCTCTGAAGCAGATGATGAAGCAGTTCGACTACGCCGAGTACGGCGGCGCCCTGCTGCTGGGCCTCTCCGCCCCGGTGGTGAAGTGCCACGGCTCGTCGAACGCCCGCGCCATCCGAAACGGCATCCGGGTGATGAAGCTCGCCCTCGAGGGGGGAACCGTCGCCCGGCTGGCCGACGCTGTGGCCAAGCTGCCCGAACTGAAACCGAAGGACAAGGGGGATTCCCCAGGATGAGTTTGCGCCCCGTGGGTATCACCGGCGTCGGCGCCGCGGTGCCCGAGCGGGTCCTCACCAACCATGACCTGGAGCGGATGGTGGAGACCTCTGACGAGTGGATTCGGACACGCACCGGCATCCGGGAGCGCCGGATCGCCGCACCCGACGAGGCCAGTTCCGACTACGCGATCCGGGCGGCCCGGCGGGCCATGGAGCAGGCCGGGGTGACGCCCGATCAGGTGGACCTGATCATCTGCGCCACCGTGACGCCCGACATGCCCTTCCCGGCCACGGCGGTCCTCGTGCAGGACGCCATCGGCGCCCGCAACGCGGCGGCCTTCGACCTCTCGGCGGCCTGCCCGGGATGGGTGTACGGGGTGGTGATGGCGCAGCAGTCGATCGCCACGGGGCTCTACAACTGCGCCCTGGTGATCGGCGTGGAGCTGCTCTCGAAGGTGGTGAACTGGAAGGACCGGAGCACCTGCGTGCTCTTCGGCGACGCCGCCGGCGCGACGGTGCTGCAGCCTGTCTCGGCGGGCAGGGGCATTCTCGCCTCCGTGCTCGGCTCCGAGGGATCGGGGGCGTGCCATCTGCACATCCCCGCCGGGGGTTCCCGCCGGCCCCCCTCGGCCGAGACCGTGGCGCAGGGGCTCCACTACGTGCACATGAACGGGCCCGAGGTGTTCAAGTTCGCCGTGCGGGTGATGAACGAGGCCACGGTTCAGGTGGCGGAGAAGGCCGGGTTCAGCGTGGCCGACATCGACCTCCTGGTGCCGCACCAGGCCAACACCCGCATCATCGACGGGGCGGTGAAGCGCCTGGGGCTGGCGCCGGAGAAGGTGGTGGTCAACCTCGACCGCTACGGCAACACCTCGTCGGCCTCGATCCCGGTCGCCCTGGCGGAGGCGCTGGAGGAGGGGCGACTGCGTGACGGCGACCGCGTGGTGTGCGTTTCATTCGGTGCGGGACTCGTGTGGGGGGCCCTGGCGCTGCGCTGGGGCCGGTAATCCGGACGTGGGGGACTGAAAGGGCAGACAGGCAAAGGGGGAGGACTTCGTGGGGATCCGCATCGTCACCGACAGCACCGCCGACCTGCCGAAGGCGCTCTGCGCGGAGTACGGCATCGAGGTGGTGCCGCTCACGGTCAACTTCGGCCCCGAATCGTTCCTGGACGGCGTGAACCTGGACCCGGCCGGCTTCTGGGCCAAGCTCAAGACGAGCCCGCACCATCCCAGCACCGCCCAGCCGGCGCCGGGGGACTTCCTGGAGCGGTACCGGCGCATCCACGCGGCGGGCGATGAGATCATCTCCCTGCACATCTCGTCCAGGATGTCCGGAACCGTGCAGTCGGCGCAGATTGCGGCGCAGATGCTGCCCGAGGCGGGTATCAGCGTCATCGACACCCGCTCGGTCTCCCTGGGCCTCGGCCTGCTGGTCCTGGGCGCCGCCCGCATGGCCCGGGAGGGAAAGAGCCGGGAGGAGATCGTCGCCTGGGCCGAGGCCACCTGCGACCGGATGCACATCCTCTTCACCATCGACACGCTGGAGTTTCTGCAGCGCAACGGCCGCATCGGCAAGGCGGCGGCCCTCCTCGGCGGTCTCCTGGGCCTCAAGCTGATCCTCCAGGTGGACCGGGAGGGCGTGGTGGCGCCGGCCGACAAGGTGCGGGGCCGCTCCCGGGTGCTGGCCCGGGCGAAGGAGCTGATGCAGCAGCGGGTGCCGCCGGGGCGGAAGATCCGCCTGGCCGTGGTCCACGCGCAGTCGCCCGACGAGGCGCACGCGTGGGGCGAAGAGGTGAAGCGCGACTACCAGGTGGAGGAGTACCTGGTGGGCGACCTGGGTGCCGTGGTGGCCTGCCACGCGGGACCGGGCGCACTGGGCATCATCTTCCACGAGGTCGACTAGAGCGGCGCCTCACCGGTCAATACTCTCTGACCGAACTCATACAGGAGAGAGGCATTACGGTTATGGCGAAAATCGGCTTCCTGTTCCCAGGGCAGGGCGCCCAGTACGTGGGCATGGGCCAGGAACTGGCCCGGCAGTACCCGAGCGTCGCCCGCCGGTTCCAGCAGCTGAACGAGCTGGTGGGGTTCGACCTCACCCGCCTCTGCTGGGAGGGGCCTGAACAGGAACTGAAGAAGACGGCGAACCAGCAGCCCGCCATCCTGGCGCTTTCGGTGGCCTGCATGGAGCTGCTGGCGGCCGAGGGCATCCGGCCCGACGTGGCCGCCGGCCTCAGCCTGGGCGAGTACGGGGCGCTGGTGGCGGCGGGCGTGCTCAGTTTCGAGGAGGCGGTGCCGCTGGTGCGGGCCCGGGGCACCTACATGCAGGAGGCGGTGCCCCTGGGCGTGGGGTGCATGGCGGCAATCCTGGGGCTTTCCACCGGGCAGGTGGACGACCTCTGTGCCCGGGCCGCCCGGGAGACCGGGCTGCACGTGGAGGGCGCGAACTACAACTGCCCCGGCCAGGTGGTGGTCTCGGGCCACACCGAGGCGGTGGAGCGCTGCATGGCGCTGGCCGTCCAGGCCGGCGGGCGGGCGGTGAGGCTCTCGGTCACGGCACCGTTCCACTCGCGCCTGCTGGCGCCCGCCGGCGAGCGGTTGGCCGAGGCCCTGGCCGCGGTGCCGCTGTGGCCGGCGCAGATCCCGGTGGTGGCCAACGTCACGGCGGACTATGTCACGGATCCGGCCGAAATCCGCCGCCTGCTGATCGAGCAGGTCTCCCGCCCCGTGCGGTGGGAGGAGTCCGTGCGGCGCATGATCGCCGACGGGGTGGACACCTTTGTGGAGGTGGGCCCTTCCCGCACCCTCACGGGGTTCCTGCGGAAGATCGACAAGGGCGTGAGGGCGCTGCAGGTGGAGGACCCGGCGTCGCTGGGCCGAGTGCTTGATTCCCTGGGGAGGGTCTGCTAAGATGGTCCTATCCAATCAGGTGGCAATTGTTACCGGCGCCACCGGCGGCATCGGTCAGGCCATCGCGACCGCTCTGGCCCGCGAAGGGGCCGCCGTGGTGGTGAACTACGTGCGCAGCGCCGAGAAGGCCGAGACCCTGGTCAGCCGCCTTACCGAGATGGGTGCCCAGGCCCTGGCGGTTCAGGCCGACGTGTCGACGCCCGAGGGTGCCGAGCGCCTGGTTCAGGCGGCGCTGGACCGGTTCGGCCGGGTCGACATCCTGGTGAACAACGCCGGTATCAACCACGACACGCTGCTCGTACGGATGAAGGAGTCCGACTGGGACAGCGTGCTCGACACGAACCTGAAGGGCGCCTTCCTCTGCATCAAGGCGGTGACCCGGCCGATGATGAAGGCCCGCCACGGGCGCATCATCAACATCGGGTCGGTGGCCGGGCTGGCCGGCAACGCAGGCCAGGCCAACTACTCGGCCGCCAAGGCCGGCCTGATCGGGCTCACCCGCGCCGTGGCCCGGGAGCTGGGCAGCCGGAACATCACGGTGAACTGCATCGCCCCCGGCGCCATCGATGCCGGCATGCTGCTGGAACTGAACGAACAGCAGCGGGAGAGCTACCTGAGGCAGATTCCGCTGGAACGGTTTGGCAGGCCCGAAGACGTGGCGGCGGCGGTGGTCTTCCTCGCCGGGCCCGGGGGAAGCTACATCACCGGGCAGACGCTCGCGGTGGACGGCGGCCTGACCATGTACTAGCACATTCCCGACGGCGATGCCGATCCCTTGAGAGGAGGTGAACCCGCTCATGACCACGGATCCGATTTTCGAAAAGGTGAAGGCGATTATCGTCGATCAGCTTTCGGTGGAGGAGGACGAGGTGACGCCTGATGCCTCGTTCATCGAGGATCTCGGCGCCGACTCGCTGGACATCGTGGAACTGATCATGGCGCTGGAAGAGGAGTTTGAGATCGAGGTGCCCGACGAGGACGCCGAGAAGCTCACCACCGTCGGCGCAGCGGTGGCCTACATCAAGGAGCACACCAAGTAGGTTGCCAGGAGGTCGAACGTAAACGCGAAGTCCCGTAGCGACGCTCACACCTGCAGCGCCGGTGCGGGGCTTTTCCGCTTCGGGAGGGATCGCCGTGTCCGTTCTGGACCCGGAGCGGCGCGCCTGGTGCGCCGAGGCCGTGGGCTACCAGTTTCGGAACGAGTCGCTGCTGCTGGAGGCCCTGACACACACCACATACGCCAACGAGCACCCCAGGGCGAGGTCCAATGAGCGGCTGGAGTTCCTGGGCGACAGCGTCGTGGGAATGGTGATCGCCGCGCACCTCTACGAGCGCTTTCCCGACCTGCCCGAGGGCGAACTGACCCGCATCCGGGCAGCGGTGGTCTGCGAACCCTCGCTGGCCGACCGGGCCCGGGCGCTGGGGCTCGGGCAGCAGATGCGCCTGGGCCGGGGCGAAACGGTGACCGGGCGCGACCGCGACTCCACCCTCTCGGACTGCTTCGAGGCCCTGGTCGGCGCCCTCTACCTGGACGGCGGCCTGGCCGCCGCGCAGCGCTTCGTCCTGCGGGAACTGGGTCCGCTGGTGGAGGCCGCCCGGCAGGGGCAGGTGCGCGTCGACTACAAGACGCATCTGCAGGAGCGGCTGCAGCGGGAAGGAGCGGCGGCCCCGCAGTACCGGCTGCTGGTGGAGGAGGGCCCTGCCCACCTCAAGCGGTTCCAGGTGGGGGTCTACTTCCAGGGCCGCCTGCTGGGCACCGGCTGGGGGCGGAACAAGAAAGAGGCAGAACAGGAGGCGGCCCGGCAGGCGCTTTCGGGCCAAGACCACCCGGGCTAGCTAAGCCCGGGTGGTTCACGCGTGACCAGTACGTCGTGTTCACACAGGTCGCTAAATTCCTAGAGAAATCTTTAGACCAATAGAGGGAAAAGAGCGGCTGACACCGAATAAAAGATGGCAGTAGCCTCATCTTTCACAGCGCTGTTCGGGTTATTGGGGGGAATGGTTGTGGAAGCACTCAAGGTGTCAGCATCTTCGAACCCTAAGTCAGTAGCAGGTGCTCTTGCCGCAGTTCTCAGAGAAAAGGGCAGCGCTGAGGTACAGGCGGTTGGAGCGGGAGCGGTAAACCAGGCAGTGAAGGCGATCGCAATCGCACGGGGGTACGTGGCGCCCAACGGGATCGATCTGGTGGCTATCCCGGCGTTTGCGGAGATCGCGATCGAGGGGGAGGAGCGGACAGCCATTCGGTTTATTGTGGAACCCAGGTAGTCGGATAGGTCGGACTTCAAGCAGCCGCCTGCGCGTCGCAGGCGGCTGTCTCCTTGCTGGGGCCGGACGGTGCCGGGCGGCGGATGCGGCCCGATGCCGCCAGGCCGGGGCGGGGCTGGACGAGGCCGCAGGCAAAGGAGAGTTCTGCCTCCGCGTCGAATACCAGGATTCGCACGAGGCGCCGTGGTTTGGGGGAATCGGGCGCCCTCCTTGCTTGAGGAGGCAGCGAGTATTGTACCTGAAGCGACTGGAGATCTTTGGATTCAAGTCCTTCGCCGAAAAGACCGAACTGGAGTTCACCCCGGGTATCACGGCCGTGGTGGGGCCCAACGGCTCCGGCAAGTCCAACGTGTCGGACGCGATCCGCTGGGTGCTGGGCGAGCAGTCGGCCCGGGCCCTCCGGGGCGGCTCGATGGCCGACGTGATCTTCGCCGGCAGCGACGGCAAGCGGGCCATGGGCTTCGCCGAGGTCTCGCTGGTCCTGGACAACAGCGACGGCGCCCTGCCCATCGACTTCACCGAGGTGATGATCACCCGGCGGGTGGACCGGTCGGGTGAGGGCGAATACTTCATCAACCAGGTGCCGTGCCGGCTCAAGGACGTGCAGGACCTCTTCCTGGATACCGGCATCGGCAAGGAGAACTACTCCATCATCGGGCAGGGGCGCATCGACGAGATCCTCTCCTCCAAGCCCGAGGACCGGCGAGCCCTGTTCGAGGAGGCCGCCGGGATCTCCCGCTACAAAGCCCGCAAGCGCGAGGCGCAGCGGCGGCTGCAGGAGACCGAGCAGAACCTGGTGCGCATCACGGACATCATCGGCGAGCTCACCGCCAACATGGACGCCCTGGCGCAGCAGGCCGAGAAGGCAACGCTCTACCAGGAGCTGGACCGCGAGCTCACCCGCCTCGACGTGGGCTTGCTCGCCCACCAGCTGAAGGGCGTGATCGCACGCCTGGAGCGGCAGCGGGAGGAGAACGCCGCCCTCGCCCAGAAGGCGGCCGAGATCGAGCGGCGCATGCAGGCCGCCGACGAGGCCCTGGAGGTCGCACGCCAGCTGGTGACCGCACTGGACGAGGAGCTGGGCGTGCTCGCGGTGCGGCTCACCGAGGCCGCGGGCCGGGAGGAGCGGGCGGAAGGGCAGCTCGCCCTCGCCCGGCAGCACCGGGAGGCCGCCGAGGCCGACCAGGCCCGTATCGCCCGGGAACTGGAGGGGCTGGCCGCCCGGCTGGCCGAGGTGAAGGCCGAGCTGGACCGCCTGGCCGAGCAGGAGGCGGCGGTCCGGCAGGACGGCGCCCGGCTGGCGGAAGAGGTGGCCGCGCTGGAGCGGGCCTGTCAGGAGTCTGAGCGGGCCAGCCAGGCGACCCAGGCGGAGGTGGAGGGGCGCAAGGACCGGATCGTCGCCATTCTCCAGTTGGAGGCGGAGAAGCGCAACGGCGCACAGGCAGCCGACCGGACGGCGCAGGAGGCCGAGCGGCGGCTGGCGCGGCTGCAGGAGGAGCGCCGGCAGGCCGAGGCCGACGCAGCTCGCACCGGCGACCGCTCCGCCGCCCTGGCCGAGGAGGTGGCCCAACTGGAGCGGCTGCGGGCCGAGTCCCAGGCCGAGCTGGCCGGCCTCGCCGCCGAGCGCAACGCCGCCGACCGGCGGCTGCAGGCGTTACAGGCCCGGGAGGCCGGGCTGCGGGAGCAGATCCAGGCCGCCGCGTCCCGGCTCGGGGCCATCGAGGAGCTGATCAGCGGCTTCGAGGGCTACCAGCGGGGCCCCCGCACCGTCCTGATGGGGCGGGAGAAGGGGGCGCCCTGGGCGCGGGACGTCCTGGGAGCTGTCGCGGAGGTCATCCGCACCGAGCCCCGGTACGAGAAGGCGATCGAGGTCGCCCTGGGCGGTGCGATCCAGAATCTGATCACGGCCACCGACGAGGGGGCCAAGGCCGCCATCGAGCACCTGAAGCGCACTGGCGGCGGCCGGGCCACGTTCCTGCCGCTGAACACCATCCGGCCGCAGTCGTACCGGCCCGAGGAGGAGCGGGAGTTCCGGGGGGCGCCGGGCATCGTGGGGGTGGCCCTTGATCTCGTCCGGTTCGAGGAGCGGTTCCGGCCGGCCATCGCCGCGCTCCTGGGCCGCACGCTGGTCGCCGAAAGCCTGGACGCCGCACTGGCCCTGGGCCGGCGCACGGGACAGCGGTTCCGGGTGGTCACCCTGGACGGCGAGCTGCTGGCCGCCGGCGGCGCCATCACCGGCGGCGCCACGGGCGGCAAGGGCAGCGGGCTCCTCTCCCGGGAGCGGGAGCGAGACGAGCTGAAGGCGCAGCTGGACGGGCTGCGGGCCGAACTGCAGTCGGTCCGGCAGGAGTACGAGGCCGAGCAGGCACGACGGTCCGGCCTGGTGCAGCGCATCCAGGAGGGCGAGGGGCGGCTGCGGCAGCTGGAGACCCGGCTGACGCAGGCGGAGGGCGAGCAGGGGCGCCTGGCGGACGAGGCCCGGCGCTGGCAGCAGTTGCTGGACACGCACGCCCAGGAGGCGGCGGCCATCGAGGCCGAGATCGCCGCCGCCCGGGAGTCGGCCGCGGCCCTCCGGGGCGAACTGGAGCGCCTGGCGGCCGAGCGCGCCGACCTGGAGGCGGAGGTCCGCCGGCTGACGGCCGAGGCCGGGCAGCGGGGAGAGGAACTCGCCGGGCGGCGCAGGATGCTCACCGGCGCCCAGGTGCGGCTGGCGGAGCTGCAGGAGCAGCTCAGGGGCCTCGAGGCCCAGCGACGCCGGGCGGAGGGCGAGCGGGCCGCCCTGGAAGCCGAGTGCGCGGGCCGGGAGCAGGAGCGGGCGCAACTGGCCGCCCGGCTGGAGGAGATCGCCGCCGAACTGGCGGCGGCGCAGGCCGAGGCGGAGGAGGCCGCCCGGTGCCGGGCCGAGCTGGTCGCGGAGCGGGACGCCGTTCAGGCCCGGAAGCTCGCCGCCCAGGAGCAGGTGAACGCCCGGGAGCGGGAGCTGCGCCAGCTGCGCCGGGCGCAGGCGGAGGTGCAGAACCGGCGCCAGCAGGGCGAGGTGGAAGAGGCCCGGCTGGCGATGGAGCAGGAGGGGCTGGTGAGCCGCCTGGCCGAGCAGTATGAGCTCAGCGCCGCAGCGGCACTGGAGCGGGCTCTGCCCGACGCGGAGACCGAGTTCGCCCGGGCGCGCATCGCCGACCTGCGGGAGCAGATCCGGGCCCTCGGGCCGGTGAACCTGCAGGCCATCGAGGACTACCGGGCCGCCCGGGAGCGGCTGGAATTCCTGCAGTCGCAGGAGGCCGACCTGACGGAGGCGAAGGCGTCGCTCTACCGGGCGATCGCGGAGCTGGACCGGCGCATCAAGACACACTTCTACCAGTCGTTTCAGGAGATCCGCCGGGCGTTCCAGCAGGTCTTCACCGAGCTGTTCGAGGGGGGCAAGGCCGACCTGCAACTGGTGGACGAGAGCGACCTCCTGGAGACGGGCATCGAGATCATCGCCCAGCCGCCGGGCAAGAAGGCGCAGCCGCTCAGCCTCCTCTCCGGCGGCGAGCGGGCCATGACGGCCATTGCCCTGCTGTTCGCCCTGCTGCGGGTGCGCCCCACCCCCTTCGTGGTGCTGGACGAGGTGGAGGCGGCGCTGGACGAGGCGAACGTGGAGCGGTTCGGTCGCTACCTGAAGAACGCGTCCAAGGAGAGCCAGTTCATCTGTATCACGCACCAGCGGGGCACCATGGAGGTGGCCGACGCCCTCTATGGAGTGACCATGGAGGGGACCGGCGTCTCGCGGGTCGTCTCCGTCCGGCTGGTAGACATCGCATCGGAGGCGGGCTAGATGGCCAACGACCGACAGGACAACGAGTTCGCGGGAACGCCGGAAGAGGTGGGACTGCCGTTGGATGAGTCCGGGAGGCCGCTCAGCGAGGACGGGCTGCCGTTGGACGAGACCGGAAAGCCGGTGGAGGACGACGGCGTCCGGCGACTGCCGACGTGGGTCTACGCGCTGCTCATCGGCCTCCTGGTGTTGATTCTGCTCGGCGTGGAGTCGGTGCTGAACCGGCTCCTGCCCTGAAGCGGCGCTCCCCACCGCGCCGCGCCCGCCGTGGGGTTAGCGGCTCCGCACGGCGGGAGAGTCTAGAGCAGTGGGAGTCTGAGCGAAGGAGCGAGCCCTGTGGGTTTCTTCGACCGGTTGAAGGCGGGTCTGCAGAAGACCAAGGAGGCGCTCATCGGCCAGGTGAACACGGTGATGAGCGTCTTCCGCAAGATCGACGACGAGCTGTTTGACGAACTGGAGGAAGTGCTGATCCGGGGGGACGTGGGCGTCACCACCTCCGCCCAGCTCGTGGAGGAGCTGCGGCGAGAGGCGCGCCAGCGGGGGCTGAAGAACGGCGACGAGCTGCTGCCCCTGCTGAAGGAACTGGTGGCCGCCCGCCTGGGCGAGGGGGTCGCCCCCCTGAACCTGAACCCCGGGGGGCTCACCGTGATCCTGGTGGTGGGCGTCAACGGCGTGGGCAAGACGACGACGATCGGCAAGCTCGCCCGCCACCTGCGGGAGGACCGGGGCCTGAAGGTGGTCCTGGCCGCGGCCGACACCTTCCGGGCGGCTGCCATCGACCAGCTGAAGATTTGGGGCGAGCGGGCCGGCGTGGAGGTCGTGGCCCGGCCGGAGGGCACGGACCCGGCCGCCGTGGCCTTCGACGGCGTGCAGGTGGCCAGAGAGCGCGGGGCCGACGTGCTGATCGTGGACACCGCCGGCCGGCTGCACAACAAGAGCCACCTCATGGCCGAGTTGGGCAAGATCGCCCGGGTGCTGGGACGGGAAGTGCCGGGAGCGCCCCACGAAACGCTCCTGGTGCTGGACGCCACTACGGGCCAGAACGCCATCCAGCAGACGAAGCTGTTCAGGGAGGTGGCCGGCGTGACCGGCATCGCCCTGACGAAGCTGGACGGCACGGCCAAGGGCGGCGTGGTGGTGGCGATTACGGACACGGAGAAGGTGCCGGTGAAGTTCATCGGCGTCGGCGAGCAGATCGACGACCTGCAGCCGTTTGACCCGAAGCAGTTTGTGGAAGCGCTGTTCAGTGAGTAGCTGCGCTGCAACGCCCAGAACAGGACGCCTCTCCTGGGAGGCGTCCTTTCGTTTGTGGGCGAGACCGCCCGGACTTGCGCGTGTATGCACCATTTAATGTGACACAATTGGATGACAAAGAGATAAAGGAATAGAACTGCCAGCACAGAATTCCTTGACTAAACCAGGCTAGAGGGTTACGCAACAGATTGTCCAAGGTTGCACCATTTGCGGGGGAGGGGCTGACATGATCGCCAGCCTCAGTGACCGACAGCGCAAGATGTTGCTGTTCCTTCTGGAACGGGACACCCGCACGACCGCCCGCCAACTCGCCACCCGTTTCGGTGTGGCCACGCGCACGGTGCGCTACGACCTTGAGTATCTGCGCACGGCGCTCAAGGGCACCGGACTGCACCTGGTGGCCCGCCCGCGATCAGGGTTGTGGATTGAGGGCGAGCCCGACCGTCGTGAAGCGGTGATCAACCTCGTTCGCTCTGTCTCCCCACCGTTGCCCACTGACGCAGTTGAACGGAAGCACAGACTGGCGCTGGAACTCCTCACCCACGACGACGGGCTCGCCCTCACTATGCTTGGGGAGACCCTCGCATGCAGTCGCACCACCGTCCTGCGCGATCTGGAAGAGGTGGCACGGCAGCTTGGGACGTACGGCCTTCGCCTGGAGCGGGGGAGGGGCCGGGTGCGGGTGGTCGGTCCGGAGCAGGAGCGCCGCGAGGCCCTGGTGCGACTCCTGGTGGAAACGCTGGAGCCGGAGGCGCTGCTCCAGGTCGGGCGGGGCGTGGCCCCGGGGCCGCACTGGGAGACCGCCGGAGGCTCGAACAGGGATGCCGGCTGGGCGCAGCTGAGTGCGGTGGTCCACCGGGCCGAGGAGGCCCTGGGGCGGAAGTTCACCGATGAGAGCTTCGTCTCGCTGGTCGTGCACCTGGAGGTGACGCTTCAGCGGCTGAGTGCGGGACAAGAGATCACCATGCCTGCCGCCCGCCTATCCGAGCTGCAACAGTTCCCGGAATGGCCGGTGGCCGAGTCCATGGCCGGCGAACTGGAGGCTCTGTCGGGCATCGCCATTCCCGCGGCGGAGCGGGGGTATATCACGCTCCACCTGATCGGCGGACGGACGCAGCCCCTGAGGCCCCTCACGGAAATGGAGGCCCACGGGCCCGCGGACCCGGCGGCGTGCACCCTCGCCGACCAGCTGATCGAGCGGATCAGCGGCCTTCTGGATGTGGACCTGACCGGCGACGAGGTTCTGCGCCAGGGACTCACCTGGCACCTGCAAGGGCTGCTGACCCGGCAGCGCTTCGCACTGGCGGCGACCAACCCGCTGCGGGCGGAAATCCAGGAACAGATGGCTCCGGTATACCGTGCGGTCGCCCAGGCGATGTCGGACCTGGGCGACCAGGTGGGACGGAATCTGACGGAGGACGAAATCGGGTTCCTGACCGTGCACGTGGCCGCCGCACTGGAACGGCGCGGCCACCCCGTCGGCGTGCGGGTGCTCGTGGTCTGCAGCACCGGCCTTGGCTCGGCCCACCTGCTGGCCGCGCGCCTGCTGCGCCGCTTCAAGGACCTGCACATCGTGGGCGTGGTCTCCGCCCTCGGGACGGCCGAAGCCGCCTGGCCCAGCCAGGTGGACCTGGTTGTCAGCACGATTCCGCTGCCGCCCCTTCCGGTACCGCAGGTGCAAGTGTCGCCGCTGCTCACCGAGGGGGAGACGGAGCAACTGCGCCGGGCGATCCGCACCGTTGCGGGTGCGGCTACCCCGCCTGCCGCTGAGGCCGAAGGAGACCCGCTGGTCGAGGGCCTGATGAACTTGCTCCCGCTCTACGTGGAGATCCGCAACAAGGAGGGCCTGCGCCAGGCGCTCCACGAGTACTTGGTGCAGGAACGGCCACCGCTGGAGCTGGCCGAGCCGGTTGTGCGCGAGGTGGCGCTGTTGGGCATCCAGGTGGATCCGACCACCCGGGCCGGCCTCGCCCTTCACCTGCAGATGGCCCTGCCCCGTTGGCGTGCGGGGCAGGTGGTCTCCGAGCCGGACCTGGATCGCATCAGCCGGCAGTATCCCTCGCTCTTCCGGGCGGTCGAGCGGGGACTGCAGCTCCTGGGGCGCTGGCATGGGGTGACGATCCCGCCGGAAGAAGTCGTGCCCGTCTTGCGGTACATCATCCGGACGGATAAGGAGAGTTGTGTGGAATGAACACGTCGATTTGCATTCGGGGAGGACGAATCATCGATCCGGCTTCGCATGTGGACATGGTCGGCACGCTGCTGGTCGAAGGCGGGCGTATCAGGGCCGTGGCGGAGGGCGATCTCCCGGTCCGGGCCGACCGGGAGATCGATGCCCGCGGCCTGCTGGTGGTGCCGGGACTCATTGACCTTCACACCCACTGCTTCGTTGGGATGACGTCTCTCGGCCTTCCGCCCGACCAGATCGGCGTGCAGCAGGGGGTTACCACGGTGGTGGACGCCGGCAGCGCCGGTACGGAGACGCTCGCCGCGTTCAGGGCTCAAGTGGCCCCCTGCCGCACGCGGGTGTTGGCGTTCTTGAACCTGTCCCGGGAAGGACTGGCCCACCCGGCCGAGCTCAGCGATCCGGCGCGGCTCGCCCCGGACGAAGCGGTGATGGCCCTGAAGGAGCACGCCGATTTCCTGGTGGGAATCAAGGCCAGGGCCAGCGCCTCGGTAGTAGGCAAGCAGGGCATCGCACCCGTTCGGCTGTCGGCGGAGACGGCCCACCGGGCGGGGGTTCCGATCATGGTTCACATCGGGAACGCCCCTCCCCGGCTGGAGGAGATCCTGCCGCTCCTGGAAGCCGGAGACATCGTGAGCCACGCCCTCCACGGCAAACCCGGCGGCATCTACAGGGACGGGCGCTTGCTCCCGGAAGCGCGGGCCGCTCTGGACCGGGGCGTGCTGTTCGACGTGGGCCACGGCCAGGCGAGCTTCAGCTTTGCCACCGCGCGGCGGTTCCTGGCGGACGGGTTCCTGCCGTACACCATCAGCTCCGACCTCTGGAAGGGCAACGAGACCGGGCCGGTGTTCAGCCTGCTGCACACCATGACGAAACTGCTCCATCTGGGCATGCCGCTGCACGAGGTGATTGCCGCGACCACGAGCCGGGCGGCCGCCGCACTGCGGCGGGAGGCGGAGCTGGGGAGCCTGGCGGTTGGCCGGGTGGCCGACATCTCCCTGATTCGGATTACAGAGGGTGAGTTCCCGCTGACGGATTCGGAGGGTGCGGTCGAAATGGCCCGCTACAATCTCGAACTGGCCGGGACGATCCGGGCCGGCCAGGTGATGGCGGGGGAGGGGTAGTACGCACGTGGAAGTGTTGGACAAGGTCGCTTCTTCGTTGCAGTTGTCCGCCGATGAGTACCGGAAAACCGCTGACCTGATGGTGGCGGCCGAGGCCATCGCGTCCCGGGCCGGCGTGCCTCTGGACGAGCAGGCGCGGCTCGGTCTGGCCGCCCATCTGGCGAGTCTGTGCCGGCGCCTGGCCCGGGGGGAACGCGTGGAGGCGGTGGATGCGGCCCTCTTCGAGGAGGTCCCGATCCTCTACCGCCGGATGGCCCGGGAGCTGGTCCAGCCGCTGTACGACGAACTGGGACTCGACGTGGATCCGACCGAGGTTGGCCTGATCGCGCTCCATTACGCTGCAGCCCGGGAGCGGGCCGCAGAGAAGAACGCAGGAGGTGGCTAGTCCGTGAGCGACGTGATCAAGGTGGTCATCGGCGACCGGCTGGGCAAGGGTCAGAAGGTCGCCAGGGGCGTGGAAGAGGCTGGCGGCATCGCCATCGTGATTCCCGGCATGGCCGCGGACATGAAGGTGGGCGATGTCATGCACAAGGAAAACGCCAGCTTCGGCATCAGCTTCTGCGGCAGCGGCGGTGCCGGCGCCCTCATGGCGGCCAACAAATACGGGTACAAGGCGGAGCACCACCTTCGGTCTGTGGAGGCCGGCGTGACGGCGCTGCGGCAGGGTGCGCGGGTGCTGGGATTCGGCTTTATGGATGTGGAGGAGCTGGGCCGCCGTCTGGTAGAGGAATACCGCAAGCTGCAGACAGAGGGCCGGGCATGACGACGTACAGTCAGTTTCACAGCGACGTGGTCACGCTGACGCTGGACGGGGCCGGTGAAACGCCGGAACAGGCGCTGAACCAGATTCTGGCCAAGATGCGCAAGCGCATCATGGAGGAGCGCAAGGGCCCCGTGCTGTTCATGGCTCCGGTGCACGTCGAGGTAACCCGTCAGTCCGTGGAGACGTGGACGGAACGCTTTTTCGGCATCCTGTGGCCCCGCACCCGGCACCGGTACCGGCTGGAGGCCAACATCCAGGTTGAGGTGCGATGGGTTGAGTTCACAAATTCCGACGCGTAGGAGGTGAATTCCTGAACAGGGCCCTACCGCTGCGATTCCCGGCATCGTTTTGCACAACACGAAGATGAAGGAGGTCGAACCGCTTGATCGGAATCGTGATCCTGAAATCGTTGATCATTGGATCCCTCCTGGGCGCAGCCGTTGCTGCCGGTGCGGCCCGCATGTTCTACGCTCGGGAAGTCCAGGCGATGGGTGCCTTTCGTACCCTGGGTGAACTCAACGCGTGCAAGGGCGACCCGATCGCGCACTTCTCTTTCGGCCTCGGGTTCTTCTTCAACTCTGCCGCGTCCGTAGTCGGTGCCGGTGCCCTCACGCAGGACGTGATCCACCGCATCATCCCCAACTGGGCAGCCGGTCTGCTGCTGCTCCGGAACAAGAACGTCGAGGAGACGCTCTACTCTCCCGCGGCGATGGCTGCAGCGGGCGCCATCGTCGGTGCCGTCGTCCTCAGCGTCTTGAACACCGTGGCCGCTTTCATCCCGCAGTCGATGGCA
>Ga0134099_1000932_pt1 | contig 30222 bp, 26 predicted proteins | sample 10_taG_2_FD_105482 | JGI IMG/M metagenome (GOLD analysis project Ga0134099, IMG submission 105482) | Switchgrass degrading microbial communities from high solid loading bioreactors in New Hampshire, USA - 10_41_5_180_A2 metaG | ecosystem: Engineered > Bioreactor > Semi-continuous > Anaerobic >...
GGATAACCACCAGCCGTTCCCTGTAATCGTCCATGAGTTTGACCAGAGTATCAATGGCTTCGCGACCGAAGTCGTTCTCACCGTCTTGGGCCAGAGAATAGGCTTCGTCGATGAAAAGAACGCCGTCCAAAGCTTCTGCTACTTTTTCCGATGTTTTCAGTGCCGTCTGACCCACATAACCGGCCACCAGTCCGGCACGGTCCGTTTCAACCAGCTTATTGGTGCTAATCACTCCGATGTTATAGAGCACGTCGGCTATTGTGCGGGCAATCATGGTTTTGCCCGTTCCCGGGTTGCCCTTGAAGATCATGTGCAAAGTCTGGGTGCTGTCCACGGGAAGACCCAGCTTTTGGCGCTCCTTCTGCATACGCAGCCGGGCATAGAGGCTGCGTACATAATTCTTCACTTCGGCCAAGCCCACGATGGGTTCCAGCGCTTTTTCCAGATCAAAGGCAGGTGTTTTGGCCTTGACCTCAATATCCTCGGGAATGATTTCGATAAGCTGTTCTTTGGTGCTGTCCTCTAAGTTGGCGACCCTCGCCGACTGATTGCGCAGGATCTTTTCAACTATGTTCCTGACCATGCGCCCGTTGCCGGAATGGGCCGTGGCTGTTTTATGAGCCCGGAAAATATGTTCTCTGAGCACATCCTTGGCCTGTTCGGTTATGGTAAAGCCTTTGGCGGATATCATGTTCAAAGCGATCGCATATAACTCTTCCGGTGTATAATCGGGGAAATCGATAACTATAGGGAAACGGGACTCGAGACCGGAATTGGCCTTTAAGAAATCCCTCATTTCCTTTTTATACCCGGCCAGGATCACCACTATTTCCCCCCGATAGTCTTCGATCAGTTTCACCAAGGTATCAATGGCTTCTTGCCCGAAGCTCCCGCTATTTCTGCTTAAGGCATAGGCTTCATCTATAAAAAGCACACCGCCCAGGGCACTGCGGAACAACTCCTCGGTCTTCTTCGCGGTCCGGCCCACATATTCAGCCACCAAGCCGCCGGAATCCGTTTCCACCAGATGGCCTCTCTTCAGCAGCCCCATGTCTTTAAACATTTTAGCCATCACCCGGGCAATCGTGGTTTTGCCGGTACCTGGGTTGCCGGCAAAGATCATATTCAGAGTTTGGGTGGCATCCACACTGACGCCCGCTTTTCTTCTTTTTTCATTGGCCAAAAGCAGGCGGTATTGGGTTCGGATAAAATCCTTGACATTCTCCAGTCCGATAATTTGACTTAGTTCTTTTTCCAGATCAAACTTCTCAAAGCTTTCAAACTTGAAATCTTCGTACTTGAGCAAGTCCAGCTCAGCATTGGTTTGATTTAACACCCGTTTGGACTGTTCCAAAATGGCGCTTTCGATTACATTGCGCACCAGGCGGCCGTTGCCGCTGTCGTTTTTCCCCTTGATCTGGCTCTTCTCAAACAGCCGCAGGAGTGCCTCATGGCATTCTTCGGCAATACGATACCCTTTGGTTTTGGCGGTAATTTCCGCAATCTGCAGCATTTCTTCAGGAGTATAATCTTCAAACTCGATGACATTCGGGAATCTTGATTTAAGACCGGGATTGGTATTCAGAAAATTCTCCATCTCCTCTTTATACCCGGCCAGGATCACGACCAAATCATCCCGGTGGTCTTCCATCCCCTTGACCAGCTCATCGATGGCTTCCTGGCCAAAGGGATCATTTTTATCCCGACTGAGAGCATAGGCTTCATCGATGAACAACACCCCGCCCAGAGCCGATTGAATTACTTCGTTTGTGAGTTTCGCCGTGTGACCCACATATTGCCCCACCAGGTCGGCGCGGCTCACTTCCCGCAACTGGCCTGTGGATAAAACACCTATGGCTTTCAAGTATTTGGCCACAATTCTGGCTATTGTAGTTTTGCCGGTGCCGGGATTGCCGGTAAAAATCATGTGCATCGTGAGGGAAGAAGATTTATAACCGGCGTTTTCCCTCAACTGCCGAACTTGTAAATGATTCTCCAGGTTCAGCACATATTCTTTAACTTTGGCAAGCCCTACTACATTGGCCAGCTCCTTTTTGATTTCATCAAGACCGGCTGTGTTTTTCTTCGGCATAAACGGGGTTAAATCCACCGTCTTGGAACTGCCTTTCTCCGTAATGGTCCCGTAGAAAATGCCGTCCACGTAGCTCAGATAAACATCGGCGTTCACCGTTAAGGCGTGGCGCAGTTTATATTCGGACAAGGCTTTATAAACGTCTTTTAGGATAAAATCTTCGACAGGTTTAAGCCCGGTGATTCTTCTGTATTTGGAGGAGCAAAGCTGCACAAATTCGTCTGCATATCTTACGGCAAGGTATAAATGGTTTCGGCAGCGGCTGGTCAGAGTAGCCAGTATTCTTTTGGTAATCTCGGTAATTTCCGCTTCGGCATACGGAGTGAATTTGACGATATCCCCGACGTTTTCCATGAATTTGGTGCCCAGCAAATCAGCAATTCTGTTTTCGGCTAAGGTGACAAAGATGAAATACTTGTTGTTGGCCGATATCTCGCTGATCGCATTGGCCGTTAGCACCCCCGTCGCTTCGATCAGTTGATTGTTGTGCAGCGCATATCTGGCGCCGAGTCGGTGTCTTCCGGTAATTACCAGATCAGAGAGCACGCCCAGCATTCCGGCATGACATTTCTCCGGATTGGTAAAAATCACCGCAGCGTAACCTCCGTAAAGGGCTTTGTAAAGATCCGTAAGGAACAGCGGTTTTTCGGCTTGGGTTGGATACAAGGACAAATCCACGCCGGCTGCAGCAGCGTTATTTAGTATTTTCTCTTGCGTAAGAGCTTGAAGTGCAAGCTCAATAAGCTTGATTTTTCCACTGCTTTCCGGTCCGGCGACGATAAACGTATTTTTCGGTTTGTCCTTTACTACACCGACCACCAGCGGTCGCTTAAAGGCAATGAAAAGGTCGTCAATAGCCTGCCGTTGGCCGACAAATTGCTCCAGAACGTCTTTCTTGGCCTTAGCCAGCGCACTGTCCAGGCTGCCAGACATATTAGAGGAGCTTTTGCCGGAATAAACCGCTGTTTCGCCGGAAATTTTGACTTGAGCTCTTTCTTTGAGTGAAGGGGTTACCGCCGGCGATACCGGGCTCCCCAGATCTCGGTTTTGAGCACCGTACCGTTCAACAGGCTGTTCAACAGTAGTCCCCTGGGAAAAAACCCTTTGCGAAGTACGCTGCCCGGCAAGTGCTAAGGGTTGGTTTTTGGCAAAAAACCCATAGCGTTTTATGGATTCAATAATCCGGTATTCCGGAAATAGAAATCTGAGCAATCTGTTCAGGTCCACCGGTTTTCCCCCTTAGTAGTCCGTTATTCTGGCAACGGGTTTAAAGCCCGCCGTTTTTTGAAACTTCATATTATGCCTGAAGTTATGCATGGCATCGGAAGGATCGAGACTGGCGAAGTTAAGGCCGTTTAAGACCTTGCGCTCAAACACAACGGATAGAATCGTCGCCTCTTCCTGATGTCCTGTTTGACTGTTGACAATTTTGTCCACAGCGTGAACCACCACTGTTTCCAGAGGTAAAAGGGCGAACATGTCACGGGCAATGCGCAGCGCACAACTGCATACATAATCCTGGACCAGCTCATAGTAAGCGATTTTGCCAAGATCTTTTCTCGATATTTTGCCCGTTTTGGTTAAAGACAGGGAATAGGTGGGCACAACCTGCCCCGATTTCACGCGAAATTCGACTTCCATTGCCGTGTTCGTATCCGCTCCGAATTCAAAATCGCTGCCGTATTCCAGCAAATCATCTAATGGATTCATTTGAGCGATCACTTCAAAATAGGCGTCAATATCTCCGGCCAGGATTCTTTGGGATAAGAGATTAAGGTTCTTCCATTCCTCGTATTCCGCTTGATCCTCAGCCTTAGCCCGTTCAACCGCCTCAGCGAGGGCAGCCTTTTTGCTTTCGGCCAAGGACTTAAATATTCTCTGGAGAAAATTCGGTTTGAAGTTTTCCAGCTCTTGCAGGGCTTTGGCTTGCCGAGGCCCAATGCCGTTCTGGGCAAACGGTTCTGGGATAGAGTTTATATGGTTCCAGTCAATAGGCTCATCGCAGCGGGTATGAATGGTCTTCAGGGCTTTGACATGGTTTTCATATTCCCTGACAGCTGCCGCATTTTGCTGTTGTTCATTTAAGCGATCCTGCTTTTTTTGCCCGGCTTGGTAACTGCTGCCCGCCGAGGTCCGCCGTTTGCTTCCGCCCGCTGTTTTAACATACGAAAGGCCTGTCCCCGGCAGGCCGATTGATGTGGTCCGTCTGCCGCCGGTATGTATCGAATGTCTGAGCCCTTTGGTGCCAAAACTCAGGCTTGCGCCTTTTTTGCCGAAATTTAACCGTACCCCTTTAGCGATAGTGAAACTCTTGCGCATTCTCAAGCCCATTAAAACGCCTCCCTTGTACAGGAAGTAGGAATCAGATTTTATTTAGTTTAATTTTTAAATCTTTAAATCTTAAACCTTAAATCTTAAATCTTAAATCTTTTTTCAACACTTCTGCTTGGTCCGTTAATCCTGTATGTTGTATTGTCAGCGGCATTTTCTAAGCTTATACCACCAGTTTGCTGGTTAATTTTGGCAACTGTCCGAAAGCCAACAATTAAAAGACAAAAATCGCAGCCTTAAGCCATGCCAACGGTTCACACGCTGAAAAGCCCAACATCTGACTAGAGCTAAAAAAAGAGGCGTGTGAAATTGTGGTTTCACACACCTCTGTTATTTGCCTGATAATTATTTGCCCTAATATTCTTTGCCTGAAGATCTTTGCCCGGTTTGGTCCGGCGTTTAGTTCAGGTCAATTATCTTGCCGGGGTTGAACATATTATCCGGGTCGAAAGCTCTTTTAACTTTCTTGAAGACTTCGAGGGTTTGCGGGCCAAATTCTTTCATCATAAGGGATTTCTTCAGGATACCGATCCCGTGCTCACCGCTTACGGTTCCTCCGAGATCAAGGGCCATGTTGCAAAGCTCCATTTCGGCCTTATGCAACAAATCCACTTCTTCCTTATTCCTTTGATCGTAAAGAATCAGCGGATGGAGGTTTCCGTCACCGGCATGGGCGACAACCCCGATAATCGCACCCATTTCTTTTTTAACTTTCTCAATACCGGCGATGGCTTCAGGGAATTTGCTGCGCGGAACGGTGATATCGTTAATTCCGTAGTTCGGTTTTACGCGGGCAACGGAACCGAACGCAACACGCCGAGCCAGCCAGATCTGATCCACTTCGGCGGCAGTTTTTGCCACTCTGAATTCTTTGGCATTGGCACCCTTGCATACTTCCCTGATAGTCTCGACCTGTTCATCCAGATCTCCCGGATAGCCGTCCACTTCAATAATGATCAGCGCTCCGGCATCCCGTGGGTTTCCGGCATGAGCATAGTCCTCGGTGGTATTGATAATCAGGTTGTCCATCATTTCCAAAGTTGTCGGTATAATACCGGCTGCCACGATATCGGCAACGGCCTGGGAACAATCTTCCGGAGTATTGAAAATACCGAGCATGGTTCTTTTAGCCGGTGTAACCGGTTGGATACGAATAGCTGCCTTGGTGATAAAACCAAGGGTTCCCTCGGAACCGACAATAATTCTGGTCAGATCATACATAGGCTCACTGGAGAAGTCTCTGCCTCCGACCCAAACAACCTTACCGGTCGGGAGAACTACTTCCAGCCCGTAAATGAAGTCACGGGTAACCCCATATTTAAAACATTTCGGTCCACCGGAACTCTCACCAAGATTTCCACCGATTGTTGAAGCTTTCCAGGAAGCCGGATCAGGTGGATAATAATAGCCGTATTTGGCAAGGATTTCCTGGATGTCCCAGTTTACAACTCCGGGCTCAACTATGGCCACATAGTTATCCAAGTCAATCTCCAGGATTTTTTTCATCCTGGAAAAGTTCAGAACCACACTGTCTTCATTGGGAAGGGTTCCTCCACTGACGTTGGTTCCGGCTCCGCGCGGAACAAGAGGTATGCCCTGTTCCCGGCAGTAATTTACTATATCAACTACATGTTGAGTACATTGCGGGAAAACAGCAGTTACTTGGGCGCCTTCCAACATGGTGCCGTCGTAGCTGTAAGCATACATTCCAACTTTATTGGTAACGACATTTTTCTCGCCCACAATACTCTTTAATTTATTTATAGCGCTTTGGCTTAACATTTGCCAACCTCCTTTACCAACAACACATCCCTAAAATTTTATTCCAGGCGCCATGATTCCTTTCGGGTCAAACTGGCTGCGGATGGAATTCAAAACACGGGTAATTTCATCAAGCATTTCCTTATCGTTATAGGCTTCACAGCGCAGTTTGGCACCGAGAATACCACTGACGTTACCGCCGAATTCCATGGCCATCTTATTGATAGTTACAGCATCCGCTTCCGCATTCGGGGTAAATACGGTAATCTTTCCGTTCAAGCCTTCAATAAGTACGCCCGGGTTCTCTTCAAGGTTTCCTACAATACCGGCCAACTTGGGCAGCGCGGCAACGATATTGGCAGGACCGACGGTAAACTTGACCTTGGATTCTTCGAGGTTGATCTTTTCCCGGACTTTAAGCCATTTTGCCCACAGCTCATCGTATTCGGCTTTATCTTCGATGACTTTGACAGAAGTTGCTCCGGCAACCCGAAGTTCGGCTTCTACTTCTTTCGCATATTGGTTGGTAGAAACGGGGAAACCTTCTATGTCAACCAAAGCCAAAACGTCTTCAGTAGCCATTATTTCCTTGCTAAGAGGTTTGCTCAAAGCATTCATCCGAGTCGGGAATACTCTGCGCTTTTGAATCGCTTTAAAAGCGGCCGCAGCAGCGCTTAAGGATGGCATCTCGGCGACTACCGCTCTGAAAGCTTTCGGTTTTGGCAAGAGTTTTACCAGAACCCTGGTAATAATACCAAGAGTACCCCTGGTGCCGACAATAAAGTGAATCATATCATAACCGGAAACGCATTTAATACATTTTGTTCCGATTTTGTAAACTTCGCCTGTCGGGAGTACCGATTCATAAGCTAGAATATAAGTCCTGGTAGGCAAATAGTTGAAAGCTTTGGTATCAACATCACCAATGGCAAAACAACCGCCTATCGAACTGGTTGAGACCGCATATGGTTCAGGCGGAAAATACAGATTCTCAGCAAGGATCTTTTCACAAAATTCCTGATGACTCATACCGGCCTGTACCCAACAAGTAAGGTTTTGATGGTCCACTTCTTCAATTTGGTTCATTCTGGACATTACAATGGCAATACCGCCGCTTAAACCTTTTGTTTCAACAACCTTACCGCCAACATTCACCTTGATACCGGCCTCATACGCAGCTTTGACGATACCGGCGACTTCTTCGGTCGACCCAGGGAAGACAACAGCTGCGGGTTGTTCTTTCCCCCTTAGATACTGAGACAGGTCGGTTGTAAGAACATGTTCTTCACCGACAATGCTCTTCAGTTTCGCAACTATATCACTCATCACTACCCGCCCTTCCTAAGATTGGTAAAATTTACACAATCCGTCTTATAGTTTTTATCTAAACACAAATTGAAAAATGATTATTGCAAAATAAAAATGCACATTAAAACCAAAAGTTTTCAAAACAGGTCGGTAAAATTACAAAGCTGATGCCAAAACGTCAGCCACGTGTTTAATTTCAATATTGGAGCCTTTAAGTTTCAGTCCGCTGTTGATCTTCAGCATGCAAGCAGGACAACTGGTAGCGACAACCTGCGCTCCGGTGTTGATGATATTTTGGGCTTTATCTGCAGTAATTTGTGCGGACAGATCATGGTAGAAAGCCTGGACTAGACCGGCAGCACCGCAGCATCTGTCGGCTTCAAACATTTCTACAAATTTCAGTCTGGGCACACTCTTCAAAAGACTGCGAGGCTCGGCTGTAATCTTGTTGTAACGTACCATATGACAAGGATCATGGTAAGTTACGGTAATAGGTATACTGTTATGGAATTTCGATACAGTATCGAGCTCTTTGGCCACATATTCGGAAAATTCGTAACACTTGGCTGCGAACTTTTCAGCTTTTTCTTTGTTCTTCGGATCATCTTTGAAAAGCTCAACCATTTCTTTTTTCAGCATTGAAGCACAGGAACCGCAAGCAGTGATGATCGCTTCGTGTCTGTCAAAGATATCCATCACTTTCATAGCCTGAGCTTTAGCTGATTCAAAATCGCCGTAAACATATTGAGGCAAGCCACAGCAGGGCTGATCTCTCGGAATGGTAACTTCCACATCATTTTTAGTCAATACTTTTACAACGGAATGAGCCGTATTAATCAACGAATGATTCAAGAAGCAACCAACAAAAAAGGCTACTCTCTTCTTCGGATTCGGAACGGTGACAACTTCCGGCACTTGTTGCACAAAGGATTTTTTGAACGCTGGCATATTCTTCACATCGATTCCGCGAACGAACTGTAAGCCGATCCTATCGATCCATTTCTTACCGGTGCCAGCAAAGAATCCGAAACCGAAGGATAGCCTTCCCGGTTTGGTCAAGCTCTTTAAAGCAAAAGACTTGGCAAAGGGCTTGATCCCTTTTCTCAGTTTTAGATCACGGCGGGCAGCGAGTACCAGCTCATGACCTCTTACACCGCTGGGGCAGGCTACTGCACATTCGCCACACAAAAGGCAACTGTTAATAGCATCCTCATAAAACTGGTCTGCTTCAATTTTTCCGTCCGCCAGAGCTTTAATGAGCTGAACTCTGCCTCTGGCTACCATGTATTCAGCTCCGTCTTTCTTGTAAGTTTTACAAGCTCCGTGACAGAAACCACATTTGCCGCATGTGTTTAGCATTTCATAAACATCTGCCAAAACCCCCACTTTAATTCCCCCTTCTATCCCTGGACGGTGCAGGTCCAAGGAAAAATGTATAATTTAAAATTTATATTAATTTGTAACTATACGTTACCTACGTTATATTATATCGTGATTTTCTGAACATTCCTAGTGTTTGTTTAATTTTTTAAAATTTTCACAATGGACAAGTCTAATCTGAAAATTTTATACAATTTTTACTCCGGCCAAATTTTCCAGGACCTTAACTACCGCGGCCATATCTTCATTGCCATAGCCTAAATAGGCCGCTTCTCTGCCAATCTGATGCGCCAGCGAACCCAGCAGAAGCCTTACTCCCTGGGTCATGGCGAATTCTTCAACCAATCCCATGTCTTTATTCAGCATGTCGAGCGTAAAAGCCGGGGTGTAGTCCTGCTTCAGAATAAAATTCGGTACATTGCGTCTGAGCATGGCGCTATCCCCTGTGGCTTTTTCCAAAATAGCCAATACCTGTTTCGGATCCAAGCCGCTTTTGGCCGCCAACACAAAAGCCTCGGCCAATGCCGCATTGGTAATACCCACCAACAGATTGTTGATCAGCTTCATCACTTCGCCGCTGCCGGAATCTCCAAGGTAATTAATATCCTCGCCCAGAATCCTTAACAGCGGCAGAGCCCTGTCGAAATCGGCCTTTGCCCCGCCGACCATAATGCTGAGAGTGCCTTTCTGGGCTCCGACAACCCCGCCGCTGACCGGAGCGTCCAAAAACCCTATGCCGTGCTCCTGGCATTTGGCAAACAGCTCCCTTGAATCCGCGGGACTGATAGTACTGTGGTCAATAATCAAAGAGCCCGGTCTTAGCGCGGTAAGCAAACCCTGTTCTCCGGTTACTACCTGCTTGACATCCTTGCCGACAGGCAGGCAAAGAAAAACAACCTCGGCATTTTCGCCCACTTCTTTAACGGAGCCGGCCGCCTTAGCCCCAAGCGAAGCCAACTCCTCCACTGCCTGTTTGCTTCGATTGTACACGGTCAGCCCGTGCCCGGCCTTGAGCAAGTTTAACGCCATCGGCTTGCCCATTTTACCAAGGCCGATAAACCCCAGCTTCAGCCCACTCACCTCTTCAACACCTCCTTTGTCGCCTGAATTATGCGCTCCGCGGTCAAACCAAAGGCTTGATGAATTTGTTCGTATGTTCCGCACACCCCGAACTTGTCCGGTGAGCCGATAATCCTAAGCGGAACGGGTCTGGTACAGGCCAAAAATTCGGCGACCGCGCTGCCCAAGCCTCCGATTGCGCTGTGTTCTTCTGCGGTTACTACAGCTCCTGTCTTTTCCACTGATTTTAAAAGGGTATCGGTATCCAGAGGCTTGATTGTATGCATATTAATAATCTCCGCTTCAATGCCGACGGCAGCCAATTCTTCGGCGGCTGCGACAGCCTTGGATACCATCGATCCGCAAGCGACAACGGTTACGTGTTGGCCCCGGCGTACAACATTCGCTTTCCCGAGCACAAACTCGTCGTCCGGCCGCGTTATAACGGGAATGGGCACCCTGCCAACTCGCAAATAAACAGGACCCACATGCTCGGCTATAGCCCGCACGGCTTTTTTCATTTCCACCCCGTCAGCCGGTTCAACAACCGTCATCCGCGGTAAAACTCTCATCAGAGCAATATCTTCCAAACAGAAATGGGTCGGACCGTCTTTGCCGGAGGAAGCGCCGATATTGTGTCAAACTATTTTGACATTTTTATTGGCATAGCATACCGAAAGTTTGATTTGTTCCCAACCGTTGCCCAACATAAAATTCCCATAGGCATTGACAAAAGGCAACATGCCGGCCAGCGCAAAACCGGCTCCGGTACAGATAAGGTCCGATTCCGAAATCCCCAGATCAAAAAATCTGTTCGGGAATTTCTCTTTAAACAATACAGTCTTGGAAGCTTTGGCCACATCCGCATCCAAAACAACTATGTTCTCGTTTTCCGCGCCAAGCTCGACCAAGGTTTCGGCGTAAGCGTCCCGTGGAGCTATCAACATACGTCGCTCAACTCCTTCAAGGCTATTGCCAGCTCTTCATCGTTCGGAGCAGCGCAGTGCCAGCCGGCCTCGCCTTCCATATAGGAAACCCCTTTGCCCTTAACGGTATGGGCAATAATCACTGTGGGGCCTTTTTGGTACTGCTTGGCCTCGGCAAAAGCCTGATAGATTTGCTCGTAATCATGGCCGTCTATTTCCAGCACGTGCCAATTAAAGGACTCCCATTTTGCTCTTAAATCCCCCAGACTTTTTACTTCGTCCACGGACCCGTCGAGCTGAAGCTTATTGTAATCTACGATTGCGCAGACATTGTTTAACTTGTAATGAGCGGCAGTCATTGCAGCCTCCCAGATTTGCCCTTCATGCAACTCCCCGTCGCCAAGCAGCACGTAAGCCCTTTGATCGGTACCTTTCAATTTGGCGGCTAAAGCTGCTCCATTGGCCACGGACAAACCTTGACCCAACGAACCGGAAGCCATGTCCACCCCAGGGGTGTCCTCACAACTGGGATAAGCCGGCAACCTGCCTTCCGCTTCCCGGAAATCCTCGATTTCCCGTTCATCCAAAAAACCCATCTCGATCAAAACGGCATAAAGGGCGGGAACAGCATGGCCTTTGGACAAAAAGAAATAGTCCCGTTCCGGCCAAGCCGGGTTGTGCGGATCTATCCTCATAAAACATTTATAGAGAACGGCCAATAGATCCGTAGCTGAAAGACAACCGCCGGGATGACCGCCCTGAGCGCGATGGGTCATCAGCAGGATATTTTTTCTCATTTTATTGGCTGCAGTCTTAGCCTGTCGCAAGAGTTCCTCTTTACTCTTCGGCATATTTACCCCCTCCCGGTTGCTCTTTCTTTCTCAAAACAGGCCAATTTCATCTTACTGCTTTTTTGGTAAAAATTCCAGTTTTGGCACAAAAAAAGGAACCCACCAAAGCAATCCTCGCTGCCCAAGATACAAGACAACAACCTTTAAACCTGCTGTATCGTTATCTCCTCAAATATATCTAACCCCTGAAATTCTATCTTTATCTATCTTTATTCAGCAGTGGACTTCCTAGTGGGATCCTATAAATATTGTGTTTTTAATTAACGCATCGGACATTGGAAATTCTTGCAAAAACGATTGAAACCAAACAGATAAGTTGCCACTTTTTCTGCGCGAAGATTCTCCCAGACGGAAATGTCCATCTTCTCTCCAAAACGGTTTTCAGCGATATTATCAACGCTCAGCCAACCGGAAGGACCTTCTTCCCCCAGACGAATTTCCCATTCCCCGTCTGTGTTTCCCGGCAGAATACGCAAGTCACAACGAGCGTGGAAAACTTCAACAAGCTTAACGAAGACCTTAAACAGAAAATCAAGATCATTAATGGCTTCCTTTGGCGGAATATTCAAATCAGAGCACAGCTCCTGAGCCAAGGCCATTACTCCTTTGGCCGCCGAATATCTATTGGCAAAAGGAATGGTCACTGTACCATAGCTGATTATTCCGGAATTGATATCTATGATCAAATCCTGAGTCAAGTCTTTCAGCTTCAGAATGATCTGACTTCCGGTGATTTCCCAGCTGCCTTGATATAACCTCAATAACTTTTCAGCTAACTGGAACGAGAGTATATAGGTAGAAATTTGTTTCTCATCTCGAACTCCGCTTCCCCGACATTCTCTGTCTTCCTCATAGTTTAAGGAAGCGATCCTCATCCCCATCATTATTATCACCCCTTGCTTCGTTTCACCCTGTAAAACGTCGTTTCATATCTTGTTTAAAAATTTTATGAAATTTTTTCGCAAAATTTCATATTGGATTCAACTCATAAAGTTATAGATTATTATATGTTGTTTCAGCCAAAAATACTACCGGTTTATATCGATTTTAACATATTTTTCAGCGTCTTGAGGCTTAGTTGTTTTACTATATGAAACATTGTTTCATTTTCTATTTAAACTCATTATGCCCCTTTTTTTACTGACAGTCAAGTGTTTTTTAGAAAAAAAATCTACAATAATTCTACAATCAGTTTGGCCTATAAAAATGATATCCCATCTTGGCGGATATCTCCAATCCTGCTTGTCTAATTTGTTCGCCAATTCGTTCAAGTCCTTTCTCCTTCATCCTGTTAACCGGTCCTGATACACTGATTGCCCCGATAGCCTTGCCGGAGTAATCAAAAATTGGCGTTCCTATACACAGAATGCCGATCTCGTTTTCTTCTGATTCCATGGCATAGCCTTTTATTCTAAACTCCGCTAGCTGTTCTATCAGCACATCGGGATCGGTAATTGTCTTATGGGTGAATCCGGGCATTCCTTTGGTTTTTAAAATTAGGCGGACCTCATCCTCGGACATGGTCGAAAGAATAGCCTTCCCTACCGCCGTACAATGCATAGGAGCCCTGCGTCCTACCTTTGAGTGCATGCTAACCAACTGGGATCCTTCTCTTTTATCGATATAAACCACTTCACCGTCATCGGGCAGTACCAAATGCACCACTTCGTCAAAGGATTTGGCAAGCTCACTGAGTGTACTGGCCGCCACTTTCCGAATTTCCAAATCGTTAAAAAAGCGAATGCCAAGCTCGACTATTTTAATACCTAAACGGTAACGCTCATTGTCCTTTTCCCTTTCCACATAGCCCCGATAGCAAAAAGTCTGTAAAATCCTATGAACGGTGCTTTTATGCAACCCGACTCTGTTGCCGATTTCGGTAACGCCCAGCGGTTCCTCGGATTTGGCCAGAGTTTCCAGAATGTCCAATGCTCTATCTAATGTTTGAACATATTTTTCCGTCACAAAGAATCCTCCGTTTCTCCAGAATCTATAAAAAAATTATATCTTATTTTTGTCTAAAAAAACACATCGTTCGAAATTTTCAAAAAACTTTTCAGGCCTTACACCTATCCAGTTAAAGACATAGACAATCTATAGTATGCCCAACAAAGGTGCTTTAGTCAAGTGTATTATTTAACAAAGTCAAAGCAATCAGACAGGTATACAAAGCAATTAAGACGATATATACTACATCGTTCCTCGACAATTTGGAACAATCCTGATCGGGTTTCACCAACTCATGTTCCGTTCGCAAGGTCCAAGACTTTACTTTTCTTCTGATATCGGCGATTAAACCCAGAACCGCTCCGACCGGGCAGAAAAACTTGCACCAGACCCGGCGGATCAGAACGGCGGTAACCAATACCAAACAAAGGATAAGCCACTGGCCAAAACTGCCGCTCCCGCCGAAAGCAACGGCGAAGGGCTCGAAACCCGCTATGCCGGGTTTATTCATAATTAAGGCGAGCATTAAGGCCGCCCAGATAAGCCCCCAGCGTACTTTCTTTGTGATTATCGTAATCCCGGAGGGTAGCTGAAACCTGAAAAAGCCCAGAACTTTATAAAGGCCTTCCTGCAATCCGCCAAAAGGACAGAGCCAGGAACAATAAAAATTCTTCCCTATAAGCAAGGTTAAGCCTATAACGCCAAAAGTCAATATATACCAAAAAGGCCTTTCTGCCAACGAAGGCAGTTTGCCGCTTATTAGCCCTGCGATGTTTTGCAAGCTTAAGGCTGCGTTTAATGTAAACCCCAAAAAGACTACCGAACCCAATAATACCCAAGGGCGTAGTTTGTTCCACTTAAAGTGAATTGCCAAAAGGGTGAGGACATAGAAGCATAGTAACCCTATCTCCTGCCAGCCGATATAGCGCGCACTTTCGGTTTCCAGTCCCAGGTTCAGTTGGTTATTCCCGACTTGAATTACCCCTTTTCGCACTGCTTGATAAATCCCCTCCGTGGTCAGGGTGGCTCCGCCGACGGTATCAACTTTTGCCGCCGTTCCGACCAAATCCCCCGGTTTAAGACCGGCAAACGACTGAAGATAATTTTCCCTGAGCACCCTGTGCAAATAGGCGGGAGTTTCATAGTTCTCGGCGATGGCAACCTTTTTTATTGTCCCGTCGGCAGCAAGTAAGACAAAAACGGAAATCGGTCCCCCGTAGCCTGAAGCCGATGCCTGTACTGCGTAACCCAGAGTCTGTCCATCCTTATCCAGCAGCATGTAGTCGGGGTATTCACCCCCGAGCTCCCGGAATGTTGCCGTTTCCGGCTCTAATTGTCTTAAAATATCAACAGTTCCGTGCCTATAAGCAACCTGTTGGAATATTATCGCAGCAATTAAAAGGATACAAGCGCTCAAGATGATTATATGTTTGGCCTTATCCGGCCCGCTTCGTCTATTTGTCCCCATACCTTTCTCTCCGATTCTCTAATTTTTAGCCCAAACCTTTTATCGTCATAAAAATTGCATAAAACATGTACCTGCTCACAACAAGTCCGCCGGTCAAAGCGGCTGCCCCAAGATACTGCGTTCCTTTATGCATGATCTCCGACATACCGGTCTTTGCTCCGGGAAGCGCGAATAAGAGCAAAGAACCGGCCAACAAAAAAATCTGCCCCAGGAAAATTTCCTTGCTTCCTTCCGTCCCAAGACCGTAAACATAAAATGCAGATGTTCCAAGCAGTATAACGGTCAGAACCAATCCCAAAACCCGGCAGGCTTTTACTTGGCCGGATTTGAGTTTCCGATAATCCAGCAGAAATAATACCATAATTCCCAAAAGCATCGTTGTGGCGAAGAAATCAACAAAAACGGCCAGACTGTCCCAAAGCGGCACATTGGAGATTCTGCCGACCATAACCATAATAAACACGTTTAAAACACCGACGATAACGGCAGCCCAACCAAAGCGCTTAACCTGCGGTTTGACCCGGACAGCAACAATATTTAGGGCAGCCAGGCAGATAAATAATACAGAGCACAAGACCTGCCGGGATAACCAAGAATGCCCAAGCCGGGAAAATGCATTAAAAACATTTGCCGGAGTGCCTAAATACATCAGGAAAGCCCAAAAGCCGACCAGGCTCAAAATAATAGCAGCAACAGCGGAACCCTTAAAGACGTTTTCCTTGTCTCGCCGTCCGGTGATCATGCTGATTGCCATGGCGCCGATTGCGGCTTGTATGCTCAAAGAAAAAAGAACTAATTTAGTTATCATTTAACCGCCCCATTTCTAATATTTGTTTATTTAAAATTTTGAGATTTAATTTGTGAAATAATTTTTTATGTTAAAATACATAGGGGTGTTTTTTTATTGAACAGAAATAAATTGAAATACCAACTTATAATTCCGACATTGACCATAGTCCTGGTCTTGATGGTTATCAATATTATCTGGGTCTTTAACGTGCAACAACAACAAGCCGTCAATGAACTGCGGGAAAAAGGTTTAGTACTTACCCAACAGTTGAATTCCACCTGGGAGTTCCTGTCCATCAACCAACATCGGATTAATTACACTTCGGACGGAAATTTTGAGTTTAAAGGTCTTAATTGTTCTACCGCCGGAATGAGCATAGGCGTGATTTTCTCCGAGAAAAGCGGCTATCGGGTCCGCTACGTCAATACCACCCCCCGAAATCCATTGAATAAGGCTGATGCTTTTGAAGAAAAAGTTCTGCAGAAGTTTGTGAACGACCCCACAATTTCTGTCTACTGGGAAGTGGTGAGCGAAGACGGTATCCGTTTGTTTCGCTATATTACTCCGATGCGCATCGACGAAACATGCTTGGAATGCCATGGCGGTCCCGCCGGCGAGCTTGATATTTCCGGCTATCCGAAAGAAGGAATGCAAGAGGGCGACTTAGCCGGAGCCATCAGCATCATCATGCCGACAGCAAGCTATGACAAGGCTATCATTCACAATATATTTTTGCAATGCGTAATTTTTCTTTTGCTCATTGTCTTTTGTATAACGGCAATATACTTTTTTGTAACCAAGCGGGTTATAAGCCCTTTGGGACACCTGGAAACCGTAGTAAAACAAGTGGAAAAAGGAGATTTGAATATCCGGCTTAACAACCTCGATGCTCCTGAAGAAATTGAAAACTTGGCCAGGCATTTTGACAGCATGGCCAAACAGCTCAAAGAATTGTACAACAGCTTGGAAGACAAGGTAGAAGAAAGAACCTTAGCCCTGGAAAAAGCCAATGAACAACTGAAAATTAAACAAGCTCAACTGGAAAAGATGAATGAATTGCTAAAGGAAGACAGCCAATATAAATCGGACTTCTTGGCAATGGTAAGTCATGAATTAAGAACTCCTTTAACGGCAATTATTGCCTTTACGGACATACTTCTGGCTCAAGATAAATTTAAAGATACGTCAGAAGCTAAAATTATAACTGAGATTAGGCAAAACAGCGAAATTCTCCTGGGCATGATCAACAATATTCTGGATCTGGCTCGGCTGGAAGTAGGTAAGAACCCTTTAATTATGGAAATGGTTGACCTGGTGGATGTTATAAATAATGTGGAAAATGTCATAACTCCTCTAGCCCGACATAACCAAATTCATTTAGTTGCCAGGGCTGACCCTAATCTTCCCCTAATTCAAGGGGATTATGAAAAAATTCGTAGAATTGTCGAAAATCTGGCCGGAAATGCCATTAAATTTACTCCCAAAGGAGGTCATGTCAACATTTCTACCACTTTGGCCGAAGACGGCCGGCATGTGCTTATTAAAGTTCAAGATGACGGTATCGGAATTGCACCGGAGTATTTGCCTTATATATTTGAAAAATTTGTTCAAGTTGACTCATCTTCGTCCAGACGGTATAAAGGCAGCGGCTTAGGTTTGGCCTTGGCCAAAGAGCTTACCGAACTGCACGGCGGTGTTATCACTGTTGAAAGTGAATTAAATAAAGGAAGTACCTTTACCGTAATTCTTCCAATCGGAAAAACAAAAGGGGAGGAAGTTCAATGAAAATCATGCTGGTAGACGATGAAGAAAGCATCCGCAAGGTAGTTGAACACATAGTCCGGGAAAACGGTTATGACTTTTGTTTCGCCGATAACGGCCAACGGGCGCTGGAAATATTTAATAAAGAAAGACCCGATTTGCTCATCCTCGATGTTATGCTGCCCGGTCTGGACGGCTTCGGTGTATGCGAAAAAGTCCGTGCCCAGAGCGATGTCCCGATAATTTTTCTCACAGCCAAAGGTGACATTGTCGATAAGGGAATCGGCTTTAAACTCGGCGGAGATGACTATATGGTCAAACCATTTGACGCCACCGAATTGGTCTACCGTATTAAAGCCTTGCTGCGCAGACCCCACCAAATTCATGACGAAAACTTACCCGGCAATACCAATTGTTTAAAAGTAGATCACCTGGAAATATATTTTGACAGCTATGAAGTGTTTTCTAATGGGGTAAGGCTGGAAATGACCTCCAAAGAATTTGAAATTCTGGCCTTTTTGGCTAAAAACAAAGGGCGTGTCTTTACCCGTGAACAATTGCTGGACAAAATTTGGGGCCGGGACTTTGACGGCGATATAAATACAGTTACAGTCTTTATCCGCAAAATCCGGGAAAAAATTGAACCGGACCCTGCCAAGCCTCAGCTGTTGCTAACGGTTTGGGGTGTAGGCTATAAGTTTGGAACAAAGTAGACAAATAGAACTGTCTTGAGGTGATAGTCCTCACCTAAAGACAGTTCTTTTGTATAAGGCGAATTATTAGGCTAAAGGACTGTAGAACAGGTATTTACCGATCAACTCTCCTATTAGCATCAAGCCAAAAGCCAGATAAACCAGTTCAATTCTGCTTTCCCTGCGGGGATAGTAGAGATAAACCAGCAATATTGCGGCAACGGCTGAACATATCCAGCGAATCAAAGATACAGAAATATTCAAGGCAGCAATACCGGAACCAAAGGTTGCCATAAAGATAAACTGAACAATAAAGGCGCTCAAAACAATCAGCAAGGTCGGCATTTTTATTGCTTGAAAAGCTTCTGCAGCCTTATTTAAAAGAGGCAAAAACAGCAAACTGATGACAACAGTTCCTAAAACGAAAGCGGTGCAATAAAATCCAACGATAGTATTAACTCCGTTCCACTCTGTAAAAATCGTGTTGCTGTACAAGGAGCCCATAGAGTAGACGGCAACCACTCCGGCAATGCTGCCGAGAACCAACAAAGGTTGGTTAAGCTGTTGCTTTTTCCAGGTAACCAGTACAGTGAGACATAAAAGCACAATAAAAATTGATGTAAAGAAAATCTCACGGCTCAACCAGGAAGACCCCAAGTTGTTAATGGCATTAAAAGCATGCAACGGGTAACCAAGATGGAAGAAAGATATTACCAGACCTACTATGGACAGTATGGCTAAGGTAAATACACTTTTTGAATTGTATCTATGCAAAACGTCTTTGACTACGACTTTATTCAACAATCCATTATAGATTAAGAGCAGAATGCAGCCTCCCACCGCAGACTGAATAGCCAGGTTAAACAGATATAATGACCAGGAATGCATTAATATCCCTCCTTCTTACTCGTAAAAACCCTTACCTTGCATTCTTATGGGGCTTTATGACCAAATTAGGATTGGTTATACTGGCCAAAGGCAAATCTTTGGTTTCGGCAACCGTACCGTATTTTGCCCGCAACTCTTCAATCGGTCCATAATCAAGGGCCTGCAACGGACAGGCTGCTACGCAGGCCGGCGCTTCTCCCTCCGCAACCAAATCAGCGCAAAAATCACACTTGGACATTCTTCCTGCCGCTTCGTTATATTGAGGTGCACCGTAGGGGCACGCCCAGGTACAATAACGGCAACCGATACAGCGATTTTGATTCACGGAAACTATACCTGTGTCCGGATTTTTATGCATGGCTCCGCTTGGACAAGCTTCCACACATTTCGGATTATCGCAATGGTTACAGGCTAGGGATGTGAAATAAGAGTAAACATTGTGGGTATATGCTTTATTCTGTGGGGTGAATACCCCTCCTTCTGTTTCGATAATACGTCTGAATATACGTCCCGCTTCCAAATCGTTTTTATCATTACAGCTTACCTGGCAAGCATGACAGCCGCTGCAAAGGGTTTGATCAAAGAAGAAACCGTATTGGACACTCATCTTTTACCCCTCCTTATAGCTTTGTTATTTCCACTAAACAGGTGTGTTGAGTATTACCATGGGTCAGAGCGGTCATCTTTAAGGTTGTCAATACATTCAGGTTTCCGTTGGTACAGACGCCGTGAGCATCAGGGGTATACCAGGAACCGGTCGGAGCCGCAATAACCCCCGGAATAATCTTATTTGTAACCCTAGCTTGCATTGTCGTTGCGCCGCGGTCATTGTAGATTTTCACTTTATCCCCGGTTTTTATATTCCTGGGTTCGGCATCAACAGGATTGATCCACACTTCCTGGACCATTGCCTGTTGCAACCAGGGGTTGTTAGCGAATGTGGAATTGTCACGGGCTTTGGTTTTCCAACCGATCAGTTGCAGCGGATATTTTTGGGTCAATTCATCTTCCGGTCCTTCCCACGCCGGTACATAAACAGGTATGGCCGGTATTTCCGGATTCTTCATATCGTACAGTTGTTTAGAGAAAAGCTCAATTTTGCCCGACGGAGTGGGGAAAGGATTGTTTTCGGGATCTTTAATCTGGGCTTCGAAAGCAACCCGGGGACCGTCGTAGTGGAATTTGCTTATCCCAACTTTTTTCAGTTCATCCCAGGAAAGGGTTTCCGGATATACTTTTCTGGTTTCTTCGACGATCCAGCGGATCCATTCTTCCTCTGTCTTGCCGCCGGTGAAGACATCTTTAACTCCGAGCTTATCGGCCACTTCGGCTAACCAGTCATATTCCGAGCGGCTTTCGTAGTAATTGTCCACGATCTTTTGGGAGAGTATGAAATAATCGCCGTTGTTCCAGGTAGCCCCGATATTGTACCGTTCAAAGAAGGTATTGGCCGGCAGTAAAATATCGGCGAAACGAGCGCTGGGCGTCATAAACAGATCGCTCACTACAATGAATTCCACCAGACTTTCGTCCTGGAGAACCCTGATCGTTCGGTTGATGTCCGGATTCTGGTTGGCCATGAAATCCCCTGCCAGGTTCAGAATCATTTTGATTGGGCTATCCAGTTTGTCAACTCCAATCAAACCCGTTTCCGGAGTTACTTTTTCAGGGCACTCGATTGCGTCAACCCAAGCCAAAGTCGGAATTGCGCCAGGGTAAGGATTCGGAACAGCAGGCATTCCGACACAACCTTTGCGGGTTAAACCAATATATCCTCCGGCCCAACCGCCAAGAACACCCACATTGCCGGTGATAATCGCCAGCATTGCGCCGCCTAGAGCCGTTCTTTCGCCGCAGGAATGCCGTTGGGGACCCCAGCCTTGAATCAAAGCTGCCGGTTTGGTGGTAGCGTATTCTCTGGCAATCCTCCTGATTGTATCGGCAGGCACTTTACAAATTGCTTCCGCCCATTCCGGAGTTTTCTCCACACCGTCTTTTTTGCCGAAAAGGTAAGCTACCAGAGATTCATTTGCAGGCACACCTTCAGGCATATGATCCTCGTCAAAACCGATGACATACTTATCCAAGAAAGCCTGATCATGCAGATTTTCACTCACAATGACGTAAGCCATAGCGTCCATAAGAGCGTTGTCCGTCGTAGGCAACAACGGAATCCATTCATCGGCAAAAGCCACAGTCGTATTGGAATAGCGCGGATCGATGCAAATAAACTTGCAGCCCCGCTGCTTCATTTGGCGGAAATAATAGTTCGATGCTCCGAAAATGGTTTCAGTGGTATTGTGTCCCCACAGGACTACCAGTTTGGTATCCCTTAAACTGTCCAGACGGTTGGCAGTATTGTCTACACCGAAGATAAAAGGAGTAGCGCCGCCCGTGTTTCCCATGCTTACGGAGTTATACCAGGGAAGATAACCGCCGGTAGCGCATAGGAAACGGTTGCCAAGGGCCATACGGCTGATTACGCCGCCCGTATCACCCGTACCGAGATTGCAATATCTGGACCCGGGACCGTATCGCTCAAAAATCCTCTTGGTTTCCGAGGCTATGGTTTCAATAGCTTCTTCCCAGGTAATCTGCTCAAATTTTCCTTCTCCGCGTTTGCCGACCCGTTTCATTGGGTATTTCAAACGATCCGGATGATACTGATGTTTACGATAGCCTCTTCCCCTTAAACAGGCTTTCATATTGGCTCCGGGTTCATCAGCTTCATAAGGTCCGCGAGTGCTTATTCTTGTGATAACGCCGTCTTTCACATGAGCTTTAACTAAACATCTGCCGCCACAGTCTTGGGTACTGCAGGTTGGAATAATTATTTCACCAGCGCCGTTTGCCGTTTCGCTGTCAACCAGCGAGGTATTGGAACAGCCCGGTAAAGACAATAGACCTGTACCCATTGCCCCCACTGCAGCGGACCATTTTAAGAAACTTCTTCTCGTCAAGTTCATTGCTAACTGACCTCCTCTAATTCCTCAAACATATTAAGTTCCACTTCAATAAACTCCTTCAGTAACAGCCCTCCGCCTTTATACAGTTGACAGCAAGTTGAATACAGCAAAAGACGGAGAAATTCATCTTTCCAAGTTGCAAGATGTCTGAACAGAAAATGTTTTTGGTCCGTGAGCAACTCTTTTTGCCGGCTTTGATCTTCGCAGGCCAAATAACTTTGTACTAAAAATAACATGAATTCCAATTCCACGGCCAAATGATCCTCAGGTCTGCGATTTTTATGAATGTACTGCAAATTGTGTTTCTTATAACATTCCCTGGCTTCCAAAGTCCGCTCGCCGAACATCAGGTGTTCCGGGTCGAAATAGACGGACTCCCAAATAGGAACAAGGACCGGCCCGGGGCCTATAAACAACCTTTGATACTCCTGCTTCAGTTCTTGGCCTAGTTCCTCGGGATCTTTATCCTTATTCTCTTCTAAATAGTTCCAGATAATTTTAGCTCCTTGACTTATCTGGGCCAAATGTTCCAAACCTGGATCCTGCCGTAATAAGATTAAGTCCTCCTTGTTTAACGGTTTTTCAAAGATGGTCTTAAGCAACCGGTAAATATATAGGCGCCCCTCTTGTTCGCTGCGTCCCTCTTGTTCGCTCAACCTCCTCCCTCCTTTCGAATGTAAGTTTGACATCTCTAATCTAACACAAAAATATAAATGCCCAATAACAGAAAGCTTTTGCAATTATTATGGAAATATTACCGAATTATTAAATTTATTTCATAAAAAGAAAGAATCATCGTTCCTACGAAATCTCACTTCACAGCTTGAGACGTAAAACAGAACAATTATACAAAAGAAGACGCAACGAAACCATAGTCTCGTTGCGTCCTTTTTATTCCAGTATTGATAAATTTTTATAGTTTTTAATCTCAGAAACTTATTTTTTATCACAAATAAGATCTATATGATCGGCATCAATACTCAATAAATCTATCGCCTTTAACGCCACAAATGCTGCATTTCTCCGGGCGGGATTTTTCAATATTTCCGCAAACCGGGCAGAGATAGTAGTGGATTTCTTCGGTTTGATCCAGGTTTTCCAGCGCTTCTTGATAAAGCTTCGCGTGAACCTCTTCCGCTTTCATCGCATAGGTGAAGGAATTAAGCGCAGCTTTGTTTCCTTCCTCTTCGGCCACTTTCACAAACTCAGGATACATCGATTTAAACTCATGGGTTTCCCCTGCAACAGCGTCTTTCAGATTATCTACAGTTGAGCCGATCTTCCCTGCTACTTCCAAGTGTTTTAAAGCGTGGATAGTCTCAGCATCGGATGCCGCTCTGAAAAGTTTAGCTGCATTTATTTTTCCTTCTTTTTCGGCTTGCTTCGCGTATGCCAGATACTTTCTGTTCGCTTGGGATTCTCCGGCAAATGCTTCCATTAAGTTGGCAAGAGTTTTGTTTTCACTCATTCTGGTGTCCTCCTTTTTATACTTTATTTATTATTTTTTAATTATTATTTTACATTATAATTAGTAATGATTTCCATCATTAACTTCGTTAATTTATTCTCTCTTTGCTTTTTTGTTTTAAATGTTATAGTTTATAATTATTATTTATTTATAATTATTACAATCTAAATTATAGCCAAATCAACCATAATTTGCAAGTACTTTTTTGTAAATTTTTTGGAGGCACTAAAAAAAATATAGTGGTTATTGTATTTCAACCATATTTTTGTATTTCCTACTCTATTAAATACTAAAAGGAAGGTATTAGTATGAAAGCTCCTATAGTTGACAGCGCAAAAGTAATGGCCAAAGGTCAAATCACATTGCCAAAAGATATCCGTTCCAAACTTCGCCTTTCCACCGGAGACCGAGTGACTCTGATATGTGAAGAAGATCGGGTTATCCTTATGAATTCCGCAGTCTATGCCATGAAAATGTTGCAAAAAGAAATGGAAGGTGAAGCAGAAAAGGCTGGAATCCATGATGATGACGATGTTATGAATCTGGTAAAGGAAGTCCGCACGGAGATTGAAGGAATATGAAAGTTTACAAATGGAATAAAGTAGTTTCATAAAGCAGGGACGTGCCACCGGCACGTTTTTCATACGGCCCGTTCAAGTCCCACTATCCTCTTAAAAAAGCTAAAGGCTTTATCTTGCGATAAAGCCTTTTATTCTATGTATGGGGTGGATAGTGGGACTTGAACCCACGAATGCCGGAGCCACAATCCGGTGTGTTAACCGCTTCACCATATCCACCATATATAAAATGGCGCGCCTGGAGAGATTCGAACTCCCGACACCCTGCTTAGAAGGCAGATGCTCTATCCAGCTGAGCTACAGGCGCATCGGTAACTTCCGCATAGCCTGCTTGGCAGACTATGGTCGGGGCAGAGGGATTTGAACCCCCGGCCTCCTGCTCCCAAGGCAGGCGCGCTACCAAGCTGCGCTATACCCCGCTTAGTGACAATGAATAGTATATCCGAAGAGTTTATTCAAGTCAAGCACGAATTAATAAAATTAATTGCCAAATCCTTAACTTAAATAATAAATAATTAAAATTAATTAATCAGCTTTTTCAGTACTGATTAACTTCTTCAAAATCGGTACGGCTTTTCTAAAGGCTTGCGCCCGATGGCTTATTCTATTTTTTTCTTCCATTTCCAGTTCGGCCATGGTCTTACCGTATTCAGGCAGGTAAAATATCGGATCATAGCCGAAACCGCCTGTGCCTCGAGGCTCAAAGAGAATTTGACCTTCCACCGTACCTTCAGTCAAGACCTCTTCGCCTTCCGGCGTGACAATAGCCAAGCAGCAACGAAAGCGAGCGGTTCTCAACGGTTCGGGCACATTTTGCAAATCAGCCAGCAATTTTTCGATATTTCGCCAATCGCTCTTAGGTTCACCGGCATAGCGAGCCGAATAAACCCCAGGAGCGCCGTTTAAAGCGTCCACTTCCAGGCCGGAATCGTCAGCCAAAGTAATCATCTTGGCCGTCGCACAAACTGTCCGGGCCTTGAGCAACGCATTTTCAACAAAGGTTTTGCCGGTTTCTTCCACTTCCTTGATTTCCGGTTTATCGGACAAAGACAGGATTTGAACCTCTTCTCCCTTTAACAACTCGGCCAGCTCTCTAACTTTACCTTTGTTATTGGTCGCCAGAAGTATCTGCATCAGCTTCTCCCCCTGCTTCCGGAGCGGTTTCCGCCTTCGGGACGGTTCCTCCTGCCTCCAGAGCGGCTTTCTGAATTTCTATTAACCGGCGAATGCCTATTTCCCCCAACGTTAAGAATTGGTCAAGGTCCTCTTTGGTAAAAGGCTGTCCTTCGGCCGTTCCTTGAATCTCCACCAATTTGCCGGAGCCGGTCATCACGATGTTCATATCCACTTCAGCCTTAGAGTCCTCCTCAAAAGCCAGGTCCAAAACCGCTACACCGTCCACTTTGCCTACCGAAACTGCCGCAACCTGGTCCAGCAATGGATTCTCAGCTATGATGTTGTTCGCCAGCAGATAATTAACCGCATCGACTAAAGCGACATAAGCGCCGGTTATCGATGCCGTTCGCGTGCCGCCGTCGGCCTGCAGAACATCACAGTCCAGCCAGATAGTCCTTTCTCCCAGTTTGGAAAAATCGACTACCGAACGTAGCGCTCTGCCAATAAGTCTCTGGATTTCCATAGTCCGACCGCCAATTCTGCCTTTGGTCGATTCCCGTGGGTTCCGGACAGCGGTAGCCCTGGGCAACATCGAATACTCGGCCGTTACCCAACCATTGCCGGTACCCTTTTGAAACGGAGGTACCTTCTCTTCGACCGTTGCAGTACAGAGCACTTTGGTTTTTCCCATTTCTACCAATACAGAGCCCTCAGGAATTACAGTATAACCCCTGGTTATTTTTACCGGCCTGAGCTCATCAAATTTGCGTCCGTCAAATCTTGTCATGCTTTTTTCTTCCTTTCCCTTAAAAATATCCCTACCGCCAATAGCGCCAAAACAGCAACCGCTACTCCGGCAGTCAGTAATATTTTTACCACTAAATCAAAAAAGAACTGCTCCGGAACCATCTGAATCAGAATATCTTTTTGAGGGTCAAGCAACCACAGATCGTTTGTAAATATTATATAATGGAAATTATTCCAAAAATTATAAAAATCCTTTTGTATCTCCGAAGCCACCACCCCGACAAACAAAGCAAACAAACCGGTACCAAATAAATAACCTGTGGCCCAGACTTTCGGGAAACGGCTTCCGGTCAGCGCAATTAACAAGCCCAACAAAAATACTAAAATTACCACGGCCTGCGTGCGAAACAGGTAAGCGTTTTTATACAGCTTTTGCACATCAACCATATGGTCTATTTCCCGCTGATTAAAAACCTGCCGTTTTTTCCCTTTGATCTCGGCCTCGATATTTAAATCCGACCGCTCGCCTTTTATATAAGCCAACAACTGCACGGTCGTATTCATTAAATCTTCTTCGCTTATTCCTATAGTTTGAGTTGTACCCAGCTTCTTATATTCAGCCTCAAAAAAATTAAGGTCAAAAGCTCTAAACTCCACTGCGGTTAAAAGAATAACCGCGATTAAAAGGAGCGCACATATAACGGATATAAGTTTGGCAATGATTTTCTTCCCCGGCATTTTTGTTCCTCAGTACTTTCCCATATTATTTTTTAGTTGCGGCTGGCGATGGCCAGTCCGTCGCCAAGAGGCAGCACACTTAAAGTAAATCCGGGCAGTTTGGCCAGTTTTTGCAAAAACTCCCGCATGGAATTAACCATCCTGTCGTATTTGGCATCATAAGTCGATCCAGGAACTACCCAGCCCCTGAACAAGACATTGTCAACAACCAGCAGGCCGCCGGGAGCAACCAAAGGAACCACCAATTCCAGATACTCGGGATACTCGCTTTTCCCGGCATCGATAAAAATAAAATCAAACTGCTCTCTGACACGCGGCAAGTAATGCAGCAGGTTTTCGGTTACAAATTCAACCTGTTCAGTCAGCCCGGCCCGCTCTATATATTCTTTGGCCATATCTACTCTTCCTTTATTCATATCCACTGTTACCACCCTGCCGCCGTTTTGCCGGACACCTCTGGCAAGGTAAATCGTCGAATACCCGATGGCCGTGCCCAATTCCAGAACAGCTTTGGCTCCGCTCAATTTGACCAGCTGCTGCAGAAAATTTCCCACTGCCGGAGTTACCACCGGGATAGTCTGTTTCAGAGCAACCCGCTCCATCTCCAAAAGCAGTTCATCCCTGGCCGGCAGCAGATCCTCCAGATATTTTTCCAATTCAAAAGAATAAAACAAGGCCGGCTCACATCCCAGAACACGTAAATTTATTTATACCTTATTTCAGCTTATAAACCTTTATATTTTAATTTAATATATTTTTATTTAATATTTCCTAAACTTCATATACCAATAAATATATAACCAATAAATATTCATATCTTCTAACTATATATATCTTATAACCAACACGATAACCTGGGCAATTGTTTCTTTACAATTTGCCAAAAACCTGCCAAATAAGGTTTAACAGAAATTATGAATTTTACAGAAAGGCCTTCCGGGCTACTTCGAACAGCTCACTGTCCACAAGCCGACCCTTCCCCTCGGCGATAATCTGCAAAGCCTTTTCGGCCGGCAGACCGTCGCGATAAGGCCTGTCTTCCGTCAGGGCCGAATACATATCGGCTATGGTCATAATCCGGGAGCCTATGCTTAGATCATTGGCCGACAAACGGAAAGGATAGCCTTTGCCGTCCAACCTTTCATGATGATAAGAAGCCCATTCAATAATATGCCGAGCAAAACCGGCCGCCGAAAGCAAATTATAGGTGTAATAGGTGTGGGATTTAATAATTTCTATCTCACTGGAACTCAGTACCCCGGGCTTGTCCAGTATTTTTTGCGGCACAGCCAGTTTGCCCAAGTCGTGCAACAGTCCGGCCAACATTATGTCCTTCCGGTCCTCTTCGGACCAGCCAAGGTGACCGGCTAATTTATAGGCATTTTCAGCCACCCTGCGCGAATGCTTGCCGGTAAAGTCGCTTTTCTGGTCGATCAAAAAGGCAAAGATAACGCCTAATTTATCCACAAAACTCCTACTGCGAATTTCATCACAGATCCCGTCATAATCCAAACAATCCTGTTCTTTTCTGCTATAAAACATAAAATCCAAAGTCGGGCTTAGCAAATTATATTCGCTTAGGTAAAGCCAAAAGGCCTCTTCGTCAGCAACTCTTTCCAGAGCCTGAACCACTTCCGGATAATACTCCGTACCGGAACAAGCTCTGATGCGGTTCAGAATATCAGCCCGTTCCTGATAAGTTGTTTTTCTGCGTGGCAGAATCAGGTCCAGTTTATCAGCCAACGATATTATTTTGGCCATTAGTGGCGCATCAGGTTTTGTAAGCGGTGTTTTATGATGATAAAGTAGAGCCGCGTACAATTTTTCCCCGCCCGGAAAATCCCTTAGAATTTCCGCTCCCAGTTGGGAGTGCAATTCCATCATTTTGGTTTGGCCATGAGCATCGGCGAAAGCTCCCAGGGCTCCGATATCATGCATAAGACCGGCCATTAGCAGCAGGAACAGATCGGAACCTTTGAGGCCAAGAACGTCCCCAAGTCGCACGCTGATATAGCCAACCCTTTCGCCGTGTTGATACCCCACTTCCACCTTTAAACCTTTACGGATTTCTTCGTCCACCAGAGCCAGATCCAGGGCTTGAGAAAAACTCCACATTTGACGTACTGCTTGTTCAGCCGTTTTCAAACTCTGCATAGATCATCCAACCTCTTTCAACGTTCCGTAATCCTTTAAAACAACAAAAGCTTTCCAAGCAATCAAGAATATTCAACATAAATCTACTTATTCCTTTTAAATCCGGAATAAATCCTATTATTTACCCATTTCTAAATTTTTGCAGTCCGTTGAAAACAGCTTGCGCCACTTTTTCGGCAAAGGCCCCTTCGCGCATTAACCTTTCCGTTTCCGGATTGGAAATAAAACCCGCTTCCACCAGCACGGCCGGACAATTGGTATACTTCAACACACGAAAATCGGCAAACTTCACTCCGCGATCAACTTGACCGGTTTGGCTGACCAATTCCTTTTGAATGGCGCGAGCAAGTTTTTCCGCTTGGCCCCCCGGCAACCAGGCATAGGTCTCCACGCCACGAACTCTGGAGTCAGTGAAAGCATTGGCATGTATGGAAATAAAATAATTTGCGCCCCAAGCGTTGGTCTTGGCAACTACATCGTCCAAGTCCCCGTCGTGGACCAACAAACAAGTGTAACCTGCCGCTTGCAGCTTCTTAACCAACAGATTGGCGACCTTCAGGTTTTGCTCGGCTTCTTTCAAACCGCTCGGCCCTATCGCTCCTGGGTCGTAAATCCCGTTATTCTTCGGGCCATGGCCGGCGTTAACCACTATTCTCATCCTTTTCCCTCCTTTCATATCAGTTTACGTTTGTTTCTGTCCAAAGGACAAAAAAACACAAGATTTGTCAGGCATTGCCCGCAAATCTTGTGTTTGATATTTCCTCCATCTTATTTGATTCTGGGTTCCATGTCAAGATATCGAAATATCAGTATACTGAAAAAACTCTTTATTTAAGGCGCCCTATACTTAACCCGTCCCAGTTCGTACAAATTATTGCCGTAACAGTCAATCAACACAACCGCCGGCAAATCCTCCACTTCAAGTTTGCGTATGGCTTCCGGCCCCAGATCAGGATAAGCGATCACTTCAGCCTTTTTTATGCAAGTACTGAGCAATGCTCCGGCACCGCCGATTGCTCCGAAATAAACCGAGCCGGTTTCTTGGATTGCCTTTATCACCTGCTCCGCAAGGGAACCTTTACCGATCAGCCCGCGAAGTCCCCGGCGCAGCAACACCGGAGAATAAGCGTCCATTCGGCCGCTCGTGGTCGGGCCGGCCGAGCCGATAATTCTGCCCGGAGGAGCGGGAGTTGGCCCCACA
>Ga0134099_1000936_pt1 | contig 30105 bp, 28 predicted proteins | sample 10_taG_2_FD_105482 | JGI IMG/M metagenome (GOLD analysis project Ga0134099, IMG submission 105482) | Switchgrass degrading microbial communities from high solid loading bioreactors in New Hampshire, USA - 10_41_5_180_A2 metaG | ecosystem: Engineered > Bioreactor > Semi-continuous > Anaerobic >...
CAAAATTTAGGGCAGAAGAAAGGAAAACCGTCTTATTAAGGTACAATTATATCAGCAAAAGTGCAGGTTAAAACTTGAATGTAGAAAAAACAGAAAACTTGCCAACGATTACTTGACACTAACATTTCGAAGAAATCCCTTGCATAATTTTAAAAAAATGTTACAATGAAAGTATCATCTGTAACTGGTTTCACTAGTTTTGCAATCCTTAACAAGTTTATCGTCAGGTATGGCGGAAGCATGCTGGTCATCTCTGTTCTCCGGCATGGCGGACCAGAGTCACTCAATGAAAGAAGGAGTTGAAAGAATTTGAGTAAGGTAGTAAAAGCAAAGTACACCGATGAAGCCGTCGCCGGTTTCACACCGAGGACGGCAATGGAAGAAGCGGCGAGATGCCTGCTGTGTGTCGATGCACCGTGCAGCAAAGGCTGCCCGGCGGGAACCGACCCCGCCAAGTTCATCCGTTCCATCCGGTTCAGAAACGTGAAGGGTGCTGCGGAAACCATCAGAGAAAACAACGTATTGGGTGGGAGCTGCGCCAGAATATGCCCTTACGACAGACTTTGCGAGGAAGCCTGCAGCAGATGCGGCATAGACAGACCCATTGAAATCGGCAAATTGCAGAGGTTTGTCGTAGAGCAGGAAAAGGCCCTCAAAATGAAGATATTGACAGCTCCTGCGAAGAAAAAGGCTGCGCAGGTCGCCTGTATCGGCTCGGGTCCGGCCTCACTGGCGTGCGCGGCGAAGCTGGCACAGGCGGGATATCGGGTTACGATATTCGAAGCCGAGAGCAAAGCCGGCGGAGTGCTTACATACGGGATTACACCGGCCAGACTGCCTCAGCACGTTGTGGACTTTGATATCAAGACAGTTAAGGATTTAGGCGTAAAGTTCGTGTTCAACACAAAGGTCGGCGAGGACATTACGATTGACGAGTTAAAGAAAGCGGGATTCAAAGCTATCTTCATCGGCACCGGACTCTGGAGCCCAAAGATTCCCGATATTCCGGGAAAAGATCTGAAAGGCGTGATGAGCGCCATTGATTTCCTGAAAGCGGCCAGAGAATCAAAAGGAGCTTTCGACCCCGGCAAACGGGTCGTCGTCATCGGCGGCGGGGACGTCGCCATGGACTGTGCGACGACGGCGAAACTTCTGAAGGCGGAGAACGTCATGATCTACTACAGAAGGACGCTGGAGGAAGCACCGGCGAACATGTCGGAAATCCAATATGCCATATCTCTTGGAGTGACCATAACCACAAACTTCGCTCCAAAGGAGATCATCGGCGACAAGAAGGTTGAATATATCGTATTTAAGGGCAGGGACGGAGTTTCGGAAGCGAAGGTGGCCGCTGACACGGTGGTATTTGCCATCGGCCAGGCTCCGGAGGACATGACGAAACTGGCCCCGGTCAAAGTAACGGAAAAAGGTACGATAGTCGCCAATGCCAAAGGGAAGACCAATGTGCCGGGCATCTTTGCCGCCGGCGATATCGTCAACGGCGGAAAGACCGTTGTGGAAGCGGTCGCGGCAGGGAAAGCAGCGGCGGACGAAATCATTGGCTACCTCGAAAAGAAAGAAGGTGTGAAGTAAGATGGCTTTGAAGAAAGATTTATCCATAGAATTTTTGGGCGTAAAATGTGAAAACCCGTTTTTCCTTTCCTCCTCACCGGTGGGCGGGAATTACGACATGGTTAAAAAGGCTTTCGAAGCAGGATGGGCCGGAGTATATTTCAAAACCGTCGGAATCTTTGTGGCCGACGAATGCTCTCCCAGATTTGACCAGATCGGCAAAGAGGGGCTGCCCTGGATCGGATTCAAAAACATGGAACAGATTTCAGATAAACCGACGGAGCAGAACTTCGAATACATGTACCGGCTGAAACGGGATTTCCCGGATAAGGTCCTTGTCGCCACCATCATGGGCAGCAACGACGAGGAATGGAAGCAGCTCGCCAAAATGTGCGACCAGGCCGGAGCCGACCTCATCGAAGGCAATTTCTCCTGCCCGCAGATGACCAGCCATGCCATGGGCTCCGACGTAGGCTCCACTCCCGAGCTCGTAAAGCAGTATTGCCAGGCGGTCACTTCCGTTACAAAGACCCCGTTCATCGCGAAGATGACGCCCAATGTAACGAACATGGTGCTTCCCGCCCGCGCTGCCGTCGAGGGCGGAGCAGCCGGAATTTCCGCCATAAACACGGTAAAATCCATCACGAATATCGATTTAGAGAACATGACTGCAATGCCTGTAGTGAACGGCAAATCCTCCATTTCCGGTTATTCCGGCAAGGCTGTCAAGCCCATTGCCTTGAGGTTCGTCGCCCAGCTGCTCCAGGATGAGAAGCTGAAAGACGTTCCCGTCAGCGGCATAGGCGGCATCGAAACCTGGAGGGACGCCTTGGAATTCCTCGTGCTGGGATGCCGGAACGTTCAGGTTACCACGGCGGTCATGCAGTACGGCTACAGGATCGTGGAGGATCTCATCAGCGGCTTAAGCCACTTCATGGATGAAAGAGGATATGAGAAGGTCGACGATTTCATCGGAATCGCGCTGGGCAATATCGTTCCTGCCGAAGACCTGAACCGGGATTTCAAAATCCTGCCGAAATTCGACCATAAAAAATGCGTCGGCTGCGGAAGATGCTATATCTCCTGCTATGACGCCGCCCATCAGGCCATCGACTGGGATGAGAAGAAGAGAAGGCCCATGCTCAATGACAATTGCGTCGGCTGCCATCTCTGCCTGAACGTATGCCCGGTTCAGGATTGCATCACTCCGGGCGAAATCAAGTGGAAGGAAGGCAGAAAGCCCGTCGATGTCGCAATGAAACGCCATTACGAATAAATACCTCCTTCAAAGTCTTGACATACAACCGCCATAGTCAAGAGAGGCCGTCCTGACCGGATATCACGGACAGGCGGTCTCTCTTTTGATTTCCTTATTTCCGCACACGGTTATACATATCCAAACCTTTCAGAATCCGCGAGCTCGTGCCCGGACCGGCCGCCGGTTGCGTTCCCTCTGCCCCATATATTTATTTATTTTTATGAGGATTTTTTTATTTTTATACAGAATATTTTTATACAAGAGAGAAAAAGGGTTGCATGATTATTAATAATCATGTATTATTATTCACGTATATTTATTCATGTGTTGGATTTTAATGAGAGAATGACACTAAAAAGAGGAGGAAGTAAGATGAATAAAAAGAGATTATTGGCAATATTTCTTGCACTGGCACTGGCGTTCACCTTCGCTGCCTGCGGCGGCGGAAACGCGGACTCGGACGACGTGCCGGAAGGAGCGGGGGAAGGCGATGCAAACGAAGTCCCCGTCTACAAGGTTGGCATGGAGCCTACGTTCCCGCCCTTTGATACCATAGATCCGGCAACTCAGGAATTGACGGGATTTGATGTGGATCTGCTGGAGGCGATCGCGGCGGATCAGGGATTCGAGCTGGAGTGGGTCAACATGGGATTTGAGGGTCTCATTCCGGCTTTGCAGGCCGGCCAGATCGATATCATCGCATCCGGCATGAACGCCAGCCCGGAAAGACGGGAGAAGGTTGATTTCTCCACAACATATTATGATTCCGGTCTGGTCGTAGCCGTTAAAGCCGGAAATACCAAAATTAAGGGAATCGACGACCTGACGACGGACATGAAGGTGGGCGCACAGATCGGAACCACCGGCGGCGATATGGCGCAGGAGCTCTTTGATTCCGGAAAGATCGGAGAGGCGAAGATTTACAACGGTTTAGACACCGCCGTGATGGATCTCAAGAACGGAACCATCGACGCGCTGATCAACGATTTGCCCGTTACCAAGGCTTATATGGATGCCCAGCCCGGACAGATCGAGATCGTGGGCGACGTGCTGAACGCGGAGTCTTACGGTTTTGCGGTGCAGAAGGGCAACAAGGAACTTCTTGACAAGATCAACGCCGGCATGCAGAACCTGAAGGACAGCGGAGTATTTGACGAGATTTATGCCAAGTGGCTGGAATAAGGCCGACTAACTTACTGAAGCGAAAGCCGGAAATCTTTCGGAAAGTTTGCCGAGTGGCAAACTTTTCGTTTATTTCCGGCCATCAATGTGGTAAGATGATTTCGTTTGATTTATATTCAACATATTCAATGCCTGTCAGATAAGGAGTTGTCATATTGGAAATCTATTTAAAAGGTATAGCAATTGCATACAGCGGAGCTCTCGTCACCCTTCAAATCACGATATTCGCCGTGATCATGGGAGTCATTGTGGGCTTGTTCGTGGCTTTGGGAAAAATGTCTTCGATCAAACTCATCCGGATCATTTTTTCCGTCTATGTGGAGCTTCTGAGAGGAACCCCCATGGTGGTCCAGGCCTTGATCATCTATTACGGCTTACCCATGCTGCTGCAAGATTTCGGATTTAATTTCCGCTGGGAGAGTCCCGTCTTCGCGTCCATTCTGGTCTGCGGAATCAACAGTTCGGCCTATGTGGCCGAGATCATCCGGGGCGGACTTCAGGCGGTGGACAAGGGACAGATGGAGGCGGCAAGATCCCTCGGGATGAAGCATTCGCAGGCGATGCGCTTTATCATCATCCCCCAGGCCTTCCGCATCATCCTGCCTGCCCTGGGAAATGAATTCATCACGCTGCTGAAGGAGACCGCGGTGCTGAGCGTCATCACCCTGACGGAGGTCACGAGAAAGAGCATGCTTTGGGTGGCCGCCACATTCGAAGCCTGGCCGGCGTACCTCGGCACGGCGTTTGTATACCTTAGCTTTACGATTCCGCTGTCCAGACTGGTGGCGGTGATGGAAAGGAGGATGGCGCAGAGTGATCGAAGTAAATAACCTTACCAAGGAATTCGGCAAACTGAAGGTGCTGCAGGGGATTACGGAAACCATCCGGGAAAATGAAGTCGTTTGCGTGATCGGCCCCTCCGGATCGGGGAAAAGCACGTTCCTGAGGTGCATCAACCTTCTGGAGATCCCCACCTCCGGAGAGATCTACATCAACGGGGAGCAGATCAATAAAAAGGGCGTCGACATCAACAGGATTCGGAAGAAAATGGGGATGGTGTTTCAGAATTTCAATCTGTTTCCCCATATGACCACCCTTCAGAACATCACCATAAGCCCCATTCAGGTGAACAAAACCTCGAAGGCGGAAGCGGAGGAGCAGGCCATGGAACTGCTGAAGATGGTCGGGCTTCAGGACAAGGCCCACGTTTATCCTTCGGCCCTGTCCGGAGGCCAGAAGCAAAGGGCCGCCATCGCCAGGGCCCTGGCGATGAAGCCGGAAATCATGCTTTTCGACGAGCCCACTTCCGCATTGGACCCGGAAATGGTCGGGGAAGTTCTCCAGGTCATGAAGGATTTAACCCATCAGGGCATGACCATGGTCATCGTCACCCACGAGATGGGCTTTGCCAGGGAAGTCGCCGACCGGGTGCTGTTTATGGATGAGGGACTCATCGTGGAGCAGGGGACTCCCGAGGAGATATTCGGAAACCCCAAAAACGAACGGACCAAAAGCTTCCTGAGCAAGGTGCTGTAACTTGGCAGTATGCGGGGGCCGCGGAAACGGAGGATGTTTTCCGCGGCTTTTTTCGTGCTTCTTTCGTTTCAAAGCGCGGAAAGGTAGTGTATAATAAAATTAATAACCGTACAACCTTATCCATCAACCATTACGCAAATGACATGAAAGGGACTTGCTAATGAAAGTAAAATTTTTGGGAGCTGCGATGTCCGTTACCGGCAGCTGCCATCTCATTACGACGGACAAATACAAGATCCTGCTGGACTGCGGGCAGTTTCAGGGGAATAAGACGCTGGAAGCGCTCAACGCCAAGGAATTCGGATTTGATCCGAAGGAAATCGATTTTGTGATTTTAAGCCACGCCCATATCGACCACAGCGGCAGGATCCCGCTCTTGGTAAAGCGCGGATACAGGGGACGGATCTACTGCACCGACGCCACGGCGGACCTCGTGGAGATCATGCTCAAGGACAGCGGCTATATTCATGAAAGGGAAGCCGAATGGGCCAACAGGAAGGCGGAACGGTCGGGGAAACCGCTTACCGAACCTCTTTATACATATGAAGACGCGGCGGCTTGCGCCCAATACCTGGAACCGGTGCTTTACGGCCAGTTATACGAGATCAATCCGGACATCCGGATCCGTTTCAGCGACGCGGGGCACATCCTCGGATCCTCCATCGTCGAGCTTTGGATCAGGGAAGGGGACCACTTTACGAAACTCGTTTATTCCGGCGACCTTGGGGTGAAGAACAAGCCGATATTAAGGGATCCGGAAACGGTGGCCGAAGCGGATTACCTGATTATGGAGACTACATACGGGGACCGGGTCCATGAATCGAGCAAGGATAGCCTGGACCGGTTCTTTGATATCATTCTGGAAACGACCCGGCGCGGCGGAACGGTGGTGATCCCGTCCTTTGCCGTCGGCAGGACCCAGGAGCTGATCTATCACCTGAATATGTTTTATGAATATCACGATGAACTGAAGCAGGAACTGGACAAGATCAAGGTCTATGTGGACAGTCCCCTGGCCACCACCGCCACGGAGATCTTCCGCAGAAACGCCCAGGTTTTTGACGAGGAGACCCGCGATTACATCTTGATGGGAGACAATCCCCTCGATTTTAAAAATCTGATATTCACGAGATCCACCGAGGAGTCCCGCCAGCTTAATTTCAATGCAGCCCCCAAAATCATCATTTCCTCCAGCGGCATGTGTGAGGCCGGAAGGATCAAGCACCATCTGAAGCATCATCTCTGGGACCCGAAATGCTGCGTCATATTCGTCGGCTACCAGGCGGAAGGGACCCTGGGCAGGTGTCTCGTCAACGGAGCCAAGGAGGTCACCATCTTCGGAGAAAAAATACAGGTCAACGCCGAAATCCACAACCTGGAAGGCTTTTCCGGACATGCGGACAGGGATGACCTGCTGGATTGGCTTGCCGCGTTTATAACGCCGCCGAAGAAGATCTTTCTGGTTCACGGGGAGGAAGAGGCTAAGAAAGCCTTCGCGTTCACCGTTAAGGAGGCCCTGGGTTATGACTGCACCGTCGTCGAGGATGTTTCGGAGTATGATCTTGATTCGGATCAGTTGCTTTGCAAGGAAGATACCCGCAGCAGGGTCGCCACGCAGGAGCAGCTTGCGGAGCTGAAAAACCAGCTGGCCAAGCTGCATGAGGACCTGGAGGCCATATTGTACAATACGAACCTTGCGGTGGGCAACGGCGCGACACAGGAAAAGATCAACGAGATCAACAATATCATATTGGAACTCGATAAAATCTCCATCCGGCTCGGGTCTGCGGTAACCGGGGAAGAGGTGGCCGCCGCGCTCCGGGAAAGCAAAGCCGGGCGGCCGAGCTTCGCATATTCATGAATGTTGTATAACGGCAGAGGTATAATAATGGGAAACACGATTGTAATTGGAATTGCGGGGGGCACCGGATCGGGCAAGACCACCCTGATCGACCGCATTAAACAAGAATTCAGCGATGAGATCGCCGTATTGAGCCATGACTTTTACTACAGGGATAACAGCGGGATCCCCTTTGAGGAGCGGGAGAAGCTCAATTACGACCACCCCGATGCTTTTGAAACGGATTTGATGGTGAAGCACATCCGGCTGCTGAAGGAGGGCAAGGCCGTCCAACGGCCGGTGTACGACTTTGTCATTCACAACAGGAGGCCCGAAACCGTAAGGGTGGAACCCGCCAAGGTGATCATCGTGGAAGGGATCCTGATTTTTGAAAATCAAGAATTGCGGGATCTCTTCGATATCAAGGTGTTTATCGATACCGACGCGGACGTCAGGATCATCCGGCGAATCCTGCGCGATGTGAAGGAAAGGGGAAGGAGCCTGGATTCCGTGATCAACCAGTATCTGACCACGGTGAAGCTCATGCACGAACAATTCGTGGAGCCGAGCAAAAAGCACGCGGATATCATCATCCCGGAAGGCGGCTATAACAGCGTGGCGCTTCAGATGCTCAATGACCGCATCAAAACCCTTCTGAACCTTTAGCGGGACGGCCGGCGGACAGCGCGCCGGCTTATCCGCATTGTATTAAAAATAAGACTTCTGTCTCATTTTTGTACCCTCCTTTTGATATTTCTGGTATAATAAAGGTACGAATTTGCAAAGGAGGATATCATGTCTCTGCTGAAAGAAATCGCCTCCAGCGTACAGCAGGTGGCGGAAGCCATCGCTCTGGCCGTAGGAGTCGAGGTTGAAATCGTGGACAATGAACTCACCATTATCGGCGGGACCTCGGTCTATCTGAAACGGATCGGGCAAAAAGAGGAAGCCGGGGAGATCGACGGCAACTACCTTTATGCCAGAGTGCTTCGAACCGGGAATACCGAATATATTTCGGACGCACCGAGCGATCAGACCTACGGCTCCACCGTCGACGAGTTCGGCAGCTACGAGCTGGCGGAAATCTGTACGCCCATCAAAGCGGAGGATCAGATCATCGGCATCATCGGGCTGGTCGCACTCAATGAAGACCAGCGGGCTATCCTTCTGGATAAAAACAAAAATATGGTCGCATTCGTTGAAAAAATGGCCGATCTGCTTGGCGCCAAGGCTATACTGAAGAGGGCGCTGAACAAGGTGGAGCTCAGCATGAATGAAATGTCGACGGTGCTTGAGACCACCCACGAAGGAATCTTCGCCATCGACAACCGCGGCTACATCAGGCATTCCAACTACAAGGCCGCGGAGCTCTTTAAAACGACAAAGGGCGATATCATCGGGAGCCATATCAGCAAATTCATGCGCGGCACTCCGGCGCTGGAGGTACTGCGGACGGGAAGCGGATACACGGAGAACGAAGAGATATACAGCAACGAAAGGGGAAACTTCCACTTCATCGTGACTGCAAAGCCGTATTTTTCAGAGGATTCCGTGGCCGGCGCGGTGATTTCCTTCCGCGATATCGAGGAAGCCCAGAAACTGGTTTACAACATCAATACCAGGGCGCTCAAATATACCTTTGACGATATCATCGGAGAAAGTGAGGCGGTCAGAAAGGCAAAACAGCAGGCTCTGCTCACCTCAAGGGGCAATTCCACCGTATTGATTACCGGGGAAAGCGGAACCGGCAAGGAGATGTTCGCCAAGGCGATTCACTATGCAAGCGCGAGGGCAAAGGGCCCCTTCGTCACGGTCAACTGCGGGGCGATCCCCGAGAACCTGCTGGAGAGCGAGCTGTTCGGCTACGAAAAGGGAGCTTTCACGGGCGCCAGCGAAAAGGGAAAGCTTGGAAAATTTGAGCTGGCCAACGGAGGAACGATCTTTCTTGACGAGATCGGAGACCTGCCGCTGCATCTGCAGGTAAAGCTGCTTCACGTGCTTCAGAACATGCGGTTTGAACGGGTCGGAGGCAACAAGGTCATCATTGTGGACGTGAGGGTTATCGCCGCCACCAATAAGGACCTGGAAACCATGATCAAGGAGGGCACGTTCCGGGAGGACCTCTATTATCGGCTGAGCGTCATACCTCTCACCGTGCCGCCGCTTCGCGAGAGACGGTCCGATATTAAACCGCTGATGTATCATTTCCTGAATAAATACAACACCTTTATGAACAAGAAATTTACCGGCTTTACCGAAGAGGTGGAGTACCTCTTTGAAAATTATGACTGGCCGGGAAATGTGCGGGAGCTTGAAAACGCAGTCGAATACGGAACGAATATGGCGTTCGGGGACAAGATCGGCATCGACGCCGTGCCGAGCAGGCTGCTGAAGAACGAAGGCAATACCATACAGATCGAAGAGAGCGATCTTCCGCTCAATGAGCAGGTCCGGCTCTATGAAAAGGAAATCCTGACAAGGAAACTGAAGAAATACGGTAACAGCGGCAACGCGAAGGAACTGGTGGCAAAGGAGCTGGGGCTTTCCCGGGCCACTCTGTACCGGAAACTGTCGGAGCTTGGGATAACCTGATCGTAAACGGGTTATTTAATTCTCATAATTGAGAAATTAATTTCCCGAAACGGAATTCCCAAACGGCGCCCGCATGCGGGAAACGCCCATCCGGCCTTGATTTTTCCGCTGTTTCTTTTTTTAAAATTTTATTTATTCTTCGGCATGAATCTTGTATAATATATTTGTTGTTGTATAGTTTCAGGGCGGCGGTACGCTGCCTGTTAATGAAACGTAACGGTTCATCGCCGCATCGGCGGGTTGGTGATGGACGTGCGTTTACTCAAAACAGTCGACTGAAAAGAGGAGGAAAAAAAGATGTTAAGAGATGCATTACCGAAAGTCGTTACGCCGCTGCCGGGTCCGAAGGCGAAAGAAATTATCGAACGGAGAGCCAAGGCCATGCCGGGCGCCATCAAATGCATATATCCCTGCGTGATCAAACGGGGTGAAGGCGCCATGTTCGAAGACGTTGACGGCAATATTTTCCTTGATTGGGTCGGCGGAGTCGGCGTGTTGAACATCGGATACAGCCATCCCGAACTGATCGACGCGGTAAAGACTCAGAGCGAAAAATACTTCCATGCAATGATGAACATTATCACCCATGAAAGATATATAGAGCTTGCGGAAAAGATGAACAGCATCGTTCCCGTGAGAGGCGAAAGCAAAAAGACCATGTTCGTAAACAGCGGCGCCGAAGCGGACGAGAACGCGGTAAAGATTGCCAGGAGCTATACGGGAAGACCGAACGTTATCGTTTTCACGGGAGCTTTCCACGGCAGAACTCTGATGACCATGACCATGACCGCGAAGAAAGCCTATGCCGTCGGCATGGGTCCGTTCCCGGACGGAATATACAGGGCCGAATTCCCGAACATTTACAGAAGGCCTGCCGGGATGAGCGAAGCGGAGGCTGTCGACTACTATGTTGGCAAGCTCGAAGAGGTTTTTATTGACGCAACTCCTCCTCAGTACGTGGCGGCCATCGTATTTGAACCGGTTCAGGGTGAAGGCGGATTTGTTCCGGCACCCCTCGAATGGGTCAAAGCGGTAAGAGCGATCTGCGACAAGCACGGGATCCTGATGATCACCGACGAAGTGCAGACCGGATGGGGAAGATCCGGAAGAATGTTTGTTTCCGATTATTATAAAGAAGCGGGATGCGAACCCGATATCCTGACCACTGCAAAATCCATCGCCGGCGGACTGCCGCTTTCCGCGGTCACCGCAAGAAGCGAGATCATGGATGCGGTAACTCCCGGAACCATCGGCGGAACCTATTGCGGAAACGCGGTTGCCTGCGCCTCCGCATTGAAGCTCATCGAAGTGATGGAACGGGAGGATTATCCCGGAAAAGCTCGCCGGATCGCCGAAAAATGCATGAAGCGGTTCAATGAGTGGAAAGAAAAATATGAAGTCGTCGGAGACGTCAGGGGCATCGGGGCCATGATGGGCGTCGAGTTCGTCACGGACAAGAAATCCAAAAAGCCCAATGCGGAGCTCGTCAACGCCATCGTGGACGAAGCGGTTCAGAACGGCCTTCTCCTTGAAAGCGCCGGAACTTACGGAAACGTCATCCGCTTCCTTTGCCCGCTCTGCGTGACCGACGCCCAGCTTGAAGCAGGCCTTGACATCTACGAAAAAGCCCTTGAAAAGTGCTTAAAGAAATAACGAGCCGGTTTGCAGACAGGAAAGTTGGCAAGGCGTTAAGACAATATAACTTATGAAAAAGTAAGTTTCCATAGAAAATACCGGTGATCGGAAGTTCCCGACGCCGGTATTTTTTGCCCGCGAATGCCGCGGGAAATTTCGACGGGGCATGGGCGGATAAGGATTGAATTTTTTCTAGTAATATGGTACGATAAAGTTCACAATCCGCTTCATAAAGATTGGCCCATAAAGAAGGATAGGACAAATATGGAAATAGAAATGAAGTATTCCGTCAAGGATAAGGATACAGCCAGAAGTATCTGGGAGGACGAATATCTTTTGGGCATGGAAGAAAAGGGCTCAAGAGAGAAAGTATATATGAAGGCCGCCTATTTTGATACCGATGACTACGTCCTTTCCCGGAATGACATTGCGTTCCGTGTTCGCATGGAGGGCTCCCGCATCGTCGCGTCCTTGAAATGGAACGGCGCCAATGAGAATGGTCTTCATACGCGGGAAGAAATCAACGTACCTGTGAAGGACGAGGCATGCTTTATCGCGCCGGATCCGGAGATTTTCAAAGAAAGCGATACCGGCCGGGAAATGATCGAACTGATCCGGGGAAAATCCCTTCACAACTTCATGGAGACCCGGTTCCTGAGAAGCAGGATGCGGATCGATACGGGAAAAAGCATCTGTGAAGTGGCAATCGACGAAGGGGAAATCGTAACGGATTTCGGCACGCTGCCGATCTGTGAGCTGGAGATCGAGCTGTTTTCCGGAGATAAGGAAGACGTCCGGAGAATCGGTGAAACCCTTGCCGAAAAATACGGTCTTGTGGAAGAGCCGAAAAGCAAATATGCCCGCGGTCTGATGCTCATCGAAGAGTCTTCCTATAAACCCTTGAACAAATGATTAAGAACCATAAAAACGCAAAATAATCCGCAATGCCTTCAATTTTCTAAATTCACTTTACATTATAGGGAATTGAAGGTATAATAATATGCGCACATTGTGCGAATGCAGACCAATGGAGCCCCATTGGTCTTATCGGTGCTATACTTTAGGAGGAAAAATTAATGATTTCAACTTTGTTCTCGAAAGAGAAAAACCAGGCTCAATTTACAATGGAATTTACCGCTGAGGAATTTGAAGAGGCCATAAACAAGGCATACCACGCATCAAAGGCAAAATTTGTGGTGGACGGTTTCAGAAGAGGCAAGGCGCCCAGAAAGCTAATCGAGGCCCGGTACGGGGAAGATGTATTTTTTGAGGACGCCATTAATAATATGTTTTCGAAAGGATATCCGGAAGCGATTGAAACGCTTGGCCTGAACCCTGTTGACAGACCTTCCGTCAGCTTCGATAAAATCGAAAAAGGAAGCGGGATAAAAGTGACGATCAACGTTACCGTAAAGCCGGAATTTACGGTAAAGGATTATAAAGGAGTAAAGGTCGCTAAAGTTGAGCACAATATAACCGATGAAGATGTTGACAAGGAACTGGAAGCATTGCGGAGAAGAAACTCCAGACTGGTGAACGTCGACCGGCCGGCAAAGGAAGGAGATACCGTTATCATCGATTACTCGGGATATGTCGGGGACGAAAAGTTCGAAGGAGGCACCGCGGAAAGGCAGCCTCTGGTTCTCGGAAGCGGCTCCTTCATTCCCGGATTTGAGGATCAACTCGTCGGCGCAGTGGCGGGCGAGGAGAGGGACGTGAAGGTTACGTTCCCGGAAGAGTATCATTCCGCCGATCTGGCCGGCAAGGAAGCCGTGTTCAAGTGCAAGGTCCATGAGATAAAGGAAATGGAATTGCCCGAACTGAACGACGAATTTGCGAAGGACGTCAGCGAGTTTGACACGCTGGAGGAACTGAAGAAGGCTTCCAGGGAAAAGCTTGAGAAAGCGGCCGCTGCCAGAGCGGAATACGAAATCAAGAACGCCGTTTTGGAAAAGGTCTATGAAGCCAATGAAATCGACATCCCCGAGGTCATGGTGGAGGATCAGATCGACATCATGGCTCAGGAATTCGACCAGCAGCTGCGGTATCAGGGCCTGGATCTGCAGAAATACTTCGAATACGTGAAAAAGGACCCGAAGGAGTTCAGAAATGAACTTCGCGAGGATGCGTACAAAAGAGTAAAGACCAGGCTGGTCGTGGAGGCGGTGGCCGATGCGGAAAAGCTGGAGGCTACCGACGAGGATATGGAAGCCGAACTGAAGGCGATGGCGGAACAGTACAGGATGGATGCCGACAAGCTGAAGGGAATGCTTGGCGCAGATAGTTACGCCATGATCGCACAGGACATAAAAATGCGGAAAGCCGTTGATTTTATGTTTGAAAACGCGATAGTTGAGTAATATATAAGTATGGGTCATATAGAGCCGGACTGCGGGCTGCCGCATCCGTGCGAAATATTGAAACAGCCGGAATTGCAATGCGGAGACGCTTAAGGGGGTGACTTCAATGCCGCTAATTCCAATGGTAATTGAACAGACGAACAGAGGCGAACGTGCTTATGACATCTATTCGAGACTGTTAAAGGACAGGATCATATTTATAGGGGAACCGATCACTGAACACACGGCCAGCCTCGTCGTCGCCCAGATGTTATTTCTGGAATCTGAGGATCCGGACAAGGATATCCAGCTTTACATCAACAGTCCGGGCGGCTCCGTAACTGCCGGTCTGGCGATTTATGACACGATGCGCTTCATAAAACCGGATGTGGCGACCATTTGCATCGGAATGGCCGCCAGCATGGGAGCTTTCCTGCTTTCATCCGGAACGAAGGGTAAGCGTTTTGCACTCCCCAATGCCGAGATCATGATCCATCAGCCTCTGGGCGGCGTACAGGGTCAAGCCGAGGACATTCGGATCCATGCGGAATGGATCATCAAAACCAGAGAAAAATTAAACAAAATCCTGAGTGAGAATACGGGTCAGGATCTGGAGCGCATTGCCAAGGATACCGACCGCGATAATTTCATGAGTGCCCAGGAAGCAGTAGAATACGGGATCATCGATAAGGTAATGGTATCAAGAGAATAAGGGGGATTGGCTTATGAGTAAGTATGACGCCACAAAACAATTGAAATGCTCTTTCTGCGGAAAACCCCAGGACCAGGTAAGACGGCTTGTGGCAGGTCCGAATGTATATATTTGCGACGAGTGCATCGAGCTCTGCCAGGATATTATCAGGGAAGAGTTTTCCAACAGCATGGATGACGTCGACCGCAGGTCGAATCGGTTTGTGCTGCCGAAACCAAAGGAAATCGCCAGCATCCTATCCGAATATGTCATCGATCAGGACGATGCCAAAAAAGCGCTGGCTGTTGCGGTATATAACCATTACAAACGGATCAACTGCATGAACAAATATGATAACGACGGAATTGAGATCCAGAAGAGCAACATCATCATGATCGGGCCGACAGGTTCGGGAAAGACCCTGCTGGCGCAGACTCTGGCAAAAATCCTGGATGTCCCCTTTGCCATCGCAGACGCCACCGCGCTTACGGAAGCCGGTTATGTCGGCGAGGATGTGGAGAACATTCTGCTGAAGCTGATCCAGGCCGCGGATTACGACGTGGAGAAGGCTCAGAAGGGGATCATCTATGTTGACGAGATAGATAAAATAGCTAGAAAGTCCGAGAATCCGTCCATTACAAGGGACGTAAGCGGCGAGGGGGTCCAGCAGGCTCTGCTGAAGATCCTGGAAGGGACCATCGCCAGCGTGCCGCCCCAGGGCGGGAGAAAGCATCCTCACCAGGACTTTATCCAGTTCGATACGACCAACGTGCTGTTCATCTGCGGCGGCGCATTCGACGGGCTGGATAAAATCATACAGCGAAGGATCGGTGAAAAGACCATCGGATTCAACGCGAACATCAAATCCTCAAAAGTGGATGCTTCCGATATCCTGAAGAAAGTTCAGCCGGAAGACCTGCTGAAGTACGGCCTGATACCGGAATTCATCGGCAGACTTCCCGTGATCGTGACGCTGAACGAACTCTCCAAGGAAGCGCTGGTCAGAATCATCAAGGAGCCGAAGAACGCCATCCTGAAGCAGTATAAGAAGCTGTTCCAGATGGACGGAGTGGAACTGGAGATCGAAGAAGAAGCCATAAACCGTGTTGCCGAAAAAGCCATCGAAAGAAAAACCGGAGCAAGGGGACTCCGGAGTATATTAGAGCATGTAATGACAGATATTATGTTTGAGATTCCGTCCAGGGAAGACATAACAAAATGCATTATAACAAAGGGAACCATCGATTATAACACGGGGCCGGCTTTAGTGCTTGTTGAGTCGAAACGGAACAAGAAGAGCGAGGAATCTGCATCGTAGGACAGGCGGCGACAGCCGCCTGCTTTTTTAACAGGAACGAAACCGGGCTCTATCCATAAAATATATTGTGGTTCTGGATAAAAAGGGTATTGCAGATACAGGAGGTTAACATGACAGAGGAAAAGATGAAGAAATCCGGAAAGAAAACCGATAAGAGCATGGAAGGCGAAGAAAATAAGGAAAAGGAAGAAGCAGTCAACGAAGCACAGAGCAAGGAAACCGGGGAGGAATCGCCGGAGACCAAGGACAACTCCGTCAGGCCAATGCCGATGATTCCGCTGCGGGGGCTGTCCATTTTTCCTTATATGGTCCTTCATTTCGATATAGGAAGGGAAAAATCCATCAGCGCGCTGGAGAAGGCCATGATGATGAACCAGCTGGTGTTCCTTTCCGCCCAGAAAGACGCGGAAACCGACCTGCCGACCCACGACGACTTTTATAAGGTCGGGACCATCGCTAAGATCAAGCAAATGCTCAAGCTGCCCGGTGACGCCATCCGGGTGCTGGTGGAAGGCATCAGCAGGGGAGAGATTCAGGAGGTCATCTTTGAAGTTCCCTATTTCAAGTGCGCCATTAAAAAGATCCATGAAAAGGAATACGACGAGCTGCCGCCCAGGGTGGTAGCCCTGATGCGGTCCACGCTGGGGAACTTCGAGAACTACCTTGCCCTGAATCCCAAAGTGAACCAGGATATATTCCCGTCGGTGGCTTCGGTGGACCAGCCCGGGAGGCTGGCCGACGTGATTACGTCCCATCTCGACATCAAAACCGAGGAAAAGCAGAAGGTTCTTGAGGCCTACGATCCCGAGGACCGGCTGGAGATCCTCAACGAGATCCTGAACAGGGAAATCGAGATCCTGACCATAGAGCAGGATATCAATATCAAGGTAAGAAGCCAGATCAACAAAACCCAGCGGGAATACTACCTGAAGGAGCAGATGCGCGCGATTCAGGAGGAGCTGGGCCAGGACGAGGCCATCGAGGATGAGATCGAAAACTGGATGAATCAGCTGAAAGAGCTGAATCTGGCTCCCAAGGTCTATGAGAAGGTTGAAAAAGAAATCAAGAGATTGTCAAAGATACAGCCTTCCTCCGCGGAAGGCGGGGTCATCAGGACCTATGTGGAGTGGATACTGTCCCTGCCCTGGAACAAAAGATCCAAGAGCTCTCTCGACATAAAGAGAGCCGAGCAGATCCTGAATGAAGATCATTACGGCCTGGAAAAGGTAAAGGAAAGGATCCTGGAATACCTTGCGGTCATGAAGCTTTCCAAGAGCATGAAAGGGCCGATCCTGTGCCTGGTGGGGCCGCCGGGGGTCGGCAAGACTTCCGTGGCCAGGTCCATCGCCAGGGCCGTGAACCGCGAATTCGTCAGGATGTCCCTGGGCGGAGTGCGGGACGAGGCCGAGATCAGAGGACACAGGAGAACCTATATCGGCGCGATCCCCGGCAGGATCATGTCCGCCATCAAGGAAGCCGGGACCAATAACCCTGTGTTTTTATTCGACGAGGTGGATAAGATCGGAACCGACTTCAGGGGAGACCCGGCGTCCGCGCTGCTGGAGGTCCTTGATCCGGAACAGAACAAGGAATTCACGGATCACTACCTTGAGGTCCCCTTCGATCTCTCAAAAGTGCTGTTCATCACCACGGCGAACACCACCGAGACGATTCCGCGGCCGCTCCTTGACAGGATGGAAGTGATCGAGGTTCCGGGCTACACGGAAGAGGAGAAGGTCAAAATTGCTGAAAAGTACCTGATTCCGAAGAAGATCAAGGAGCACGGCCTGAAACCGGAGAACATCACGATCTCCGAGAGCACCATCCGGAGCATCATCAATTATTATACGAGAGAGTCCGGCGTCCGAAACCTGGAACGGGAAATCGCGAACCTGTGCAGAAAAGTCGCCAGGAAAATCGTGGAGGAAGACGCCACGAGGTTCCGGATCACGGCCGGCAATATCGAATCATATCTTGGCAAAAAGAGGTTCCGCTATGATATCATAGAAGGCGAGAACGAAGTGGGCGTTACCACGGGTCTTGCCTGGACCGTCGTGGGCGGCGACACGCTTTTCATCGAGTCGACGCTGATCCCGGGCACCGGAAAATTGGTACTCACGGGACAGCTCGGCGAGGTCATGCAGGAGTCGGCCAAGGCCGCCGTGAGCTATATCCGTTCCATCAGCAAGGAACTGGGCATAAACGGAGATTTCTATAAGGAGAACGATCTCCATATTCATATCCCTGAAGGAGCGACGCCGAAAGACGGGCCTTCGGCGGGCGTTACCATGTGCACCTCCATTATATCCACCCTCACCAACACGCCGGTGAGAAAGGACGTCGCAATGACGGGAGAGATCACTCTGAGAGGGAAGGTCTTGCCGGTGGGAGGCATACGGGAAAAGGTGCTGGCGGCTCACAGGGCCGGAATCAAAAAGGTGCTGCTGCCTGCGGAAAACGAGAAGGATATCGAGGAGATACCCGCCAACGTCAGAAAGAAGCTGGAATTCGTGCTGATCCGCACGGTGAAGGAAGCCTTGGATCATGCGCTGGTGAAGCCGGAAATCATGGCGACGGGCGTCTCCCAAGAAAAAGAACCGGAAGCGCTTCCGCCCGGAGCGGGGGAATTCGCGCCCGGTACCACTGCCACGACGGCGGAGGCCGTTGTGCAGATGTCATAAGATATGATAATAAAGAAAGCCGAACTCGTCGCAACAGCAGTGAAAAAGAGCCAATACCCGCCGGATGATAAGAAGGAGATCGCATTCGCCGGGCGGTCCAACGTCGGCAAGTCCTCCCTGCTGAACCTGCTGGCCAACCGGAGAGACCTGGCCAAGGTCAGCAGCAGTCCCGGCAAAACCCGCACCATCAATTTCTATGAGATCAACGGGGAATTCCGGATCGTTGATCTGCCGGGCTACGGATACGCGAAGGTTTCCAGATCTGTGACGGAGAACTGGGGAAATATGATCGAATCGTACCTTACCGGCAGAAAGGGGCTTGTCAAGGTGATCCAGCTTGTAGACATCCGACATGAGCCGTCCGCCCATGACATTCAGATGTATGAATGGATCAGGCATTACGGATTCGACGGCATCGTGGTGGCAACCAAGGCCGATAAAGTTTCCAGAAATGAGATGGCAAAATGTCTCGGCGTCATTAGAAAGACGCTGAGACTTTCCCCTGAAGATAAGGTAATCCCGGTATCCGCTCTGAAGCGAACCGGATATGAAGAGCTGATGGAGGAGTTGGATCGTCTTTTGGAGGAGGGTTGACCGATGCAGTTTATTTTCTTTCAGATCCTGATGAAGCGGTTAAAGGCCGTCAGGTACTTTCTGAAGGATAAGAGCGTGCCCCGGCGCAGAAAGCTCATCATCGCGGCAGGCATTCTCTATTTGTTCATGCCCATCGACCTGATTCCGGAGCCGATATTTCTGTTCGGGATCGTGGATGATATCATACTGTGGACCTTCCTCATCTGGTATTTCAAGAACGAGCTGGACCGTTACTGGCTTGACACGGATCCCGTAAGATCCAAGGAAAAATTTCGTGGCAAAGAGATTATAGATAATGTAAACTTTGAAGTGGAAAGAGATAAAGATAAAGTCAAGGAAAAAGAGGAGCAAGAATAAATGGCAGAAAACTGTACGTTAGGCAAGGTCATGATCTCCGAAGAACAGATCCGGCAGCGGGTCAAGGAATTGGGAAAACAGATTACGGAGGATTACAAAGGGAAGGAAGTACTGTTCATCGGCATCCTGAGAGGTGCGGTGCTCTTTATGAGCGACCTCATCAGGGAGGTGGACCTGGATGCGAGGATCGACTTCATGGCGGTCACAAGCTACGGAGCTTCCACAAAGAGCTCCGGCGTCGTCAGGATCCTGAAGGATCTGGACTCCGACATTGAAGGCATGGATGTGATCATCGTGGAGGACATTGTCGATTCGGGCACCACGCTGCATTATCTGAGGGATTATCTTTTGGGCAGAAAGCCGAAAAGCCTGAAGATCTGCGCTTTCCTGGACAAGCCCGAACGAAGGGAAGCGGATATCAGAGCGGACTATGTCGGCTTTGAAGTGGAAAATAAATTTATCGTCGGATACGGGCTGGATTATGACGGAAAGTACAGAAACCTTCCGTATATAACCTGTCTGGAGGAATAAGGATGGTGCGGCTTTCTTCATGCGCCGGCGGCACCGCATTGGGCTGGCTTACGCGCAGAATGCCGCGGGGCGCATCCGGAAAACTGCATTAACCTCGAATTTGACACTAATTATTAAATTTTAAGGAGATAGAAAATGGGATACAAAGTAGCAGTAGGATTATCCAACAAACATGTTCACCTGAAAGCAGAAGATGTTGAAACACTGTTCGGGAAAGGCCATACCCTGACTCCGTCAAAGGACCTCAAGCAGCCGGGGCAGTATGCCTGCGAGGAAAAGGTCGACGTCGTCGGACCGAAGGGAACCTTAAAAGGGGTCAGAGTCCTGGGACCTGCCCGTCCGGAAACACAGGTGGAGCTGGCCATGACAGACGCCAGGACCATCGGGATTACGGCTCCGGTTAGGGAATCGGGGAAACTGGACGGCACACCCGGAGTGAAGCTCGTGGGTCCGGCCGGAGAGGTTGAGCTGGACCACGGCGTGATCATCGCGCTCAGACACGTTCATTTGTCCCCGGCGCAGGCTGCCGAAGCCGGCGTAAAGGACAAGGAAATCGTAAAGGTAAAATTTGAAGGCGAAAGAGGAGTTATCTTTGACAACGTGCTCATCCGTTCCGGCGATGGCCACGAGGCAGAGATCCATCTCGACACCGATGAAGGCAATGCCGCGGGACTGAGCAACGGGATGTATGGAGAAATCATAAAATGAAGGATTTAAACCTATATTTCGACCACACGCTCCTAAAGCCGGAGGCTACGGAGGAAGATATTGCGCGGCTTTGCAGCGAAGCCAGAGAATACGGGTTTTACGCCGTTTGCGTCAATTCGTGCTATGTACCGCTGGCTGCAAGGCTTCTGGAAGGTTCGAACGTCAAGGTCGCGTCTGTGGTCGGATTTCCGCTGGGAGCATGCAGCACCCACGTCAAGGCGTTTGAAACGGAGTGGGCCTGCAGCGAGGGAGCGGAGGAGATCGACATGGTCATCCATGTCGGCGCGCTTAAGGAAAAACGCTATGATTACGTGCGGCAGGATATCGCGACGGTGGTGGCGGTGGCCCATGAGCATGACGCCATCGTAAAAGTGATTCTTGAGACCTGCCTGCTTACTGATGAGGAAATCGTAAAGGCCTGCGAACTTTGCAGACAGGCCGGCGCCTCTTTTGTGAAGACCTCCACCGGCTTCTCAAAAGCAGGGGCGACAGCCCGCCATGTGGCCCTGATGAAAGAAGCGGTGGCCGGCGATCTCCGGGTCAAGGCTTCCGGCGGGATCAGAGACCTGGCCAAGGCCAAGGAGATGATCGAGGCTGGAGCGGACCGGATCGGCGCCAGCGCCTCCGTGGAAATCATGAAGGAAAGCATGAGATAACGTGGCATTAACGTGGGTCATAATACTTTTACCCGGTAAAATATATTTACCGGGTATTTTGTCATTTGCTATCTTGAATGGGCGCCGGGTCAGAGGCGATGCGGTGGCGGGCCTCGGGTTCTTTACGGGAATTTTCCTGAAGGGCCATTTGTGCAGAAATAAAAGCGAGAGAATCGCCAATTACAGTTATAAAACCGCCGAGGGCGGCAATCTGTTTTGCATCGAGCCCGTCGGCCAATAGATCGGCCGTCAGGGCGGCCAAAACCGCCCCGCTTTTAGGATGAATCAATTCAAAAAACGTCCCGCTGCCGTCGTGGGCCACATCAATCACCTCTCTGCCGTTATCTCATAATATGAGCGACAGCCGGCCGCGGGTTCCTGATTGGAACCAATAAGGTCTATTCATATCGGAGGGCTTCTATGGGATCAAGCTTTGCGGCTTTCCGCGCGGGATAGAGGCCGAAAAACATTCCGACCATGGCGGAAAAAGCTACCGCCAGAACGATGATTTTCGGATCTATGACCACGTCGATCTGTGCGAAGCTCATTCCCGCGCCGGCAATGGTTATTCCTAAAGCCGTTCCGATTATTCCGCCGATGGCGGAGATGATCATTGCTTCTATCAAAAATTGCATGAGTATGTCTCTGGTTCTCGCTCCCAATGACTTCCTGATGCCGATTTCCCTGGTGCGCTCCGTCACCGATACGAGCATGATGTTCATGATCCCGATGCCTCCGACCACCAGAGAGATGGCGGCGATGGCGCCGATGGCGATGGAGACGGTGCCCAGCATGCTGTTGACTTGCGTCAGCTGGGATTCGGCGGATTGATAGGTGTAAAATTCAGGATCCCTATCCTTGATCCGGGCCAAATACCTGATCAGCTCCATGGCTATCGTATTCGTATCCTTTTTATTGCTGACATACAGTTCTATGTAGTAGGAAGCCGGATCGCCGGTTTGCAGGATCGGATAAGGAACGTAAGTCAGGAAGGAATCTCTCATGTCCAATCCGCTGAAAATACTCGGAGGCACCTCGTATACTCCGATGATGGTCAGGTCCTTCATTTCGTTGTTAATGACAACGCCGATGGTTTCTCCTATGGGATCCTCCCTGTTGAAGAAATGCAATGCGGCTTTTTTATCAATGACTATGCGGTCCCTTTCTCCGTCCACATCGCTCTGATTGATCATGCGGCCGTGGATTATGTTCATATTTGTAAAGTTGTGATAACCGGCGTTCACGCCGTACAGCTGGAGCTTCCCGGTTTGCCGTCCGATTTTTGTATCGCTGTTGGCGGTAGCATAGGGGGCGGAATACAATACGTATTCCGGAAACCTGTTGTGAAGGGCTTCAATGTCGTCAGGCATGAACAGGTCGGAATATTCTACTCCATCCTCCGCCGCTTGCCAATTGGGATAGATGTACATGTAATTCATTCCGACGGCTTCAAACTCCTTCCCGACAGCCGCTTTTGCGCTGGCGCCGATGGAGGTGATGGCAATCACGGAACTGATTCCGATGATGATTCCCAGCATGGTCAGGCAGGAACGCATTTTATTGCTTCGTATGGCGCTGATGGCCAATTTTATATTTTCAATCAATAGCATGGCAGTACCTCTTGTTACTCATATCGCAGGGCTTCGATGGGGTCCAGTTTTGCGGCCTTCCGTGCAGGGTAAAGCCCGAAGAACATTCCGACCATGGCGGAAAAAGCAACCGCCAAAACGACGACTTTCGGATCAATGACCACGTCGATCTTCGCAAGGCTCATTCCAACCGACGCGAGGCCGATTCCAAGAGCCGTTCCCACGATGCCTCCGATTGCTGAGATGATCATGGATTCGATCAGAAACTGCATTAAAATATCCCTTGTCCTTGCGCCGAGGGATTTTCTTATTCCGATTTCCCTGGTACGCTCCGTCACCGATACGAGCATGATGTTCATGATCCCGATGCCTCCGACCACCAGAGAAATGGCGGCGATGGCGCCGATGGCAATGGAGAGGGTGCCCAGGATCTGGTTTACCTGCGTCAGGGCCGTTTCCAACGATTCATGAATGTAGAAGCCGGGCTCCTTGCCTTTGATCCGGCAAAGGTAACTGGTGAATTCCTTTCCCAGCAGTTCGGGATTCTTTTTCTCATTGGCGTACAATTCGATGGCCCAGCTTGCCCTGTCGCCGTATTGGAGAATCGGGTAGGGGACATAGGTGGAATAAGAGTCGCTCATCATCATAGAGTCAAAAAGGCTGGACGGCACTTCGTAGACGCCCACAACGGTCAGATCCCTCAATTCATTATTGATTACCACGCGCAGCGACTCGCCGACGGCGTTCTCCTTGTTGAATAAGTTCAAGGCAGCCTTTTTTTCGATCACGATGCGGTCTTTTTTGCCTTCCACATCGCTTCGGTTGATCATGCGCCCGTAGAGGATATCGATATTCTTTTTGAACATGTGGTAGTTGGCGTCTACGCCGTACATGCTGACCTTTCCGTCTGTTCTCCCCACTCGCGTAGGGCTATCCGCGCTGATGCTGGGAGCGACGTAAAGAATGTCTTCGGGAAATCGGGCTTTCAGGGCCTCGATATCTTCCGGCATGATCAGGTCCGCCTCTTCATAACCGTCCTGGGCAAATTCCCAGTTGATGTAGACGTACATGTTGTTCATGCCGTATGCCGCAAATTCTTTGCCGACCACGCCCTTGGCGCTGTCCCCGATGGAGGTGATGGCGATGACGGAGCTGATGCCGATGATAATTCCCAGCATGGTCAGAAATGATCTCATTTTATTGCTTTTTATGGCGAAAAGCGCGAGGACGATGTTCTCAAAGATTAACACGAACCCGCCCCCTCTCGGATCTCATCCCCGATGATTCGTCCGTCCCGGAAGGTGATGATCCGATCGGTGAACTCCGCGATGTCCCGTTCATGGGTGACGATGATTACGGTGACGCCCTCTTTTCTGTTGAGCGCAGTAAAAATTTCCATAATTTCAACGGATGCTTGGGAGTCCAGGTTGCCGGTGGGTTCGTCGGCCAGCAGGATCGGAGGGTTGTTTGCCAATGCCCTGGCGATGGCGACCCGCTGCTTCTGCCCGCCGGACAGTTCATTGGGCATGTGATAGGCGCGGTCCCCCAGACCAACCTTTTTTAGGAGTTCCAGGGCCCGCTCCCGCCGCTCCTCCGCTCCGGTTCTCCCGTATATCATGGGCAGTTCCACATTCTTCAACGCGCTGGTCCGGGGGATCAGGTTGAAGGACTGGAATACGAAGCCGATCTTTTTATTGCGGATGGCGGACAGTTCATTGTCGCTTTTTTCCATGACGTCCTCGCCCTCAAGGAAATACATTCCCTCCGTCGGGCGGTCGAGACATCCGATGATGTTCATAAGCGTGGATTTACCGGAGCCGGAAGCTCCCATGATGGCGATGAATTCGCCTTTTCGGACGGTCAGATCGATGCAATTCAGAGCCGTGACCGAGATTTCTCCGGTATTGTAAACCTTGGTCAGCCCTTCCATCCTGATAATTTCATTCGATAACGATTTAAGTTCATCCGTCATGGCCGCCTCCTCAAACCTCGGGTTCCGGAGCCACTGTCATGCCGTCCTCCATTTCAAAGGTGGGATTCAGCACGACCTTGTCTCCCTCTTTGAGTTCGCCGGAAAGGATCTCCACATGGAAATCTCCCTCAAGCCCAAGTTTAACGGGAACCTTTTTCAGTATGGTTTCGTCAAGACGCATCACAAAGGTCTCCTTCGTGGTGGGATCCTCAAGGATTGCGTCGATGGGGACGGCCAGGACATTTTTCCTCGTTTCGATCTCGATTTTCGCACTGGCGGTTACCCCGGCGATTAGTTTGGGATTCCCCTTGTCAATGTCGATCTGTACGGGAATGACCATTTCCTTTGACGAGGGGTCCTTCAGTTCTCCGGTGGGAGAGATCCTGGATACGGTGCCCTCCACGGTTTCGCCGCCCAGCACTTCGGCCGTTATAACGGCCTTTTGGCCCACTTTAATCTTGCTGATGTCATATTCGCTGATCCTGACATTCATCTTCAGATTCTCAAGGTCCTCCACGACGAACATGGGCTCGTTGTTTTCCGTATCGTTGGCGTAGCGCCCGATATTGACGTTAACCCGCGTGACGGTGCCGTCGATGGGGCTCTTGATATTGACCTTGTCGGTTATATCAAAGGATTCCAGGGTGATCCTGTCGTTTTCATAACGGTTTTGGGCCTGAAGAAAAGCCTCTCTGGAAATAGCGCCCTCCTCGTATAGTTTTTTGGACGCCTCATAGTTGAACTTGGAATCTTTCAGTGCGTTGGCCGCCTTCTGGTATTCGCGCTGCAGCTCCTCCGCATCAAGAATGGCGAGGACCTGTCCCTTCTTAACGATATCGCCCTCCTCCACCAGGATGGAAAGGATCTCATAATTCAGCGAAGTCGCTACATCCGCTTTCTGGGAGCCTTCGATGGTACCCTTTATGGTTACGGCCTGTTCGATATCCATTTTTTCAGCTGTTCCGGTTGTAACCTGCAGCGGCAGTTCTCCGCCCGACAAGAGCGCGGGAAGCGCGATGGCAAGAACGGCGATCAGAACAATAACGGATATGATGATAATCCTTTTCTTTTTCTTGGACATGGGTTTGCGCGTCTTTTTTGCTTTAGGCGCATTTGACGTGTTTTCCCCCCTGTTGACTGCTTCATTAACTCTTCTCCGAAACATGACTACCTCCTTTGAATTTTCACAGCCTCATCAAACGGATAAATTATACCATATTTTTTCCATTGAATTCTTTAAGATTATATTAAATTTGTCATTTTTGCCCTTCATTCGAAGCAAAGAAATATTATTTGTACTGACGGGGAAATGCAGGATCTTCCGAAGCGATGGAACGGGGAAAATTAAAATAGTTGGATCGCGGGGACGAAAACGGCAAGATGGGTTGTACGAAATGCCATTTTTGGTGTATAATATACAGAATGCATATCGTCGTTCATCGGGGGGATAAAGGAGGAAATCACAATGCCGACGCCAAATCCGGTTGCGTTTCATATTTTCGGTATCGATATCATGTGGTACGGGATCATCATTGCGGCAGCAATGGTTCTGGCCGTAATCATCATATACGCCAGAGGACCTGTTCACGGCATTAAGTCGGAAAAAACGCTGGACTTTGTTCTGATTGCCGTGCCGGTGGGGGTTATCGGAGCGAGGCTTTATTATGTCGTCTTCAATTGGGATTATTACGCAGGCGATATTTTCAAGATCATCAATATCCGAAGCGGCGGCCTGGCGATTCACGGCGGCCTGATATTCGGATTTCTGACCGCTGCTCTGCTCTGCAAGCTGTGGAATATAAGGCCTTTAAACCTTTTGGACCTGGCGGCGCCCGCTGTCGCCCTGGCCCAGTCTGTCGGACGCTGGGGAAATTATTTCAATTCGGAAGCTCACGGCGGGCCTACCGATCTTCCCTGGGCGATCCCGGTGGACGGACAGATGGTGCATCCGACGTTTCTTTACGAATCCGTCTGGTGCTTTCTGCTGTTTCTCATACTCCTTTATGTGGACAGCAACCGCAAATTTGAAGGGCAGACCTTTTTGATTTACGGCATCCTGTATTCCTTTGAACGGTTCTTCGTGGAGCATCTCCGCACGGACAGCCTGATGCTCGGTCCGTTTAAACAGGCCCGGGTGCTGAGCGCGGTCGTATTCATACTCTTCATCATTGTGTACCTCCATTTAAAAAGGAAAAGCAGAAACAGGATTTTCTATTGAACGGCGGGAAGGAATGCTTTCCGCTCAGTTCGGAGCGGAGGTGCAGAAGAAGATACACAAAACGCTGCAGAAGACGATACAGGCCGGCTTCTTTAAAGGCTCCGGGGGCTTCCCTGGAGTTTCGTTGCGGAAGCGGCCGTTCACTTTTATATTTGCCGGAGGAGAAGGACATCTATGAAATTAGGAATCGTAGGTCTTCCGAATGTAGGGAAGAGCACATTGTTCAACGCAATTACAAAGGCGGGCGCGGAAGCGGCCAACTATCCTTTCTGCACCATTGAGCCCAATGTGGGCGTCGTCACCGTTCCCGACGAGCGGCTCAGGGTGCTCCATGAGATGTATGACTCAAAGAAGACAACCTATACCACCGTTGAGTTCTATGATATCGCGGGATTGGTAAAGGGCGCGTCAAAGGGGGAGGGGCTGGGTAACAAGTTCCTCAGCCATATTCGTGAGGTAGCCGCCATCGTGCATGTGGTGCGGTGCTTCGACGACCCCAACGTCGTCCATGTGGACGGAAAGATCGATCCGATCTCCGATATCGAGATCATCAATACCGAGCTGATCCTGTCCGACCTGGAGGTCTTGGAGAGAAGGCTGCAGAAAACGCAGAAAAACCTGAAGGGGGACAAAGCCCTTCAGGCGGAGCTGGATCTCCTGCTGAAAGTAAAAGACACGCTTGAAAAGGGGCTTTCCGCCCGGACGCTGGATCTGAAGGAAGAGGAGGCGGAATTCGTAAAGTCGCTGAATCTGCTGTCCTTCAAACCCGTCATATACGCCGCCAACGTTTCTGAGGATGAGGCGGGCGCGGAAACGGACAACGAGTATGTCGCCGCAGTCCGGAAATTCGCCGCGTCGGAGGGCTCGGACGTGGTGGTGATCTGCGCCAAGCTGGAAGAGGAGATCGCGGAGCTTGACGACGACGAAAAGGCGGCCTTTCTTAGAGAGCTGGGAATCGCCGAGTCCGGGCTGGACAAGCTGGTCAAGGCTTCTTATCATCTCCTCGACCTGATCTCCTTCCTGACCGCGGGTCCCCAGGAGGTCAGGGCCTGGACCATCCGCAGGGGCACGAAGGCTCCCCAGGCTGCGGGGAAGATCCATTCGGATTTCGAGCGCGGATTCATTCGGGCGGAAACCATCGCTTACGACGATCTGGTCCGCTGCGGATCCATGGCCGCCGCGAAAGAAAAAGGGTTGGTCCGGTCGGAAGGAAAGGATTACGTGGTTAAGGACGGGGACGTGATCCTGTTCCGGTTCAATGTGTAGTATTTTCGGATAAAATACGGAAATGACGGGGTGTGGGCTATACAGCCTAACACCCTTATTTTTAGCTGTTTAACCCTGTTTAATCTATAAAAATCTATCTAGTTAAATCTATTTATTGTGACTCCACCCTCGTATACTTTTTTGACTGCTATCCCGCAAACCGCCGGGAAAGTGACATCATTCTTGAACGCTTCGAAGCATCTGGTCGGAAGGTATGTTTGCAGTACTGAAACGAGAACATAATCTTGTGAAAATGAAAAAAGAGGACTCTTCCGTGCAAAGGACGAGTCCTCTTATCAGCGTTGGCGCTGAATTTAAAACGGATGATGTTTTTCATTTTTATTGTAGCGGTACGGGCCATTGCGCAGGCCCCTTCGTGGATCACCATGAACCATTTTCAACGATTTCCTAGGTTCCGGGCTGAAGCCGGAAGGCCGGATCAGTTGGTATATTTGTATTGGTCGAAGACTGCTTTCTTATCCTGCATTCTTTGCTCCATGGATTTTGTTTTATCATAGTAATAGATTGCCTTCTCCCAGTCGCCGTAGACCGCATTCGGGAAAATGATAAATTTGTCTCCCCACTGGTCTCTGAGCTTGTCCACGGCATCTCTTCTAGCATCGTTTCCCTGGGTCACCGGGAACAGATCGGCAAAGTCCTCCAGATTGTCTCCAAGCAAAAGTACTACCTTATAATCCTTTTCAACTTTTGCCCGTCTGGATTCCTTGCTGGAAGCCATGCCGGCTTCTCTGATAAAGACGTGATTCTCATCGATCATGGGGAACCCCATTTTCTTCATGGTGGAATAGGTCACTTCCCGTAAGGAAGGATCTCTGTTTGTAATGTAGAAAACGGTTCCTCCCTTTTCTACCACATAGTTCATGAATTCAACCGCTCCCGGCAGAGGCAGGCAGGCATCGGAAGCCAGTGATTTCCCGAAGGCTTCGTTGGTCCATTCACCGTCCTGCAGGACGTCCGCCGTATACATAACACCGTCAACCAGGGTGTCGTCGATGTCCGCGATGACGGCCAGCTTTTCACCTGGTTTTTTCTTGGCAAGTGCTTGATCGAATCTTAGTTTTGCAAGGTTGAAGGATTGCCAGAAGCAGGCTCTTGCCTCGGCTGACAGCTGCCACAGAGCGGCGTCCACCTTCTGCTCACGGTCAACGGAATTTGAAATCCTCAAGGGATCCTTGACGGATGCGGTCTTTGTTTCGTTGTCCCAGGTAACGTCATAGCCGATGGATTCAAAGAATTGCCTAAAAGGAACGTATGTACGGTTTTCATCAATGTAAATGGGATAGCTGCCGAAATCTACATCTTTGCCCTGAAAATTGATCTTGACTGTGTCATTGGCCACAGGCGCCGCGAAGGCCGTCGTGGTGGCCATAGCCATGATTACCAGTACCGCCATCATTTTTCTCACTTTTAAGCCTTTCATACTTTACCTCCTTGTACAATTATTTTGTATTAAATTAGTGACCAAAGCCACTGTTCGACCCATTAAAAGTCATAGTTAACATAACACTTCAAATTTTATTCTTTTCCAAACATCAAGCACATCATCCGG
>Ga0134099_1000949_pt1 | contig 29797 bp, 27 predicted proteins | sample 10_taG_2_FD_105482 | JGI IMG/M metagenome (GOLD analysis project Ga0134099, IMG submission 105482) | Switchgrass degrading microbial communities from high solid loading bioreactors in New Hampshire, USA - 10_41_5_180_A2 metaG | ecosystem: Engineered > Bioreactor > Semi-continuous > Anaerobic >...
CGCTCAGGCTTGCGCCAGATGGCTCAGGCCTTTTCAGCATGCATTATTTTCAAGGTTCAATGTCCCTAGCGTCTACGCTACTTTTTTCTCATTTACCACTTGACTTCATATAGTCAGTCTTTTCTATCCTTATCTAATTATTACCCATTATATAATAAAAGAAATAAACATTATTTCTAATTTTCCTCCAAGGGCTGTTCGTACATTTCAATAATGCTGCCGCTCAGTGGTCTTTCCTTCGAAGCTGATCGGCTTATCTCAATAAGAAACCTTGCACCCGCTTATTAATGTTAACAGTTGGGCGGGCGCAAGGATCTCATTTCGAGCGCCTTTAAGCACCTAGATCTATAAGATCAATACAGCCGTTTTTTGACATTCCTCCGCTTCGCTCCGTCATGTCCCTTTTACGAGAGATCTTCCTCTCACGGGTCGCTCATCATTTCAATAATGTTACCGCTCGGTGGTCTTTCCTCCGAAGCAGATCGGCTTATCTCAATGAGAAACCTTGCGCCCGCTTATTAATGTTAACAGTAGGGCGAGCGCAAGGATCTCATTTCGAACGCCTTTAAGCACCTAGATCTATAAGATCAATACAGCCGTTTTTTGACATTCCTCCGCTTCGCTCCGTCATGTCCCTTACGAGAGGTCTTCCTCTCACGGGTCGCTCATATATTTCAATAATGTTACCGCTCGGTGGTCTTTCCTCCGAAGCAGATCGGCTTATCTCAATGAGAAACCTTGCGCCCGCCCTAAAAATGTCATCATGGCGATTTTTGATTTTTTACGGACGGCAGTGGGGACATGGAAAATATCCTTCGGCGGCTGCTTCGTATGCATTGGAAAAATAAATCATGCTGTCGGGATTAAATTCCGGATCCGCAATAACAGTGTTTTGCAGGAATTCACAATCCCTTCTGCAGTAATATAAGACTCCCAAGTAAGTATAACCGGTTAAAGAAGCTTTTCTTATGACCCTCGCTCCCCCCAGGGCATAATGTTTATAGTTCTTGCCGGAAAGGACAGGAAAGCCCTGGGCAAAAACTATTATACCTTCGTCAGTAATGGCTCGTTTCCAGTCTGCGTCATCTATTGACGGAAATTCCAGCTTAACTGAGAAGCTTCTTCCCAACGTCCATTGGTTATAATAATCCATATATGCTATGATTTTTTCTTCAACAGAATTCTTTACTGCTGCTAAACGCAGATTCTCAAAAGTCTGTTCATCTTTAAAGTAAGAGATTTCTTCCTCAAATTCGCGGTAATCGCCTTCCCTAAAGGTCTGATCCGTAATGTCAAAAACATAAACCTTATCTTCAAGAGTATAACGAATGATGAATCTATCGGATAAAAATTCCCCGATATAGTGCTGCATGGGAAACCATATATGTTTGATCTCGTTTTGCCCGTCTATGTTTTTATATTCATCGAGGGCATATAATGTAAATCCTTCACTTTCAAGAAAAACAAGAACCGGTATACAGGCATCCACCCGTACCGTTAATGACGGATTACCCTTAGCATTAAATGAATGGTATACAGAATCAAAAAAGGCTTCAGCGGCAAGCTGCCTGGCATCTGTTATTTTCACGTTACCTGCATATGTGAGCCCCGTACCTTTGTTTGACAGAATGAATGCGGCATCGATAGTCGCATTGTCTATTATATTGTCATAATAATACCTCAGCTTCTGATCCTGTATAGCCGTTTCAGCTTCCTGGGCGCTTATGAAAATAAAGGGAGAAATGATGATTACAAATATAATTGCAAAGCTAGTAAGCTTCATTTCTGACCATTCCTCCCGTACGAACATATATGGCAGGGTAATCGGTATTCCTGAACAATATCATGTCCCGTATTGCAGTTGCCATTGTCTTGCCTTTGTTTTGAACTTCAACAAAAAGAAGGTCTCCCATGCTCATATCATAGCGCCGTGACTTATCATGCGCCTGAAGCGCCGGATCATCAGGATACAGGACATTCAAAATGTCGTTCTCACCATATTTTACATGGGTTATCTCATATTCCCCGGTGAAGCTTAAATTGCCGTCAATCTGTTTATATACCGGATTAACCGATCTTTTTATATGTGAAAGTCTGATCATATAAGTGTTTCCCGTTGAGCTGATACGATTTGTGAATTCCAGGTACATGTCGGGCGTTATATATCCTGTGTCCCGGCAAGCATCAACGAATCTGTTGCATTCTGCCAGAACGATGTTGTAGGCGATATCATCCTGTCTGTCCAGAACAGTCATCAACGGAAAAAGAAACATTAATACGGCGCATAACAAAAATGCTAGTACATGCCAGAAAGCTTTGTCCATGCCTGCTCCTTTTTTCTATCGCAAAGTATATTTGACTTTTATTATTCGTCCCAAATCGTCCTTATCAAATTCAATATCATAAAATGAAGCATGGTTTACATCCGATGTTTCAACATTGGAAGCATCTCTTCCGCAAACCCATATTTCAGCATGACTCTGATACAAAGATTCAATTGAATCCGAATACAAACTGAGCACTTCACTGTTTTTCTCAAGTTTCCTGGTTTCCAGAAGCTGATGTATAACCTCTGTCCCTTTTATTGGATATTTGCCTTTTCCCTCGGTAATGGTAACCATCCGGTCTTCGTTAATGATTGCGCTGCTTTTGGCAATATAGTCCTGAAAATTGTTATAGTCAGAAAAGAAAAATGTAAAAGCCAATCCAAGCAAAACCACTGCCAGACCCAGATATAGCATTCTTTCTATATTACCGCTCATAATCAGCCTTTCTGTGCAAAAATCACACCACGTATTTTTAAGTTTGTATCGTATATCAAATGGGATATGAACTTTCCTGAGGGATTGATATATTTGGATGTAAGGTTGGGATTCTCACAGTCTCTTCTTTCTGCATCCATAACAGTCTTGCTGAGACCGGTAAGGAGTTCTCCGCTGTTTACCGAAAGTATTACGCAGCGGTTGTCAACCCGCAGTGTGCCGTTCGTCTTTGATATGTACTGATTATAGTCTGTAATATTCAGGCCTGTACCGGCGGAAAGGTCCAGGTTCACAGGATTTCCGCCATTTGATCCCAGTGTTGCCACAAGGATGATGACTTCGCCGCTTCTTCCTGAAAAAGTCCCCAGAGCTGACAATACATCATCTCCCTTTACTTCCTTTCCGTCAAACATTCTGAATTCTTCTTCCGCCATGCTTTGGGATATTGACCCTATACGGTCATTAGCCAAATTGCTTACTTCTTTCATTCCACCGAAAATACTCAATCCTATAGTAACAACTGCAATAAAGAGAAGAATTGAAACTCCCAGCCATAGCGCTTTAGATAAATTACCTTCCATAGTTTTGCCTCCTGTAAATTCTATTTATATTTGCATTATTTGTTTATAAAATGCCGAAATGCTTTTCATTCCGGACACTATCATCGGTATTATCAGGTACAGAATAATCATCAAATATACCGGCAAAAAACCTATCATATTACCCAGGTTTTTCTTTCTCTCGACTATTCTTTCATTGGTATCTTTTCGGGTTTCACGATTGAAATTCATTTCGTTTTCCAACTCCTCAAAGGCCTTTGCCACATCCAGATCCGAGCTGGCCAGCTGGAGGTTGTCTATTATAGCCAGTAATGGGGGAAAGCCAACTTCGGCTTTAAGCTCTTCCAGCGCTTCATAAGGCCCTGAGCTGAAATTCAGTATGCATCTTTGCAAAGGTTCTTTAAAATGGACTGAAAAAGCCTCCATCCACTCAAGAATTTCCTGGACGTGAACCCTGTTCATATGCATCAACATAAGAATGATCGTCCGAAACTGGGTTACTTCATCTTCCATATCTATCTTTCTAGCCTTTGCCATAATACCGAGGCTGATGACAGGGACCCAATATCCCGCAATAAACAATAAGAAACATACAATAAGCTGCCACCACCAGAATATATTGCCTGAGAGCACACTGATCTTTTTATTAATCCTTTCATGGGCAGCTGTTATTTCCTGTTTGCTCAATTGCCCGTCTTCTACAAGTTTTTCAAGTATCTGTTGCTGGTCCGGATTTTTCCCCAGGCTTAAAATGATCCTTCTGTCAAAATCAGCGATATTTTTGAGCCTTTCATATTCCTGATCAGACAGCTTGCCTCCCAGAAAACCTTCAGGCATTTGCGGCAAATACAGAACAGAATACCTTGTGTATGCGTTTAGCCCCAAAAACATGCAAATCCCGAAAATAAACGCAAGAAACCCCACCAGAATCCTGCGGACATACAATGTGTATATGTTGACAGGCGCCATAGCGTTTTTTATAAGCTCCGTCAAATACTGCCGTTTTTTTGAATACTGTCGGGGTACCAGTCGGTCCACAACCGGATGCAACATTTTTTCATATATCCGTTCCTCAAACGATTTTTTGACATATCCGATATTGATATGATCCTCAAAACGCTGCAGCTTTCTTAGAATCATATAGCAGACAACTGAAGAAAAAACGACTCCAATGCCCAGGATAATGCCTATTCTACTGGAATAAAATGATTCAAGAGGGGCGAAGCTGCCTGCTGCCCAGTTTCTCAGAGGTTTTAAGAAAAACAGGGGAAGAAGGGATATTGTTGTCAGGCTTTTTAAAGCATACTTCAGCTTTTCCCGTTTATATAATTCGGCTTTGATTTCACTGGCCAGATAGGCTATGCATCGGACAAAAACTGAACTTCCATTTACGAAAGTGTCCCCGTATTCCTTGGTAATGAAAATTATGCCTGCCAACATTTTAAAATATTTATTGGGAGCCGTTTCATAATACTTTTCCAGCTCCGCCTCCACATCTTTGGAAAAAAGAATGTCATTTATCCGCTCTGCCTGGGTATATACTTCAAAAGTCCCTTTCCTGTTCAAAAGATCACAGGCTTCCTGATTTGCGTCCTCGACGGATTTCTGTTCATAGTATTTATGTCTCAGAAGCTCCAGATATTTGATCTGCTGCTTAAGCAGCCTGTCCTGAAGGTTACTTATGTATAACTCTATTATTGTGTCTGCAATAAAAGATAAAAGTATCGCAAATAATATCATGATCAAAAGATCGTGGGTAAGAGCCCAGAAAATGATCACAGCAGAAACATACGCCGCCGCTGAAAGCAAAAGAAGGGTAACAGAAATCTTTCTGATATTTCTTTCATCAGAGACAGTATATATTTCAAGCCTTTTCCTGATATTCAGCAAAAGCTTCTTTAATACAGGAATTCTTCTGAATTTGCGGTACAGCGTAATATAAAATGTCGTATATTTTTCCCCTGTCTGTCTTAAGTTTTGCCCTGGTTTATTACGTTTCTTCGTATAAACCAGGTTTGCCATTATTAAAAGAAACGCAAGAAAGAGACAGAAGACTCCGATAATTCCGTATGTATTCAAACTCCCACCCCGCTTTTGAGGCTGAAATTAATACTCAAAAAATCTTCGAATTGCCGCGCGTCTTCAGCTGTCATAGCGCGTTTCATACGCTCTGCCCTTTCTTTTGAAACAGGGTTGACCGCAACATACCGTCCATCTCTGAATTCTATAATATTTCGGCACTCAAAGATCCTGTTATCGGTCATCTTCTTATAATACTCAGCAGTCGTTTCCATAAAAGAAGCTGTTTTATCATTGAGATTCTTTTCATGAATAAAATTATCAGGCAGAGGTGTGTCCGGAAGTTCCACTATTTCTGTGATCCGTTCAATATATCTTTTTCCTTCGTAGTCCCTTGCAAGATGTATGTCAAAGTCCAGAACCGAAACTACCTGCTGTTCTGCTATTTTCTCATTGGTAAACATTTCACATTTCAATAATGAGTTTCTGAGAGAGTAAACCAGATCCCGCGTGGTTTTGGCATGATGGGTAAAAAGAGTAAACAGCGAGGCCACCTGGGCCATCTGGATCATCCATGCCGCCACCGGATCGGTTGCCACTTCTCCCAGTATGTTTACGCTGCCATCTGTCTTTTTCTGGATATCAAGCCCCATTTGTCCTGAAATCGTTTCAGTTTCCCTGAAGGACAGGATGTTCCTTCTGGGATATAATCGCCTAAGATTCAGCTCAAAGGCCATTTCCTGAATACGAAGGGTCAAGGTGGCATAGATATGTTCAATCATGGCCATAAGCATCGTAGTTTTCCCGCTTCCCTGCTGGCCGGTCACAGCTGTGATCATCCCACCCTTTACTATGTATTTGATCAAGTTTATGGGCAAATGAGCATTCTCATCCCGAATAAGCATTTCCAGCGTTACATTTTTCATGTAAAATTTGCGTACGAAAAAAGCCCAGGATTCGGAAAACGGCGGCCGGACCACCAGAACACGGCTTCCGTCCTTCATTTCGTTGACTCTATAGCCTGTGGCCTCCGAAAGCTGGCCACCTCGATTGTAACGGTATATTATTTGGCATACTCGTTTTAATTCACTTTCGCTTTCAAAGCTCAAAAAATCGAGTTTTATGGATTTGCCTTTATAAAAAATCCAGACGCTTTCATAGTTTTTCGGGTAACTTGCGGCAATATCCATATGCTGCCGGAAGTTTGGAAAATCAAAATGGTCTGCGGTAACTCCGGAAACTCCGGCAGATACACCGTCAATATTCATATCCCTGATTTCATCAATGACGCCTAACCCTTTATACTGCTCATAAACCGCCTGGGTTATGACCTCAAGCTTGTCTTCTTTGGATAAGATAAAGCCCATTCTGTCATAAATATCATCGATTTCCTGCCTGGATATGAAATAGCAATATTCATCATTCTCGTTTATCTTCAGTTTATCCAGCTCAAACGTATCAATCAGATACGAAAGCGCGTCGGCTCTATGCTCCTTCTTCAATATGTAAAGAAGAATTGCAAACTTATACTTTGTTGACAGAAGATATGGGTTATTGAAAGGAATGATTGAATTGATTTTTTCATCAGGGATATAAGCATGAAGAATGTCATAAATAAAAGCCTTCACAAACTGTTTATCCACAATGGAGCCATGCATGCATACCTTGAGGGCTTTCTTAAGTTCCGCCCTTTTATTGGCCTGTTTTTTAAACTCCACCTCGCTGAGGCCAAGTTCAAATAAATTTGTTCTTGTTATCTCGTTAATACAATCCCTGACATATTCGATAAGTCCCGGAATGGTGTACTTCTGGGGATCTTCATTTTCTCCTGTCTCCATATAGTACTTTCTTGAAACATAGAAAAAGTACAGGGATATACCCAATCCAACCAGTATCAGAATGATCATTATAAGGTTTATGGCAAGCGGCAACTTTTATCGCACCCCTCAACAATGTACTCACAAAGCCGGTTCAAGGCGCTGAACACCTCTTTTCCTTCACCGCGTTTTGTATTCCGGTGAAACGCGACGAATTCATATACTCTCCCGGTGTTCAAGGCATCCACTAAATGTGAACTGCTGGGAATCTCAAAAACGTAATTTCTCTTTATTCCGAATCTTCTTGAAAGACTGGTTCCCGTAATGCCGCTGTGCTTTTCGTATCGTGCTAAAACAAATGCAGCCTGCTTTTGCCTTAAAAACTCATACTCGTTAAAAATAGAGGCCAGATCATCCAGTAACAAACTGTTCTGATTTATGCAAAACACTATTATGTCCGAACTTTTAAGAATATTTAAACTGTTGTTTTCTTTAATTCCACTGTGAACATCCAGTATTATGAGATCATAGAAGTCTTTCGCAAGGCCGAGTATACTTAAGAAAAGCTCCTGATCCTCCCGCGGCATTTTTTGCTTTTTCTCAGACCCCAAAAGTAGGTCCATCCTGTGATTTTTCAGAATCGAATATGTATAGTCCGCAATCATTTCCGACTTCAGTCTTCCGTTTTTTACGAGTCTTAAAAGCGCATCGATCCCCTGATTATTCAGATTTCTGAAATTGATATTCTGTTTTGGTTTTTTAAATAAATAACCTTCTATAGCGCTCCTTTCTGTTTGGTTATGGGCAATCAATGTTTTTAATGCTGTTTTTTGTGCTATGACAGAAGCAACTGCTGCAGTGGTGGTGCTGGTGGCACCCTGCCCGTGCATGTTTGACCAGAAGGAAACCTGCATCCTATTTCATCCTTTCAGCTCTTTTTAACACTTTTTTTGCTGTTTTAGCATCCAGGGAAAAAATATACTGGATCGTTTTTCTGAGGGAGTGTCTGATAGGTAATGACAGATTCCTTAAAGGTAATTTGTTTGAATATTGACTTTCGATCATCACAATACGGTTTTTTTCCTCAAAATATATTTCATCGATACCGGCGATCCTGGTGAAGCTTGGTACACTATGCTCCCAGTAGCTGTTTAAAAAATGACTTCCGATTTTACAGTATTCCATAATATTAAGATGGATAATATAAATGCTTAATGACGGATGAGCCCAGGTGTATTCTTCGGCTAATTTTATACAGCTTTCAAGCTTTCCCCTGGTTGTTTCGCTGATGGCTATTACCTTAAAATCCTCCGGAATATCTAAATATTCTTCTGCATCAACAAAATTCCCGGTATTTTCCGAAACCTTTGTCAAAGGATTTTCCCCATCTTTAAGTAGCACAAAATCGATCCCGCAGTATTCATAACCATCGGCTACCTCATCAAATGAATATGCTTTCTTTGACAATACGGTGATTTTTTCGTGGCATGACGCGATTTTAGCAAGGCATAATATTAAAAAACGCTTTTCCTCAGAACTCTCTCCCAGAAATAATACATTCATTCAAAGCCCCTCCTAAAGATTATCTTCCACACTTGTTTCCGCTCCCGATTCAAAGGCTTTGCTTTCGGGGACAACATGGAAAACTATGTCGCTATTATCATTGAAAACTTTGTTTCTCCCTGTATACTGGTAATCTTCATTGATCCTTTCCTCGAACATTCGGCGATTACGGGCTTCAAGCTCTGTTACGGCTTTATTTACAATGTTGGGATCTTCCAGGATCAATTTTTGAACTTTTAGATTCACCGGATATGTTATAGCCGCCTGATCCTGGATATCCGGCGCAATATAAGGCACCGCATAGAGTATTGTTCCCTCCACAATACTTGCATCAACAATGGCACTGGCCATTCTCAGTATCTCTTCTTCGCCGGCATGAAACCATATTATGTTTCTTTGATTGTTTTCCGATCTTTCTAAATCGGTGACCTGTTTTTTGGAAAGGACAATAAAATCCAGCCCGTTTGGGAACATGATCCTGATGTCGATGAATTCATTCTTCTGAAGTTTCTGCGGCAGGTTTAAAACCGAGTATTCCATAAGTCTCATATCATGGGGATAATCTTGTTTTCCGTATAAAAGAGACTCAGTTATTACCGTATTGGACAAAATATCGCATCGTATAACTTTCCCTATCGCCAGGGATGGATCGGTTACGGCATCTGCCGGTTTAAGGCTTGCGCTTATCTCAGCCGGAGCGATATCTTTATCCTGCAATATATCTCCTGATTTTTTATCTGTCGTGATTTTATACACCAGACTTGTAGGATTATTCTGCTTGTATTCTTCCACTGCCATTTGCCTGATTTGCAGTTTTTCCTGTTCGGTTACTTGATATGTGTTATTACGATAGTAAAAATAACCTGCTGCCAAGATTACCAATGATAAAGAAAGACCTGCAAGAAAACCAAGTAGAATCCTATAACGCTGTGGCCTGAGAATCACCTTTTTGCCTCCTTATCTCATAATTGCCCTGCTAATCTGCATATTTCGTTTAACATGGCTTCTATACGCTTTTGATCTTCCGTACGCAGATAAAAAGGATTATTTACAGTTGAATAATGTACCAGCCTGTTGCAGCCCAGAATTTTTTTTAATTTTTGCTTTTCATAACTTTGAAATGTATTGGCCGCATAAATCCATTCATCTTTTGCAGGTGATTGAATTTTTTTGTGGCATTCTGAAAAAAGATCGTACTTCCAGGGTACGTATGGACATACGATAATCCTGATATCAGCATGATTAAACTGACTTATTTTTCTTTCGGTATTCAGTTGTCCGAAATCAAGGATTATTGCATCGATACCTTTCCTGGATATCACTCCGAAATCTGACGCATTGGGATAGAAAACCAGGTTATTTGTTTCAAACCGGTTTTCGTTTTGAACCTTTACCTCTCCCAGTTCATCAAGATACTCTCTCATCCTGTCAAAATCTCCGCTGGAATTGAGTTCAACCAATACGGATTTGATTTTGTTATTGGATAAGTATTTTCCTATGGCAAGACACAGAGACGTTACCCCGCTGGACGGCAGCACAGAGGCAATCGCTATAATTCCCTTAAAGCTTTTTTCTGCTTTCTTATTATAAAAAAACAAACTTTCGGGATTTATTATTCTGCCAAGTTCTTCATTCGCTTCTTCACAGGTCTGAAATCTTTTGCAGGGATCGGTTTGCACAAGTTTCAGAATAAAATGTATATATCTTGGTGTAATACCCGCTTTCTTAAGTGCGTCTTTTATTTTACCAGACCCCAGTTTAACAGGATGGATCCCTGTGGCAAGATGAATAATAGTCATACCCAGACTGTACAGATCAGTTCTCTGGTCAGTCTGTCCTATTCCATACTGCTCGGGGGCTGCGTATCCTTGAGTTCCTATATAGACCGTATCTTCTGTTTTTTCATTGGTATAATACCTGGCTGTGCCAAAGTCCACAAGCCTTAATTGGCCTATGTCATCCACAATCAGATTTGAGGGTTTTAAATCTCTGTATATTATGGGAGGAATCCTGCTGTGGAGGTATTTTAATACATCCAGCAGATCTTTCGTCCATTTAAGAAGCGTTCTTTCGGGTATTTTTCCCTGGTATTCCAAAACCCTCAGTAAATTTGAACCGGGAAAGTAGTCCATTACTATGTAGTAATTATCCGTATCCTCTGTTAAATCGGCGATTCTCGGCAACATAGGATGGCTGAGGTCTTTCAGTATGCGTATTTCCTCCATATCCACCAAAAGCCGTAGGTTATTTTTATTTAAAACCTTAATAGCCCATATATTATTCAATACTATGTTTTCTGCCAAATATACAGCCGAAGTGCTCCCTTCGCCCAGAAAGTCAATAATTCTATATTTGTCGGCAATTATTTTACCTTTTATCATTATAACGACCTCACCTGTCAATGATGCTTAAGATTCCCTACGGGTGAGGTCTTTAAACCCGAAATGCCAATTGCCCTTCCCGGATATTAAGCCTGACCCGTTATGCATAAGACGGGGGAAATCTTTAATATCGTTATAAAGCTGCATAATAATTCCTGATAACTGTTAATAATTGTAACATTTTGTTGAAATTAATACAATAGTCAAATTTTATATTGGCAAATATTTTAATTTATCTGTCGAAAAATAAAAATCAGCCGGGAGACTCTATTCTTTCGGCTGATCCATATATCAGTTTATTATATTTGTTTTTGATTTTATCTTCTCTTTTTCAGCTCTTCCATGATATCATTCCATTCAAGACCCTGATCTACCATAAGAACCGTAAGATGATACAAAAGATCGGCAACCTCGTATCGGATCTCATCCTGAGAACGGTTCTTGGCCGCGATTATTACCTCAGATGCTTCTTCTCCTATTTTTTTGCATATTTTATCAATACCTCTGTCGAATAAATAATTCGTATAGGATCCCTCTTTGGGATTAACCTTTCTGTCAACCACAACATCATAAATTTCATCCAAAATATTGAATTTCTCGTTCATAACAAATCCCTTCCCATTGTTGGTTTTAATTTACCAAAAGCATATCATTCAAGGCTTCTGAAAAAGCAAGTTCTGTTTCCTGTATGACATGCGGCTCCTTCCTGAACCACTCTGGCTAAAAGAGTATCTCCGTCGCAGTCTATGGAAATAGAAACCAAATTTTGAAAATGACCTGATGTTTCTCCTTTTATCCAGAGGGTCCTGCGGCTTCTGCTGTAATAAACCATCCTTTTCTTTTCGAGTGTCTGCCTTAAAGCTTCTTCGTTCATCCAGGCCAGCATAAGTACCTCTCCTGTATGTTGATCCTGAGTGATCACAGGGACCAGGCCTTTTTCGTTGTATGAAACGGCATTCATAAAGGATTCCTTATCCATAATTCAGCTCCCGGCTTAAATTTTTAGGTATGATCATTTTATGCTTTTCTACTATTGTACCATTATATATCAAATGTTTTAAGTTTTTACTATGAATTTACTTATCAATATCCAAATTGTGTTTTTGCAATTCAATCAATAAAATAAACGGCATGATTTATACCTCAATGCCTGTGTAATTCGATATTATTTCCCTTATATATTCCGGAAAACTGCGAGTATAGACTAAATCAAGGAGACTGCTGCTTTGTCTTAGAGACATGATCAATTGCCGGTTGGTTATGAGGTTTTCCTCAAACGCTGCTGCCAGTTCATCCAGGTCAATTATTTCAACTCTTCCATCCGGCATTATTTTAATATCTGTAAGCAAATCATATAAATAATAAGTATCGGCATCTTCGTCAAAATGGACATTAACAATATCGCAATACCAATACAGAATTTTTTCGTCCTGTCCTAAAAAGGCACTTATTTTCCAACCCTTATCCAGAAAAACACATGAAATGCCGCTGGTTATATCCTCTCTGGGTTTAATGGGAAGCCATTTCGTAATGAGATGTTTTTCGTCGCGATACAATATTTTATCCGATGATAAATCAATTATCTCAGCAGGAATATATCTGATACGGTATATTTTTGTCATCTCTTACACCTCAATAACTTTTTATTAATTATACATGAAAATTAAGCGAAAACAATACACACTTCAATTTTAAGGCTATAATTGGGTAATATGTTATAATCTTAAACAAGAAACTGTATAAGGGTGGTTATTCTACAAATGAAAACGGTACCCCTGGATTTAAAGGAAAAGGTTAAACCGACCGCAATTGATAAGCCCGAAAAAAAAACTTGCAAAAACTGCATCAAGGGTAAACACATTGGTATTACCAATGATATTCTCTGTCGTGAAAAGGGTATAGTTTCCGTGGACTACTGCTGTTCTTCCCACCAGTATTTTATACTGGATGATTTTAAGAAACTTGATTTTTATCGTTGCTGCGATTGTGAATTCTTTAAATTTTATCCTCATGAGCACATAGACACATATGGCGTTTGTGAAATGTTTTCGGTCAGGAAATGCGATGGCAGTACAAAAAAAGCATGCTCCAGGTTTGTACGCAGAAAGGAATATTCAGCGTGAAAAAGAGGCTGTCCCAAAACATGACGTCATCCTGAGCCAAATGAAGGATCTCACCGGACTATGATTACTGGTCTGGTCAAAAAGATCCTTCTGCCGTTATAAGGCCTTGGAATGACATGGTCATTATTGTGAGACAGCCCCATTATCTAAGAAGTCATTTTTATATTCTTGCTACGCCTGATTTTCTGGCGGCTTCTGCCACTGACTCGGCAACCGCCTTTCCTACTCTTGGATCAAATGCCACAGGGATAATGTAATCCGGGCTCAGCTCCTCGTCGCTGATAAGTCCAGCCAGTGCATATGCCGCGGCTATTTTCATCTCATCGTTTATATCTCTTGCCCTGACATCAAAAGCGCCCCGGAAAATTCCCGGAAATGCCAGTACATTATTGATCTGATTGGGATAGTCGCTCCTTCCTGTCGCAACGATCTTTGCCCCCGCCGCTTTTGCTTCTTCGGGGAAGATTTCTGGAGTAGGATTCGAACAGGCAAACACAATCGCGTCTTTTGCCATGGTCTTAACCATGTCGCCTGTTACGACCTTTGGCGCCGACACGCCTATAAATACATCCGCGCCTACCATCATTTCGGCAAGTGTCCCGGCTCTTTTTTCCTTATTTGTGATAAGTGATATCTCTTCTTTTATCGGGTTCATGCCTTCTTTGCGGCCTTCATATACAGATCCGTTTCTGTCACATAGAATAATATCCTTAAACCCGTCACTTAAAAGAAGCTTTGTAATGGAGATGGCTGCCGCGCCGGCGCCGTTGATTACTATCCTTACATCTTCTTTTTTCTTATTTACTATTTTCAGAGCATTGATAAGCCCTGCCAGTGTAACCACAGCAGTTCCGTGCTGATCGTCATGGAAAATCGGAATATCGCATTTTTCCTTAAGCTTTCTTTCTATTTCAAAGCATCTGGGAGCGGAGATATCTTCCAAATTAACTCCGCCAAAGCTTCCGCTTATCAAATATATGGTATTGACGATTTCATCCACATCTTTCGATTTAATGCACATGGGGAACGCATCCACATCACCGAATTTCTTGAATAATACGCATTTGCCTTCCATTACCGGCATACCGGCTTCAGGGCCGATATCCCCCAGCCCCAGCACAGCGGAACCATCGGTAACGACAAGACATAAATTATGACGCCTTGTCAGCTCATAGCTTTTGTTGACATCCTTTTGGATTTCAAGACAAGGCTGTGCTACTCCGGGTGTATATGCCAGAGATAAATTTTCTTTGTTGTCTACGGGAACGGTTGCAATGACCTCGATTTTCCCTTTCCATTCTTTGTGCAGCCTCAAAGACTCTTTTGCATAATCCATAACTCCACCTCATGTTTTCTCCAAACTAAAATTAGGTTTATTTTACTAAAATATTATACTACAAACAAGGCCGCAAAAAACGATGTTATCAGAAATGATGCGGCATTCTTTGCAGATCCGTAAGCTCCAATAACAGCAAAAAAGCCTGATGATGCAAATATCACATACTTGACAAAGCAACATCAGGCATAAAGTGGCTGTATTCATAAAATATATCTAAAAAATACGGTATATTGAAAGTTAATATATATTACCATTTTCCCTGAAATTCCGCCAGACATTCTCAAAGAAGTCGTCTTCACGGGGAATGGGACGTACATCGCGCCATTCAAATGAGCATGACCCATTCTTATAAATAACCTCCTGTATAAGTCCCCCGCGGCTGCCGTCATCTAAAGTAAAGCGGAATACTTCAGGCAAAGACTTATAAGGCAGTTGCCCTTCTTTATCTGTGTAAACAGCGCTTCCTCTGCTTCTGCCGCCATTTTCAACATAGTCGATCATGGCGCTTAAATATACATACTGGCAAATAAGGGTATCGCGAAGTCTATACATTTTGGCCAGTTCAGACGGTTGTGCCGTTTTTGCAAGCATCGGGAATTCATCCAGCTCATGTTTGATTTCGGCCAGTGTTTTACGGATACCATCAATATCACGTATGGCCGCTCCCACCTTGCTCATTCGGGTGGCCGTTTCATCGAACAAAGTCTTCACGTTGCTGCTGTCCCCTAAAGTAGTTTTTGACAGTTGGATAGTTTCTGCAATGGTGTCAGCGCAATCTTCAATAAATCTCTTTTCATCGGCAGGTTCATGCGTACGCTTAGCCGCGATATACTGCGCCGCCCGTGTTGAGCCGACTTGCCCTGCGTTAAGCGCGCTGCCTCCGGGACGGTACACACCGTGACTTGCGCTTACCTCACCGGCTGCAAAGAGTCCCTCAATATTTGTCTGCCACCAGCAATCAACAGCCACACCGCCATTGTTGTGCTGCGCGCACAGCGCTATTTCAAGCGGCTCGGTCTTTAGGTCGACTCCCTTATCCAAATAGAAACTTACTGCAGGAGCGTTCATGTGCTGCAGACGTTCAATCGGTGTACCAAAGCAGGCACCTGCTTTTGCCAAATAATCATAAGCTTCAGATGAAAGAGATGAAAAATCAATTTCACCGCCGCCCGGATTGCTTCTGAAGTCGAGAAATACACGACGTCCCTTAAGGCAGCGTTCGATATAGACCAGGATATCTATAATGGAACTGCCGTCATTCACCTTTCTGACATCAAAAGGCCATTGATATCCCTTTAGAAATACTTTTGACAGCATTTCACCCTTATCGGTGAAAAAGTCCAGCAAAAATTCACGCGGATCATTGCCGTCTGTGTCGGTGGAAATAAAACGCGGAAGAACCTGCATATAGGTACCGCTTACGTTCCACCGGGGACGAATCGACGCCAGACCGTATTGCCACTCGGTCAGATTCTTTCCTCTTACCCCTGCCTCAAATAAAACTCCTGTTGCGCCGTAATGTCCAAAAGGATAGACACTGTCGGCATACATTCCTGCAGGACCGCCGGTGGCAAAAACAACATTGGTGCAGTTAAAGGCTACAAACCGTTCATCATCTTCCTTCGCGTCGAGATTCAGGCAAAGGAGCCCGGAAAGCTTTTCATCCTTGGCAATAACACGGATAACCTGCAGCTTATCGAATATTTTAATGCCTTTTTCGTTAACCGACCGTTCAAGACATTCGGTCATAATTTTGGATGTGTAGGGACCGACGCTCGTTGCACGGCGGTTAGGATCGTGATCTGTCTTATAGCCTATATATTCGCCGTACCGATTCCTGGGAAACGGTACGCCAAGTTCCACCAAACGCAAAAAACATTGCGCCGACAATGCTGCTTCGCACAAGGCAAGGTCGCCGTCTACGCATTGACCTGAAAACAATACGTTTGCCAGTGCGTGGACACTGTCATGGTCGTCTCCGGACAGGGACAATTTATAATAAGTCTGCTTGTCGGAGCCGGTATTCCTTGATGTCCCGGCTTTGATATGCTCGGTTATGATCGCAATGTCCTTTTGTCCGTACTGCCAGAGCCTGTCGGCTGCATTGAATCCTGCCGCGCCTGTGCCAATGACAGCTGTATTTAAAGTGATAAGTCTGATTTTATCTTTGCCGATGGTTATGGTTGACTCATGCATAATAATTCACCTGTTTTACAGTTTACAGTCTCTTGATGTGGAATCCGCCGTCAACGTCAATATAGCTGCCGGTGGTATATAAGAACTTGTCAGAGCAGAGCGCGCTTACCGCACCTGCGATATCCTCCGGCTGCCCCCAGCGTGCTATTGGGAACAGGCCTTCGGCAATCAGTTTGTCATATCTTTCTTTGACTTTCGATGTCATATCGGTTGCAATGACGCCCGGACGTACCTCGTTTACAAGGATACCTTCGCTGGCCAGCCGGTGTGCATAAAGTTTGGTAAGCATGGATATACCCGCCTTGGAAACGCAGTATTCTCCGCGATTTATAGAACTGACCTCGGCAGAAATCGATGATACGTTAACTATAGTACCACGCTTTTTACCTTCCATCGGTTGAGAAATCATCTGCTTTGCAACCAGCTGTGTAATGAACATCGTACCTTTCAGGTTGATGCCAATGACATAATCAAAACTCTCTTCTGTCATCTCCAACAGATCATTGCGCACTTTGGGGGCCACGCCTGCGTTGTTGACCAGTACATGGATACCACCGAATTTTGCAACTGTTTGTGATACGATCTTTTCTCTGTCGGCGGCACTGGATACGTCCCCTTGTATATAGAGATAATCTATCCCCAGTTCCTCGAGCTTTTTAAAATTGTCAGCATAATCTTCTTCATTGCTTCTGCCGGTAATTACGATATTGAACCCGTCTTCTCCCAATTGGCGCGCTATGGCAAAACCAATGCCCCGGCCGCCGCCGGTAACAATTGCAGTCTTTTTCATAAAGAAACCTCCGAATAAATTTATTTTAATAATAACCGTTTAGGCCTTCGTCAGCCTGAAGCGTAATACCTTTGATTCACGGTTTGACTATTACCTTGATGGCACCGCTGTTGCGGTCAAGACAGGCCTCAAGTGCTTGCTGGAGCTCATCTAAAGGAAATTCATGAGTTATTAGCCGTTTTAAATCAATGTTTTCACTGGCTTTCAGGGCAACAGGAAAATCAAAGCAATAACCCTGCGCTCCCTGCACGCGTATCTCATGTGTAATGAAACGTGCGGCCGGAATAGATATTTGGGGCTGTTCAAATATACCGATTATTGTTGCAAGGCCATTCTTTTTCAATACTGTCATAGCCTGTACAAAGGTCTCTTCCCGCCCCACACATTCAAAACTCTTATCGACACCTCTGCCGTCGGTGTATTTAGCAATAAAGTCAACAATATTATCCGAAGGAACAAGAACAGTTTCGGTGGCACCGAAATCCACTGCTGCTTTCAATCTTTCGGCTGATGCATCGCATACCACAATATCGGATGCTCCGCATTGCCTGCATAGTGCCGTCACAAGCAGACCTATAGCTCCTGCGCCAATTACCGCCACAGTTTCTCCCAGTTTTATATCAGCGCGGCGCACAGCATGTGTGGCGACCGCCAGTGGTTCGATGAGGCTTCCTTCCTCAAAAGAAAGCCTGTCCGGCAAAGTATAAACATAGGGCTCTTTTATCACGATGTAATTGGCCATAGCGCCATCACCGTTACGATAGGTGAAACTGATGGTCTCACAGAAACTATAATTCCCCTGCCGGCAAGCGGGACACTTCCCGCAAACAATACAAGGTTCAACAGTTACTCTGTCGCCACGTTTAACTTTTGTGACACTGCCGCCTGTCTCAAGAACAACGCCGCTCAATTCATGACCTATAGTAACCGGCAGCGGGGCACTTGGATGTTTGCCTTTAAAAATATGCAAATCGCTGCCGCATATCGCGCAGGCTTTGATCTCTATCAAAACCTCATCATCCTTAATGGGCGGAACATCACGTTCAATAAAATCTACTTTATAGGGTTCGACTACCCGACCCAATCTATTTTTTCTCTGCATTTTCTCTCGCCTCCGCCTCTGCCCGTGCCTGTTTATAAATGGGCATATATACTTTGCTGTCACGAATAGCACATCCGGTCCTGCTGTGGTCACGCATCATCTGTGTGCATTTGCTGCAGGCAATACAGCACTTGTTGGGATCCATCATCCCTTTGTTCATAATGTCGGACGGCGCATCGGGATATGCGAAACTTGAACGTCCCAGACCGACTAAACTGCAGGAACCGTCAGAGAGATTCGCTGCGCCAGAATATGGAATAAACTGCCTGAGCCAGCTGTATCCATTGCCAATTACGGGTATATCACCGGCTTCTTTCTGTATCAGGCGGGTAAAATCGAACAGCCGCGCGATACTTTCGAGAGGATGTTCATCCGGTGTTGGAATGCCAAGACTGGATGTATCAAAAGGACGAGTTACCTGCGGGTATATATAATACGGATTGCCGCCGGAATTCGACAGCAGGTTGACACCGAGATCACACAACATACGGACCAGTTTCATTGGCTCTTCCGGATCGAATTTCATAAAGTTTTCCTTATCGACACCGAATCCATACGGATATGGATGCGCATCAAATACATTGAAACGGCAAGCTATTATAAAATCATCGCCTACAGCCTTGCGAACCGCTGTTATTGCGTCCCGCAGCAACCGTGTACGATTTTCAAAACTGCCGCCGTAACGTCCTTCTCTTGTATGGCTGGCAAGGAGTTCACTCATAAAATAGCGGTGGCAGGCTTTTATGTCTACTCCGTCAAAACCGGCTTCTTTAGCCAACACTGCTGATTCAACATAGCGCTGAACAAGGCTGTCTATGTATTCGTCAGAAACTACTGGCTCGTCGCCTTTTAACCCTACCCGCGGATCAAGCAAAGGATCATGCTGAGGTATTATGGGAGCCGGTTTATGGCCTACAGGACGGGAATAGCGTCCGGAATGGGTAAGCTGGAGTATATCAACCGTGGTGTGTCCATGTTCTTCCTTTGCTGTCTTCCTGGTATCGGCCAGCAGAGCGGCAAATTCCTTTACGTTATCTTTGTTCAGCCACATCTGCAACTCATTGGCACGTCCTTCTTCAACGATTGCGCACGCCTCCCACCAAATAAGCCCGAAGCCGCCGGCAGCAAGTCTGTGATAACGTCTTTTTACCAGCTCGCTTGGTGAACCGTCGCGATTACTGTCGCATCCTTCCATCGGAAGTACGGCAAAGGCGTTAGGTGCCACACGGTTGCCAATTTTTACAGGACGCCTGAAAACTGAAAAATCATCGGATAACCGTATATCAACGCCCAGTTCACTGATTTTTGCTTTAAGCTCTTCCAGGGAAGAGAAGTTGAACTTTTCATGATGTGCCATATTTATTATCTCCGTTTCTGTTATTTATACTTTGTTCTATTTTGTGGATTTCCGAATAATTAATTCAGTATCCATCAGATTAGTGGTGGGGTAATATTTTTCCCCTGATTCTTTTGCTTCAATCTGGCTTATCAGCTTTTTCACAGCCAACGCGCCCATCTCATAAAACGGCTGTGATACAGTAGTCAGGGGCGGCTCCAGCATTGAGCTTATCTCGATGTTGTCAAAACCCAGCACCGAAACATCCTCCGGTATGCGTAAACCCGCATCCCTGAGCGCCCGCATCACAATGATAGCCTTCGGATCGTTTGTAGCAAAAACTGCATCGAACTCAACACCTCGGGAGTACAGTGCCTGTATCCGAAAATACAGATCATTTTTTTCTCCCGTATCGTAAATCACCAGCTTATCGTCATAAGTGATACCGTTCTCTGCAAGCGCGTCCCGATAACCTCTGAAACGATCCTTGTATATATTGAGATCTCTCATCCCCAATGCTATCACGATACGTTTGTGTCCGCGTTTGATAAGAAAATCCACTGCTCTTTTAGCGGCTCCATAGTTATCAATAGCCACCAAATCAAAACCGTCGTCATCATAATAGCGGGAAGTAAGTACAATAGGGAACTTTTCGTCACGCAGTTTGCGGATATGGTCTGAATTCGGTCTCATTGTACTGACTATAACACCGTCGACCCAATGTGTTCGCAGTTTCCTGATATACTCCTTTTCAATCTCCACATTTTCATCAGTATTGCACAAAATAACGGTAATGCCGTGTTTCCGAGCCTCATCTTCAACTCCGCTGGCAATTTCCGGGAATATATGATTGCGAATATTCGGGACTATCAAAGCGATCGTGTTGGTGCGACCCATTTTTAAGCTCTTTGCTATTACATTGGGAATGTAATTTAATTCCTGTGCCGCTTGCAAAATACGCTCCCGAGTCTCTTTTGAAACACAGTTTTTATCGCTGAGGGCACGGGAAACGGTACTTGGGGACACTCCCGCCCTCCGTGCCACATCCTTTATATTACTCATCAGACTTCTCCCAGTAAACCGTCGCGCCACGGTGTGCGGACGTTGTGTTTTTACGGTAAAGTTCAAGCCAACCGGTTGCTTTTTTAACAACAGGTTTCCATTCTTTCCTTCTTCTTTCGAATTCCTCGTCGCTTACATCGGCCACAAGCGTACGAGCTTCTATGTCAATGGTGATGATATCGCCGTTCTGTAAAAGCGCGATATTTCCTCCTTCGTATGCCTCAGGGCTTACATGTCCTATGGCCAGTCCTCCGGTTGCGCCGGAAAAACGTCCATCTGACACAAGAGCAATGTCGGCGCCCAGGCCTTTGCCCAGAACTGCGGCCATAAATGTTTCCATATGAGGCATTCCTGGTGCCCCTTTTGGACCTTCATACCTGATCACCACAACATCTCCCGCAACGATCTCATCGTTCAGAATCGCATTCCAGGCATCATCCTGGGATTCGTATATCTTTGCCGGTCCGGTGAATTTATAGGCTTTTTTGTCCACTGCGCTGAACTTGACAATAGCGCTGTCGGTTGCAATATTTCCATGCAGAACAGCAAGCCCGCCTTCACTATGGATTGGATCATCGCAAGTGTGAATAACTTCCGTATTTTTATTTTCTGAAAGGGCTATTTTGTCGGCCAGAGTTCCAAACATTCCTTTCGCATTAACATCCACCAGGCCTTTTTTGGCAAGTTCCTTCATAACGGCACCTAACCCGCCGGCCGCAGAGAATTCCTCCATTGTATATACAGGATGATTGGGATATATGGTGCTGATACATGGTACTTCACTGCTTATTTTATCGAAGAGTTCCGGCGTTACATCTATGTTGACCTGTCTTGCCATAGCCGGAATATGCAGCAGACTGTTGGTAGAACCGCCTGTAGCCATCATATATCTGACAGCGTTTTCGAAATTCGACTTTGTAATTATATCACTGGGACGAATCTCTTCTTTCACCAGTTCTACGATACGCCTCGCCGCTGTTTTTGCCATTTGACGCCACTCCTCAGTCTGGCTCCTTACGCTGGCATTGCCATGAGGAGAAAGGCCAAGGATTTCAGCAGTTGCACACATAGTATTTGCTGTTCCCATGAAAGGACAGGCTCCCGGCGTCGGGCAGACATTACGCACAATGGCTTTATATTCCTCGCGGCTGATACTTCCCTCGATGTATGAGGCGTAAGCCTGTTTACAATGTGTCAGAGTGAGCATTTTTCCGTTATAGCGTCCTGCAGCCATAAATCCGCCGGTAAACATGACCGTAGGAATATTGACACGCAATGCACCCATAATCATTCCTGGCACGATCTTGTCGCAGGTTGCCAGAAGTACCATACCCTCCAGCATGTTGAGTTCCGCAAGTGTTTCAACTTCGCTTGATACAAGATCCCTCGCTGGCAGTGTGTAACGATCTCCTGGCGTATTGCTGCAGATACCGTCGCAAATTCCAAGCGCCGGCAGTACAAGTCCTAAAGCGCCTGCTTCATAAATTTCTTTTTTGATATCATCAATCACATCTTTAAAAGGATAATGACCTGGATTCATCTCATTCCAGCCGTTTATAATACCGATAACCGGCCTTTCTGCGTCTTCCTCGCTGATGCCCATTGCATACAGCAGCGCATTTCTATGATCCAGTGATTCCTCGTTCCATTGGCGTATCATAGTTACTCCCCCCTAATACAGCCGTTATTACAATGCAAACGGTTGCATTACTATATTTCTTATATATAAAATTATAGTTTATTTAGGCTATTTATGTCAACAATAACCTCGAAATTCACCTTAAATTTGTGAAATATGTTGTGCAATCGTTTGCATATATTGAGATAAAAAAGTCTGCATCATGGAACAGTTTATATCAAACCATCGTATTTTATGCAGACTTTTAGTTTTTATTGCTGTAATTCATCGGATGAGTCATCATCCGGCAAGTTGATTTCCCCTAAAAGGAGCTTGACCCTAACCGAAACCAGAAGATATAAAATCCATCCGGCTTCAACCAGAACACTGGCGATAAAAGCCGTCCCGTTTTGCGCGATGTAGTAATCGGCAAGACATGTGAAGGAAAAAGCATAGTATGCTAGTCTCAACTGCTTTTTCCGCATAAAGATAAGTATGATAACGGCGGCGGCAAAAATTAGCATCAGCGAATAGATGACCAGATATTCTGCCTTATTCTGTTTAATGGCCGTTACTATGCCCGTTGCCGCTGAAACCACAGAAAATAACAGACGTATAATCAAAAAAACAAGCCAGCCACCAATCCCTTTCAGCCGTGAATAATCCGGCTCTTCATTATCATAATGAAAACGTCTCATAGTTTAACACCAAAGAAACTAACCGCGTTATTGTAGCATACATCCTGTACAAGCGCACCCAGTATTTCATAATCGGGAGGATAGTCGCCCTTTTCTACGTATTCTCCCAACAGATCACATAAAATGCGGCGGAAGAAATCATGACGTGTGAAAGATGTCAGGCTGCGACTGTCGGTCAACATTCCAACAAAGCCGGATAATCCTCCTGTTTCCATAAGGTCTGTAAGCTGGTTGCGTATACCGCGAACGGTGTCATTAAACCACCATGCATTTCCGAATTGCACATAATACGGCGCCTTACCGCAGTTAAAGGCTACAACCGCCACAGCCAGTTTAGTAAAGTCAACTGGATTAATAGGATATATTATGGTCTTTGGCAATACGCCATCTGAATTCAAAACGTCAAGCAACCGGATGATCGAATCAACATCAAGTGAGTTTCCGATTATATCGTACCCGGAATCCGGCCCAATTTGCCTGAACATCGTTGAATTAATATTACGGACAGCACCAAGGTGCATTTGCATAACAATATCATTTTCAAAATACATCCGGGCAAGTTTCAACAACATATAGCTTTGAAAACGCGCCGCATCAATACATTCCGGCAGCCTGCCGGCTAGCCTTTCCTTTAATATTTTGTCTGCGTCGTCTTTCTCACAGTCAACATAGTTTATGCCCGCAAGTCCGTGATCGGAAACGAAGCATCCTGCCTCTTTAAAGCGACGAAGCGATGACGCAAGCGCAGCGCACAACTCATCAATATCTTTGATCTCCATTGATTCGCTCTTACTGAGCTGTAAGATAAATGTTTCAAAATCTCCGGAAGCTATATTAAGGACCCGGTCAGCCCGGAAGGTCGGAAACATGGAGAAGGATACATCCTGCTCGGCTAATGCCTTGTGCCAACCAAGGTCGCTTGTGGGATCATCGGTAGTACAAAGCACTTTAACCCTGCAGCGCTCAATAAGCGCGCGTGCGCTCATTTCAGGCTGCCGGAGCATTTCGCTGCAACGCTCATATATTTCATCAGCGTTTCGTTCAGTTAATGGCTCAGTAATACCAAAGTAATGTGACAGTTCCATGTGTACCCAATAGTACAAAGGGGAACCTATGAGCCTTTGGGTAACCTGCGCAAATTTATGAAATTTTTCCTTAGGCGGAGCATCTCCGGTGATGAAGTATTCATCCACACCAGCGGCCCGCATGGCGCGCCATTTATAATGGTCATGTCCCAGCCACAGCTCAGTGATATTGATGAATTTTTTATTCTCGAATATTTCTTGAGGGCTAAGATGATTATGATAATCAAAAATCGGCATATTCTTAGCATATTCATCATATAAGCGCATTCCTGCCACATTATTAATAAGGTATGAATCTCCTGCAAAACTTTTCATCTTTGACCTCCAAATGATTGTATATTATAATAATGATAATGGGTTATTTTTACCTTATGGCGCGGATATATGTATTTTACAAATTCTGCCGTCGGTTTACTCCTGTTCGACATGAGAAACCTGTTTTCATGCATTTTCGGGCTTGATGCTGAGCATGAATAAATAAAGTCATGAAATGACTTTTTATTGATAAGCATATTATAACATAACTGAATACAGGGTATTTTGAACAAAATCTGCTAGGATTAGTACATTCCATTACACTTTACTACAGAAACTGGAGGCACCCAAATGTCAGAACAACACAAGTTTTACTATGAAGAAACTCGTGAACAGCTTGAGCTGAGTGATTCTGTAACTACGAAATTATTCGGCAGAGTTACCTGCCCGCCTGAGTATGAGGGAAAATATCATTCTCATGATTTTTGGGAGCTTGTTTATATATATAAAGCAGAACCCGATCAATTTTTAATGGAGCTTCAGGATGAACGATTTAACTTAAGTGAAAATAGTCTGTTTTTAATACCGCCCGGCAAAAGACACGTATTTATAAATAACGGAAAACTCGAAGCACAAAATATTTACATTGGGTTTTCATATTCCTTTTCTCCGGAAATACAACTGCAGGAGCAGCTGCCGATCAGATTGCCCACTGACCATCCCAGTGTCTCCCAGGCGATCATACTGTTCAATGAGCTTGCAAAACCAATGTCAACAACGGATCTGCGTTATATTCTAAACTCAAAAAGGAACGAAGTGATGCGTTGTGTGCTTTACATCGTCAACTGGATGATCGACAACGACAGTGAACCAGGAAGCAGCTCTGCCGTTCGGACGATGCTGCTTATTGAAAAAATTAAAGAGTTTTTAATGCAGAATCTCGACAGGCACATAAGCGTTGACGAACTTGCCCGGCAGCTTTATTTGACTCCTAACTATCTGGGTCAGATATTTCGTCAGCATGTCGGTGCTACAGTAAAAAAATACCATAATCAACTGCGTATGGAAGCGGCACTGCGCATGCTTATTTCCAGCAGAAAAACCATCAGCGAAATTTCCGACGAATTAGGTTTCGAAAGTATTTCTTACTTTTCTCGTCGTTTTAAAATGACGTATGGCATTTCTCCATCACAAATTATCTCACAGAACGAGCATCCGAAAATTTCCGCTGAAAACGGCAGAAACAGCGAATCGTAAAACAATATTATGTATAATTTTTTTATTGTTTTGTCTAATTACTAATCCCCATCACAATGCTATGATGGGGATAAATTATTCTATATTTTTTTGGAGGAGTCTAAATGCCGATAATCAGTCATGCTTCCACTAATTTTGAAATTGAACCACTGATTCATCCATTTGGTTTTAAAGGCGGCGCAGTTAACCACTTGTGGCAAAGCTGCGTTTACTTGCGTACAGATAACGGAATCGAAGCTGACGGACTGGGGTGCCAGAATACCTTGTGGTCAGATAAGGATGTTTTTTCATCTGTGTCTCCCGCGGCTTCCAGCGCAATGATGTATTTAATAACAGAATATGCAACCAAGCAGCTTGTGGGGCTTTCTTTCACTACCCCCAGCGATGCTATCGATAAAATATTCGAAGCCACTTTGGAATATGCAAAGGCAATAACCGGACGAAACCTGCGTACTACGTTCGTGTTGAATGCACTGGTTCCGGTGGACCATGCGCTTTGGAAACTCTATCACAAGCTAAATGGTAACAAGGGTATGGATGAACTGATGCCGGCTGGTGCAAAACCATATATGACAAGCCGTTATGACCGTATTTCGGTTATTCCTTTGATATCATACGGTGTGACTCTTGAGGAAATTCGAAGTCTTGCCGAGGAGGGTTTCTTTTTCCTTAAAATAAAAATCGGCTCCGACCCAGACAAAGACGGCGACCTGGATAAAATGCTGGCTTGGGATAAAGAGCGTATCAGGCAGGTCCATGAAGCTGTAAAAGACATTAAAACGCCTTACACTGACAGCGGACATATTGCGTACTATCTTGATGCCAACGGCCGGTATGATTCTATAGAAAGGCTGAAAGAGCTGATCGATTATGCCGACAAAATAGGCGTTTTAGAGCGTACCATCCTTATAGAAGAACCTTTCCCCGAAGATTATCACGTTAACGTGTCTTCGCTGCCCGTTATCATAGCTGCAGATGAGAGCGCCCACTCTCCCGAAGACGTAGCACACCGGATCGACAGCCTGGGTTATTCCGCAATTGCTCTTAAACCGATTGCTAAAACCATGACCATTACTTATCGTATGATCGAAGAAGCCGGAAAGCGCGGTGTTCCATGTTTTTGCGCTGATTTGACAGTCGGTCCCCTTATGGTTGAATTGAACAAGAGTTTCGCGGCTCGTCTTAATTGCCTTCCCGGCCTTAAACTCCCTGTAGTGGAGAGCAATGGCTGGCAGAATTATATTAATTGGGAAAACATGAAAAAATATAATCCGGCAAACGGTGAGCCATGGACTGTAATGGAACATGGCTGCTACGTATTGAATGATGATTTTTATATGCGGGACGGAGGGATATTCCTGGATTATCCCCATTACTTTGATCTCGCGAAAAACGGATAAAGGAGTGAAGTATTTTTATGATCAAAGTTGCGATTATAGGTACCGGAGCTATCTCCGACAGCCATATTGAAGGTTATCTTACCTTCCCTGAGCGCTGCAAAATCGTTGCTCTGGTTGACATTAGCAAAGAAAAGGCTCAGGCAAAAATTGAACAGCACAATCTTAAGAATGCGATAGTTCTCACCGATGCGCTTGAGCTTATTAAGATGCCTGAAAAACCTGACCTTGTATCGTTATGCCTGCCTCCGTCATTACATTGTGATGTCGCTGTGGCATTGCTTGAAGCAGGTATAGGAGTGCTTTGCGAAAAGCCTCTTGCTCCTACTCTTGAAGAATGTGATAAAATGATTGCCGCTGCTAAGAAGAGCGGTGCCATGCTGTCTACCGTTTCACAGAACAGGTTTAAACCGGAGCCGGTCAAAGCTAGGACCCTTATTCAAAGCGGTTTGATGGGTAAATTATATTCCGCGCTTGTTACCTCTTTATGGTGGCGGGGTGAAAATTATTATAATCTGTCATGGCGAGGCAGATGGGAAACCGAAGGAGGCGGCTGTACCCTGATTCATGGTATCCATCATATTGACCTGATGCTGTCGTTGATGGGAAAAGCTTCCAGCATTACGGCAGTGGTTGATAACCAGGCACACACCAACAGCGAGGTAGAGGATATCTCAATGTGCCTTGTCAAATTTGAGTCTGGAGCTGTTGGTACCGTTGTGAGCTCGCTTTTGCATCACGGAGAGGAACAGAGGATCATTATAGATGCTGAAAAAGCAAGTATAGAGCTGCCACTTCGCATATACGCCAATGAGCAGCTTGAAAACGGATTCCCAAAAGATAACGAAGAAATGTTTAACACACTTAAAAGCCTGGCAGACGGCATAAAGGTCGATTATACTGGTCATACAGCACAAATTGAAGATGTGCTGCGGGCACTTGAAAATCATACCGAACCTACTGTAACCGGTGAAGACGGCCGCCGTGCAATTGAATTTATCACTGCAACATATCAGTCCGCTTTCACAAAGAAGACCGTGAAATTCCCAATGACTCAGGACGATCCTTTCTATACCAAAGAAGGTATAGTGGCAGGAGCAACACGTTTCTATGAAAAAACCGTCAGCATTGACGGCTTCAAAAACGACAAAATACAAGTCGGAGGCACACTATAGGAGGATTACCATGCAAAAAGCTGATGGAATGAATTATGCGCCTGTCTCATTAAATGCCAGGAAAGTAGTTGCTCCGGGAGAATTCTGTTATGCTGCGATAGGCTTAAGTCACGGACACATTTACGCCATGTGTAACGGTTTGAATGAAGCAGGAGCTACTTTAAAATATGTATTTGAAAAAAATGAGAAACTTTTGGACGCATTCTTAAAGAAATACCCTTATGTCAAAGTCGCAAAAAGCGGGAACGAAATTCTTGAAGATCCTTCAGTACGGCTGGTGGCAAGCGCTGATATCCCTAATTTGCGTGCGGAATTAGGAATACGCGTTATGAAGGCAGGTAAGGATTATTATGCAGATAAGCCCGGAATGACTTCTTTTAGTCAATTGGAAGCTGTAAAAGAAGCCGTAAGGGAAACCGGACGTAAGTATTATATTTATTTCGGCGAACGAATACATGTGGAGAGCGCCATCTTCGCTCAACAGCTGATAAACGAAGGTAAGCTGGGGCGTGTGCTCCAGGTGACCATCCTGGCTCCCCACCGTCTTAGCAAGGAGACTCGCCCGGATTGGTTCTGGGATCCTGAACAAAGCGGAGAGATTCTTAACGACATCGGCAGCCACCAGTTTGAGCAATTCCTGTCATACACCGGTGCAAAAACAGCAACGGTCACATCAAGCCGTTATGCCAATTACGCAAACAAAGACCACCCTAAATTCCAGGATTACGGTGATGTTTGCCTTTTAGCTGACAACGGAGCTGCAGGATATTGCCGCGTTGACTGGTTTACACCGGACGGACTGGGTGCATGGGGAGACGGCAGAGTCTTTATAATGGGTGAAAAAGGCACCATTGAAATTCGAAAATATCTTGACCTTGCCAACACCAATGAAGGTGACCATGTACTGTTTACCGACGCCCACGGCGAACACCGGTACGATGTATACGGCAAAATAGGTTTTCCTTTCTTTGGTGAGTTTATACTTGACTGTATCAACCGTACAGAAAACTGTATGACCCAGGAACATGTATTTGAAGCGATGCGATTGTCCCTCGAAGCCGCCAGCAAGGCCATAAAAATTTGTTAAGATATGATCCTGAGGAAATGTAGTTAGTTATATGTTCAGTGTTGATAAAAGTAAAAAACGGTTCTATATTAAATGTTGGGGTACCGAAAGATAAAAAATTTGAGGTGCTTCAGCATTTTTTTAAATAAAACGAGCATGAAGTTGAAATCTCAGGTAAAATGAAGTTGCTCAACAC
>Ga0134099_1000954_pt1 | contig 29687 bp, 17 predicted proteins | sample 10_taG_2_FD_105482 | JGI IMG/M metagenome (GOLD analysis project Ga0134099, IMG submission 105482) | Switchgrass degrading microbial communities from high solid loading bioreactors in New Hampshire, USA - 10_41_5_180_A2 metaG | ecosystem: Engineered > Bioreactor > Semi-continuous > Anaerobic >...
CTGGAAGAACCGGTCTATCCGGGTGGGGTCGTTCCGACTTATCTGGTAGAAGAAGGGGTAAACACCCGAAAGCTGGGATACATTTTCAACAAAGGATGCATAGGAACCCGGAAGCCCGGGACCCTCGGCAAGGGTGTAAAAGCCTATAACCGGCTGAATCGGCCTTGTACTGTCGTGAGCATTCAATATAACTATATTTTCTGATATCCAACCGACAGTACCGTTGAAAAGACCTACCTGGTACCACCCATTCCTGTAGCCGGTCACCGGAAGACGTGCTCCCTGTTGCATAACTGCAACCGATGAATAATTAATGCCAGGTCCGCTTCTTATATTAGCCATTGATGTATTTACGATTACCTCGGTGTAAAAAGGTATCAGAAGCCTTTGGCCTGCGTATATGATTGTGTTCTCTGCTCCGTTAAGTTCGATAAGAGACGGAATTGTGGTGCTGAAAAGGTTAGCAAGCTTATACAGGGAGTCGCCGGGCTGGACTATGTACTGAAATGCTCTTCCCAGAACAGGGGGAATATAAAGAACCTGTCCGACATTAATGGTGGTGCTTTCCAGCTTGTTAGCGTTTATTAGTGTTTCAACGGTTGTTCCAAACCGCCGTGCAATAATGTAAAGACTGTCTCCTGGGACTACCGTATACCACATGACAAAACACCTGTTATCCGTATTCTTTATTAAACAGTATATGATCGGATTCCTTATGGGTGATGAAAAGTTTGTATGCTTTTGCTACTATATAAGTGCAGTCATGATGTCGATATATTTACTGGAGTATATCCGTTTAATTTTTGTTTGTGAGGTGTGATTCGGTGAGATACATCAGAAAAATTACAGCCGTTTTGATAGCAGTTGTAATACTGGCGGGAACGATTGCACCGTCGTTGCAGCCATCCTTTGCCGCAAACAATGTCTTTAATCCTTCATTTAAATATAACGACGACACTGGTCAATGGGAAATTTCATGGACTCCGATTACCGGAGCGACAAAAGTGACAGTGTTATACCATGAACCTGACGGCCAGGGAGGGGTAGAACAGAAAGAGATAGAAGATTACAGCCTTACTCCGATAGGCGGAAGGCATATGATAAGCTTGTCCCTGGGTTCCGATCACATATATGACTTAACGTTCAGTTTCAAGAATGAAACCGGGAATACGGTAAAATTCAAGCTTATAAACTCAAACAGTACCGAGACCGAAAAAGGCACTGTTTATTTCCTTGCGGGCATAACTTTTACAGGTACTTCCTTTAATGATATTGACGAATATAACGGAATTGAGGATTTCAGGGCTTACCCTGAAAATGACGAATTGGCTGATAAACTGGTAAGCGGAAGCGAACCGCAGATAACGCTGAGATGGAAAGTGCCCACAATTTACTACAATGGCAGCCTTATCTACGTTACCGACAGAACCAGGATGAATTACAAGATATTTGGAGACAATGTTGATTTCTGTTATTTCCGTATAAATATGACCGAGATTTCTGAGAAGAGCCGGGATTTATACTTTCAGACCCAGCTTGAAAGTGACGGTGTAATACTCAGGGGAACAGATATAAAAGTTGAAGGGTTTAATTCCGATGGTAATGTGACGGAGCCGGACGGGGAGGTTCGGGTGACCCTTGACAGTAATCTTGGCAATAATATTATAAAGCCCGGAACCGAGTATGCAAACGTATCGTTAAGTTTCCTGCTGGGCAATGAAAATATAGACAGGTCTGTCAGCTCCCAGGTTTTTAAGTTGGGATATGAGACTTATTCAGTGGGATTTCCGGTTGTTAACATGGATTATGTTTTCAGCGGTATCGAGACTGATTCAATATTTACCCCGGTACAGTTTGAAATAGTCAAGGTTGATACCGATAAAATCGAAGTGCGTGTGAAGAAAATAAACAAGGACAATAACAGGTACCCGGCACTGTATTACCAGGTTCATGAGGCCCGTGATGCAACAGACATCTTGACCAACGCAACACTCAGCGGCGGGATAAAGATGCCTGAATCCAGTATACCTGACAGTACAGACTGGGGAAGCATAATTGTCGAAATTGACCCGGAACTCGATAACAACGGAAGGCATAAACAGAGATTTTACAGGGTTGTTGTTACGGACAGCAGTTCACAGGTGCCTTTCGGTTCGTTAGCGGTTGATATAAGCAAGCTGAATCCCGACACGGGAAAGCCGCCAGTTCCCCGTGAAGTTGAGGTACAGACCATCTATGAGGGAAGAAAACAAGTTGAAGTAAACGGAACGAAAATCGAAATCCCGATTACGAAAATAAGGGTATCTTTTGAAAAACCCCTGTTCTGGGACACAATGGATCCTGACAAAGGGCTTGTTTATCATGTACTTTTAAGTACATATCTGTCAGGTGATGAAAACAAACAGGAAACTAAGGAACTAAAAGACAAGGATACCAAAGTTACTGTAAATCTTCCCGTAACCGAAAAGCGGGTTGCAGTTATCGGTAAAAATGAAATTAAGGAAGATCCTGTTAATAGAAGGCTATATTTTGAGCTCGGCGGGTCGAATAGACTTTTCTGCGATTACACCGTAGATCCGCCGGAATATCTGGATTCAGAGAACGAAGACAATAAATACCCGCTTTTCCTGGTTCCGAATACAAAATATTACCTCAGAATGTTTTCTACGTGGAATGACGATAAGGACAGCATAGACTGGGGTAAAGGTAATATAGACAAAATATCATATATATCACCTGCAGTGAGTTTTACAACTTATCCTTCAATGAACACCGTACCTGTACCGAATTTTACCCTTGAAATTATGCCGGAAAACGGAATTGATGAAGATACGGGATTACCCAGGCTTGACGGAATAAGGGTGGGATTTGACCATATACTTGCCAGGTATGAAGACTGGGACAAGTATACCACGGTAAAGGAAGAACGCAAAATTGAATATGAACTGTTAATGAGCACTGAAAATAATCCTGATAAGTTTCAGCCTTATGATAAAATAACTGTTACTTATTCCGTTTACGGACGGGAAACCGACAGTCAAACTGAGGAAAACGGGAAAATTATAGTTGAAATAAAGGATTTTCCGAAAGACAGCGGAAACGAAATTAAGCCCAACACAACATATTATTTTAAGATGAAAGCTGCCCTGTATGTAAAAGGGGAAACCGAACCGTTCATAACGGCCGGTACAAGTGATGATACGCCTGTAAAATCGATAACAACGCCAAAGATAGATACAGGCAGGATGGATGATTTGGATCGGGTGCCCAGGACACCGGTTGAATTCTCCGTTGCTACCGATGAAAACGGTGAGCCTGAGGTAACCGATACAAAGGTTGTGCTTACCTGGCTGCATGCTGAAAGTGATGTTACGTATGAAATGGTTTGTACTGTAAAAAAACTGGATCCTGATGCTAAGCCGGAGGATTATGAGGACGATCCGTACAACAAGGAATTCCTGGAAATATACAAGAAGCTGTTGTTTGAATCGGGCAGCCCGGAACTGGATTCAAGTGTTAACGTGTTAAATATTGACATTTCCAATAAAAAGCTGTACGAACTGGGCTTTACATATGATGCAGAAAACAGCCGCTGGATACGTTTTCCGATTACTCGTTTTCTGAAGCCCAACCGTATCTATTACTTCAGCATAAGAGCCGTACGCGACAGGGATACGAATGATCCTAAATACAGCAAATGGGTGAGCATACCGGTAACCACAAAGATGATAGCGGCTCCCAGATTTCTTGAAGCTGTTGCGGACGTGCAGCTTGGTTTTAACGTGGAACTGACCGGGGATATTCCGGCGGAAAACCTGAAAGTTATGATTAAAAAGTCAAGCCAGTCCGAAAGCGCATATACCGAGGTACCACGTACCAGGTATTCGGTAGTAAAGTACGGTAATACTTACTATTTCAGAATATATGATCTTGAACCCGATACATGGTACGATATACTGCCGTTCTATAAAAACGGTGATCAAACGCTGTGGTATAACGTTTACAACAAGAGCTGGACTGGATGGTATTATTATCCCATACAGATGAAAACAAGAAATACAATGAATGAAATTGAAATACGTTTTGAAGGAGAAGAAATATATGGTTACGGTATAGAAGTCAGAACCGATGATGATGAAGATTACCAGGAACTGTATTATTCAATCAATGAGAGTGACAGTGATTACGGCTACACATTAAAGGACGGTACAAGAATCCAATTTTACAAGGAAAAAACGATTGCATATGTAAATGATACGGAAAGCGACAAATACATGTATTATGTTAAAATATCCCAGGCCTTACAGAGGAGGAGTGACGGAACAAAAGTCCGTAAGCCGCTTTTGTCGAATACCCGTTATTATGTAAGAATATGGGCGATAAAGGACGGCTATTCCTCAAAGCATATCGGACCTGTAACAATACGCACCGATTTCAGCCAGAAGGATTATGATGATGATCATAAGCAGGATGAAATCAGGGACATTTTTGAATCAAAGGCCGATAAACTTACGAAAAAGCTTTATTTCACCGTGGATGAACAGAATAAATCACACAACAGGGTACTGCTTAAAGGAGCAATGATTTCAAACCTCATGAGAGTATCGGGCTCTTCAGGCGTAACGGTTGATATTTCGAAGGAGAAACCCGATGTCAGTAAGGATATTGTGATAATACCGATGGAGATAATCGAAACCCTGCAGACTACTAACAGCCGTCTAACCGTAAAATTTACGGGCGGTGAACTGGTTCTTACCGCCGATACAATAAATCCCGATGTGCTTAACAGGAATGCGGGTGTCACGGGCGTTAAGGAAACAATGCTTGAAATAACGGTACAGAGGAAAGCAAAAGGCTCCGCACTTCCTGAGCTTGGCTTTACCTATGCTTCACAGGTGTATGACATCGGTTTTGATTCGCTCAGCATGAGGATGACATATACCGAGATTAACAATATAATTTATGATATTCTGAAAAAACCTGAGGTTTCAGGACCGTTTAAATACGGTATCCTGGACAGGGAACTGAAAAAACTGCTTGAAAATGAAAGCATACTGTCGTACCAGAGCTACAGTGACTTGGAAAAAATAATTGAGCTTGCCGTGGAACGTGTGGAGGAAGAACTGTCGTCATATATCAAGGACATCCTGGACGGCGGAAGAGGATTCTCAGCCACTATACTTAAGAGAACCGGGCTTACCGAGCTTACTGGCGGAGTTAAGTTAAAGATAATTTTCAGCGGAAGTGATAATCTTGTAGAACCGTATGTTCTGCCACGAGGCAGTTATAACTGGACCGAACCGACGGGGATTAAAGGATGGCTGTTCCCGTACATGGTATTAACCGCAAAGATCCCGGGTGAATATGCGGTTTTCAGCAAGCCTACGATTTTCCTGCCCGAAACCGGAGGATTTACAGATCCTGCTTTGGAGCGGTTCAGCAAGAAATACGATCTGATAGGCATATTCGGCAATGTACTTTATCCCGGGGATTTGATTACGGGAGAAAACGCGGTTAAGTTGTATGAAGCGGTAACCGGTACATCTGACAAAGTAAAAGGTCTTTCTACGGCGGCTAAAGTAAATTACTACGGAATAGGGGATATTATTCCCCCCGCATCGGTAAAACGGGAAATCAATAAGGGACAGGCCGACTCCCTGGCAGTTGAGATTTATGCGTTCAAGACGGGCGTGCATTCAAAGGCAATGAGCCCTTCCTCCTATGTTTATATTAAGAATGCCGATCAAATACCGGATCCGGTATACAGGAGAGTGGTAATAGCTTTGGATTTGGGTATTACCGGTCTTGAACCCGATCGGTCATATAATGCAGACAAGAAAGTTACCGTTGAGGAACTGATAAAATCCGTGATAACAGTGCTGGAAATTCTGGGCGAGTGGTAACGGAGGTGGATTTATGAGAAAGAGCAAAGCAGCGAGGATAGTTGTATGGTTTATTGTAATATCCGTGGTTGCGGCATTTGTTATAGATATAGCACGTGCGCAGGAAACGGTACCGCCGCCGCAGAATGTATCCGTTAAAGATATTGGATATACGGATCGTGAAAGACAGGAATGGTTTATTGAGTTTGAGTGGAATAAAATAAGTTTTCCTAATAGTGCCGTGTCCAAGTACCAGGACTTTTATTTCAATAAGGTTGAGCGAGGAACGGGCAGATTAAGGGAAGATGTGACACGGGTTTCTTTGAACGAAAATATCGATACATTCAATCCGGGAGATTTCGGAATAGAACTTGATTCAGGAACGATTTATGAATTTTACGGAAGAAACAGGTATACGTACGGAGAGTACGGACAGTATACCTATACTTCGGGAAGGTCGAACCGCGTAAAATTCCTGACCGGCCTTGAAGTGGAAGCTGAACTGATTCACGGAACCAATAATATAAGAATTGTATGGGATGATGTATGGGATACGGACGGAAGAATCAATTACAGAATACTTATTTCCGATACAAAGGACTTTAATCAGCCGCCTGTTATATCAGACATAATCGGTTCGGAAATAGGAACTGAAAAGAGCAGGGTTACCGTTTCGGGAAACAAACTGGAATACATTTATAATGCTCTTCCCGGAAGAGAATATTCGATAAAGGTAATACCCCTTGTCAAGCCAAATGTAGTTACAGTTCCGGAAAATGAGTTGCCTGTAATTACCGTAAGGACGGAAATAATTTTGCGGGCAAAATATCTGGGGGATACCATCGACAAAGAGAACAACATGACATGGCAGAGATGGATGCTGTACTGGGATCCTGTTATAAAAGGTCCGCTGATTGGAGAAAAAACTTTTAACAGGGTACAGTACAGGATATACCGGTTTGACAGGCTGTATTCCGAGGACGAACTGACTGAGGAATATGGCAAGAACGACCACCTGTTTGCAGTAATTGAAGACAATGATTTTACTACGATAAACAACTATATTGAAATAAAAATTAGCCCCGAAGATGCGCAAAGATACACATTCAGTATAGTTGTCGATGCATACAGGCCGGACAGCACGGTTCCTGTAACATTTTATTCGTACACACAGATCTCGCTGAAGATACAGGTGCCTGAATATCCTGTAAGCCCTGAATTTGTAGACAGATTTGATGATGCTTATCCTGAACCGCTGGTTTTTGATGAACTGCTTACCGACACAAGCGCCACGTTGCTTTGGCTTCCGCCGTATACCGCGGACGGTACGATTGACAACGAAATATATTATGATTTATACCTGTGTGAAGACCTAGAAGATGTGGGTATTAACAAAATACCTCCGTCATCAAGGAAAATTGCTTCAAATATAAGGATGGGTACGCAGAACCAGGTCAGGAAGTCCAAAGCAGACAGGGAAATAATCGGTTATCGGTATAAGATTACGAACCTGGAACCAAATAAGGTTTATTATGCCGTTCTGGTTGCGAAAAAGAATTACCTTGTTCAAAGCGGCGAGTTTATGGTAACAATGCCGTTTGTATCGCAGCCGGCCATTAAGGTTATAATTACAAAGCCCGGTATTTCCGATGAAAAGCCTTATGCACCGCCTTCGCCGCCTTTCGGCCTGAAACCGGGTGATGCTATCGGTATTGACAGGGTTTCCCTTAAAATGGAAAAAACATGGACTGAGTGGTATAACTCTGAGAAAAAGAAATGGGAATATGATGACGGCAGCGTCAACAATAATGCAGAAAAAAGGGTTGTAAGCTATAAGACAGGCTGGGAAATCAGGATCCACTGTGTTGATTATGCAACTGCACTTAATAATGTCAAAGGAATAAAAGGAAGAGACTATATTGCATACGGTGACTTAAAGGAGAATTATCTTCTCAGTTTACAGCTGCCAATGTCACCTGTTAAAATACCCGAAATTGAGCCTGGTAAAAGCAGCGTATTCTATTTTGACGCATATGGCCTCAGATCCAATACCACCTACTTGATCTGGATTACTGTTTATAACCCTGAGGGCAATGTGGAATCTGACCCGTCAGATCCGTTAATTGTCACAACATTGCCCGAATTGCCTTCGGTAATAGAATATCCTACCGTACCTACGGATCTGAAGGGTATTGCAGGAGACACATATGTGGATCTGTATTGGACGTTCCGTGAAGGTTACAGCTATAATATCAGATACGGAACGGAGGATGACATTAACAAAGCTGCCGGTACAATAACCGTAACGTATGATCAACTGCTTCAGCAGCCCTATGTAAGGGTGGAACAGCTTAAGCCGAATACCGTTTACTATTTCTGGATACAGGCTGTATCCCCTGCAGAACTGGGCGGGCTGCCGTCAGACTGGAGTACGTCTATCGTGGTTAAAACCGAACCTTACAGTCCGCCGCCAAGGCCGAGAGGGTTCGGAATAAAGAACACACCGGATGCCATTACCGAAAACAGCATATTCTATGAATGGATACCTGACGAAAGGTATACATTCATACTTGAAATATCTGAGAATCCTGATTTCTCGGAATCAACCGAATACCACGTTGACGGTTCCGAATACAGGGTTACCGGACTGAAATCGAATTTTGCGTATTACGCAAGGCTGTATTCGTACAGTGCCGAAACAGGCTTAAGGTCTGAGCCGACATCAGTTATTGCCGTAATTACCCGTAAGGGAAGATCGGAATATGATGCCAATGTTCCGAGGCTTGATGAACCTAAAGGCGACATTGTGGTTAAAGACGGCGTTGCAGTTGACGGAGTATGGACAGCAAGGGCAGTGGGAATAAATGCCCACAGGCTTTCGGAAAAAGTAAGAAGCATGAATGTCCATACATTTTCCATAGACATGTCTAACCCGCCGGCAGGGACAAGGATTATACGCGTTGAACTTGGCTGTGAAGCAATTGAAACCCTGGCGGGAATAATGCAAAACCTGATTATAAAAACGCCTGATGCTGAAATAACAATAACTCCGGGAAGTTTTCTGAAAGATACGTACTTCAGGCTGAAACAGAATTTCAGTGATATAATTGTGAGAATTGATGTTAGGACGCCTGTATCAGAACTCAGACCTGAAAACAACAGGCAGTTCGTGATACCTGTGACCGAGATTAAAGTGACAGCAGGTAAGGATGAAAGCTTTTTCCCGATAGGAGAATTTGCGCGCCCTGTTATGGTGTCTTTTTCAGTGAAACCGGAAAAAACCGAAAAAGCTGAAACCCGTTTTTATGATTACGACGATAAGGCATGGTATCCTGTAAATAGTTTATACCTTGCTGATGAGCAGGAGCTCAGGATATATCCTGAAAAAAGCGGTGCAATCGCCGTAACCGGAATAAACTATGTGCGGAATGCAAATTCCGGGGATTCCATGCTGGATGCAATAATACGGAATATTACATCAAAATATGAAATGCCGTCACTTTCAGCGAAAAATGCCAATTACTCAAGGCAGCTTACAATTAATGAAGGTCTTAAGTTATTGTTCGACATTATTCCTTACGATTACGGGAATTCAGATGTAACCGAAAAAGCCGTTCGTGCAGGATTACTGCCAAGGCAGTATGTAAATTCGGGTTCAAGACCAATGAGGAAAGATGAGGCTATCCATGCGGCGGTTTCGGTTCTGCGCAAAAAAATTGGAATTGATATGTCGGATGCATACATTCCGCCGGAATACGACGGATATATGAACTTGGTACAGGAACCGTTCAGGGATGCGGTGGCCTTTGCCATAGCCAACGGGATATTGGACGGATATACCGGTGAAATGAATCTTGGCGAAACGATAACGTTGTACGAACTTTTGGCAATAATCGAAAGAATCCTTGTATTTGCCGGAGAAATCTGATATCTGGCAAAGCAGTTTCATAAGCCGGAAGAAAAACATGGTTAAAATTGGAAAGGTAATAAAGGAAAATTCATGATGCAAAATTTGAGATTTATAGTATAATATTTATGGTTTTTACAAAAACGGAAGTTTGGCAACTTGTCCACAAGCAAAAGTTACCAAACTTTCCTTTTTGCCTTTTTGGAAATTACGGTATAAAATTTTTATGAATTGTCAATTATTTAAAAGGATGATCCGGTAGAAAGCGGCTTAATAATGCAGTTTAAAATTGAACATAATAATTTTGAACATAATTAATCCGCCACCGCAACTGGAAAAACTCTTTACATAAGACGATAGAAGGAGAGACTGAAGGATGAGCGTGTTTGTTATTGACGGTGGTATTCCCCTCAGAGGCACGGTTAGGATAAGCGGGGCGAAGAATGCCATTCTTCCGGCTTTGGCCGCATGCCTGTTAACAGAAGGAAAAACTGTACTCAGAGATGTACCGAATCTTGAAGACGTACATACCATGTGTAATCTTCTGGCATCTTTAGGGGCCAAAGTCAATTTTGACGTGGAGAGAAGAGAAATAGAAATTGAAACCGGTACGGTTATTGAACATACAGCTCCTTATGAACTTGTAAATACAATGAGAGCTTCTTTTCTTGTAATGGGGCCCTTACTTGCCAAAAAAGGCAGGGCAAGGGTACCGCTTCCCGGCGGATGCGCAATCGGAAGCAGGCCTGTAGATCTGCACCTCAAAGGCTTTTCAGCATTGGGAGCAACAATAAACACAGGGCACGGCTACGTTGAAGCACAGGTAAAGGGAAGACTTACCGGTGCCCGCATTTACCTTGATTTTCCCAGTGTGGGTGCAACTGAAAACATACTGATGGCTGCAGTTCTGGCCAAAGGGCAAACAATAATAGAGAACGCCGCCACCGAGCCCGAAATTGTGGATCTTGCCACAATGCTGGTATCCATGGGAGCCAACGTTACCGGGGCCGGAACCGATACAATACGCGTTATAGGCACTGACAAACTTAATCCTACTGAACACATAGTGATTCCTGACAGAATTGAGGCCGGAACCTATATGCTTGCCGCAGCTATGACGGGCGGTGAAATTACCATTGAAAATACAATGACTGAACACCTGAAACCTGTTATTGCTAAACTTCGTGAATCCGGCGTGGAAATAGCCGAAGAGTTTAACTGCATTAATGTCAAGGCTGCGCGCCGGCCTAAGGCAGTGGATGTCAAAACCCATCCGTATCCGGGTTTTCCCACCGACATGCAGGCCCAGATGACTGCTTTTCTCAGCCAGGCCGAAGGAACAAGCATTGTTGTCGAAACCATTTTTGAAAACAGGTTTATGCATATAGCCGAACTTAAGCGAATGGGGGCCAGAATAAAAATTGACGGCAGGACGGCAATAATCGAAGGAGGAGTCCAGCTCATGGGAGCCCAGGTCAGGGCTACCGACTTAAGAGCCGGGGCGGCACTGGTACTTGCCGGGCTGTGTGCGAAGGACAGGACCGAAATAAGTGACATCCATCACGTGGATCGGGGATATGAAGCCATGGAAAAGAAGCTTCAGGCACTGGGAGCTAAAATCATAAGGGTGTGATGAAAGATTTCCGGCCAGGAATCAGTCAAGTTCATCAAGAGTAAGCTTAAAGCCCGGAATGAAGTATTTGAAAAAATACTCGACTTCGGGCATTTTCATTTCCTGGATTTTTTTTAATGTTGCCTCTGCAGCTTTTTTGAATTCACGGTTACCCGCCTTCTCTTCCTCAATGCATTTGATATAGGCGCAGATCCTGTCTGCCGCCTTTACTATTTTTCCTTCAGGCGAAGATTCATCATAGAAGAGTATGTCCCTGTAAACCGGAACCATTTCCGCGGGAAGCATAGACAGGAGTTTTTCCTTTGAAATGTTCTCCAAATCCTTGTAAGCTTCCCGTATGGAAGGGTTAAAATATTTTATCGGCGTAGGCATGTCCCCTGTAAGTGTTTCGTTCGAGTCGTGATAGATGGCCAGCACTGCAACTTTCTCGGTATTTATGCTGTTGCCGAAGAATATATTGCTTATAACGGCAAGACCGTGGGCAATCATAGCAACCTGAAGACTGTGCTCCTGAATGTTCTCAATATCCGTATTTCTCATCAGGCCCCATCTTGTTATATGCTTCATTCTTGAAAGAAAGGCAAAAAAATTATATATCTTTTTCAAGGAGTTTTCCCCCCTAATTCCGACAGAAAAAATAAAAGAACTTATGTTCTATTATATCCGAAGCATATGACCTTTTCAACAGTATATCATCTGAAAACCGGAATTTCACTGTACAAAAATAAAACATATTCTTCAGGTGATTAATGATTTTCTGACGGTAAGATGATATAATAGATTAAAAATTCTGAACGACCACGTTAAACAAATACAAAGGGAGATGCGCCTGATGAATACCTTGCTGCTTGAGCTTGCAGGACTGGGAATTTATATTGATATTCTTGAGGATCCGGCGGTTAATAAGCTGGTTTCGCTGTTAAAACTTCTGGACTGCGGATCGGCCGACCCTGAAGAGATAATCAGGGATTACAGCGGAATTTATGCCGTGCTTCTTAAAAATGGCTGCGAAAACTTCTATCAGTATGTAGAGAACCTGTCATATCAGGATGAGAATATCTTTACGCTCTCATGTGAAAGAAGAGAGATTAATGCCGGTGATCCGCTGGCGAAACAGGCAGCAGTTGAACTGGGTATACTTGAGAAACTTGCACGGGTCAGCTGTACTGAAATAAAGAACAGAATTAAAAAGAAGTTTTCCGGTAATATGTCGGTTGAACGGATTACTGACCTGCTTCCGGACTGGAATGCTGCTGATGAAAACATCCGGAAGAAAGATTGGGGCAGCGATGTGGACAAAAGGATAGAATGGCACGGCAAAAACGGCACCGGACTTTTCTGCAGGTATTCTTTCTTTGTCTACGATGGGATAACCCAAAGTTTTGTTCCTGTTAAAAACCCTGACCCGATAACCCTTGACAGGCTTTATCTCGTGGAAAGACAAAAGGAACTTGCGGTAAAAAATACGAGGATATTCCTTTCGGGGAAAACGGCAAACAATATTTTGTTTTACGGTGACAGGGGAACAGGCAAGTCTTCAATGGTCAAGGCAATAGCCAACGAATTCTGCCGGGATGGATTAAGGCTTATTGAAGTGCCGAAAAAATACCTGGAGCAGTTGCCGAAAATTACATCCATGCTTTCAGGACGTGGTTTAAAGTTTATCCTTTTCATTGACGATATTGCATTTGACAACAGTGAAAGCGAATATACCGCGCTTAAGGCCGTTCTGGAAGGAGGCATTGAGCACAGGCCTGACAATATACTGCTGTATGCAACCACGAACAGGCGCCATATAGTAAAGGAAAGATTTTCCGAAAGGACAGGCCTTTATTCTGACAATCCTGACGATGAAGTAAGGGCAAGGGACGCGGTACAGGAAAAGCTTTCTCTGTCCGACAGGTTCGGGATTACAATTGTTTTTTCATCACCGGTCAAAAAGGAATATCTTGAGATAGTGCACAGAATGGCTGAGGACAGGAATATTGAAATAGATCCCGTCCTTCTGGAGCAGAAGGCAATGCAGTGGGAACTTGCATATAACGGGATGTCACCGCGTACAGCCAGACAGTTTATTGACTGGCTGCAGGGTGAAATGGAACTGGAAATTAATCAGGTTATGTAAATCCTCCTGAAAAGAAGCTGAAATATTTGTTATATAAGGGTAATGGTGTGGTAACAATTAAATTAGGCTTCTTTGGGAGGAACGCATAATGGAAGTGGTTGAGAAAACAGTCGGAAATATAGTCGTTTATTTATTGAGAGGCCAGATTCTGCTGTGCACCGAAACCGAATGCACTGAGTTTTTTGATAAAATTGCAGAGGAAAAAAGCCATCTGACTGTAATTCTGGATATGTCGGGCGTGGGATATATAAACAGTACAGGAATAGGAATGATAAGCAAATGTCTGAAGAAATTCCGGGAAAACGGTGGAAGGCTTGTTTTCTGCAGTCTGGTTCCCGAGGTTATGAAACTTTTTGATATAATTAAACTGACACAGATATTGGAAATTTACCCCGATGAAGAGACTGCAATAAGAAGCATAACGACTTCCCGGCCTTAAAGGTGATTTTTATGGAAAGCAAAACATTTAAACTCGGTGATTTGGTAGAGATGAAGAAACCTCACCCGTGCGGAAGCAGGATATGGAAAGTTGTGCGGACCGGGGCGGACGTCCGGATTGAGTGCCAGGGCTGCCGGCACCAGGTTATGATACCGCGCAGCAAATTTGAAAAAAGCATAAAGAAGGTTATTTCCGAGAATACCGGTTAAAACTATACCTGCATTTATTCGCCGGAAAGTTCGTGAACAGGAACCGGCTGAAAAAGCAAGATATGGCACGGTGGTATCTCAGAAGGTATATTTCATTGCCATAAAAACAAGGAACGAAGATTTTGCCCGGAGTATTCGGGAAAATCTTAGTTACAGGGCTAAAAACAGGAAATGTACCCTCCGTTTTAATCGCGGGTTTTCCTGTATCTGAACTGGATTGCGTTATTGTCCGTGCAGAACTCTACATTGCCGATTCTGTGCCATTTAAGTGACAGGTTGAATGACAGGCAGAATAATTCAGCGGGAGAGGCATCTTCATTCAGTAACCGGCGGTTCATTTCCCAAAAAACATTTTTCAATTCCTCCGGCAATTCTGCCGTTTGCCTGAACAATTCATTTACAACCCTCTCCATGTTATCATAGGTTTCTTTGCTGAGTGAAAGGAAATGTGGATAATCTATGTAATACCCGTCTTCGTAGTTTGGCGAAATAAACAGGAATTCATAGATTTTCTCAGGGTTTTCAGTTATTAATTCAAGCAATTTTTTTGTCAGGGATTCGCCCCACTTGTAAGCAACATAGCAGTTAAAGTGATAAAAATTTATATACTGCTTATAAAAGAGAGTGCCTCACACCTTAAAATCGGGATCCTTTAATTTGATATAATCCTTGCCCAGTTGGACATCGTAACCTTCCGGCATGTTTTTTTCTATGAATTCCTTAAGTTCGTCATTGTCATCGAAATATATGGATCTTACACCCTTAAACCTGGGTTTTTCAAATAAATTAGCTGAAGGGTAAGGAGTAGGCTGAGGAGTGGGAGTGGGGACCGGGGTTGTGGCTGTGCCTTGTGTTTCAGGAATTTATATGACGAATCATGTTTTGCTGTCTCTGTGGAATCTGAGGCAGGGGTTATAATAGAAACAGGTATGTTTCCAGACTGTTCCTGTGCGTTTTTTAATGAATTGATGTTTTCCTGCTCGGAAGTTATTTTTGATCTTTCGGTGTCATCGGATTTTTCGGCTTGTTTTGTATCCTCAATGGATTTTTCTGTATTTTTCCGTATATTCGATTCGCCTGTATTTTGGAGCAAATTTCCGGAAACAGTATTGTTCTGCATAGAGTTAATGTGTTTTTCATTGCATGCTGAAAACATAACTATGATAAGTGCGATTATTATCAAAGCCACATTATTTAAGTGCTGTCTTCTGAACATTTTTTTCCTCCGTTCTTATGTTATATTTACAGTAAAAATTAACTTTTTTAGATATATCGGATACCTTTTGTTAAAAAATGAATAATACTGATATGTCAGTACAAATATATTTGGATGTTCGTCTTATTCCATGCAGTTTTTATGACAGACCTTGTATAATGAGAATTTGAGAAAAGAAGGTTTAAAATTTTTTGCATTTTATAAATTGTTAATAAAAATTTTGCTTATTAGTTTTTCGAAATTATGGTATGATGAATTCATAATGTACAGCATAAACCATGAAAAATATATGAATCGGGTTTAAGCCATCTCATTATGTAAGGAGCAGAATAACATGAGAAAAAAGAATTATCCGCTGTATGAAACAACTGTCTTTGAAAATTTCAGGGTAATGACTGAGAATGTGGCAAAGAAATATCCTGACCGAGTTGCCATATCCTACAAGAGAACCCCGCGTGACAAGGAAACGGTGAATGTAACCTACGCTGAAGCAAGGGATTACATAAGGGATATGGGTACCGAGCTGATAAACATGGGCCTGAGGGATAAACATGTTGCTATAATCGGTGAAAGTTCCTATGAGTGGATATGTTCCTATTTCAGCCTGATGTCGATAGGTGCTGTCACTGTTCCAATCGATAAGGATCTTCCTGCCGATGATATGGCCGGGATACTGGATTTTGCAGACTGCGAAGCCGTATTTTACAGTCCCGTTGTTGAAGATAAAATCGGGTCAATTGTGAATAAGCTTCCGAGGATAAAAATCTATATCTGTATGCGTAAATCGACTCTGGAAGGTGCACTGAATCTCCCTGACATTGTTGAACGGGGAAGGGAAAGGTTCAGCAACGGGGATAATTCCTACTACGATTATGAAATCGACAATGAACGCCTTGCGACAATAGTCTTCACTTCGGGTACCACCGGAAAAGGGAAGGGAGTTATGCTTTCCCAGAAAAATATCGTTCTTGATATGACCCTGGGCATGTATAATTTTGCAATAACGCCCAAAACAATGAATGTGCTTCCACCTCATCATACATACGGTTCCACGGTTAATTTCGTCGGTCATTTCGCTCAGGGGTCAACAATTTATATATCAAGCGGCCTGCGCTACATAATGGAGGAAATGCAGGAACAGAAACCTTCACACCTAGTGCTGGTACCATTATTTGTCGAAACAATGCACCGGAAAATATGGCAGACAGCTGAAAAGAGCGGCAAGGCCGGAATGCTCCGTCTCCTGATCAAAGTCAGCAATATTCTGCGAAAGTTGGGTATTGATTTGCGCAGAAAGCTTTTCAGGAGCATCCACGACATCTTCGGCGGAAAACTTGAATTCATAATTTGCGGTGGGGCTGCATTGAACCAGGATATAATCGATACCTTCGATGCTATAGGAATAACAATTCTTAACGGGTATGGAATTACCGAATGTTCCCCCCTTGTTTCATGCAACCGGAACAAGTATCAGAAAAAAGGAAGCATAGGTATACCTATAGTCGGCGAGCAGATAAAGATAAAGGATCCAGACGAAAACGGCGAAGGTGAAATCTGTGTCAAGGGGCCGAATGTAATGCTGGGATATTACAAGGATCCGGAAGCAACCGCTGCGGCTTTTGACGAGGAAGGCTTTTTCAGGACAGGTGACTATGGAAAGCTTGATGATGAAGGATGGCTTTATATTACCGGCAGAATAAAGAACATCATTGTCCTCAGCAATGGCAAGAATGTATATCCGGAGGAAATAGAAAGCGAAATATCAAAAATTTACGGGGTTTTGGAGGTTGTGGTATACGCCGGGGAAAGCAGGGCACAGAAAAACAAGGAGGTTATTGTCGCTGAAATATTCCCTGACTTTGAAGCCCTGAAATTAAAAGGCATAGGTGACCCACAGGCATATTTCAGTGAGGAAATCAGAAAACTGAACAGCAGAATGGTTTCATACAAAGCGGTAAAAATGGTTAAAATAAGAAACGAAGAATTTCCGAAAAATACTTCAAGAAAAATCCTCCGTTTTGAGATTAATAAGAGCATTGACTGATTTTAAGGATGACGCGAAAAAATTTTTGGGTATACTTTTCAATGGCATAAAATTATGTTACAATTATTTTAGTCAATTCAGTGCGGGTGTAATTTAGTGGTAGAATATCAGCTTCCCAAGCTGACTGTGTGGGTTCGATTCCCATCACCCGCTCCATATTATCCGCTAAGTTCGTGTGCTTCTCGCCAGAAGCGCTTTTTTTTATGATTATTTACCTGTCATATGTGACCTGCCTTTCTGTATCAGAATGCAATATTGACTTTTTGGAAAAATAATGTATAATCGTATTATAAACGCGCGTTCACGGAGATTTATCAATGAAGAGCGAAGATATTGCAAGGCTTGCAGGTGTTTCAAGGAGCACCGTATCAAGAGTAATAAACAACTACAAAAACGTGCCTGAAGAAACCCGCAGGAAAGTTATGCAGGTAATTGAACAGTACGGGTTTCATCCCAATAATTCAGCGAGGGTTCTTGCGGGGAAAAAAACCGATACGATTGGGCTTTTCATTGTAAGCATAGCCGAAAAGGATAATATAAACCGGGTATACAGGAATAATTATTTCTCCCCGTTTGTTGACGCTGTAATTGACAATGCAAATGCCAACGGCTTATATGTGCTCGTCAATTCCATATACTCGGAGAAAGATTATGAAAAAATAAAGCGGGCTTTCATGGAACGGCGAATTGATGCAGGTATTGTCGTCGGGACCGAGAAGGAGATTGATGTAATAGCCGAACTGGCTGCGATGGGGTATCCTTTTTCAATTATTGATTACTCGCCTGAAGATATTGTGCATAGGATAAAAAAAGGCAGGGTGGCTGTTATAAATTCCACCGATGAGGAAGGGACCCGCAGGATGCTTGAATACATGTCCGGCCTTGGGCATAGGGATATCGGGATACTCAGCGGCAGAATGAACACCTATTCGGGCAGGGTAAGATACGAAACCTGGCAGAAATATCTGGATGAACATGGGTTTAAAACGGCGAAAGAGTGGATCCTGAAGGGAGAATTCATAAAGCGGGAAGCAGCCCGTGAAGTAATGAGGATGATAAGTTACGGAAAACTCCCCGGGGCATTGTTTTGCTGCAATGATGACATGGCCATGTCGGCGATTGAGGTTTTAAGTCAGAATAATATACGCATACCCGAAGATATTTCAGTTACAGGTTTTGATGACATAATGCCCGCTTCGCTGATAAAACCTGCTCTGACCACAGTCCGGGTACCGCTTTATTCTATGGCAAAAAAGGCTGTGGATGAGGTTCTGAAGATGATGGGAGATACCTCGGGAAATATAAGCATATTCAATCTTGAAACCGAACTGGTTATCAGGGACAGCTGTACGGCAGTTTCAGGCGTCAGAAGCCAGGAATGATTCCGGGACTGATTAGGTAAAATCCTTGAAAACACTGCTGAAAAGGTTGCCTGATGAAAAAAATAAACGCGCGTTCAGAAGGGGGTTTTTGAAATGAAATTCGGGTATTTTGATGATCTGAACAGGGAATATGTAATTACCACGCCTGCCACTCCGTATCCGTGGATAAACTACCTTGGCTGCCAGGACTTCTTTTCGCTCATTTCCAACACATCAGGAGGATACTGTTTTTACCGTGATGCAAGGCTGAGGAGAATAACAAGATACAGGTACAACAATGTTCCGACTGACAGCGGCGGAAGATATTTTTACATCTATGACAACGGGGATTACTGGACCCCGGGATGGATGCCCGTCAAAAGGGAACTGGACAGGTATGAATGCAGGCATGGGCTTGGTTATACGCGCATTACCGGCGAACGAAACGGTATTGAAGTCAGCCAGCTGTCCTTTGTGCCGCTTAATTACAACGGTGAAGTAAACCACGTGACAATAACCAATAAAACAGGCGGGGAGAAAGAAATAGCACTGTTTTCATTTGTTGAATTCTGCCTCTGGAATGCGATGGACGATATGACCAATTTCCAGAGGAATTTCAGTACAGGCGAAGTTGAAGTCGAAGGCTCTGCCATTTACCATAAAACCGAATACAGGGAAAGAAGAAACCACTATGCGTTTTACTGGGTCAATTCACCTGTTGACGGTTTTGATACTGACAGGGAATCTTTCCTGGGGCTCTATAACGGCTTTGACTCGCCGAAAAACGTCGCTGCGGGAAAGGCAACCAATTCAATAGCCAGCGGCTGGTCGCCGATAGCTTCGCATTTTATTAAAATGACCCTGAAGCCGGGAGAGAAGAAAAGCTATATTTTTGTGCTTGGCTATGTTGAAAACCCTGATGAAGAAAAATGGGAAAGCAAGGGTTTAATAAACAAGAAAAGGGCAGAAGAAATGCAGCAGCGGTTCATTGGCGATTCCTGCGTGGAAAAAGCTTTTCAGGAGCTTAAAGATTACTGGACCGGGCTGTGTTCAAAATTTATGCTTAAAAGCCATGACGAGAAGCTTAACCGCATGGTGAACATATGGAACCCGTATCAGTGCATGGTGACCTTTAACCTGTCCAGGAGCGCATCGTATTTTGAGTCGGGAATAGGGAGAGGAATAGGTTTCAGGGATTCCAACCAGGATCTTCTGGGCTTTGTTCACCAGGTACCCGAACGCGCAAGGCAGAGGATTCTTGACCTGGCTTCAACACAGCTCGAGGACGGAAGTGCGTATCATCAGTACCAGCCCCTCACAAAGAAGGGTAATTCGGATATCGGCAGCGGATTCAATGACGACCCGCTCTGGCTTATCCTGGCAACAGCCCAGTACATAAAGGAAACCGGAGATTTCGGAATTCTGGACGAAATGGTTCCGTTTGACTGTGATGAAAACAAAAAGGATACGCTTTTTGAGCATCTCAGGCGTTCGTTCTATCACGTCGTCAACAATCTCGGACCGCATGGTCTGCCCCTGATAGGAAGAGCTGACTGGAATGACTGCCTTAACCTTAACTGCTTCTCCAGGGTTCCGGACGAGTCTTTCCAGACTGCCGGCCAGATTGAGGGCAGGGTGGCAGAATCGGTTTTCATAGCAGGAATGTTTGTATTTATTGGACCGGAATATGTTGAGCTGTGCAGGCGGCGCGGTCTTTATGAAGAAGCGTCCGAAGCTGAAAAGCATATTCAGAACATGGTAAAGGCAGTGCTGGATCATGGTTATGACGGTGAATGGTTTTTACGGGCTTATGACCATTTCGGAAACAAGGTTGGAAGCAGGGAATGCAAGGAAGGACAAATTTTCATAGAACCCCAGGGTTTCTGTGTTATGGCGGGGATTGGCGTAAAGGAAGGCCTTGCACAGAAAGCGCTTGATTCGGTCAAGGAAAGACTGGATACAAAGTATGGCATAGTGCTGCAGGCACCTGCTTACAGCGAGTACTACCTTAACCTGGGTGAAATTTCATCATATCCTCCGGGGTACAAGGAAAATGCCGGGATCTTCTGCCACAACAACCCCTGGATTGCCATAGCCGAAACTGTCATCGGGAGAGGTGACAGGGCTTTTGAAGTATATTCGAAAATTGCACCCGCATATATTGAAGATATAAGTGATATACACAGGACAGAACCCTATGTTTATTCACAGATGATTGCCGGAAGGGACGCTGTACGCTTTGGTGAGGCGAAGAACTCATGGCTTACCGGAACAGCGGCATGGAACTATGTGGCCATAACCCAGTATATTCTTGGTATCAGGCCGGTTTACGACGGACTTATGATTGATCCGTGCATTCCGGGATCATGGGACGGCTTTATCGTTACAAGGGAGTTCCGAGGTGCAAAATACAGAATACGCGTTGAAAATCCGAATCATATATGCAAGGGTGTTAAAAAAGTAGTTCTTGACGGAAAGGAAATTGACGGAAATGTCGTTCCTGCTGTTTCAGACGGCAGGGAACATGATGTATTGGTTATCATGGGATAACAGCTTTTTATATCAGATCCTCCTCACTATTTCTGAATTCCCCTGTAGCCCTCCTGTAAGGCTAAGGGAATATGAGTTTATATGATATGAGTTTAATAAAAAATGCCGGTCTTTACGACCGGCATTTTTTTAATATATTATATTAACTTATCTTCCCTTCATTCTTTCGTAGACTGCTTTCTTCTCATCTATAATCTTCTGGAAGCCTGCATCGAGGTATTCTTTGCAGAGACGTTCATAGAGTGCGTCAAATTCTGACGGATTGCACATAACAAGCTGTGTATAGTATTCCTGGAATTTTTCCTGCAGAATTGCCTTGTATTCCGAAACTGCAGAGATACCGGTGTCGAACAGGAAGTCTGTGTACCAGTATTTCTGGTTTGCAACACATTCTTCATATCTGTCCTTAATCAGGTATTCAAATCCGTCAGGAGCAAATGTGGTCATCTGTACCTTGAGATTTGCTTCTTCGCTGCCATAGTCCTTTCCTTCGATTACAAGGCACCAGAGGTCCTTGTTGGAGTTATAGTTCATACGCTCTTCGCCTTTGTAATCACCGATGGCAATCGGCAGTCCGTCATCACCCATTTTATAGGTCTTGCCTTCAATTCCGTTCTGGAGTGTGAAGAGGTTTTCAGGCTGAATCATCCATTCAAGCAGCATCATTGTAGCTTTTACTTCATCTTCACTGGATGCCGAGTTAAACCCGATAATCATACCAAACGGCCAGTAAGCGCGTTCTGCAGGCACACCGCCTTTCGGAACCCCTGCTGTAGCAGGCAGCAATGAAAGTTTAGCGTCGGGAACGTTGGAAAGAAGAACGTCTATGATACCTTCCTTTGTAAGGTAATCGCCGTATACTCCGCCGACACCGGTTACAAATTCAGCTTTTGCCTTTGAACCGTCGGAGTCAAGGGCGAAGTTCGGGCTGATTAAACCTTCATTGTACATCAGGTTGTCAGTTTTAATGTTCTGTTTAACAGGTTCCCATGTCAATGCTACAACAGAAAGATCGGAATACAGTGCCAGTTCTTCTTCAGGTATTGGATACGGACGGTATGCATTTGCAAAATATCCGTTCGGATACGGCAGTCTGTGGGTTTGCGGAACGGTATTCGGACCGCCCAGTTTGTTGTCACGGAAAGCCCTTAAAACATTCAGGTACTCATCAAGGTTTGTCGGCATCGGCATGTTTAACTTGTCAAGCCAGTCCTGGCGGATCATTGTAAGCCAGTTGTATGCGGTTGGACGGCTTGCAAATATGAAGTACTGCTGATTGTCAATAAAACCGTACTTCAGCATGTCCAGATCAACATTTTTCTGGTAGTATGTAGGAGCATATTCTTTCAGCATATCGATGTCAATCGGCTGGATTGCTCCTGCGTCCTTGTAGGCAACAGCTGCCGGGAAGTCGTAGTGGAAGATAATGTCCGGGGCATCGCCGGCTGCAAGAAGCATGTTGAATTTGTTAACTTCATCGGCACGGGGAATAGCTACATACTCAACGGTAATGTTGTTCTTGTCGCCGAATTCCTTCTGAATCCAGCGTGTCCAGTAGTTGTCATCCACAGGCGGCAGTCCTTCAACACCTCGGTCATAAACCGGTATCTGGATAGTGACACGGTTCTTGAATACCTTGCTGTCTTCCTTAGGTGCCTCGGTCGGTGAGGAAGCGCTCTGGGTTGGCTGTGTGCCTGTACCTGTACCTGTGTCTGTCTTGCCGCACGCAGCAAACAATAATGTGACAAGTAACAAAACAAGGGTTACAGATACGGTTTTTCTTACTTTTCGGTTCATAAGAATCCTCCTATCCATTATTTTTATTTTAAACCTTTATCAGGTTTATTAACCTTTAACGGCGCCAATCATTACACCCTTTACAAAATACTTCTGGACAAAAGGATAGACAATAACAATCGGCAGCGTTGCGAATATTATACATGCAGATTTTATTACTTCGGGATTTGTTACTGTATCGGGCTGTGCCTCTGATGACGTAAGAGATGTATTTGTGGTCTGTATTAACAGGTTCAGCTTGTGCTGCAGAAGGTACAGTGGCTGCCTGGTGATATAGAAAACCGAATCCTGGTAAGCATTCCAGCGGCCCACGGCATAGAACAGGCACAGTGTTGCCAGAATTGGCTTACACAGCGGAAGAACAATCTGCAGAAGAATCCTGATGTCGCTTGCTCCGTCCAGAAATGCAGATTCTTCAAGGCTGTCGGGAACGGTTGTCTGAATTGAAGTTCTCATGATAATCATGTTATATGCACTGAAAGCAAGAGGGAGTATTAAAGATGCCGTCTTGTTCAGTAAGCCCAGCCTGTGCATCAGCAAATAATCAGGAATAATACCGCCGCTGAAATAAAGGGTTATGACAAAAAGCACAGATATAATGTTTCGCCCCCTGAGGCGTTTTCTTGTCAGCGGGTAGGCTGCACAGACTGTAAGAAACATGCCGAGTGCAGTAAATATAACTGTAACCTTGACTGTATGCCAGAGCGATCTTATCATTGACGGATCGCCCAGAACGCTCCTGTATGCCCTGAGGTTAAAATCCTTCGGTATAAGGTAAACAAGCTGGCTTGTTACCTTGGCGTCAGAGCTCAGCGATTTGGCAAGAACATGTATGAAAGGAAGAACGCATAAAAGCGACAACAGCCCGACTGTTAAATAGATAAATATATCAGCAGTGCGATTGATAATTTTGGTTTTAATATATCTGTCCCCAAACATGTTGAACTCCTTTCCCGTTATAACAGACCTTCTTCGCCGATTTTCTTTGATATCCAGTCAGAAATAAGCACAAGGACAAGACCTACAACAGACTGGAATAAACCTACTGCTGTGGTAAAGCTGTATTTCTGGGCCTGAATACCTGCACTGTAAACATAGGTTGCAATAACGCTTGCAACTTCCTTTACTATGGGATTTCCGAGACTGTGTGCACGCTCGAAGGAACTGCCCATAATACGGCCGAGATTAATGATTAAAATAATCGTAATGGTGCTTCTGATACCAGGGAGTGTAACATATCGTATCTTTCCCCAGCGTCCGGCACCGTCTATAGTTGCACTGTCGTACAACTCAGGATTAATTCCTGTTATAGCTGCAAGATAAATAATTGTACCCCATCCCATTGACTGCCAGACACCTATCAGCACATAACTGAATACCCAATGAATGTTTTCGGTCAGAAAGGGAATTTCATTAAAGCCCATGTTTCTTAAAAGAACGTTTACAAGTCCTGTTCTTGGCTGGAACAGCTGGTATGCCACACCGGCAATAATGACCCATGACAGGAAATGCGGCAGATACAGCAGTGTCTGATTTATTTTTTTGTACCACATTGTACGAATTTCGTTAAGCATTATGGCAAGGATTATAGGCATCGGAAAACCGAGCAGAAGATCCAGCCCGTTAAGAATAAGTGTATTCCTGAGAGCCCTGTAGAAATCTTTGTTGGAAAATATTTCTACAAAGTTTTTGAAACCTACCCATTCACTGCCCATGAACCCTTTCAGTATTTTATAGTCCTTAAAAGCAATTACCAGCCCTGCCATAGGGAAGTATTTGAAAATTATAACCATAGTCACAGGGAAAACCAGAAGCAGGTATAACTGCCAGTCACGCCTGAGATAGTACATAAAACCAAGTTTTTTCTTTTTCTTTTTTGTTTCATATGCGACGGACACTTTGCTCATTAAATTACTCCTTCCTCAAGTATTGGGTCACTGCAATCAAGAACGGAGAAAATAAAATGTTTAGTAAAAAATGCACAATTATTTCTAGTGAAATTATATCCTTTAGTGCGTTTTGACGTAAATAATCACAATTGATACAGGGTTTTAAAAATGACAATCCGGCTTTTTGACTTATATACCGGTTTTCATGGATTTTTTGTTCGGCCCGGGCGGGAGAAAAAATACCATGATATGGAATAAATGACTTTTCGGTGACATTACAAATTATCAAAAATGATAACACCATTAAAAAATTTTCATAAAATTTTACCCTGCACTTGAACGGAATTCTCCGGGTGTTATTCCTTCATACTTCTTGAAAAAACGGTTGAAACTCTGTACATTATTATATCCGAGATTCGAGGCAATTTCAGCGATAGTCATGTCTGTCTGCCTCAACAGCCTTTTTCCCTCATGTATTCTCAGGCTGTTTATATAATCCAGTACGCTCTTGCCGGTAGCATTTTTAACAATTTTTCGGATATATGAATAACTAATCTGCAAATCCCTTGCCATTTTTTCAAAGTCAATTTCGGTCCTGTAATTATTGTTCAGGTAAGAAAATACTTTCTCCTCATTGCTTTTGTCATATCTGTCAACTGACTGGGTAACCGAATGAATTTTCCTGTAGAAGTTAATCATATATTCTTCAATATCGTCTAGAGTTTCCTTTCCTGCAACTTCAAGATAAAGATTGTAAACATTCGGAAAGATTCTTCCTATGGCAATGTTGTTTTCAACAAAATATTTAATTGTTGCACTGATAAGCTGGTTGAACACCTGTATTATGTTTTCGCAGGATATATCCGGTATTTCCCTTATTTCCCTGACCAGGCTGCGAATTTCCTTTTCAACCTTATCAATATGGCCGGTATTCAGATAGTTCAGGATATGCTTTTCCCGGTCAAAGGGATAGTAATACCTGCTTTTTCCGTAACTTTCCTCATCCCAGAATATAATACTGCCGTGCCCGGAAAGAAGTTTCCTGCGCAGGGCGTCCATTGCAGCGGAAACAGAATCGGGTATGCTTTTTATACTGTTATGGCATCCGCTTATACCTATGGATACAGTGCTCCCCGTAACCTTCCTGAGCTCTTCCTGCAGCTGCAAAAACGCATTTTTCAGCATGCCGGGCGTTTCAATGCAGTCAAATGTTTTAAGGTTTATAATGATTGAAATCCTGTCTTCATCATAAAGAACGCTTTCAAAAACAACGCCGTCCATTTTCAGCTCATTGCACTTTTTCTGCATGATTGTGCGGACAAAAAATCTCTGATCAGGCGTATACCTGTTGTAAAATGCCTGGAGATTGTCCTGAGCTACCATTGCTATCATGAAATGTGAATAGGGGAAAATTTCTTCCTTCTGGATTTCCATGTCACCAATAACAATGCCTTTCAGCAGGTTCTGAAGGAATACTTCCTTCATACTTGTTTCGCTCTTTTTGACGAGACTGGACAGGTATTCCTCCTGTTCGGTAAATTTTTCAAATGCCTGTATAAGAAAGCTGATTTCGTTTGCCTTTTTCTCGGTCTGGTATCCTTTTTTTGAGCTTATCAGCTTCATAAGTTCCCTGATTGGGGTTGTCATATACCTGGAATACAGGTATGCAGCAAGGAACAGTATCAGGGATATGCCGAATGCAAGGAAAATGGCCTGGTTTCTGAGTTCAACCGAACGGTTCAGCAGAAGATCAAGGGAATGCATGCTTACAAATATCCAGTCGTTTGTGCTGGATTTTATAAAACAGTACAGGGTCCTCTGCCCGTTGGAGTTGTCGATAGTATAGTCAGGGTTTTTGTCGGCCTTTTCCAGGATGGTTTTAATAAACGGCAAATAGGACAAATCGGTTCCCAGCATTCCTTTATCCACATGGGATATAACCCTGCCTTTTTCATTTATGACAAACACCGAACTGTTCTCATCAAACCCGCTGTTGTTCATTATATTGCTGAATTCTTTTTCGTACATGTTTACGACGAAATATCCCTTTGTGCTCGTTGTGAAATTCGTGGTCTGGTACAGGAACGTAACAACATTCGTATACCCTTCATCACCTGAAGTGCTTGAAGTCAGGTCAAAGGGCACTTTCCTGTATAACCAAAGGTTGCCTGACGAAGCCGTCCTGGACTGCTGCGGTTTTAGGCCTGTATCAATGTTTTCCATCCAGCCCAGATCGTAAAAACTGTCAATCTTCACGGTATCGTTCTTGGTGGTTATAATGTAGTCCGAATTCCTCAAATAAAAGTAAACCGAATGATACAGCTGTTCGCTGTATTCCATGACTTTCAGCTTGCTGGCCACTTTCCTGATAAGCTGCATGTTGTTTACGTTGTTCTGGAACTGGCTGAAATTTAGCAGACCGCCGATATCGCTTATAATAGGATCCTTTGACAGGTTTATCGTAGTGGAAACTACGTTGCTGCAAATAAGGCTGATCAGTTTTTCGGTGGAATTTATATTATTCTCCGCCGATCTTATTATCTCGGCTTCAGAATACTGCAGAAGCTTGTTGTTATTGTCAACCGTAACAACTGCAAGCGGAATCAGAAAAGTTATTACAATAAATATATAAAGCTCGATGAAAATCGGAAGCCTTCTTCCCCTTAAAATTTTCAAAACACCAGTCCCCCAAAATAAATTTAGTATACCTGGTGAGTAATATATCGGTATAAAGCCAATGCAAAAGCGTGTTTATGAAAAGCGGCTGCATTTATATTGTATCAATAATTTACATAAATTTAAAGGTGTTCTTATTACCACAATATAAATATAAAACCTTAAATTACCATGTGATGTAAAAAGACCGAAATATCTTTACAAAACAAAATTCTTGTGTTAAAATAAGTTTCGTCTCCCGGGAACACAATTCCCGGAGCGAGACGAAATATACGCCCTCATAGCTCAGTAGGCAGAGCGCATCCATGGTAAGGATGAGGTCACCAGTTCGATTCTGGTTGGGGGCTCCAGTGAAATTTAAGACTTTCAGTCTTTCAATATTGTTATATGAAATGAAAAATGAATTGATGAAAGTGATGAATGGACTACATTAAAGTAGTCCATTTTGTTTTGTATAAAAAGTTTTGTTGTGTCAATATCTGTATGCCCGTGCTATTTTAGTTTGGAATTAATGTCAAAGATTTCATCCATAAATGGAATTTAAATTGACATAAGTAGCTTTATTACATTAATGGGGGAGCAGAAATCATTTTACGCCACTTGACAAAACACTATCAAAAAATAATATAATATTTCAACAAAGATATATTATACATTATTAAATTATTTTTATTTTATTTTATTTGCAGAAATGCTAATGTCGGGGGAATATTTGCAATGGAGGAAAGGCCAAGGATTTTACTTGTAGATGATGAGCAGTATATTATCAATGCACTCAGGCGCGCTCTCATCGGTGAAGAATTAGAAATATACTCTACAACAAATCCACATAAAGCAATAGAATTAATAGATTCAACTAAATTCGATGTCATTTTGTGTGATCAAAAAATGGGTGGTCCTCAGGGTATTGATATCCTGAATTATTGCAGGAGGATTTCACCGGATACCATCAGGATATTGATTACAGGCTATGCGGATATCAATGTTATGATGGATGCAATAAACAAATGCCATATACATTACTTCATATCAAAGCCCTGGAGCAATAAAGAACTAATCAATATTATCAATAAAAGTCTTTTGTACAAAAAAATGAATAAAATAAAAGAAGAGCTGGTTTCTTATATCTTAAACCACAAGGAAGAATTCGATAAAATAGTTGACAGTATAAATACCATTAAAGCACAATCAGACGACATATCATTATATAAAACTGATGAAAACAAAACTCAAACAAGAATGCATAGAATTGCACTCAAAAAAAATGAAAGAATTGTTCTTTTAAAGCCCTCAGATATTTACTACCTAACGTCAAAGAATGGAAAAGTCCTGATATTTACGAAAAATGATCAATATTATAGCTGGGATTCAATGAAATCATGGGAGCAAAAGTTGAGCAGCTTTAATTTTATCAGGTGTCACAGGAGCTATATTGTTAATGTTGATAAAATCGAGGAAATCATTCCGTGGTTTAATGAAACATACAATTTAAAACTAAAGGATATACCGGAAATGATTTATTCAAGCAAGACCTTTACAAAAAAGCTGAAGGAAAGGTTCAATATAGATGCTGACAGTGCAATATAACTGTTGCGGAATGAAAAAAAACAATTGGATTACATTAATTGGGTAAAATCATTTTTTTATTATATATTTCCTGCTTTTTATAGTATTTTCAAAATATTTTTACAGAATTGCCTTATAATTATCAACAATATAATTATTAGGCGGGAATAATGAATGAAAAACTATTTGAGCAAAGATTACGATTTAGAAAATTCTAATGTAGAAATCGTAAATCATAAATTAATAGAAAAAATTTTCGATGACATAAAAACTGTTAATGCTATTCTAAAAATAGGCCAGATACTGGTGTAAAAATAGGCCACCTTAATCAAAATTTCCTGTATGATATAGTTGTCCATACTTATCGTACAGGAGGAAAGGATATGATTAAGA
>Ga0134099_1000962_pt1 | contig 29549 bp, 31 predicted proteins | sample 10_taG_2_FD_105482 | JGI IMG/M metagenome (GOLD analysis project Ga0134099, IMG submission 105482) | Switchgrass degrading microbial communities from high solid loading bioreactors in New Hampshire, USA - 10_41_5_180_A2 metaG | ecosystem: Engineered > Bioreactor > Semi-continuous > Anaerobic >...
AGACCGGCTACTTTCTGGACCAGCGGGAGAACCGGTTCGCCGTGCGCCGCTACGCGGCGGGCGGACGCGTGCTCGACTGCTTCTGCAACGTGGGCGGCTTTGCGCTCAACGCCGCGGCCGCCGGCGCCCGCGAGGTCATCGCCGTCGATGCTTCGGCCGAGGCCATCGCCGCCGCGGAGCAGAATGCCGCCCGCAACGGCCTGAGCGACAGAACTCGATTCCAGGTGGGCAACGCCTTCGACATTCTTCGGCAGATGGAGGCGCAGAAGGAGCGGTTCGACGTGATCGTGCTCGACCCGCCCGCGTTCGCCAAGAGCAAGGGGGCCCTGGAGGGGGCCGTGCGGGGCTACAAGGAGATCAACCTGCGGGCCCTGCGCATGGTGGAGCAGGGCGGCTTCCTCGTCACCTGCTCCTGCTCGTACCACATGACGCCGGACCTGTTCAAGGCCGTCGTGGCCGACGCGGCGCTGGATGCCCGCCGGCGCCTCAGGCTGGTCGAGGAACGGGCTCAGGCCGTCGACCACCCCATCGTGGTGGGCTACGATGAGAGCCACTACCTGAAGTGCCACATTTACGAAGTCATCTGATGCGGCCTCCGGCCGTTCCCGCGGCGCGTTTCTGAACGTCAAATAAGGTCAGAGGAGGTCTCCGGAAGACCATACCTGGGAAAACTGCGAAAGAGGCCGGTATTTCGTTACATGTTGCACTTGCCCGCCGGCCTGAGAGCGGGTAAAGTGGAAGGTGGAAGGTCAAACAAGGTCAGGGGGGTGCGCACCGGATGGCCAACTTGGCCGACGAGATCGAACGCTACCTGAAGGAGCACCTGAGCAGGACGGAGATCCTGGAGGTGCGGCGGGCCGTGCTGGCCGCCCTGTTTGACTGCGCGCCTTCGCAGATCAACTACGTGCTGACCACCCGGTTCACCCCCGAGCGGGGCTACCTGGTGGAGAGCCGCCGCGGCGGCGGCGGGTATATCCGCATCATCCGCCTGAACATCAAGAACCCTGAGGACCTGCAGGATCTGATCGAGCGGCAGATCGGCGATGCGCTGAGTCAGAACGAGGCCCTCGACATCATCTGGCGGCTGCGGGAGGAGGGCCTGATCGATGACCGCGAGGCGGCCATCATGCAGGCGGCCATGCGGCGCGAGGTCCTGGGCCTGGAGCTGCCGTACCGGGACGCTGTGCGGGCGAGTCTGCTGAAGGCGATGCTCACGGCAATTCTGCGCTTCTGAGGAGGTCGGGGCCCATGCTGTGCGAGCGATGCGGCCAGCGCGAGGCGACGGTTCACCAGACGCTGGTCACCAACGGGCAGAAGCAGGAATCCCACCTGTGCGTGGAGTGCGCACGCGAGGTGGGCGCCATACCGGGATTTTCGTTTCCGAACCTCTCCATCCAGCAGCTGCTCAGCTCGTTCCTGGGGCAGACGCTGCCCGGGCCGGGTGCCGGCAAGCCTCAGCTGAAGGCAGAGCCCACGTGCCGGCACTGCGGGATGACCTACAGCCAGTTCGCCCAGAGCGGCCTGCTGGGCTGCCCCCGGTGCTACCAGGAGATGGAGCAGCAGCTGATGCCGCTGATCAAACGGATCCAGGGCACCGCCACGCACAGTGGGAAGGTGCCGAAGCGCACCGGCGGCCTTGCCCGGAAGCGGCGTGACCTGAAAACGCTGCGGGCGCAGCTGCAGAGCGCTGTGCAGAGCGAGCGGTACGAGGAGGCCGCCCGCATCCGGGACCAGATCAAGGCCCTGGAAGCGGAGATCGCCGCAGGGGGTGAGAGCGGTGGGATGGAATGAGCTGGTTTCACGCGCATCCAGCCGCTGGATGGAGGGAACCGGGCCCCACTCCGACGTGGTGCTCTCCTCCCGCATCCGACTGGCCCGCAACCTGGACGACCTGCCCTTCCCGCAGCGGATGTCGGAGGCAGACACGGAGCGTCTGCTCCAGGCGGCCGAGGCCGGCGTCCGCGAGATCAACCTCGTGGGCTTCCCCTCCAAGGTCGAGCTGTACCGGCTGGCCGACACCACGCCCCTGGACCGGCAGATCCTCGTCGAGAAGCACCTGATCAGCCCGCAGCAGTCGAAGGAGGTCATGGCCAAGGCCGTGGCGATCTCCGACGACGAGGCCATATCCATCATGGTGAACGAGGAGGACCACCTGCGCATCCAGGTGCTCGCGCCGGGGCTGCAGCTGCAGGAGGCCTGGCGGACGGCCTCGCAGGTGGACGACGCGCTGGAGCAGCGTCTGCAGTTCGCCTTCGACGAGCAGCTGGGGTACCTCACGGCCTGCCCGACCAACGTGGGCACGGGCCTCAGGGCGTCCGTCATGATGCACCTGCCGGCGCTCGTGCTGACGCAGCAGGCGGGACGGCTCTTCCACAACCTCACGCAGCTCGGGCTGGTGGTCCGGGGCCTCTACGGCGAGGGCACCGAGGCGGCCGGCCAGATCTTCCAGATCTCCAACCAGACCTCGCTCGGAAAGGCCGAGGAGGAGATCATCTCCAACCTGGAGGCCATCGCGCGGACGGTGATCAGCACGGAGGAGCAGGCCCGTCGCCACCTGTACGGCGAGATGCGGCTGCAAATCGAGGACCGCGTCTCCCGGGCCTTCGGCATCCTCACCAACGCCAGGATGATTACCTCGGAGGAGGCGATGCGGCTGCTGTCGGACGTGCGGCTGGGCATGGCCCTGGGGGTCGTTCCGCCGATCGACTACCGCATCCTGAACGAGCTGCTGGTGGCGATGCAGCCGGCCTTCCTGCAGCGCACGGCGGGTCGGGAGCTGAACCCGCTGGAGCGGGACGTGAAGCGGGCGGCGCTGATCCGCGCACGGCTGGCGGGATGACCGCCGGCGGCGCCCCGCCCCGGGCCGTATCCGCCCGAGGCGTGCAATGGACCCAATCATTAAGATTTCGGCGAGGCCGATGCCTCGCCCGTGGTTCCGGAATACACAGAGATAGGGGGTAAGTCGCGCATGTTCAGCCGCTATACGGAACGGGCGCAGCGGGTGATTGTGCTGGCCCAGGACGAGGCTCGGCGTTTGAACTATGACTATGTTGGCACAGAACATCTGCTCCTCGGGTTGATACGCGAGGGCGAGGGCATAGCCGCCAAGGCGCTCCAGTCGCTGGGAATTCAGCTGGAGCAGGTGCGGGCCGAGGTCGAGAAGATGATCGGCAAGGGCTCGGCTTCCTCCCGGGGCGAGATCGGCTTCACCCCGCGGGCGAAGAAGGTCATGGTGGAGCTGGCCATCGAGGAGGCCCGCCTCCTGGGCCACAACTACGTGGGCACCGAGCACATCCTGCTCGGTCTGATCCGGGAGGGCGAGGGCGTGGCCGCCCAGGTGCTGCAGAATCTGGGCGCCGACCTGGAGCGGGTGCGCAACCCGGTGATCCACCTGCTCGGCGGGGTGCCCCAGCCGCCCTCGGGCTCGGCCGCGCCCGGCTCGGCGAAGGTGAAGGGGCCGAAGACCAGCACCTCGCCGCTGGACCAGTTCGGCCGCGACCTGAACCAGATGGCGCGCGACGGCAAGCTCGACCCCGTGATCGGCCGGGAGAAGGAGATCGAGCGGGTCATCCAGATCCTCTCCCGCCGCACCAAGAACAACCCGTGCCTCATCGGTGAGCCCGGCGTCGGCAAGACCGCCATCGCCGAGGGGCTGGCCCAGCGGATCGCGGACGGGCGGGTCCCGGAGATCCTGAAGGACAAGCGGGTCGTGGCGCTCGACCTCGCCTCGCTGGTCGCCGGCTCCAAGTACCGGGGCGAGTTTGAGGAGCGGCTGAAGAAGGTGATGGAGGAGATCCGGAACGCCGGCAACATCATCCTCTTCATCGACGAGCTGCACACCATCATCGGCGCCGGTGCCGCCGAGGGCGCGATCGACGCCTCCAACATCCTGAAGCCGGCCCTCGCCCGCGGCGAGCTGCAGGCCATCGGCGCGACCACCATCGACGAGTACCGCAAGCACGTGGAGAAGGATGCGGCCCTCGAGCGGCGCTTCCAGCCGGTCATGGTCGAGGAGCCGAGCCCCGAGGACGCGATCCAGATCCTGAAAGGGCTGCGCGACCGGTACGAGGCCCATCACCGGGTCGAGATCACCGATGCCGCCATCGAAGCCGCGGTGCGGCTCTCCGACCGCTACGTCACCGATCGCTTCCTGCCGGACAAGGCCGTCGACCTGATCGACGAGGCCGCATCCCGGGTGCGGCTCTCCACCTTCGTGGCGCCTCCCGACCTGAAGGAGCTGGAGGATAAGCTGGAGGAGGTCCGCAAGGAGAAGGAGGCCGCCGTGCAGGGGCAGGAGTTCGAGAAGGCCGCCCGCCTGCGCGACAAGGAGACCAAGCTGAAGGAAGAGCTCGAGCGGCAGAAGAACGAGTGGCAGCAGAAGAAGGTGACCTCCAAGTCCACGGTGACCGAGGAGGACATCGCCCACATCGTCTCCCAGTGGACGGGCATCCCCGCCACGAAGCTGACCATGGACGAGTCGCAGCGGCTGCTCAACATGGAGAAGCTGCTGCACGAGAAGGTGGTGGGCCAGGACGAGGCGGTGGCGGCCGTCGCCCGGGCCATCCGCCGGGCCCGCGCCGGGCTGAAGGATCCCAAGCGGCCGATCGGCTCGTTCATCTTCCTCGGTCCCACAGGCACCGGCAAGACTCACCTGGCCAGAGCCCTGGCCGAGGCGCTCTTCGGCGACGAGGATGCGATGATCCGCATCGACATGTCGGAGTATATGGAGCGGCACACTACCTCCCGCCTGGTCGGGGCCCCGCCCGGATACGTGGGCTACGAGGAGGGCGGCCAGCTGACCGAGGCCGTGCGGCGCCGGCCCTACTCCGTGGTGCTGCTGGATGAGATCGAGAAGGCGCACCCCGAGGTCTTCAACATCCTGCTGCAGGTGCTGGAGGACGGCCGGTTGACCGAGGCCAAGGGCCGCACCGTGGACTTCCGTAACACGGTGATCATCATGACCTCCAACGCCGGCGCGCAGGTCATCCGCGGCGACAAGCAGTTGGGCTTCACCGTCCAGGAGGACGAGAAGGAACAGTACGAGCGGATGAAGAGCCGGGTGATGGACGAGGTCAAGCGGCTCTTCCGGCCCGAGTTCCTCAACCGGCTGGACGAGATCATCATCTTCCACAGCCTGAACAAGGATCACCTGAAGCAGATCGTCCACCTGGAGGTCAGGAAGGTCGCCGACCGGCTGAAGGAGCAGGGCGTCGGGCTGACGATTTCGGACGCTGCGCTGCAGGTGCTGGTCACCGAGGGGTACGACGAGAAATACGGCGCCCGGCCGCTCCGCCGGGCCATCCAGCGGCTGCTGGAGGACCCGCTCTCGGAGGAGATGCTGCGGCAGCCGTTCAAGTACGGCGAGCAGGTGCACGTCGACACGGACGAAAACGGCAAGATCGTCTTCCGGCGCACCGCGCCCTCGGCGGCGTCGGTGGGCGTGGGCAGCGGCGAGACGAAGCAGGGATAGCGTATCAGCTGGCCGGACCCTGACGGCTGGCACGGCAGGCGCCGGTCACCCCGCGGCGGGTGACCGGCGCCGCAGTCTTTTCACGAAGGGAAACAGGCGCGCCACATCTAAGTTAACTAGCAACTCTACCATTAGGGGGGCGGATCAGTTGTGTCGTTGAATCGGTTCCTGGCAGGGAGGTGGGGCGTGACCCTCACCGGAGTTGTGGTTGGGATCCTGGCGCCCGTTCTGGTGAAGCTGGGCAACCCCGGAAACATGGGCGTGTGCGTCGCCTGCTTCACCCGTGACACCGCAGGGGCCCTGGGCCTGCATCGGGCTGCGGCCGTGCAGTACATCCGGCCTGAGATCATCGGCATGGTGCTGGGTGCGACCATCGCCGCGTGGAGCGCGGGCGAGTGGCGCGCCCGGGGCGGTTCCTCGCCGCTCGTGCGCTACATCATGGGCGTCATCGCCGCCATCGGCGCCCTGGTCTTCCTGGGGTGTCCGTGGCGGGCCTTTCTGCGCATCGGCGGCGGCGACTGGAACGCCGTCGTGGGCGTCCTCGGCTTCGCCGCAGGCATCTGGGCGGCCACGTTCTTCCTGCGCCGGGGCTACAGCCTGGGCAGGAGCCGGCCGATGGCGCCGGTAGCCGGCTGGATCATGCCGACAGCGATGATCGGCCTGCTGGTGCTCCTGCTGGCGGCACCGCTCTTCGGGCGGGATGCCGACGGAAACCCGGTCGGCCCGATCTTCTTCAGCGCCAGCGGCCCGGGCTCGCAGCACGCCGCCTGGTGGATTTCGCTCCTGGCGGCCCTGGTCATCGGATTCCTGGGCCAGCGGAGCCGCTTCTGCTCGGTGGGGGCATTCAGAAACCTCTTCATGTTGCGTGACACCAAGCTGTTCACGGGCGTCATCGCCCTTATCGCAAGCGCCGCCGTGACGAACCTCGCACTGGGGCAGTTCCACCCCGGCTTCGCGGGCCAGCCCATCGCCCACACGGACGGGCTCTGGAACTTCATGGGCATGCTGCTCTCCGGCCTGGCCTTCGCGCTGGGCGGCGGCTGCCCCGGCCGGCAGCTGTTCCTCTCTGGCGAGGGCGACACGGACGCGGCGGTCTTCATCTTCGGCCTGCTGACCGGCACCGCGGTGGCGCACAACTTCAACCTGGCCAGCTCGGCCGCGGGCCCCTCGCCGTACGGTCCCGCAGCGGTCATCATCGGGCTGGTCATCGTGGTCATTCTCGGCCTCACCATGCGGGATGTCGCAGCCGGTGAGGAGCAGTCGAGGTCAGCGGCATGAACACGGACTTGATCTACCTCGATAACGCGGCCACGTCGTGGCCCAAGCCGGAAGGGGTCGCGCGGGCGATGGCCGAGTGCCTGGAGAGGGAGGCCGGCAACCCCGGCCGCTCCGGGCACCGGCTGTCGCTGGCGGCTGCCCGGCGGGTGTACGCGGTGCGCGAGGCGGTCGCGGCGCTCGTCGGGGCGCCCGACCCGGTGCGGGTAATCTTCACCCACAACGGCACCATGGCCGTCAACCTGGCCCTGGGCGGGCTGCTCTCCCCCGGCGACCGGGTGGTCTGCACGGGCATGGAGCACAACGCGGTGATGCGCCCGCTCAGGGATCTGGAGGAACTGGGAATCGAGGTCGTGGTCGCGCCCTGCGACCGGGAGGGCCGCCTGGACCTGGAGGCCTTCGCCCGGGCCGTGGAGGCGGCCCCGACCCGCATCGTGGCGCTGAACCATGCCAGCAACGTCACCGGCACGATCTGCCCGGTGGCCGAGGCCGCCGCGATCGCGCACCGGGCCGGCGCGCTGGTGCTCGTGGACGCCGCGCAGAGCGCCGGCTGCGTACCCATCAACATGGCGGCGATGGGCATCGACCTGCTGGCCTTCACCGGCCACAAGGGCCTGATGGGCCCCACGGGGACCGGCGGCCTGATCCTCGGCGAACGGGTGAACGCGGCCGAGATGAAGCCGCTGATCCGCGGCGGCACGGGCTCCCGCTCCGCGCTGGAGCGGCAGCCGCCGGACCTGCCGGACCGGTTCGAGGCCGGCACGGTCAACTTCGTGGGCATCGCCGGCCTGGGGGCCGGGCTCGAGGCCCTGTTGGCGATGGGCGGACCCGAGGCGGTCGGCCGGCACGAGCGGGAGCTGGCCCGGCAGCTCTGGGAGGGGCTCTCGGCGATTCCCGGGGTGCAGTTGTACGGCACGCCCGACTTCACCCGGCGGGTCGCGGTGGTCTCGTTTACCGTCGAGGGCCGCACGGTGTCGGAGGTCGGCGCCCGGCTGGACGAGGAGTTCGGCATCCTGGCGCGCGTGGGGCTGCACTGCGCCCCGGCGGCCCACCGGACGATCGGCACGTCCCCGAAGGGGACGGTGCGGTTGTCGCCCGGCCCGTTCAACACGCCGGAGCACGTTGAACGGACGATCGAGGCCGTGCGGCGGATAGCCCGGGGGGCGTGATGCGATGGACTACGGCGTGGTGCTCTTCTACACGACATCGATGGCCCTGAAGGCGGAGAAGCGGCTGAAGGCGGCCGCGCTGGACGTAAAGCTGATCCCCACCCCCCGGCAGTTCTCCAGCGACTGCGGCTTCGCCCTGCGTTTCGGGTGGGCGGACCGCCGCCGGGTGGAGGACCTGCTCGCCGAGAGCGGGGTGGAGACGGCGGGCCTCTACCCGCTCTGAGCCCGTTGCGGCCAGCGGATGCCGGTTTGCGGCCAAGCGGAAATTCCCTCTTGACGAGAGGGCAGAGACTGGCTAGAATGAGCTTCAATACGAAACAGCGATGAACGAGTAAAGTACGCGGATGGAAAGCCATCCAGGGAGGCGGCGCCGCAGACTGGAAGCGCCGCCATGGCGGTCCCCGCCGAAGTTCACTCGGGAGCTGCCAGCTGAACGGCCGCAGCGCCATGCGGTCCAGTAGGCCCGGCCGGTCCTCCCACCGTTACGAGGGAGCGGTGTCGAAGAGAATTGCTCTTCCGCACCTGCAGCGTGAGTGGGTCGCCCGTCGAAGGCGGCTCAGAAGGGTGGTACCACGGGAGCGGTGCTCTCGTCCCTTACCGGGGCGGGAGCGTTTTTTATTACCACGAAGGAGGCGGATGAGCGTGGTCGAAGGTCTGACTGCTGAGACGAAGCGGGAGGTGGCCGGCCGGTTTGCAGGCCTCAGGCTGGGCTCAGGCCGCCCGGTGATCATCGCGGGGCCGTGCAGCGTGGAGAGCGAGGAGCAGATCGTCGCCGCCGCCCGGGCGGTGAAGGCCGCGGGCGCCACGGCCCTGAGGGGAGGAGCGTTCAAGCCCCGCACGTCGCCGCGCTCGTTTCAGGGGCTGGGGGAGGAGGGGTTGCGGCTGCTGGCCGTCGCCCGCGCGGAGACGGGGCTGCCTGTGGTGACCGAGGTCATGGACACCGCCCACATCGATCTGGTGGCCGAGTACGCCGACGTGCTTCAGGTCGGCTCGCGCAATATGCAGAACTTCGCCCTGCTGAAGCAGGTGGGGCGCGCCGGCAAGCCGGTGATGCTGAAGCGGGGGCTGAGCGCCACGCTGGACGAGTGGCTGGCGGCTGCGGAGTACATCCTGGACTCCGGCAACGACCAGGTGATCCTCTGCGAGCGGGGCATCCGCACCTTTGAGACCTCCACCCGCAACACGCTGGACCTGAGCACGGCCATCCTTGCCCGGCAGCGCTCGGGGTTGCCGGTCATCGTCGACCCCAGCCACGCGGCGGGCCGGCGCGACCTGATTCCGGCGCTCTCCTTGGCGGCGCTGGCGGCCGGCGCGGACGGCCTCATGATCGAGGTGCACCCCGACCCCGAACGGGCGCTCTCCGACGCCCAGCAGCAGCTGACCTTCGACGAGTTCCGCCGGCTGATGGCCGAGCTGGAGCTGCTCCCGGCCACCGCCCTGGAGAGCATCGAGGCGTGCCGGGAGGAGATCGACCGGCTGGACAGGCGCATCCTGGATCTGCTCCTGCGCCGGATGGCGATGGTGCGGCAGGTCGGGCAGATCAAGGCCGCCGCCGGGCTTCCCGTCCTGCAGGAGGACCGGGAGCACGCCCTCATCGACCGGCTGACCTGCCTGGCCGGGGGCGAGCTCAGCGGCCAGGACGTGGCGGAGATCTGGCAGGCGATCCTGGCCGTCTCCCGCCGGGAGCAGGAGTCGTTGCAGGGCTGATCCTGAGACGTGTGCGGGGCCGTCCCCCGGGCCTGTTGTGCCGGCCGGGGACGGCCCCCTTCGCGCGGGCCCGGGCAGCCGGTGCGGGTCCCCTGCAGGAGGGCGCTGCCTCCGTTGCGAAACAAGACCGGACAGAGCATGACGAGGAGGACCGCCAGTGGCAAAGACCAGGAGCGCCTTCTTCTGCCAGGAGTGCGGCTACGAGGCGCCGCGGTGGATGGGCCGGTGCCCCGGCTGCGGCGCATGGAACACGATGGTGGAGGAGCCCGCCGCCCGGCCGGGCGGGCGCGGGTTGCTCTCGCCGGACGCGGGCGCCGGGGAGCCGCCGGTGGCGATCGGCGAAGTGGAGACCGAGGACGCGGCGCGGCTGGAGACGGGGATGGACGAGCTGGACCGGGTGCTCGGTGGCGGCATCGTGCCGGGATCCTTCGTGCTGGTGGGCGGCGACCCGGGCATCGGCAAGTCGACGATCCTGCTGCAGCTGGCCGCCCGGGTGGCGGAGCGGCACGGCCCTGTGCTCTACGTCTCGGGGGAGGAGTCCGCCCGGCAGATCCGGCTGCGGGCCGACCGCCTGGGCACCCTGCACCCGCGCCTCCTGGTCCTGGCCGAGACGAACCTCGAGGCCATCGCACACCACGCGGCGCAGGTGGCGCCCCGCCTCCTCATTGTCGACTCCATCCAGACGGTCTTCCGGCCCGACCTGCCCTCGGCCCCGGGCTCGGTCAGCCAGGTGCGGGAGTGCGCCGCCCAGCTGCTCCGGGTGGCGAAGGGGCAGAACATCGCCGTCTTCATCGTGGGGCACGTGACGAAGGAGGGGTCGCTCGCCGGCCCGCGGGTGCTGGAGCACATCGTCGACACCGTGCTCTACTTCGAGGGCGACCGGCACGCCAGCTTCCGGATCCTGCGCGCGGTGAAGAACCGCTTCGGCTCGACCAACGAGATCGGCATCTTCGAGATGCGGGACACCGGCCTGGTGCCGGTGGGCAACGCCTCGCAGCTTTTCCTCTCGGAGCGCCCGCTGGAGGTGGCGGGCTCGGTGGTGCTCCCGGCGATGGAGGGAACCCGGCCGCTCCTGGTGGAGGTTCAGGCCCTGGTCAGCGCGTCCACCTTCGTGACGCCGCGCCGGACCGCGGAGGGCGTCGACCTCAACCGGGTACAGCTCATCATCGCCGTGCTGGAGAAGCGGGTGGGCCTCATGCTCGGCAACCACGACGCCTACGTGAAGGTGGCCGGGGGCGTGCGCCTGGCCGAACCGGCCATCGACCTGGCCTTGGCGGTGGCCCTGGCCTCCAGCTTCCGCGACCGGCCGCCCGACCCGCGCACCGTGGTCGTGGGCGAGGTGGGGCTGGCCGGTGAGGTCCGGGCGGTGTCCCGGATCGACCAGCGCATCCGGGAGGCCGAGAAGATGGGTTTCGACCGCATGGTATTACCGCGGGCCAACCTCCGTAGCCTAAGCTTGAAGACCGATATGGAGCTGCTCGGGGTGGAGACGGTCATGGAGGGGCTCGAGGCGGCCCTGAACCGCTGATCCGGGCGCAGGGGGTGCGGGGATGGAGGACCGGAGCGGCTTTTTCCACGTGCTGCAGCAGCTCGCACCCGGCACCGCGCTGCGGGAGGGGCTGGAGTCCATCCTGCTCGCCAGGACCGGCTCGCTGATCGTGGTCGGCGACTCCCCCGAGGTCCTGGCGCTGGTCGACGGCGGCTTCCGCCTGGACTGCGAGTTCACGCCGACCCGGCTGTACGAGCTGGCCAAGATGGACGGAGCCATCATCCTCACCCGCGACACCCGGCGAATCCTCTACGCCAACGCGATGCTGGTGCCCGACCCGTCGATCCCCACCAGCGAGACCGGCACCCGGCACCGCACGGCGGAGCGTGTGGCCAGGCAGACCGGCGAGCTGGTGATCTCCATCTCCCAGCGGCGGGACCTGATCACCCTCTACAAGGGCCCGGTGAAGTACATCCTGCGGGACTTCTCGGTGGTCCTCACCAAGGCGAACCAGGCCCTGCAGACCCTGGAGAAGTACAAGCTGGTTCGCGAGCAGGCGGTGGCCCGCCTCTCCGCGCTGGAGCTCGACGACATGGTCAGCGCGCTGGACGTGGCGCTGGTGGTGCAGCGCACGGAGATGGTGCTGCGCATCGGGGCGGAGATCGAGCGGTACATCGTCGAGCTGGGCACGGAGGGGCGCCTGGTGGCGCTGCAGCTGGAGGAGCTGCTCGCGGGCGTCGCCGCGGAGGGGCTGCTGATCATCCGGGACTACGCGAGCACCGACGACGTCCAGCACGCGATCGCGCTGCGCCAGCAGATGGCCGGCTGGGCCTACGAGGAGCTTCAGGACCTGGCGGCGATTGCCCGCCTCCTGGGGCTCGGCGGCCTGGACAGCCCGGTCGCGGCGCGCGGGTACCGGATGCTCCGGCGCATCCCCCGCCTGCCCGCTGCGGTCATCGAGAACCTGGTCGCCCGGTTCGGGAGGCTCCAGCGGGTGCTGTGCGCCTCGCTGGAGGAGCTGGACGACGTGGAGGGCATCGGCGAGGTGCGGGCGCGCGCCATTCAGGAAGGGCTGCGCCGGCTGCGGGCGCAGTTCGCCCTGGAACGGCAGCTCTAAGGACAACGAAAAAAGCCCGGGCAGCGATGCTCGGGCCTTTGCTCATTCTTATGATACCTGCCTGCCGGATCAGTCGGCGAAGTTGTACAGCCCCAGGGCGGTGAGCTTCTTGTGCTCCTTCAGCAGGACGTCGTACAGGTTGAGGTCGAGCACGTTGCACAGCGCGGCGAGGTAGAAGAGGTTGTTGCCGATCTCCGCCTCAATCACTTCGCGGCAGTGGTCACAAAGCTTGCCGGTAAGGTGCTCCATCGAATGGTCCCGCATCTGCTCCAGCGTTGCGTCCGCGGGGTAGCGCTGCTTCGTCCCGTGAATCTCCACGCAGCCGCAGGAAGTCACCGCTTTCGTGAGCGCCCGGTTGACGCGGGCGTTGGACTCCTGGTACTTGGCCATGATGTCCAGCACGCTGCGGTGGCGGACGAGGTACTCGCTCACCGTCTCCTGAAACTGGTCACACAGCAGGTCCTTCATGCACGACTCACCTCTCAGTCCCTTCGCGGGTCAGGGGTGCGTTAGCAATGCCGAGCCGGATCGTGGTTCCCGGCTTGGTTCTATTGTAGCAAAGGGGCGCGGCAGGGACAAACGGCACCGTCTGGCAAACGATGGCACAGGCAGCGCGAAACAATGCGTGAAGGCGGAGGGGCTGGCCTCCGCCCTCGGTCTGGTGGAGCTAAGGGGACTCGAACCCCCGACCTCGTGAGTGCGATTCACGCGCTCTCCCAACTGAGCTATAGCCCCGTTGCACACTTCTCATTGTAGGTTTGGCGCGAAAGAGCGTCAAGCCCAATGAGCGCACCGCCGCCGGGGCTGTGGTTTTCAGACGATTCCCGCGGGTGTTGACATAGGCAAATAGCTTATCATATAATTAAACTTTTCTTGACAAAGCTGTGTGCGTTTGGTAAGCTCAGCGCAGGTGGAGGTTTCCTCACGCGTGGGGTGCGGGTGCAGGCGGGGGTGATGCGGTGTTTCAGGTCGGCGACAAGGTCGTCTACCCCATGCACGGGGCCGGCATCATCGAGGCGATCGAGGACCGGGAAGTGCTGGGTGAGCGGAAGCGCTATTACGTGCTGCGCCTGCCGGTGTCCGACATGCAGGTGCTGGTGCCCTGCGACAGCCCGCAGAGCACGGGGCTGCGCGAGGTCATGTCCGAACAGGTCTTCCAGCAGGTGCTGGAGGTGCTGAGATCCCGCACGAACCAGACGGTGAAGAACTGGAACCACCGCTACCGCATGAACATGGAGAAGATCCGCAGCGGCGATATCTTCGCACTGGCTGAAGTCGTTCGCACACTGACGCAGCGAGACCGGGAAAAGGGGCTTTCCACCGGGGAACGCAAGATGCTGGACAACGCCCGGCAGATCCTGCTGTCCGAGATCGTGCTGATCCGAGACCTCGAGCTGGAACAGGCCAGTTCACTTCTCGATCGCGTTCTCGCCCAGTGAGGCGGCGCCGGATGCCCGGCGCCCCTTTCGTCACTTCCCGGGTCAGGAAGCGAACCTGCGCCCATTCCGAAACGTCACATAAACAGGGGGGCGGCTGGCTCAGGGCGCATGCCCTCCCAATCTACAGAAGGGGGTGAATGGTATTGAGAAAGAACCTGCGGATCGTGCTGACCGTTGCGGGCGTCTTGAGCGGTTTCGGCTCCACGTTCCTCTGGAGAGAGAGCGTCGCGCTGCTGCTCCAGGTACCGGAGCACTGGGGCTTCACCCTGCTCTTCTTCGCCGTCGGCAGTGTTGTGGGCGGTCTGGTGGGCTTCGGACTCTATCCATTCGTGACCTGGCTTGAAGGTCGGTTGGCTCGTACTGCATTCATAGATATCATTCTTGGTTCGGTTGGACTCATAAGCGGGCTGTTGATCGCGGCCCTCCTCAGTATCTTCACGGGCAAGATCCCGCTGTTCGGCGGCGTGATCTCGGTTCTCAGCGCGGTGATCTTCGGCTACCTCGGCATGACAGTGGCCACCCGCAAGCGGGAGGAGGTGGGTGAGGCCTTCGCCTCCGTCTTCAACCGCTCGGCGCGGAAGGAGCACGCGGCCGCTCAGCCGGCGGGGAAAACGCACGATTACCGGGGGGTCAGCCGGCCCAAGATCCTCGACACCTCGGTCATCATCGACGGCCGCATCGCCGACATCGTCGCGGCCGGCTTCCTGGAGGGGCCGCTCGTCGTCCCGGCCGTCGTGCTGGAGGAACTGCGGCACATCGCCGACTCACAGGACATGCTCAAGCGCAACCGGGGACGCCGGGGCCTCGACGTCCTGAACGAGATCCAGAAGCAGCCGGGGTCTGACGTGCGCATCTACGAGGGCGACATCGACGCCGCGGAGGTGGACATCAAGCTGCTCAAGCTGGCGAAGATGCTGGGCGGCGTGGTGGTCACCAACGACTTCAATCTGAACAAGGTCGCCGGGCTGCAAGGGGTCCGGGTGCTGAACATCAACGAGCTCGCCAATGCCCTGAAGCCGATCGTCCTGCCCGGGGAGGATATGACCGTGTCCGTGGTGAAGGACGGTAAGGAGCCGGGCCAGGGCGTGGGCTACCTGGACGACGGCACGATGATCGTGGTCGACGGCGGCAAGCGCTACATCGGCGAGACGATCGACGTGCTGGTCACGTCCGTCATCCAGACCGCGGCCGGCCGCATGATCTTCGCCAAGCCGAAGATGTCGGTGGAGAAGGTGGCGCCGTGAGCATTGAGGCAAACGGGCTGCAGGTCCCCGTCAGTGTCATCATTCCTGCAGCCGGTTCGGGCAGGCGCATGGGGGGAGGAACTGCCAAGCAGTTCCTCCCCCTCCGCGGCGAGCCGGTCCTTGTGCGCACCGTCCGGCTGTTCAGCCGGTGTGCGCTGGTGGACGAGATCATCATCGCCGCCCTCGACGTGGACGCGACCCGGGCGCTGGTGGGCGGCATGCCCAAGGTGACCCGCATCGTTCCGGGAGGCGCCGAACGGCAGGACTCGGTGTGGGCGGCGCTGCAGGCGGTGCACTCCCGCCCCCGCATCGTGGCGGTGCACGACGCCGCCCGGCCCCTGCTCACCCCCGACGTGCTGGAGGGCGTGCTCCGGGCCGCCGCCACGCACCCCGCTCAGGTCGTCGCAGTGCCGGTGCAGGACACGATCAAGCAGGTGGGGCCGGACGGTGTGGTGGTGGCCACGCCCGACCGGTCGACGCTCTGGGCAGTGCAGACCCCGCAGGTCTTCTGGGCCGACGTGCTGGTGCGCGCCTACCGCCGGGCGGCGGAGGACGGCTTCCGCGGCACCGATGACGCGTCGCTGGTGGAGCGCACGGGCGTACCTGTGCGGGTGTACCGGGGCCACCCGTCCAACATCAAGCTGACCACGCCGGCGGACTTCCGGGTGGCGGAGGCGCTGTTGGAGGGGGATGCATGACGATGCTGATCGGCTTTGGCTACGACGTGCACCGGCTGGTCTCCGGGAGGCCGCTGGTGCTGGGCGGCGTAACGATTCCCCACGATCGGGGGCTGGAGGGCCACTCCGACGCGGACGTGGCGCTGCACGCCCTCATGGACGCGCTGCTCGGCGCCGCCGGCCTCGGCGACATCGGCCGGCACTTCCCGCCGACCGACCCGGCCTACGCGGGCGCCGACTCGCTGGAGCTGCTCCGTCGGGTGGTGAGTCTGCTGGCCGAGGAGGGGTACCGGCCTGTGAACTGCGACATCACCGTGGTAGCGGAGCGGCCGAGAATCGGCCCCCATGTGGGCGCCATGCGAGAGCGCATCGGCGCCGTGCTGGGCGTGGACCCGCGCCGGGTGAGCATCAAGGCCACCACGAATGAGGGGATGGGCTTCGCCGGCCGGGAAGAGGGGATCGCAGCCTACGCGGTGGCCCTGATCACCGAACGGTGATTCGCGCGGCGACTTGACATCCGGGGCTATCCCCCGTAAAATCAGAGAAAATGTAAAGGCAGCGAACGGGAGAAGTACCTGCAGGAGCCAGCACAGAGAGCCACCGCCCAGGCTGCAAGCGGAGGACTGGCGAGCGCAGGGAAAATGCGCCCGGGAGCCGGGGTCCGAACGGGCGCGGCCGGAGTGCCGCGACCGCTAGGCGCCCACGGAAGGCCACCGTTATCAGGCACAGGGTGTGCTGGCACCCGGAAGAGCGGGGCGCGTTCATGACGCCCAATCAGAGTGGAACCGCGGGTATTGCCCGCCTCTGGCCGTGCAGAGGCGGGCTTTCCGTTGTTCCGGGGGAGGGAGCGACATGTTCAGGCGGCTTCGGCGGGACATCGAGGCTGTTTTCGAGCGGGATCCGGCGGCGCACTCCGTGCTGGAGGTCCTGCTGTGCTATCCGGGGCTGAAGGCGATCTGGGCCCACCGCGTGTCGCACTGGCTGTGGCAGCGGAACTTCAAGCTCCTGGCCCGTGTGATCTCCCAGATCGCCCGGTTCTTCACGCAGATCGAGATCCACCCCGGCGCGAAGATCGGGGATGGTGTCTTCATCGACCACGGCTGCGGCGTCGTCATCGGCGAGACCGCGGAGGTGGGCAACAATGTGACCATCTACCAGGGCGTCACCCTCGGCGGCACCGGGAAGGAGAAGGGCAAGCGGCATCCAACCATTCAGGATAACGTGGTGATCGGCACCGGCGCCCGCATCCTGGGCTCCTTCACGGTTGGCGCCAACAGCCGCATCGGCGCCGGGGCCGTGGTGCTGCGGGAGGTGCCGCCCAACTCCACCGTCGTCGGCAACCCGGGCCGGGTCGTGGTGCAGAACGGCGTGCGCACGGACCAGCTGGACATGATCCACATGCCGGACCCGGTGGCAAACATGTTCGACCAACTGCAGCGACAGATCGACAAGCTGACACAGCGCATCGAGCGGCTGGAGGAAGAGAACCGCGCGCTGCGCAGGGCACAGGAGGGTTTGGCCCATGGGCATCCGCATCTACAATGACCTGACCAGGAAGAAAGAAGACTTCGTCCCCCTCGAACCGGGCAAGGTCCGCTTCTACAACTGCGGTCCCACCGTCTACGACTACTTCCACATCGGCAACGCGCGCAATTTCGTCGTGTTCGACACGGTGCGCCGGTACCTGGAGTACCGGGGCTACCAGGTCACCTTCGTCCAGAACTTCACCGACATCGACGACCGCATGATCAAGCGGGCCCGGGAGCGGGGCATCACGGTGGCCGAACTGGCCGAGGAGATGATCCAGGCCTACTTCGCGGATGCCGGCGCCCTGAACGTGCGCCCTGCGGACGTCCATCCCCGGGCCACGGAGCTCATCACGGACCAGATCGCCATGATCCAGCAGTTGATCGACAAGGGCCACGCCTACGTTGTCGAGGGTGGCGACGTGTACTTCCGTGTGACGACAAGGCCCGACTACGGCAAGCTGTCGCAGAAGAATCTTGACGAACTTGTCGCGGGTGCGTCGGAGCGGGTCGATCCGGACGACCGCAAGGAGCACCCGTTCGACTTTGCGCTGTGGAAGGGCCAGAAGCCGGGTGAGCCCGCCTGGCCGGCCCCGTGGGGCGCCGGCCGCCCGGGCTGGCACATCGAGTGCTCGGCCATGGCCCGCAAGTACCTGGGCGACACGATCGACATCCACGCCGGCGGCGAGGACCTGACCTTCCCGCACCACGAGAACGAGATCGCCCAGTCGGAGTCGGTGACGGGCAAGCCGTTCGCCCGCTACTGGATGCACAACGCCCACCTGATGATCGACGGCGCCAAGATGTCCAAGTCGCTGGGCAACTTCTTCACCGTGCGGGATATCCTGAAGCGCTACGACGGCGAAGTGATCCGGATGTTCCTGCTGTCGGCCCACTATCGGACCCAGCTCTCCTTCAGCGACCAGCTGGTCGAGGACATCCGCCGCGCCCTGGAGCGGCTGTACAACACCGCCGCGAACCTGGAGCACCTGGCCCGCACGGCGCCCCGCACCGAGATGACCGCGGAGGAGCAGGCGGCGCTGGCGGAGCTCTCGAAGGCGCGCGACCGCTTCACCGAGGCCATGGACGACGACTTCAACACCGCCGAGGGCCTGGCCGTTCTGTTCGACCTGAGCCGGGAGCTGAACAGCCGGGTGCAGGCCGGCGCCTCTGCGGCCTTGGCGGAGGGCGGCCTCGCCCTGCTGCGGGAGCTGGCCGGGGTCCTGGGCCTGCTGCAGCGGCAGACGGCACCCGCGGAGCTGGACGCCGAGATCGAGGCCCTGATCGCCGCCCGGCAGCAGGCCCGGAAGGCGCGCAACTTCGCCGAGGCCGACCGGATCCGGGACCAGCTCAAGGCCATGGGCATCATCCTGGAGGACACCCCGCAGGGCGTCCGGTGGAGACGCGCATGAGGCTGGCCAACCCTCTCTCGCTGCCGCCGCTGACGCTGGCCTACCTCGGCGACGCCCTGTACGAGGCCTGGGTGCGCGAGCGGCTGTTGGAGCAGGGCTATGTGCGGGTGAACGACCTGCACCGGCACGCCCTGCGCTACGTGCGCGCCACCGCCCAGGCGGCGATCCTGGCCCGCCTCATGCCCGAGCTTACCGAGCAGGAGCAGGACGTCGTGCGCCGGGGGCGCAACGCAAAGGGGCACGCGGCCCCGAAGTCCGCCGATCCGGCCGAGTACGCCGCCTCCACCGGCTTCGAGGCCCTGCTGGGCTACCTGCACCTGGCCGGGCAGGAGGAGCGGCTGGCGCAGCTGCTCCGGGCCGCCGCCACCTTCGTGGAGACCGAGCTGTGATCGGCGCCGGCCGGTGGAGGAACGGGAAGAACCCGGGCGGAACTAGTAGGGGTAGATTTTGCGAGACCAGGGGGGTTCGGGGCTTGAACATCGAGGTCCAATACCTGGAACTCTGCCGGGAGATCCTGGCGGAGAACGAGCAGCAGATCGCCGAGGGCCGCTGGACGCCCAACCGGACCGGCACGGGTACGGTGGGCGTCTTCGGGCGCATGCTGAAGCACGATCTCTCGGAGGGGTTTCCCGCCCTGACCACCAAGAAGCTCTACTTCAACTCCGTGAAGGCGGAGCTGCTCTGGTTCCTGGCGGGCCGGACCGACCTGGAGTTCCTGCACGAGCGGGGCTGCCACATCTGGGACAAGGACGCCGAACGCAACGGCGGCGTGCTGGGGCCCATCTACGGCAAGCAGTGGCGGGCCTGGGAGGGGGCGAACGGAAAGACGTACGACCAGATCGCCTGGGTCATCGAGCAGATCCGGCAGATCGCCGCCGACCCCGAGCGGCCCAACCCCAACTCCCGCCGCCTGATCGTCAACCCCTGGAACGTCGCCGACCTGGAGGACATGGCTCTTCCGCCCTGCCACGGGCCCTTCCAGTTCCACGTGAAGGACGGCAAGCTGCACCTCGCCCTGTGGCAGCGCAGCGCCGACCTGTTCCTCGGGGTGCCGTTCAACATCGCCAGCTACGCGCTGCTGCTGCACATGGTGGCGCAGGTGACCGGGCTGGAGGTGGGCACCTTCACGCACTACCTGAACGACGTGCACATCTACCGCAACCTGCTGGACCAGGTGCGGCTGCAGATCACCCGTGAGCCGTACCCGCTGCCGAAGCTCTGGCTGAATCCGGAGGTCCGGGAGATCGACCAGTTCACGATGGACGACATCAAGCTGGTGGACTACAAGCACCACCCGCCGATCCGCGGGGAGCTGTCGACATGATCACGCTCGTGGCGGCGATGGGCCGCAACCGCGCCATCGGCCGGGACGGCCGCCTGCCCTGGCGGCTGCCGGCGGAGATGCGCCACTTCCGCCGCACCACCATGGGGAAGGTGGTGGTGATGGGGCGGAAGACCTACGAGTCGATCGGCGGACCGTTGAAGGGGCGGACCAACGTCGTGCTGACCCGCGACCCCGATTTCCGGGCCCCGGGCTGCGAGGTGCGCCACAGTGTCGCCGAGCTCCTGGCGGACCCCCGGCCGCTCTACGTGATCGGCGGCGCCGAGCTGTACCGCCAGCTCCTGCCGCATGCGGACGAGATGATCCTGACCCGCATCGACCACGACTTCCCGGCCGACGCGTTTTTCCCCGAGTGGACGGAGTCGGAATGGGAACTCGTCTCGCAGACGCCCTATCCGCGGGACGGGGAAAACCCGTATGGTTTCGTGATCGAACACTACCGCCGGACGGCACATTCGCGCGGGCCGGGGCGGGCAGACTGAACCCGGAGGAGACTGAGCCCGTGTCTGGACAGATCGAAGGACGGAACCCCGTGCTGGAGGCGCTGAAGTCAGGGCGCGAGATCAACCGGCTCCTGGTCGCGAAGGGCGCCCGGGAGGGCTCGATCCGGGATGTTGTCGCCCTGGCGAAGCGACAGGGGGTCATCGTGCAGGAGGTGGCCCGGGAGCGGCTGGACGCCATGGCCCGGGGCCGGAATCACCAGGGGGTCATCGCGATCGCCGCCGCACACCGCTACCACGACCTCGACGAGGTGCTGGAGCGGGCGGCCGCCTCGGGCGAGGACGGGCTGCTGTTGGTCCTGGACGGCATCGAGGACCCGCAGAACCTGGGATCGCTCCTGCGCACCGCCGACGCCGCCGGCGTGCACGGCGTGATCATCCCGGAGCGGCGGGCCGTGGGGCTGACGGAGACGGTGGCCAAGGTCTCGGCCGGCGCGGTGGAGTACGTGCCGGTGGCCCGCGTGACCAACATCGCCCGGACGCTGGAGGTGCTGAAGGAGCGGGGCTACTGGGTCGTGGGCACCCATCAGGATGCCCCTCAGCTCTACTACGAGGCGCGCCTCACCGGGCCGCTGGCGGTGGTCATCGGCAGCGAAGGCCGGGGGATGAGCCGGCTGGTCGGGGAGAAGTGCGACTTCACAGTGCGCCTGCCCATGCAGGGCCACGTCACCTCGCTGAACGCCGCGGTGGCCGGCGCCATCCTGCTCTACGAGATCCGCCGGCAGCGCAGCGCCCGGGCCTGAGAAGAGGGGGTACTGCCATCCGCACTTGCTTCATGTCTGGCCGCCGGGCCGCGGCGGCCCTGCTCATGGCTGCGGCGCTGTGGGCCGCGTGCCCGGGGTTCTCGGGGCTTGCGACAGCCGGGCAGCCTGCGGCGGATCCCGTTCCGGGTCCGGCGCCTGCCCCCGCCCCCGCCAACGAGCAGGGGTTCGTTATCGCGGCGTTTCAGACGCCCATCGTGAACCTCGAACCGGGGAGAATGCGGAACGTGGCCCTGGCCGCGGCCAGGATCGACGGCCATGTGCTGCAACCGGGCGAGGTCTTCTCGTTCAACGGGGTGGTGGGCCCGCGGGACGCCGAGCACGGCTGGGCGCTCGCGAACGAGATCTACCAGGGCGAGTACGTGCTGGGCTACGGCGGCGGGATCTGCCAGGTCACGTCCACGTTGTACAACGCGGCGCTGCTGGGCGGGCTGCAGATCGAGGAGCGGTACCACCACGACCGGCCGCTGCAGTACATCGGTCCCGGACGCGACGCCACGGTGGTGTGGGGCCAGCTGGATTTCCGCTTCCGCAACAGCCTGGATGTCCCGGTGCGCATCGGCGCCCGGGTGGTGCCGGGCGACCCGCCGCAGGTGATGGTGACGCTGCGCAGCGACCGTCCCCGGGCCGGGGAGCCCATCCGCGTGGAGGAGGAGTACGTGCGCTTCTTTCCGCCGGATTTGGTGGAAGTGGAGGACCCCGGGCTTCCCCGGGGTCGGCGGGTGGTGGAAGACGAAGGGTATTTCGGCGTGGAGGTGCGCATATACCGGGTGATGGGTCTCGGCCCGGATGCCCGGCGGGAGCTGGTGTCGCACGACGTCTACCCGCCCAAGCCGGGGCGGGTGCGGGTGGGCACCGGGGAACGATGAACGGGTGACCGCAGCGCGGCCACCCGTTTGGAAGCGCAACATGTTGTCAGCGCCGAAAAGATAAAGACGTTATCTATGTCTATTCGACATCCCGAGCGAAATCCCTCCCGCGAAGGGCAAAGAAGTTGCCCGAAACGGGCGGTTTACCGGACGTGTTGCCTTGACGTTATTCCGCGCCAGCGAGTATAATCCAGGATAGGAGTGCCACAGAGGGACAAGGAGTGAAAAGGGGCCGCTCTTCCAATCCGGAACATGGGTGCAGCGACAGCCGCAGTCCAGGTAGTCGCCGTAACCAGACGTAGTCATCAGTTGTGTTAGGATTGAATTGAGAGGGGGACGGCTCAGTGACGGCGACACCGCAGCGCAGCGTGTTTCACGACTACGACTCCATGATGGACGAGGACATCGTGGAGTTTGCCCGTGAAGGATCAACGGAGGCGCTGGAGTACCTTATTAATAAGTACAAGAACTTCGTGCGGGCCAAAGCTCGCTCCTACTTTCTGATCGGTGCCGACCGGGATGACATCACGCAGGAAGGCATGATCGGCCTGTATAAGGCGATCCGGGACTTTCGGGCGGACAAGCTGTCCTCTTTCCGTGCTTTTGCAGAACTCTGCATTACCCGGCAGATTATTACCGCCATCAAGACGGCGACGCGTCAGAAGCACATCCCCCTGAACTCCTATGTGTCGTTGAACAAGCCGATTTATGACGATGACTCTGACCGAACCCTGCTGGATGTGATCTCCGGTTCCAAGGTCACCGATCCCGAGGAGCTCATCATCAGCCGCGAGGAGTTCGGCGACATCGAGGGGAAGATGGAGGAGATCCTCAGCGACCTCGAGTGGAAGGTGCTCATGAGCTACCTCGACGGGAAGTCGTACCACGAGATCGCCGTGGAGCTACATAGGCACGTCAAGTCGATCGACAACGCTCTGCAGCGGGTCAAGCGGAAGCTGGAACGGTACCTGGAGAACCGGAACCAGGGACTCGACAGAGGGCACGACTAGGCCGCACCGGCGGCCTTTTCCTTTTATGTCAAGGCCGGGGCGACGCTCATACGCTGGAAGGAGGGAAGGAGGGGAGAGGATGAGTTGGGACGACGATCGCGACCGGCGCTCCGGTCTGTGCGCCGACCTGGAGGACGACGGGGACTGCGGCTGCAGCGGCCACGACCACAGCGGGCACCGGGACGACCGGGATGACCACCGGGATCACCGGCGCCGGCGGCGCCTCATCCCGATCGGCACCGTGACCGTTGACTGCACGCCCGTCACGTTCCGCACGCCGGGCCAGGCCGTCAACGTGGTCAGCTGTCCGGTGTCCTGGGTTCTGCCGGGGTGGCCGCCCTGCATAGCCACGGTCCAGAAACCGCCGATCCAGCTACCCATCCAGGGGCACCGCAAGCCCTGCGGCTGTCACTAGCTGAGCCAGGAGGGCTCCTGCCCTCCGTACATTGCGCGAGGGCACGAAATGTGCTATGATAAGCGCTGCATCATCTTGCTGGCGTAGCTCAACTGGCAGAGCACCTGATTTGTAATCAGGCGGTTGCAGGTTCGATTCCTGTCGCCAGCTCCAGACATAGCGAGGCTCCGCAGGTCTGCCCCTGCGGAGCCTTTTCGCTGCTTCCCACGATGTGCCTGGGTGCAATCTGAGCCTGGCACCGGCGTTGTTGCTATCCGTCCAGTCCGATCAGCGCCCGGAATCGGCCGATGCAGTGTTCGTCCGATTCGTGTCTTGGCAACCGGTGCCAGATTCCCACCACGGTGTCAGTCGTACTGACCTTCATGCCCGATGCTCCCGAGATGTAAGTCATCAACGTATCGCAATCGGTTCGGAGGTTGTCTGCCAGAGCTTTCGTGAAGCCGCTGTGCGTGGGCACGTTCCAGCCCAGGTTCCGAGCGACATGGTACCGGTTCTCCGGACCGATACCCTTGAACTCGAGCACCTCATCCAGGAAGGCTGAGGCAGACATTCGTTGCAATCGGTCCCAGATCTGCGGACGCCGGGCCAACTTGATGGCCGTATCCACGACGGCCTCCGACTTATGCTTGTGACTGACGATCGCCATCAAGTTCGACCGCACGTCATGCCGGTTTGCACTCACCTGTTCAACATCGAAGCCGTAGAGCGCTTCCGATATCCTGTCCCACAACGTCTCCAAAACTTCGATCTTGAAACCCGCGTTGTACACGGCCCACACGTACTCACAGTAGAAGTCCGGCAACGTGAAGTCACCTGGACTCATGGCCTCCCAGTCCTCAATATCCTGCTCGATCTCCGGACGGTCTTCCATGACTTCCGCCAAAGCGGTCCTCCAGAAGCGCTTCATGTTCCCGTCGACCCAGCTCCGCATGTTTGAACCCCCTTTGCTAGTCCTGATCGCCCGGAGGCGTCGCGATCAACGAACGCAGAAGCTCGTGCCGGGATTTGATCCAAGAAGGGTTGGGGGGGAACTGGGTTGGATCACGGTCTTCATCCGCACCCGGGACTGGCAGCGCTCGCAGTGCTCGGATGCAGTCTTCAACTCCGTCGAGTAGGGAGTTCCACTCCTCCTCCAACCCGAGCCGGGAGGTCCGTAGTCCGCCGTTGCCCTTGTACAATAGCTCCAGGAAAAACATGGCGAACTTGATGTACTTCTCGCGTTCCGCGGCGGCGCGTGTGCGATGGTGAAACCTGGGGAGCGGGTCTCGCATGTTCCGGAAGTACTCAATGGCACTCATCCCGGCCGTTCGGGCGCGGTCCATGAACTCCGCATGTTCCTCAGGCAGCACATCGAATACAATCTTCTTCTTGCCCTTGGCTGGCATCACCACCACCTCTGCTCCAGAGTATAGGGACGTACGTCCGTATACGTCAACCCACGTGACGATATCCTGTTGAACGAGCGAGCACTTTCGCTCCCACATCTGTGAATGCAATCATTGAACGTGCGAGGGCGGTGCAACGCGGGTGCACGTACGGCGCCGCCGTCGCCTGCCGGACACTGCCGGTCGAAGCCGCCGCAGAAGAGGAGCTGATGACGAATGGAAGTGACCCGACTGCTCGCCCGGTATGTGGTCAGCGCGACCTACGAGTCCCTTCCCGCGGACGTCGTTCACGAGGCGAAGCGATCCCTGCTCAACTGGATGGGCGTGGCCATCGGGGGTTGCCGGCACGAGGCCGTGGAGATCGCCCTGGCGACCGTCTCCGAGTTCAGCGGCCCGGCGAGGGCCTCCGTGCTGGGGCGGACCGAGCGGCTCGACATCCTCCATGCCGCCCTGATCAACGGGATCAGCTCCCACGTGTTCGACTTCGACGACACCCACCTGAGGACCGTCATCCACCCCAGCGGCCCCGTGGCGCCGGCGGTACTGGCGCTGGCCGAGACGCGGCCGGTGTCGGGACGGGACCTGCTCCTGGCCTTCGTCCTGGGGGTCGAGGTGGAGTGCCGCATCGGAAACAGCGTCTACCCGTCGCACTACGAGCAGGGCTGGCACATCACCGGGACTGCCGGCGTGTTCGGCGCCGCGGCCGCTGCCGGTAAGCTGCTCGGCCTGACGGAAGAGCAGATGGTCCATGCGCTGGGGATCGCCGCGACCCAGGCGGCCGGGCTCCGGGAGATGTTCGGCACGCACTGCAAGCCGTTCCACCCCGGGCGCGCGGCCCAGAACGGGCTGCTGGCCGCCCACCTGGCGGCCCGGGGCTTCACCTCCTCGACCCAGCCCATCGAGGGGCGCAGGGGCTTCGCCAGCGTCATGGCGGCGGAGCGCAACCTGGCCGAGATCACGGACGGGCTCGGGGAGCGGTTCGAGATCCGGTACAACACGTACAAACCCTTTGCGTGCGGGATCGTCATCCACCCCGCCATCGACGGGTGCATCCAGCTGCGGAACGAGTACGGGCTCACCGCCGACCAGATCGCGCGGATCGACCTGCGGGTGAACCCGCTGGTGCTGGAGCTGACGGGCAAGCGGGCGCCCCGCGTCGGGCTAGAGGGCAAGTTCTCGGTGTTCCACTCCGTCTCGGTCGCGATCATCGACGGCATGGCAGGCGAGGCGCAGTACAGCGACGCCCGGGTTGCGGACCCCGCCGTGGTCGCGCTGCGTGAGCGGGTATCCGCCGCCCCGGACGCCGGGGTGGCCAAGGACGAGTGCCACGTGACCGTCACCCTGCGGGACGGGAGGGTGCTGAAGCGGCACGTGCGCCACGCCGTGGGCAGCCTCGAACGGCCGATGAGCGACGATGAGCTGGATGCGAAGTTCCGGGGCCTGGTCGCACCGATCCTGCCCGCGGATCAGACGGAGGAGGTGATCCGGCTGTGCCGGAGCCTGGAACGGCTCCCTGACAGCGCCGCGCTGGTGAAGGTGGCCGTGCCCCGCGCCGCGAAGGACCGCACGTAGGACAGTGCATGGCGGGGCGCAGACAGGTAAGCCGGTCGCACGACTGGGCGCAGAGCACGAAGCGGGGGCTGTCCGCACGTCACTCCAGGTGACAGGCGGACAGCCCCTTCGGTATGACAACGCATCAATGAGACCCCAACCTACCGCTACGCAAACAGCCCGGCGAGCACGGCCACGAAGACCAGCCCCGGCAGCAGGTTGCCGATGCGGATCTCCGTCGCGCCCATCAGGTTGAACCCGATCGCCGCCACCATGAGGCCACCGGTGGCGCTGATCTCCCGGATCATCGCCTCGGTCAGGAACCCGCTGATGGCCGAGGCGCCCAGGGTGATGAGCCCCTGGTACACGAGCACGGGCACCGCCGCGAACATCACGCCGACGCCCATCACGGAGCCGAACATGATGGAGGCGACGCCGTCCAGGATGGACTTGGCGTAGAGGATCGACGGGTTGCCGTTCAGGCCGTCCTCCAGGGCCCCCGTGATGGCCATTGCCCCCGTGCAGAACAGCAGCGAGGCCTGCACGAAGCCCTTCGCGAAGCCGCCGCGCTGGGTGATCGGCCACCGCTCCAGCCGCTTGGCCCACTCCTGCAGATGATCCTCGATCCGCAGCCACTCCCCCGCCATCGTGCCCAGCGCCAGCGAGACCACCAGGAGCAGGATGCTCTCGGTCTCCCACGCCATCTTCAGCCCGATGAGCACCACGGCCAGGCCCAGGGCCTTCATGGTGCTCGTCCGGATCGCCTCAGGTACCTGCGGGATCACCAGGCTGCCCAGCGCTCCGCCCACCAGAATCGCCCCCACGTTTGCGAGGGTGCCGAGACCGACCACAATCACTGCCTCCCGTTATTGCTTTAGCAGAGTACAGTTTCGGCCTCAGCCTTCCGGATCCTGCTCCGAGGGGCCGATGCAAGCCTCATCCGTGCGGATGCAGTTTCGGCCCTCGTTCTTGGCCTGGTACAGGGCGCAGTCGGCCCGCTGAAGCAGCTCCTCCACCGTCCGGAAGTGCGGCTTCCACTCGGCGACGCCGCAGCTCACCGTGAACCGCACGTTTCCGCTGGGCGACGGCACCTCGAGGCGCTCGTAGGTCGACCGGAGCCGCTCCGCCACCTTCGCGGCCTGCTCCAGGGTCGTCGAGGGCAGCAGCACGGCGAACTCGTCGCCGCCGATGCGGCCGATGACGTCCTCCGAGCGGAGCGCCTTGCGGCCGATCTCCACGACCTGGCGCAGCACGTCGTCGCCGGCGGAGTGACCGAAGCGGTCGTTGATGCGCTTGAAGTGGTCGATGTCCATCAGCAGGAGGGAGGTGGGCCGGAAGCGACGGCCGGCCTGCAGGAGCTCCTGGTGGCAGAGCTCCACGAAGAAGCGCCGGTTGTAGGCCCCGGTGAGGCCGTCCGTGGTCGCCAGCTGCTTCAGATCGGACTCGAGCCGCTTGCGCTCGGAGACGTCGCGGAAGACGCAGACCCGCACGGCCCCGTCGCCGGCGTCTTCCGGCAGCGCGGCGGTGCTGACCTCCGCCCACCGGGGGGAGCCGTCCTTGCGCAGGAGGGTCATCTCGACCACCGTGCCGGGGAGCGGGCATCCCTGAATGGGCGTGACGTCGGACAGGGGCCGTCCGGTGAGCTCGTCGGGCGTGTAGCCCAGCAGGTCGAAGGCCGAGGGGCTGACGTACACGAACCGCCCCTCGCGGTCGAGCGTGACGATCACGTCGGCCGCGTGCTCGGCGAGCAGGCGGTACCGCGCCTCGCTCCGCTCCAGATCGGCCTTCGCCCTGGCGAGGGCATCGGTCATCTGGTTGAACGCCTTGGAGAACTCCCCCAGGAACTCCACGCGCTGCGAGAAGTCCCCGGATGCGACCATCTGCACCTGCCACGTCAGGTGGCGCAGCCTGGCCTGCAGCGACTTCAGGCAGCCCGACAGCGGCCCGCGCTCCTGGATGGGCCGGCTCAGATCGCCCTTGCAGATGTGCGTCAGGTGGGTGCGCAGGGAGCTCAGTTCCTGATACAGCGCCGCGAACCCCGCGTGGCCGCGCAGCTCGGGCGGCGGCAGCGGGCTGGCCTGTGGATTGCTCAGCAGCTGGTGCAGCGCCTCCACGGCCTGGTCCAGCGTCGGTCTGTCCGTCATGGGCTCGTCACCGCCTCGGCGACGAACCGGCAGATGCGTGCGCCGGTGCACCAGCAGTCCACCTCGGTCACCTGGTACGTGCAGCCGGTGGAATGCTCGAGAATGCCCGCAAGGAAGCCCTCATCGAACTTGCAGATCTCCATGTCCATCTCGGGCAGGCCGGAGCAGTCCATGTCCTCCTCGACGGTGAAGACGAACCGGCCTTTCTCCAGGTCTGCCTCCTCAATCCGCACGATGCCGATGCCGTACTCCCGAAAGGCGGTCTGCAGCCTGCGCGCGTAGTCCGAGAATGATGTCAGCGGTCCCAGCAGCCGGGCGGCAAACGCCTGGCCGGCGAGGCGCCCGGCCTCGCGGCACAGCCGGTCGGTTGTCTCCACCCCCAGGTGCTCCTGGAGTACGTAACGCAGACTGAACTGCATGAGCCGGTAGATCTCCAGCCGCATCGCGGGTCCCATGTTGGGGCGTCCCGTCGCAATGTCGCCAATTACGTCCCAGGAAAAGCTGCTTTTGCCCTGCTGCATGGTCACCCTCCTCCCTGTCCTGCGCGGGTGAGAAGAGCTCTATGTGTTAGTTTTACAAAAGTCGTAAAATCCCTGCCGTCAACATCCCTCCGGCGGGCCGTTGTCGAGAACGGACGAGCCCGGGCGAAAGCGCCCGGGCTCGTCCGCCTTCCGCTCGGTCACTCTTCTTTCCGTGACTTGCTCAACGCAGCCTGCAGGACCTCCAGCAGTTCGTCCGTGACGCCGTGGGGCATTACCCGGTCGTAGGCCTCCGAGAGCACGGCCACGAACCGCTCGAAGGCCGCGGGGCGGGCCGGGTCGCCCTGGGGCGGCAGCGGCTGCAGCGGCCGCACCGCCTCCTTGACGGCCCGGGGGCGGCTGCCCCAGTGCACGATGTACTCGCAGTCCCGGGTCATGAAAATAAACGCTCTCCGTCAATTGTTGTGGAGGCAGTGAACGCCGCCACGTCACCATCTTGGAAACTGGAAACTAGGCAGCCAGCAGGATCTTCCGGCGGAAGTTCTCGAAGGAGCGGAATCCGTAGGCC
>Ga0134099_1000963_pt1 | contig 29430 bp, 27 predicted proteins | sample 10_taG_2_FD_105482 | JGI IMG/M metagenome (GOLD analysis project Ga0134099, IMG submission 105482) | Switchgrass degrading microbial communities from high solid loading bioreactors in New Hampshire, USA - 10_41_5_180_A2 metaG | ecosystem: Engineered > Bioreactor > Semi-continuous > Anaerobic >...
ATGGCTGCCAGGTGGTCGGCGTGGACGAGGCGGGCCGCGGCCCGCTGGCAGGCCCCGTGGTGGCGGCGGCATGCATCCTGCCCGAGGGGGCGGCGCTGCCCGGGGTGAACGACTCGAAACAGCTGACGGAGAAACAGCGTGAGGCGGCGTTCGGGCCGATCCAGGAGACCGCCCTGGGCTGGGGCATCGGCGTCGTCGACGCCGCCCGCATTGACGAGATCAACATCCTGCAGGCCACTTTCGAGGCCATGGCGCAGGCGGTGGAGGCCGCCCGGGCGATGGCCGCCCTCGGGCTCGGGCGGGCGGCGGAGGCCGCGTTGCTGGTGGACGGCAACCGGCCCCTCCCCCAGTGGAGCGGCTGGCAGCGGCCGGTGGTGGGCGGCGACCGCAAGTCGCTCTCCATCGCCGCGGCGTCGATTCTGGCCAAGGTGACCCGGGACCGGATCATGGTGGAGTACGATAAGCTCTACCCCGAATACGGCTTCGCCCGCAACAAGGGGTATGGGTCGAGAGAGCACTGGGAGGCCCTGGAGCGGTTCGGGCCGTGCCCGATCCACCGGCGGACCTTCATCGGGCACCGGCAGCTGCGGTTTTTCTGAGGCTGTGGCTCGGCCGGACCAAGCCATCGGGACGGAGGACTTCGGCTCTTCCGTTTCCCGGTGGCTTTGCCGCGCGTGCCCGTGGTGGAACAAAACGGACGCCGGCGGGCGTCCAAAGCAGCGGGAACTCGAGATGCACGGGCCCGGAGCCGTAAGGCTCAAGGTGCGGGAGTGCAAGGGGGCGTTTTCGGTGCGTACAAGGGCAGGACGGAGGCGTCGGTGGGGACGAGGAAGGGGAGGCGCTGGTCTGGAAGTTCGGGGAGAGCCGGGACGGCCTGGCGCGCTATGCCCTGTTCAGCCGCGGCGAGGGAGACTGGCGGGCTTTCCTCTACCCGCCGGCGGAGGAGGAGCCGGGTGAGGCCCGGCACGCGTCGGCAGCTTCGCCCGGGGTGCCGCCGGGGAGCCGGCTGGAGGATGCCGGGGTGATCCTGGAAAAGGCGAAGGATGTCATCAGGACCCTGGACCTGCCCACAGCGGAGTCGCAGATGGAGTTCAGGATCGCCAAACCTGATCTGGTGTTCGTGTGCCGGTACAGCCCAGCCGGAGGCGAGGGTGAGGTGCCACTGCTGGCCTGCCGATTTGCGGAGTTCGTCAACGCGATGATGGGGCATGCGCTGTTCTGGCACGACGGCGCCGACTGGCTGGCCCAGCTCTATCCCCAGGCCGAAGCGGCTCTGGCCGAGGAGCGGTACCGCGTTTTCGGCTCGTATGGGCACAACTGCCCGGTCGGGTGCGGTGCGGACTTCAAGGCGCTCCGGCAGGACGGCGCCGACGCGCTGGCGGTCGTGGACCTGTCCGGGGTCGGCACGCGCTCCAACATGGAGGTCCACCTGCTGCGCCGGGAGGGCCGGGAGTGGCGCCTGCTGTGGGTGCCCAGACCGCAGGACTTCCGCTTCACCTACACCGGGTACCGGAAGAACCCGATGGTTTCTCTTGGTGCGGAAGGCATCGACCAGTTCACGGTGACCTACACGGACGGCGTGGTGGAGACGTGGACCCGCAGGGGGACGGCCTACGTGCGCGAAACGGCCCCGCAGTAGCGGCAAGCAGCGGGCCGTATCACGGGCCTTTCAGAAGCGGGAAGGGCGATCCCGCCGCCTGGCGAGATCGCCCTGTTGCCGTTTCCCAGCCTGCCGCTCGCTACTCGTTCACAATCAGTTGCTCCCGCCGCCGCTGGATGTCGTCCAGCTCGAACCGGATCGCCCCGTCCTGCGCGGCGAGCCAGTCCAGCAGGTGCAGCACCTGGCTGCGGGCGTTCTGGGCCGACCGGAGCGCCTCGGCGATGCGGCCCTGGATCATCCAGTCCACGAAGAAGCTGTCCCAGAAGTAGTCGGCAAAGCGGGTAAAGCCGTCCAGGTCCACCACGGGCAGGTCGACGCCCCCGCCCACGTCGGCCAGCTCCCGGCGGAAAACGTCGAGGGCGTGCCGCACCTGCGCCAGTTCGGCCCGGGCGTCGTCGATGCGGGAATGCTTGACCATGGTGCTGATGAGGCCGCCGCCGAACATGTCCCAGGTGCCCCAGCGGTCGGCGGACTGCAGGAGATCGACCACCCGGTCAAGGCCGGCGGCTGCCGCCTGCCCGGCTTCCAGCGCCTCGGCGACTTCCCGGGCGCGCCGGCGGACGTCGGCCTCCTCCTGTTCCAGGGCGAGGAGGCGCTCGGCGGCCCATCCCTGTGCGGCGCGCAGCCGCTGCTCCTTCTCGGCCAGGAGGGCGCGGTACTCGGCCTCGGCGCCGGCGAGCCGGGCGGCTTCCGCCTCTGCCGCCTCCAGGTCACGCCGGATCTCCTCTGCATGGTGCCGGGCCTCCTCGTAGCGAACCAGCGCCTGGGCAGCCTCCTGGCGCTCCCGGTCCAGCCGTTCGGCCTTGCTGGTGAAGAGGGTGGCCAGCATCGCCCCCAGGGAACCCGATTCCAGTCTCTCCACGTCTCGCTGCTCCTTGGCGAGGGCAGCCTTCCGTTCTGCGGCGCGGTCGGTCGCTTCCCGGTGCTCAGACCGGAGCCGATCGATCTGCCGCTTCAGCTTCTCCAGGCGGGCATGGCGATCGGCGGCTTCGGCCAGCCGGCGGTTCAGTTCGTCCACGGGCATCCCTCCTGCATATGGAGTGTAGATTCTCCGCACGAAAGGTTCGCCAGTCGTGCCGCCGTTTCTCGCCTGACTGGAAGGGGCCCGGGCCGGGCTGGAGGTTCGTGGATCGCATCCTACAGGAACTGGGTTTGGCGCCGTCGAAGGCAAGAGAACGAGAAGGATGCGCCGGCTCCGACGAGAGGAGGATCGCGGGATGCCGTACTGTTTTGCGTGTGGGGGCAAGCTCGAGTGGCGTCTCGTGGAGAGTGAACAGCGCGACCGGCTGGTCTGCACCAGGTGCGGCCGGATCACCTACCTGGATCCCAAGGTCGCGGCCTGCACGATCCCGGTGATCGGCGGCCGGGTGCTGCTGGCGCGGCGGGGCATCGAGCCGGGCCTGGGGCTCTGGGTCTTCCCGGGCGGCTACGTGGAGCGCGGGGAGACCGTGCCGCAGGCGGCGGAGCGGGAGACCTTCGAGGAGGTGCGCCTCCGGGTGCGCGCCACCCGGCCGGTCGGGGTCTACTCCTACCCGGATTCTGTGGTGGTGGTCGTGGTCTACCACTGCGACGTGGTGGGCGGAGAGCCCGCTCCCGGGACCGAGACGCAGGAGGTGCGGCTCTTCGGCCGGGACGAGATCCCGTGGGACCGGCTGGCATTCCCCAGCACCCGGGACGCGCTGCGGGACTTCGTCACGCAGTGGCCGGGAGGCTAGCGCCTGGCGGCGGCGGGCAGCTCGCCCACGCGGACGGGCACGTCAAGGGTGCGGCCGCCCCGCAGGATCGTGAAGGAAACGACGCTGCCCACCGGCGTCTTGCGGATCTGGCGTCGCAGCGCCGGCATGGAGGGGGTGGGCACGCCGTCCACCGCGGTCACCATGTCCCACTCCGTGAGACCGGCCAGGTGCGCGGGGCCGCCGGGCTCCACACCTGCGACCAGCACGCCGCGGTCCGGCAGGTCCAGCGCCCGTGCCACCGCCGGGTCGATGACCTCGGTTGTCCCGAGCAGGCCGACGTACGGGTGCTCGGCCCGGCCCAACCGCCGGAACTGCTCCGTCACCTGGAGCACCTGCCACGCCGGGATGGCGAACCCGATGTTCTGCCCCCGGGCGAGGACCAGGGTGGGTATGCCGACCAGGCGGCCCTGCAGGTCCACCAGGGCGCCGCCGCTGTTGCCGGGGTTGATGGCCGCGTCGGTTTGAATCAGGCCGTCCAGACCGCCGATGATGCGCTCGACGGCGCTGACGACGCCGGTAGTGACGGTCCAGCCGAAGCCGTAGGGGTTGCCGATGGCCACCACCAGTCTGCCCGGCACGACGGACTCCTCGGGGGCCGGCTCCACCCGGGCGGCCACCGGCGAGTCGGTCTCCACCAGAGCCAGGTCGTAGAGCCAGTCGGCCGCCACGACCCGCCCCGGCCGGGTGACACCATCCGCGAACGTGATGGCCGGTACGGGGTAATCGCCCACCACGTGGGCGTTGGTGATCACGCTGTGCGAATCCAGAAGCACGCCCGAGCCCTGTCCGCGGCCGGCCCGCACCTGGACGACGCTGGGACCGACCTGGGAGGCCACCCGGGCAAACGGCTCGTCCTGCCAGTTCATTCCGAACACCTCGCTTGATTATCTCTGTCCTTTTGACATTCATTGACCTTAAGGAGATACGGATTGTGGACATGCAAGAGGCGCCGCCCCCGACTGCCGGGAACGGCGCCTTGTGTTGCTGATGATTCGCGCCGGGCCTGAGGCCGGCGGCGTCCCTTGTGCTGGCGGGGCACGGTCTCATGGTGCCTCCCGTTCTGCGACGGCCCGGCTCAGCCAGAGCTTGAGGTAACGGGCGGCCACGCGGCGGTGCACCGCCGCCTGCGTGCGCTGGTAGAGCCAGCGGCGGAAGCGGCTGCTCCCCGATCCCACCAGGGCGGGATAGTAGCCCTCCACGGCCATCACCAGCCGATCGGGGTGCAACTCCAGGCGCAGTTCGCCGCGGCAGCGCTTGTTTTGCTGCACCAGGAGGCCGGCCGCGATGGGGAAGCAGATGGCCGCCACGCCGGCCTCTTCTCGGATCGCAGGCACGCGGAAGCAGAGGAGGGTGACGCCGCAGAGACGCACCACCATCGTACCGGCCGGGCCCTGGCGCACCCGGAGGAAGGGCCGGGCCAGCCGGTCCAGGAAGGCGAAGTAGCCGTAGCCCGCCTCCTGCACCTGTTGGAGATTCGGCTCAAGGTGTGTGCCGGAGACGGCCAGCGACTGCACGGAGCGCACCTGGCCGGCGGCGGAGACGGACGTATCGTCGTTGACCATGGCTCAGCGGGCCTGTGCGGTGGCCCGGAAGACGAGGTTCTCGTTGTTCTCCATCACGTACCGCATGGACCACTCGTTGCGGAAGAGCAGGACGTTCCGGCCGTCCCGGTCGGTGACGGCCAGGTGGTCGGTGCCCCAGAAGCGGCGGGGCTGGTAGCCCTCGCCCTCGACCCACCGGGCCACCTGGTGGGGCAGGCGCTCCAGCGTCACCTCCACGCCGTACTCGTTCAGCATGCGGTACTGGAACACGTCGAACTGCAGCTCGCCCACCGCGCCGAGAATCGGATCGGGGTGGCCGGGCTGGGTGGCGTAGAAGACCTGGATGGCGCCCTCCTCCGTCAGCTCCTCGAGCCCCTTGCGGAAGTGCTTGGACTTCATGGCGTCCTTGTACCGCACGCGGGCGAAGTGCTCGGGCGAGAAGGAGGGGATGCCCTCGAACTGGACGGGCTCGCCGGTGCAGAGCGTGTCGCCGATGCGGAAAATGCCGGGGTCGAAGACGCCGATGATGTCGCCGGCGTAGGCCTCCTCCACGATCTGCCGCTCCTGGGCCATGAACTGCTGCGGCTGGGACAGGCGCACCTTCTTGCCCAGGCGGACGTGCTGCACCTCCATGCCCCGCTGGAACCGGCCCGAGACGATCCGCAGGAAGGCGATGCGGTCCCGGTGGGCCGGGTTCATGTTGGCCTGGATTTTGAACACGAAAGCTGAGAAGCGCGGCTCCTCCGGCTCCACCAGCCGGTCGCCGGCGAGGCGCGGGGCGGGGGAGGGGGCCAGCTCCAGGAAGTACTCGAGGAAAGGTTGCACGCCGAAGTTGGTCAGCGCCGAGCCCCAGAAGAGGGGGGAGAGGTCGCCGCGGCGGAACCGGTCGAAGTCCCAGGGGTCGCCGGCCACGTCCAGGAGTTCGATGTCCTCCCGCAGCTTCCGGTACAGCTCCTCACCGAGGATGGTCGGCAACTTGGGATCGTCCATGGCGATGGTTTCGGTGCGGGCCTTCGTCTGGCCGTGGTCCCGGTCGTCGAAGAGCTCCACGTGGCCCTTCTGCCGGTCGAAGACGCCCTTGAAGGTGGAGCCCATGCCCACCGGCCAGTTCATGGGGCAGGTGCGCATGCCCAGGACATCTTCGATCTCCTGCATGAGGGCGAAGGGGTCCTTGCCCTCCCGGTCGAGCTTGTTGACGAAAGTGAAGACGGGGATGCCCCGCATCTTACAGACGTGGAAGAGCTTGATGGTCTGCGGCTCGACGCCCTTCGCCGCGTCGATGAGCATCACCGCCGAGTCGGCCGCCTCCAGCGTGCGGTAGGTATCTTCGGAGAAGTCCTGGTGGCCCGGCGTGTCGAGGATGTTGACCATGCAGCCGTCGTACTCGAACTGCAGCACGGAGGAGGTCACCGAGATGCCGCGCTGCTTCTCGATCTCCATCCAGTCGCTGGTGACGTGGCGGGCCGCGCGCCGGGCTTTCACCGAACCGGCCAGGTGGATGGCGCCGCCGTAGAGCAGGAGCTTCTCCGTGAGGGTGGTCTTGCCCGCGTCCGGGTGGGAGATGATGGCGAACGTCCGCCGGCGGCGGATCTCGGAGGAGAACGGGGCCGCGTTGGTGGCAAGCATCTGTTTCGATCCGCCCTTTCGAACAGCAAAGTGCCGTGCGCAACCGGTGCGGCACGGCGATTGTACTCGATGCAACTCATATATTGTACGTTCACGCCAGAAGAGCGTCAAGGTCAGGGCTGGCGGCGACACCTGCGCCGACGGTGCGCGGGCCTCGTCGGCCTTGCGGGCGGAGATTCGGTGGAACGGCGGCTGCACGTTCCGCCGGGTAACCGCACAGCCCCATGCGCGCTCCGGGTGCCTGTTCGCATTGACTGGTGGTGGGGCACCTCGACTCCTCGGTTCACGCGGCACGCGTCGCGAGGGCTCGGGCCCGGCCGGAAGCACCGCCTGATGCGCCAGCGGGGACAGTGGCGGGTCTGCAGGGGCCCGGGGCACCTTACGCCGCTGCTCCGCACATGGCGGCAGCGGCCTGCTCCAGATCCGCTTCTCCAGTTCCAGCTCGTCATGGATGGGAATGCCGTAATCGCCGACGAGCGGGATGGACGGCTTGATCCTGCGCGCCTCGTCGATGGCGCCCACGTGCACGGCGACGAGCCGGTAGCCGCGCCGCTGGTAGAAGCGCAGCGCGTCGAGATTATCGTTGGAGGTGATCAGCCAGACCCGGCTGCACCCCGCTGCACGGGCGGCCTCCTCCACCGCGTCCAGAAGGGCCGTCCCCACACCCTGCCCCGGGGCGGACGCGTTCAGGCTCAGCAACTCGCACTCCGGGCCCTCGATCCGGTACGCCGCTGCCCCGACGCGGCTCCCGCCGGCCCAGGCGATGCGGGCCTCGAGCTCCGCCAGGCCGTGCACTCTGCCCCGGGTGACCATGACGGTGCCGCCCCATTCCTCAACCCAGAGGCCGGTCAGCCAGGCCCGGTCGTCTTCGTTCTGCGGTGGACGAATGGTGAGACGGCTCATCGAATCCCCCCGGTCGGATAACCCTCGCCCTCACCCCCTCATGCCGCCCGCCCGTCGGCGCGTGTGGGCGGCCACCGGGGAACCCCGGTCGGACCCGGGCGAGCGCATCCGCTGCGCCGCGGCGGTGAGGGCCACACGCAACTTTGACATTATTACGTTGAACCCTGCACGGCGTCAAGGCGGGTACCGGAGTGCGGGACACCGCACCGGCGCCCCGCAGGTGGTGAAACCCCAGCCTGAGGCGTACCGTCCTAACGGTGTGCCCGGACGGCCTTGTGTGAACGTCGACGGGCCAAGTTTCCGGCGCCGTGACGGTCGCCGCCCCGGGTACAGCGCCAGGGCGGGTCGGGTTCCGAACGGCGGCCGGTTGCTCCCCGCTGGGGTGACCTGACCCCGGGGGAGCGACCCAACTCTTCCGGTGTGGAGGGCGGAGTGCGTGCAGAGGACTCGGGTCGTGTCGTGGCTGGCACTGCTGTGTGTGGTTCTGATGGGGAGTGCGGCGTTGATCGGCTACCTGCGCTGGCACTTCCGGGCGGTGGTGACGGCGGCGGTTCCCGCCGGTCTGCATTCGGTGGTGACCACGCTCGAGGCCGACCTGTCGGTCCGGCTGATGGCGGCAGTCGCAGAGGCTCGCGACCAGCTGGACCTGCCGGCGGTCCAGGTGGCGGTGGTGAAGGGCGGCGACGTGGTGTGGACCGGCGCCGTGGGCTGGGTGGACCCGCCGGCCGGACGGGCGGTGACGGTGGCGGACCGGTTCCACATCGGCAGCGTGAGCAAGCTCTACACGGCCGCACTCATCCTGCGGCTGAGCGAGGAGGGCCTGCTCTCGCTGGACGACCCGGTCAGCCGGTTCGTCGCCGACGTTCCCAACGGTGACCGGATCACCGTGAGGCAACTGCTGAACCACACCAGCGGGCTCGCCAACTACACCGAAAGCATGGCCTTCAACCTCCAGACCGTCCTGCTCAGGCGCCGCTGGCCGCCCTGGAGACGCAGGCCTTCGGGGCCGGGGCCATCACCGCCGGCGCCGGCGACGTCGCCCGGTTCACCTACGCCCTGTTCGCCGGGGACCTCCTGGACGAGACCAGCCGCCGGGAGATGCTGACGTTCCTGCCCGTGCCCGATGAGGATGTGCCGGGGCAGACGGGCTACGGCCTGGGGGGCCGGCGGATCGTGATCGGCGGCGACGAGATGGTGGGCCACACCGGGACCTTTCCGGGCTACAGCAACGTGTCGCTCTACTCGCCGAAGCACCACCACGCCACCGCCGTGCTCTCCAACCTCTCCATGAGCGAGGTGACCCGGGTGCTGGCGGCGGTCCACGCGGTGCTGGCGGAAGAGGGACGGTGACGCGAAAGCCGCCCCATGGCGGGGCGGCTTCGCCGCGTCTACCCTTCCAGCACGTGCCGGGCGTCGTGCAGGGCCTGCTGCACCAGCTGGTCCGGCGTGTCATAAGCCCTGTACCAGCCTCGCTGGATCGCCAGCTGGGTGCAGCGTTCGTGCTCGGTCAGGGCGTCCGTCAGGTGCGTCATCAAGATGTGGCGCAGGTCGGGGCTGGTCGTCTCCAGGATCGCCATGCAGTAGGCCGTGGCTTTCAGCTTGGCCGCGTTGAGGAGGCTCTCGGCAATCACCCGGTCGTCGGGCTTCATCCCCACGGCTTCGCCGATGGCGCTCATCACGGTCGACATCGCTCTGCCCTCCTCAGCCCATGCCGTGTCGCATACAGAAGTCCGTCAGCGCCTGCACATGGGCCTGCGCGGTCTGCAGGCAGGCCTTGAGCTGCTGGCGGAGGTCGGCGTCTGCGATCATCGTGAGCATCGACTTGGTCTTCTGCACGTCCCCCGACTCCAGCCGGATGAGCTCGTTGAGCAACAGCTTCTCATGAGCCGTTACCTGTTGCTCCTGGGCGATCGCGCTCACCGTCTGTCAACCCCTTTCCACGTTCGGTGAACGAGGCTCAGGGGTAGTATGGCCCGATCTGTCGACGGAAACCCTCATTCTATGCGACTACATGCGGAACCGGCCGAGGCGCTCCTGCAGCTCCCGGGCGACGGTGGCCAGTTGGGCCGCCGCCCCGGCAATCTCCTCCACGTTGGCGTTCAGTTCCTCGGCGGAGGCGGCCACCTCTTCGCTGGAGGCCGCGGTCTCCTGGGCCGTGGCGGCAATCGAGTCGATCCCCCGGATCACATGGCGGGCGTTGCCGGCCATCTGCTCCGTGGCGGCCGTGCTCTCCTGCGTGACGGCCGCCATCTCGGCCATCGCCGTCTGCACGGAGCGGCTCGCGGCGACGAGCTCTTCGGTGGCGGCTGCGATGGACGCCACGTGGTCGCCGGTCTCTTCGACCATGGCGACGATCTCCTCCAGCGCCCGCCCGCCGTCGACGGCCAGTGCGGCGCCCCGGTTTACCTGTCCGGTCACCTGTTCCATAAAGCGCACGGCGTTGCCCGTGGCGGCCTGGATGCGGTCGATCAGGCCGGCGATTTCGCCCGCCGACGAGGCGACCCGCTCGGCCAGCCGGCGCACCTCCTCGGCCACCACGGCGAACCCGCGCCCCTGCTCACCGGCGCGGGCGGCCTCGATGGCCGCATTCAGGGCCAACAGGTTGGTCTGCTCTGCGATGGCCGTGATCGTCTCGGTGATGGCGCCGATCTGGCCCGAGAGGTCGCCCAGGGTGCTGACCTGGCTTGCCGACTGGGCCACGCTGGCCTGGATCTCCTGCATCGCCGCCACCGACTGGCCCACCACCTGCTTGCCCGCCCTGGCGGTGGAGAGCGTCTGTTCGGCGGTGGACCGCATGTCGTTGGTCTTCTGCGCCACATCGTCCAGATGGGCGAGCATGCCGCGCACGTCGGCGGCGGCCTGTTCGGCGGTCTTCGCCTGCTGCTGTGCGCCTTCGGTGATCTGGTCGATTGCCTGCTGGAGTTCCTTCACCTCCTGCGCACTCTGCCCGGCCACCTGCGACTGGGAGCTGGTTCCCTGGGCGATCTGGTTGACCACCTGCGCCACCTGATCGGAGGCTTGAGCCATCGCGCGGGTGGTTTCCTTGAGATCGTCAGCCATCTGGGCCGCGTGCTGGCCAGCCGCCGCCACGTCGGCCAGGAAGCCGCGCAGGCTGCGGACCATGTCGTTGACTGAGCGGGCGAGGATGGCGACCTCGTCGCTTCCCTTGATCTTCAGTTCCTCAACGGTGAGGTCTCCCTGCGCCACCCGGTTCGCAACGCCAGCCAGCTGACCCAGGGGCCGGGAGACCGAACGGATCATCCGTACCGCGTCGATGATGGCCAGGGCCAGCCCGCCCACGTTGAGCAGCATCAGGAGGATGGAGGACAGCCTGACCCTGCGGTCTGCTTCCGCAGCCAGTGCATCGGCCTGGGTGTCAATGTAGGCCGTGATGGCTTCCGTGGCCTGGATGTAGGCGTCCAGTTTCTGCTGGACGAGCGGCACTTGTGCCCCGGCGGTGGCCCGGTCCGCCGAGAACAGTCGGCTTACCTGGTCATTGAACTGCTGGGCGGCGCTCTCCAGGTTGCTCACCAGCGGTCCGGCCTGCGGGCTGGACGCCGTCTCCTTCAAGTGTGCAAGCGCGTTCTCAGCCTGGACCAGGAAGGTCTCGTGTTCTTCTCGTGCTGCGGCCTGGCCGAGTGCATACGAGAGCGCCATCTGCGCCTGGCCGCGCACGGCACTCTCGAGGCGGGCCACCTGCGTCTGCGCGGCACGGAGGTCGTTGGCCAGCAGCAGGTACTGCTGATGTTGCAGCGAGAGGGTCCAGTAGCTGTTGATGGTCGACGCCGTCATCAAGAGCAGGATGAAGCCGAAACCAAATGAGAGTCTCTTGGCGATGGTCCAGCGCATCTTCCGCAGCATTCTTCCCAATTCCCCCCAAGGCCGATGTATACTGTTGCATTTTCGGATTCGCTCCTCCAGTACCTGCATATAAATATTTGATCATGCATTTTCATGCACAGCGGCCGGGGCCAGACAGCCTGTGCCGCTCGTGCCGGGGCAGGGGAGTTGACTAGCCCAACTTAGATACGTTGTAATATGATTCTACTTGGAACGTTCGGGTCTGCCGGAGGTACAGCCCCCGGCAGGCGGGTGGAGGAGGCTGGCCACATGGCCGAGGAGAAGACGCGGCAGGAATACGAACGGAAGCGGCGCGGGCTCATCACCGCGCTCATCGTGGCGGTGGTGCTGCTCTTCGCAGGGTCGTCGGCGATTGGGCAGATCTTCGGGGACCGGTGGGGTATGATCACGCTGCTCGTTGTGATCATCGGGTTCCTGCTCTTCGTGTGGAAGTATTGGCGCTGCCCCTCCTGCGGAAAGCACCTGGGCCCGGAGCTGAGCCACCGGCGGTGCCCCCACTGCGGCGTGCGCCTGATGGGGTGAGTGCGAGCACCCCCGGGCCGAGGGGGCGCAGCAGAGCGGTGGCAACGACGGCGGTCTCGCCACGTGTGGCGAGGCCGCCTTCATCCTGTCTGACGTGCGGTGTTCGTTGCCGCTTGTCAACGCCAGTCCCTGCGGGTATGATATAGTTCTGTACAGAACGTTCTCGAGGGAACGAGGTGAGTCCCCGTGTCCGGCCGGAGGCAAGACATCAGCCACCTGTGGCACCAGGTCAACCGGCGCATGCACAGCCTGCTGAACCACGCGTTCCGGGAGTCGGCCATGCCGCCGCCCGTCTTCTTCATGCTGCGCGAGATCGTGCGGGAACCGGGCATCACCGTCTCCGAACTCGCGCGGCGGGTCGACATGGTGAAGAGCCACGTCTCCCGCACCGTGGACCACCTGGCGCGCGAGGGCTACGTGCGGAAGGAGCCCGACGCCGGAGACCAGCGGCTAATCCGGCTCTACGCCCGTCCGGAGGCCCAGGACCGGCTGCGCCGGACGGACGCGGCGGTGCGCAGCGTGTGGGAGTCGGTGGTGGCTGGCGTTCCCGAGGAGGAACTGGCCACGGTGGAGCGGGGACTGCGCATCCTACTCGAGACGCTGGAACGAAACGCAGCCACTCGGCAAAGGGAGAAGGTCTAGTGTGCTCAAGCTGTTGCGCTATCTGAGGCCCTACGCCGCCCTGGTGGCGGCGAACTTCCTGTTCGTGTTCTTCAGCGCGTTCGCGGAACTCTACCTGCCGAGGCTCATGGCCGACATCGTGGATTACGGCATCGTGAACGGCGACACCGCGTACATCTTGCGCACCGGCGGCTGGATGCTGCTGGTCGCGCTGGTCGGCACCGCGGTGGCCATTCTGGGCAACTACGCGTCCGCCCGGGTCTCCATGGGGTTCGGCCGCGACCTGCGCAGCGCCGTCTTCCGCAAGGTCCAGGGGTTCTCGCTGGCCGAGTTTGACCGCATCGGCACCGCCACCCTGATTACCCGTACCACCAACGACATCACGCAGATCCAGAACGTGCCGGTGGTGGCCCTCCGGATGATGCTCTTCGCGCCGATGATGATGATCGGCAGCGTGATCCTGGCGCTCTCCACCGACGTCGGGCTCTCGGTGGTGGTACTCGTCGCCCTACCGCTCCTGGCCCTGACCATCGGCGTCGTGGGCACCCGGGCGGTTCCGCTCTTCCAGGCGATGCAGCGGAAAATCGACCGCCTCAACCGGGTGGTGCGCGAGGGACTGACCGGCGTTCGGGTCATCCGGGCCTTCAACCGCACCGAGTACGAGACCGGCAGGTTCGTCGACGCCAACCGCGACCTCACCGAGACGGCCATCCGGGTGAACCGGCTGATGGCGGCGCTGATGCCCACGCTCTCGCTGCTGATGAACCTCACGGCCATCGCCGTGGTCTGGTTCGGCGGCATCCGCATCGAGGCCGGCCACATGGAGGTCGGCGACCTCATGGCGTTCGTCCAGTACGTGATGCACATCATGTTCTCCCTGATCATGCTCTCCATGATGTTCATCATGCTGCCCCGTGCGGCCGCCTCGGCGACCCGCATCAACGAGGTGCTGGACGTATCGCCCGCCATCACCGACCCGCCCGAGCCCCGGTCGCCCCGTGAGAGCCTGGGCCAAGTGGAGTTCCGGAACGTTACCTTCAGCTACCCCGGCGCGGAGCGGCCGGCGCTGGAGGGGATCTCGTTCGTCGCCCGGCCCGGGGAGGTCACCGCCATCATCGGCGGGACCGGTTCCGGCAAGACCACCCTGGTCAACCTGATCCCCCGCTTCTACGACGTGCAGGAAGGCGCAGTTCTGGTGGACGGCGTGGACGTGCGGGAGTGGAAGCAGGACGAGCTGCGCGCCCGCATCGGCTACGTGCCCCAGAAGGCGATGCTCTTCAGCGGCACCATCGCCGACAACATCCGCTTCGGAAGGGCGGACGCCACCGACGACGAGATCGCCCACGCGGCGGCGGTGGCCCAGGCCAGCGATTTCATCGCCGAGATGAAGGACGGGTTCAACACCGAGATCGCCCAGGGAGGCACCAACGTCTCCGGCGGCCAGAAGCAGCGGCTCACCATCGCCCGGGCGCTGGTGCGCCGGCCCCGGATCTACATCTTCGACGACAACTTCTCTGCCCTGGACTTCAAGACCGACGCCCGGCTGCGGGCGGCCCTGAAGCGGGAGGTCGGCCGGGCCACCGTCTTCATCGTCGCCCAGCGGGTGAGCACCGTCATGGACGCCGACCGGATCATCGTGCTGGACGCCGGCCGGGTCGCCGGCATGGGGACCCACCGCGAACTGATGCAGAACTGCGCGGTCTACCGCGAGATTGTGGCCTCGCAGCTATCGGAGGAGGAACTGGCATGAGCGCAGCACACGGACCTCGACGCGGCCCAAGACCCGGCCGCGGCCCCGGCATGGGGCCGCCCATGGCCATGCCCGGCGAGCGGGCCCGTGACTTCTGGGGCACGCTGCGCCGCCTGCTTCGTTACCAGCGCCCGCGCCTCTGGCAGATCGGACTGGTCTTCGTGCTGGCAGCGCTGAGCACGGTCTTCGGCATTCTGAGCCCGCGCATCATGGGCAAGGCCACGACGAAGCTCTTCGAGGGCATGATGGCGAAGCTGGCCGGCATCCCGGGCGGGGGCATCGACTTCGCGGCGATCGGCCGCATCCTGGCGCTGCTGGCGGTCCTGTACGTGGTGAGCGCAGGCTTCTCGTTCCTGCAGCAGTACGTGATGGCCGGGATCGCCCAGCGTACGGTCTACGACCTGCGCAACCAGGTAAACGCCAAGCTGTCCCGGCTGCCGCTGCGCTTCTTCGACGGCCGCACGCATGGCGAGATCCTCAGCCGGGTGACCAACGATGTCGACAACATCGCCGGCACCCTGCAGCAGAGCCTGACGCAGCTCATCACTGCCCTCGTGACGCTGGTGGGCGTGGTGGTGATGATGCTGGCCATCAGCCCGGTGCTCACGCTGGTGACGCTCATCTCGCTGCCGCTCTCGGCCCTGGTCACCGTCGGAGTGGCCCGGCGTTCCCAGAAGTACTTCGCGGCGCAGCAGGCGGCCCTGGGCGAACTCAACGGCCACGTGGAGGAGACGTTCACCGGCCACCTGGTGGTGAAGGCCTACGGCAAACAGGGTGACGCCATCGCCGAGTTTGACCGGATCAACGAGCGGCTCTACACGGCGGGCTGGAAGGCCCAGTTCATCTCGGGCATCATTCACCCCCTGATGGGCCTCGTGAACAACATCGGCTACGTGATCGTCGCGGTGGCGGGCGGCATCTTCGTCACCCGCAGGGCGGTCGAGATCGGCGACATCCAGGCGTTTATCCAGTACGCCCGGCAGTTCAGCCAGCCGATCACGCAGACCGCGAACATCGTAAACATCATCCAGTCCACCATCGCCTCGGCCGAGCGGGTCTTCGAGCTGCTGGACGAGGAGGAGGAGGTGCCTGACGCGGCGGAGCCGGTGAAGCTCGCACAGCCGCGGGGCGAGGTGCGCTTCGAGAACGTCCGCTTCAGCTACAAGGCCGAGGAGCCGCTGATCGAGAACCTCAACCTGACCGCCCGCCCGGGTCAGGTGATCGCCATCGTCGGCCACACGGGCGCCGGCAAGACCACGCTGGTCAACCTGCTGATGCGCTTCTACGAGCTCAACGGCGGCCGCATCACGGTCGACGGCGTGGACATCCGGCGCATGCGGCGGGAGGATCTGCGGGCGCTCTTCGGCATGGTGCTGCAGGACACGTGGCTCTTCCACGGCACCATCCGGGAGAACATCGCCTACGGCAAGAAGGGAGCGACGGAGGAGGAGGTCGTGCGGGCGGCGAAGCTGGCTCACGCCGACGCCTTCATCCGGGCCCTTCCCGACGGCTACGACACCGTGCTGAACGAGGAGGCGTCGAACCTCTCCCAGGGGCAGAAGCAGCTGCTCACCATCGCCCGGGCCTTCCTCGCCGACCCGCCCATGTTGATCCTCGACGAGGCCACCTCTTCGGTGGATACCCGCACGGAGCTGCAGATCCAGCGGGCGATGCAGTCGCTGATGAAGGGGCGGACCAGCTTCGTGATCGCCCACCGGCTCTCCACGATTCGGGACGCGGACCTGATCCTCGTGATGGACCACGGGCGCATCGTGGAGCAGGGCACGCACCGACAACTGCTCGCGGCGGGCGGCCACTATGCCGACCTCTACAACAGCCAGTTCGCCGCCGGCCAGCTCGTCGGGTAAGCCTGCGCCGGCCCGGGCCAAGAATAAACAGCCTCCGTCCGGTGTGATGCCGGACGGAGGCTGTCGCTTTGCTGGCCAAGGTTACGAGGCCAGGTCCTGCCGGAGCTTCGTTTCCACGATGCGGATGCCGTACTTCTCGCCGATGGCGACGACTTCCGCCTTCATGGCCGGAACCTGGTTGATCTTCACATCAAGCGGCTCGCTGGCCAGACGGTCGAGGGTGATCACGGAGCCGGGGCCCATGGCCAGGATCTCGCCCAGGGGCAGCCGGACGGTGCCCAGTTCCACGTGCAGCGTGAGTTCGATGTCGAGCAGCGCGTTCCGCAGTCCGGGTGCGATGGACTGCAGGGACCGCGGCGCCTTCGCCCCACCCTGGCCGAAAGATCCAGGCCGGGCACCTGCGGCGCCCGTGGGGGTACCGGCGGTGCCTGCGGCAGTGCCCGCCGCTTCCGTCTTGGTACCGGCTCCGGCGACCGTGCCGGGGGCGGAAGGGGTAGCTGCAGAGGCAGTCCCCGCCGGAGCAGCACCGGCGCGCTTTGAGGCAGCCACGGCGGCGTCCAGTTCCTCCTGCGTGACCATCCCCAGATCGGTGACCGACGCAAAGTCGTCGGGCTGAGCTGCTCCGGGTGCCCCGCCGCCCGCGGTGGTTTCCCCGGCGGCGGACTGGTCCGTCTTCGCTCCTTCGCCCTGGCTCTTGTCCTGGCCGGCCTGCGCCGCCTCACGCGCATCGGCGGCCAGGAGGCTGGCGACAAGCGCATCGATTTCGGCCTGGCTCAGCTTGTTGGACACGGTGGCTCTCCCCTCTTCTGTCACTGCGACTGCTCAACAGTTCAACTAGTCTCCTGTGAAACCCTGCCAAAGTTGCCGCCAATTCCAATTCTACTTGGCCGTGATGGACACGAACGCCATTTCGGCCTATAGTCTAGACATGAACATGGCGGGTGAGCCGGGGAGGAAGTGCCGTCGCTCATGGAGTCGTGGCGCAGAAACGTGTTTGTTCTCTGGGCAGCAGTGTTCATCGCGTCGGCCTGCTGGACGATGGTGATGCCGTTCATGCCCGTCTTCCTGGGGGACGACTTGGGCGTGACGGTCGGCGTCACGGTCTGGGCCGGCGTGCTCGGCGCAGTCAACTCCGGATTCAGCGCACTCAGCGCCCCGCTCTGGGGCGCCCTGGGCGACCGGTGGGGCCGGAAGGCGATGATGGTGAGGGCCGGGATCTTCCTGGGCGCCTCGTACGTGCTGATGTCCCTGGTCCGGACGCCGGTGGAACTGCTCGGCGTGCGCATCATGATCGGCGCGTTGACCGGCTTCATCCCCACGGCGACGGCCCTGGTGGCGACCACAACCCCGGAGCGCCATCTCGGGCGGGCGCTCTCCCTGGTGCAGACGGGCAACCAGGCCGGGTCGATTCTGGGCCCGATGCTGGGCGGAGTCCTGGCCGACCTGGTGGGGATTCGCACGACGATGATGCTGAGCGGCGTGTTCGTCTTTGCGGCGACGCTGCTGGTGCTGGTCAGCGTGCGGGAGCAATTCGAGCGGCAGCCGCAGCAGGCCGGCAACCTGGTCGGGGACATGCGCCACGTGCTGCAGGGCGGGGCGCTCCTGCTGGTGCTCCTGGTGAGCACCCTGATGCAGTCCTCGCAATCAGCCATGGAGCCCATTCTGGTTCCGTATATCAAGGAGCTTCTCGGTCCCGGTCAGCCGAACTGGCTCGCCGGCGTGATCTACTCGCTGCCCGGCCTCGCCTTTATCGTGGCGGCGCCCCGGTGGGCGGCCCTCGGCGAGCGGTGGGGCTACACGGTCACGGTCTCCGTGGGGCTGCTGGGGGCTGCCCTGCTCACGATCCCCCAGGCCCTGGTGAGCAGCGGCCTGGGCATGGGGGTTTTCCGGCTGACGGCGGGCCTGGCACTGGCGGCCGTGAGCCCGGGCATCGCGGCGCTCATCACGGAGTTGGTGCCCCGCGAGCAGCGAGGCAAGGCGTTTGGCCTCAACCAGTCTGCGTTCAACCTGGGCGCGATGCTGGGCCCGCTGCTGGGCGGCGTGCTCGGCGACCGTGCGGGCGTCCGCTGGGTGTTTCCGCTGACCGCCGTGCTGCTCCTCTTCGCGGCGGGCTGGTGCTGGATGGTCGTGCGCGCCCGGGTGCAGCAGCAGACCGGCACCCGTCAGTCGGCCTAGGCCTGCTCCCGCGCTTTGGCTGCGGCCGCTTCCTGCTCCCGGCGACGCCGCTGGTGGGCGGCCAGGGCCAGGCGAACGTCCTCGTTCTCGCGCAGGAACGAGGTGAGGTCCTGCAGACAGCGCACGGTGGACGGGCTGACGTGGTGCTCGATGCCCTCGACGTCTACCTGAACGGTCTCTTCCGGCACGCCGATGGTACGGAGAAACTCCGACAGCATCGCGTGCCGGTCTTTCATCTCCTCGCCCAGCATCTCGCCTGCGGGCGTGAGGACGAACCCCCGGTAGCGCTCGTAGTGGCAGTAGCCCGCCTCCGCCAGCCTCTGCACCATCTTGGTCACCGAAGACGGCTGCAGGTTCAGCTCGATGGCAACGTCGCTTACCCGGGCATAGCCCTTCGTCTTAATCAGTTCGTAGATCTTTTCCACGTAATCTTCCATGCTCGGGGTTGCCATGGCCACCCTCATTTCCTCTCTCCGTCTGTGTCCCTATCTTAACATAGATGGCCGGCGCCGGTCATGCCCCACCGGGACTCGGGTGCGCCCGCCGCGGCCGCGGGGTGGACGCGCCTGCGTCCGCCCCGGGGGGAGGCTGGCAAGCGGTCGCCCCCTACTGCGCGTGCGACGCGGGCGCAGACGGGAAGAGGTTCACGGGCGTGAAGTCGATGGCATCGCAGGCCACGAGCTGGTAGCGGACTCCGCCGTGCACCCCCTGGAAGGCGCGCATCGCCGCACCCGGCCCGTGCAGGTGGCCGTACACGCAGAGAAGCACCCCGCCCCAGCTCTCGATGAGCTCGGTGAAGCCCGTCGGTGCGTGGTCTTCGGCTACCGGGGGATAGTGGAGCATCACCACGTATGCGGCAGCCCCCGCCTTGCGCCCGGCCTCCAGCGAGAGCCGCAGCCGGCCGACTTCCCGCAGGTAGATCTTCTCATTGTGCGCGGGATCTTCATCCCAGGAGCGATCCCCCGGGGAGATCCAGCCCCGGGTTCCGCACACCGCCACGGGCCCTGCCACGCCCGGCACGGCGCCCTCGGGGAGGAGGACGGCGTCGTTCTGGATAAAGGCGATGGTGCTGAGGGGCAACTCCCGGAGCTTCTTCAGCGACTGCCACCAGTAGTCGTGGTTGCCCTGAATCAGCAGCTTCCGGCCGGGCAGGCGGTCGATCTCCTGCAGGTCCGGCAGGGCCTCCTCGAGGGTCATCGCCCACGAGATGTCGCCGGGCACGAGCACGACGTCGTCCGGACCGACCGTCGCCTCCCAGTTCTGAAGGAAACGCACGGTGTGGCCCGCCCAGCGGGGGCCGAATATGTCCATCGGCTTGTTGACGGCCAGGCTGAGATGAGGGTCGCCGATCGCGTAGATGGCCACGGGAGCTCCTCCTTCTTGGCGTGTGGGCGGTGGCTGGCGATCGCCCGCTTCGGGTTCTCTGGTGCCGGTGGGCGTGGGGCTGTCCCCGCGGATCGGCCCGGCAGGGTTCTCGTGACCGGAGGAGGTCGCACCAGCGAAGCCGAACAAGAACGACGGGACAGGAACCCCCTGCCAGTCGCCCCGGATGCGGGCGGCGCGGATGTATAACCTTCAGTGTTCAGCATGCACCTTGTTTACTGGATTCTAAGCGTAGCGGAGGGGGGAAGTGCCGTCAAGGGATGGGGCGCACGGGGCGAGATCAGGTCTGATCACGAGGGCCACGGAAAGGTGAGCAACAGGAGGGGTTGGACGTGGGGGCAAACCTGCGCACCGTTGTTGCCCTCCTGGTGTCGGTGCTGCTCGGGTGCAGCACGGCCCAGGGACCGGCGCAGGAACCGGGGCAGGTGAAGATCGCACTGGAGCAGGTGGTGAGCGGGCTCGAGCGGCCGCTCTACCTGACTGCACCGGTTACCTCTGGGGCCTGAGCCGGAAGGACGGGGAGTGGCAGACCACCCGCCTGCTCGATTCGGGCTTGAACATCACCTCGTTCGGCGAGGACGAGGACGGCGAGCTGTACGTCGTGGACCGGCGCGGATCAGTCTACCGCATCGTGGCGGCCGAGTAGGTGCGGCAGGTGAGCGGGCGGGGCGTGCGCAGGGTCCACCGCAGCCATAGAGGAGGTCGTCGCAGTGGAAACGATCATGACCGCACTCCAGCAGGCACACCAGTTGGCGGCGGGCGGAGCGCTGTGGCCAGGGTTCGACCTGGATACCATCCCGATTGTTCTCCACGGCCGGACCGAGGCGTTGCTCGTCGGACACCCCGCGCCCCCGGCGGGTTTTCACCCGGCCGGAACGGTGGCGGGCCGGGCCATCCACCGGGGACCGGCCTTGCCGGAGATGGCGGCCAACACGGCCGCACCCGTGAACGGACACCTGTCCGCCCTGGTCAGCTTGCCGGAGAACGGGCCCGGCGACGCGCCGACGCTGGCCCGGCTCATCCTGCACGAGGCGTTCCACGTGTTCCAGCAGGCAGCGCTCCCGGCCATGCCGCACATCGACCAGAGCGCGATGGAGGTCATGCGGGAGTACCCCGAGAACGACGCCGCCAACAACGCCATGGCCATCGTCGAGAACCTGTTGCTGGCCCGGGCCCTGGACGGGGAGGCAGGCGCCGCTGCGGCGTTCCTGGCGATGCGGCAGTACCGCCATGGGCGGCTGGTCCGACTGGACCGGAGCGAGGTGGTGACCTACGAGCAGGCCGTCGAGTGGGTGGAGGGCACGCCCACCTACATCGAGCTCCGGGCGGGGGCGGCGCGGGACGCGCTCTCCGAGCGGCTGCAACTGCACAACCGCGGCGGACGGAATGCCGCATATCGGCGGTTCTACGATACCGGTGCGGCCCTGTCCCTGCTGCTCGATCGCCACGCGCCGGGCTGGCAGGAACGGCTCCGGCGGCGCACGGCCAGCCTGCAGGACCTGCTGGCCGAGGCCGTCTCCGAGCCCTGGCCGACCGTGAACCAGGTGGTGGTCGCCGAGGGGTTTGCCCGCATCCTGGAGACCGAGGAGGAGGCGGAGGTGAAGCGGCAGGAACGTGTGGCGGCGCTTCTGGACGAACTGGACAAGGGGCCCGGCGTGCGCGTGGAGATTCACCTGCCGCCGCGGGTGATCGGGGTGATGTGGGACCCCAACAACCTGCTGAACATCGGGCCGGGCCGCCGGCTGCACACCCGGTTCTGCGGCGCCGCAGGGCCGGACGGGCTGAAGGTTTCAGTCGAAGCGCTGTGCCTGGAGGAATGGGGCCCTGCCGGGCGGCGCTTCACGGCCCGGTTGCCCGAGATGCCGGCGGTGCAGAAGGGCGACTCCGCAGGTGCCGGGGATGGAGAGTGCGGGCCGCTGACGGTGCAGGGCCGGGGTCTCACCTTGACCGCACCGGCGGCGCGGTGCGAGGCAGGGGACCGCTGGCTGCGCGTCTGGGTCTTGTAGTGCTGCCGGGCGGTACGACGTCATACGCAGGGCGGCGTCAAGGTCTGGGCGGCGGGCAGAACTGCCTGCCGCCCCCCTTGACGCGCATACTAACCATTGGTTAGTATGAAAGCGGAACAACTAACCAGTGGTTAGGAAGGGGGGATCGAGTTGGCGAAGCGGCAGCAGGCGCGGGCAGATGAAACCAGGCAGGCCATCTTGCAGGCGGCCGGCCGGCTGTTCGGGCAACGGGGGTACGAGTCGGTCACCATGCGGGAGATCGCCCGGGAGGCGGGCTGCTCGCACACGGCCATCTACCTCTACTTCAAGGACAAGGAGGCGCTCCTGCACCAGCTGGCCATCGGTCCGTTGACAGAGCTGGAAAGCGAACTGGACGCCGCTCTGCGGGATGAGAGCCTGACTCCGTCCGATCGCCTTGCGGCGATGGGCCGGACCTTTATCCGGTTTGGCCTGACACACCGAAACAGTTACCACGTGCTCTTCATGGCCAGGGCGGAACGGGTGGACGTGGAAGCGCCCGAACTTGCCGTCAACGCCCTGCGGAACCGCCTGTTCGGCCTGCTGCGTCAGGCCGTGGCGGATCTCCTGCCGCCCGGAGCGTCCGCCGACAGTACGCTCGCCTACGCCAGGGTGGTCTTCTACCACCTGCACGGCATCGTGGAGACGTACCGCCTGTCGCCGGAAGATCTGCCCTCGCTCATGGAACGGCTGGGTGGGACGTTTGCGTTAAGCCTGGAGGTGCTCCTGAAGGGGATCGAGCAGACGGCGCGGCGGGGATAGCGCCGCGGGGCGGGGGGCACAAGGCAGGACGGCGGGGAGGGCACGGACGGGTGGCGGTCGGCGGGCTCAAGGCGTAGAGGCGTAGAGCAGACAGCGAGCGAGGGAACGAATGGAGGGAAAGGCGTGAGAGTCGAGCGCATATCGGAACATGTGTGGGCGCTGTCCACCTGGGTCGTTGTCCCCATCCGGGTGTGGGTCGTCGCAACGGAGGATGGGGTGACACTGGTGGACGCCGGTCTGTCCACCATGGCCCGGGGCATCCTGGAGTTCATCGCCAGGCTGGGTGCCGGGCCGCTTCGGCGCATCCTCTTGACGCACGGGCACAGCGACCACACCGGGGCGATTGACGGGGTCAGGCGGAAGCATTCGGTGCCGGTCTTCGCCCACGCCGCGGAGATCCCGTACATGACCGGGCAACTGCCGTATCCCCGCCGGCGGGCGGCGGCGGCCACTGTGGCCTCGGGCGTGGTACAGCCTCTGGCGGAGGAGGTTCCCGGCGTTCTGGCCCGGGTGGGCGGACTGCGCCCCTACCTGACCCCGGGCCATTCTCCCGGCCACGTGGTCTACTACCACGAGCGCGACCGGGTGCTGCTGGCCGGGGACCTGTTCACGTCCAGGCGGGGGCGGCTGGGGCGGCCCATGGCCATCTTCACCGCCGATATGGCCGAGGCCGTGCGTTCGGCGGCCATCGTGAAGCGGTTGCGCCCCGACCGGCTCGAGGTGAGCCACGGCGGCCCAGTGTTCCACCCGGCCGTCCAGATGGACGCGTACCTCGCCGCCGCGGACCAGACGTGAGTGGACGGGGTGAGCCCTTCTCCGGCCGCCGTGAGGACGACCGCCCGCACCGGGTGCACTTCTCCCTGACGACGCCGCGCAGTCTCCTGCTGCGGTTGGGTGGACCGGTCCCACCGGGTGCGCTATCCTGGCAGTGGAAGGCAGCTTCCGGCAGGGGGGATCTGACTTGCCACACATCCTCGTCGTGGACGACGAACCGGGCGTGCTGAAGGGCCTGCGGCTGAGCCTCGAGCAGGAGGGCTTCCAGGTGACTACCGCCCGCGACGGGCGGGAGGCCCTGAACAAGTTCCGGGCGGGAGACTTCGACCTGATTGTGCTCGACCTGATGCTGCCCGAGGTGGACGGTCTCACCGTCTGCCGGGAGGTGCGCGCGGCCGGCATGACCCCGATCATCATGCTCACGGCCAGGGCCGACGACGTGGATAAGATCCTCGGCCTGGAGCTGGGGGCGGACGACTACCTGACCAAACCCTTCAACACGCGGGAGCTCATCGCCCGCATCCGGGCGGTGCTGCGGCGGGCGGAAGCGCCCTCCCGGGCGGCGCAGGAGGGGCGGGTGGCCGTGGGCGATCTGGTGCTCTACACCCGGCAGCGACGGGCGGAGGTGGCCGGGCGCCCGCTGGACCTGACCCCGCGGGAGTTTGACCTGTTGGAACTGCTGGCCCGCCATCCCGGGGTCGTCTACACCCGCCAGGAACTCCTCGACCTGGTGTGGGGGTATGACTTCACCGGCGACGACCGCACCGTGGATGTGCACGTCCGCCGCATCCGCGAGAAACTGGAGGAAGATCCTTCCCGGCCCCGCTACCTGCGCACCAAGTGGGGCGTGGGCTACTACCTGGAGGCCGAGCCGTGAGGCGGCCCGGGCGGTGGCCGCTGGCGGCGCAGCTGGCGGTGGCCTTTGCGCTGGTCACCGTGCTGGCCCTCGGCGGCAGCGGGACGCTCCTGCTCTACCAGTCGAGCGCCCGGCTCCTGGCGGAGCGGAGCGAGTCGGTGCTGGCCTGGGGGCAGGCCGCAGCCGGACTGGCGGCAGAGTACTGGTCTGACCCCGGGGAGAGCCTCACGCTCGCGCTCTACCGCTTCCATCAGCAGAGCGGCATCCGGCCCGTGGTGGTGGACCGGGAGGGCCGGGTGCTGGCGGACATCACCACCGCAACTCCCCTGCTGGGGGAGCAGCTGACCCATCCGGAGGTGCGGGCGGCGCTGGCTGGCCGGGCGACCACGGGCACCCGGCGGCTGCCCACCGGCGAGTGGGTGATGTACGGCGGCGTGCCGGTGACGCTGGACGGCGAGCAGGTGGGGGCGGTGCTGGTCGCGGCCGACATCGGCGCGGTGCGGGATGCCCGGTGCGACCTGCTGCGGCAGCTGGTCTGGGTGGCGGGGGGCATGGCCGCCGTGGCGGTCTTGCTCGGCGTCCTGCTGGCCCGATACCTTGCCCGCCCGCTGGTGCGCCTGCGCGCCGCCGTGACGCAGCTGGCGCGGGGAAGGCTCGACGCGCGGGTGGTGCCCGGCGGAAGCAGCGAGCTGTGGGACCTGGGTCTGGGCTTCAACCGCATGGCGGAGGAGTTGGGCCGGCTGGATCAGCAGCGGCGGGCCTTCGTGGCCGACGCGTCCCACGAGCTGCGCACTCCCGTCGCCGCCATCCGGGCCCTGGCCGAGCCGCTGCTCACGGACCGCCCCCTGGACGTGGCGATCTACAAGGAACACCTGCACGATATCGTGCAGGAGTGCGACCGCGCCGGCCGGCTGGTCGACTCGCTGCTCGAGCTTGCGCGCCTCGACATGCGCGCAGAGGCGCGCCGCCAGGCGGGTGAGGACGCAGAGCCGGTCGACCTGCGGGTTGTGGTTGCCGAGGTGGTGCACGCCCTGGAGCCGCTGGCCGCGGAGCGGGGCGTGCGGCTCGAACTGTTGCCCGGCGAGCCCGTGACCGTTCGGGCTGACGCACATTTGGTGCAGACCGTGGTGGGCAACCTGGTGGAGAACGGGGTCAAGTACACGCCGTCGGGAGGCCTCGTCCAGGTGGCCGTGGGGACCGGTGGTACCGGTCTGGCCTGGATCAGAGTCAAGGACACGGGGATCGGCATCCCGCCCGGGCACTTGCCGCACATCTTCGAGCGCTTCTACCGGGTGGACAAGGCCCGGTCCCGGGCCACCGGCGGCGCCGGGCTGGGGCTGGCGATTGCGGCGGAGGCCGCAGCCCGCCTTGGCGGCCGAGTCGAGGTGGAATCGGAAGTGGGCAAGGGCAGCGCATTTACATTTACACTGCCGGTTTAATCAACGCGTCATACTTTCGTAACAACTCGTCACATCGGGGTCATACTTGACCGGTAGACTCTGCAGTAGCGCCGAACCCCGAAAGGAGTCGATTCGAATCTTGATGCAGACCGGTCGCATGACCCTCGCCCGGGCGCTGCCCCTGGTGCTGGCCATGGCCCTGGCGACGTCCGGGTGCGCCGGCGTGGGTCCGCAGCAGGCCCCCGAGGGCGAGGCCCCCATCTCTCCGTCCGAGCAGGTGCAGCCGCCGGTGAAGACCCAGACCATCACCGTGTTCTACCCTGACTGGCAGGCGCAGCACGTCATCCCGGAACAGCGGCAGGTTCCCGAGAGCAGCGGTGCGGACCTGGTCACCCGCGTGGTGGAGGAGTTGCTGGCCGGCCCGACCGATCCGACCCTCCGGCGGGCGTTCCCGGAAGGGACAAGGCTGCTGGAGCCCGTTACGGTGGCGGACGGGGTGGCCACGGTGAACCTGAGCCGGGAGCTGAACCAGGTGCAGGGCTCCGCGGCGGTCATGGCCGTGATCAACTCGCTGCGGCTGAGCCTGCGCGACATCCCGGGCGTAAACCAGGTGAAGCTCCTGGTGGACGGCACCAACGAAGGGAGCCAGCTGGCCGGCGGCGTGACGACGGTGCGGGACCCCATCCTGTACCTCTACCCGGTGTTCCCTAACCCGGAGCGGACGAAGTACCTGCAGGACCGCGCAGATCAGGGACTCGACCCCTGGCGGCGGGACCCGCTCAAGGTTGCACAGTTCGAAGGCCAGATGTTTGGTTTCACGACTGCGGAGCTCCAGGAGGCCACCGTACGGCGGGAAGAAAGCGAGGCCGAGGTGTACGTGACCCGCGACGGCACCACCTACGCCTTCACACTCGTGCGGAACGAGGCCGCCGGCGAGGGTGGAATCTGGACGATCGAGAGCCTGAACCCGGTGCAGTGGCACGAGTACGACTCGCTCCCGCTCACGCTGCGGGAATGGGTTGACCTCCACGCCGCGACCACCATCGCTGGGGCCAAGACCCACGGCGATCGCCTCTACCTGCTCGCCTCCGTGGAGGAGGGCGAGGTGCGCATCACCTCCGCCGCCACGAATGGCGACGAACTGGTGGTCTACGTGCGGGAGGAGGGCGGCGAGGGGCTCTCCATCGCCTCGATCCCGCTTCCCGGCGCAGAAGTTACGACCGTCTTCCGCTGGGAGGCGCCGCCTACCGGGCCGGCGAAGCAGTACACGGACGTCGAAACGCTGCCCCGCCTTTACACGGAGGACGGGATCGGCGAGCCCGAGGTGAAGCTGACGGGCGATGCGGTGATTGCCTCCACGGTGAGCGAACCCGGTCGGATCACGGTGAAGGGCTACGCCCGACACCTGTTCGAGGCCAGCATCTCGGCCCGCCTGCTGGACGGGAAGGGTCAGGAGGTGGCGGCCGCACACGCCATGGCCGCGGCCTCGATGTGGGACTGGGGCGCTTTCACCATCGTGCTGGAGCACAGCGCCCCCGCGGGTGAGTACCGCCTCGAGGTCGGCGACTACAGCATGCAGGACGGCGCCTGGCAGCCCCGTACGGTGACGTACGTGAGGGTGGAGGGGGACTAGCCCGACCGAGAGGCGCCCGTGAGGGTGCAGGGGGACTAGCCTGACCGAGAGGCGTTCCTGAGGGTCTCCGGGGCACAGCGCAGAGCGATCGACAAGCAGAGCCCTTTCGGCGTGGCCGAAAGGGCTCTCTTATCCGGGCGGGCCTGTGCTGGCGCGAAGGGCCCGTCGGGCTGCTCCACTGGTATACCCGGCGCCGGAGGAGGCAGAAGGACGGGAACCACCGCCCGGTCGCTATGGGCGACGACTGGCCCCTTCATGTCGCCAGGCCTCCCCCTCAGTCGAGGAACATCTCTGGATTCGCCCACGTGGCGTAATCGCTGAGCGGAATCTCAAAGGAGAGCACCGTCGTGAACTGGTCGGGGCCCCGGTACGTGGCACGATAGACGGTGAGGCCGCCGGCACGCCGGTACACGATGAACAGCCCAGGGCCCTCCCGGTCCAGGATCACGTCCAGCCTGCCCAGCTGCACCCAGTTGGAGAAGAGGTAGGTGCGGGTGCCGTCCGGCTCCTCCACGTAGACGTGCCACGGATGGCCGTCGTCCCAGCCGAACTCCTTGCGGTCCCGCATCCAGAACGCGTTGGTGGTGACGGAGACCCGCTCGTCGACTCCGTCCCTGTCCAGGTCGGCGGTGAGCACTTGGTGATACTCCCACCCCGGCTCGCCGCCTACGGCCGGTGGGAAGTTGGGGTTGACGAGATCCACCACCCGGTCCTCGGGGGAGAGTCTGTCCGCGAGGTACTGGTTCCGGAACTCGAGTTCTTTGACTTTCGCGTCGAGTTCCGCCACCCTGGCCTCCAGCTCCCGGTTGCGGGCGGCCAGCTCTTCGTTCGCAGCCGTGAGTTCAACAACCTGTTTCTTCAGTTCCTCGACCTGGGCGGTGCCGCCGGGAGCCACAGACGGAGACGAGCAGGCCACCGACATGAGCGCCAACGCAGCCACCAGTGCGAAGCAAGAAGGACGGCGCATGCGATCACCTCACCCAATGGACGAAGAATTGTGACGGATAGTCGCGCGACGCGCGACGCTACGGGATCGGGCCGGACTGGACCACGCGTGCGCCGAAGCAGGGTTGGAGCAAAAAGCAAACTTCTCTTAGGGAACCACGTCAACGAACTGATATTAGTACGGATCATGCTAAGCCTCTTGTTCGGTGCTCCAGGTGCGACGAGCGGTTCTCAGGTGGTGGGGAAGCGCTCGCGCCCAGGATGACAGACTGTCCAGGTGAGCGGGCTCTTCGGATGCCGGGGTTTCACGGCGGGCGTTCCTGATCTGGCCATTCCTCTGCTCCAGAACGCTATCGGCCCTGTTCGGCTTGACTGGTGCTGCCGACCGGCCCGGCGCCTGGTGGCGCCGGCCTGAGAGCGGAACCCAGAAGGGCCCGCATACCGGGTTTCAGTCGCCACCGGTGCCAACGAACGCGAACAGGGCCGAAGGTGTGGCACGAGCACCAACGGATGCGAACAGGCCCGAAGGCCTGGCACGAGCACACCAACGAACGCGAACAGGGCCAACGCGGCGGGGAGGCGCTCCCGCTCCTTGACAGGCCCCATTCACCCCGGTATAATCCCTGGTAGCTTAACCCAAGGACGGGGAAGACCGGAACCACAGGCCACGCGCCAGAGAGGGCGCCTCGCCGGCTGAAAGGGCGCCTGCGGAGGCGGGTCCGGGGCCACCCCTGAGGGGCCCACCGAGGCGAGGCGCTCGCCCAGGCTGGGACGGCCGCCATGCCGTTATCACTGGGAAGAGATGGCCGCCGGGCCTTCCGGCGGTCAAGCAGGGTGGTACCGCGAAGGCAGCATGCCCTCGCCCCTGACGCGCTTGAGGCGTCGGCGGCGGGGGTTCTCAGTTTTAGGAGGAGGTTTCAACCCATGCCCAAGTACATGACGGGCAACGAGATCCGGACGGCATTCATCGAGTTCTTCAAATCCAAGGGCCATACCCATGTGCCCAGCTCGTCGCTGGTGCCGCACAACGACCCCACGCTGCTTTTCACCAACGCCGGGATGAACCAGTTCAAGGACACCTTCCTGGGCCTGGAGAAGCGAGACTACACCCGCGCCGTCACTGCGCAGAAGTGCGTGCGGGCCGGCGGCAAGCACAACGACCTGGAGGAGGTCGGCTTCACCGCCCGGCACCACACCTTCTTCGAGATGCTGGGCAACTTCAGCTTCGGCGACTACTTCAAGAAAGAGGCCCTGCAGTACGCGTGGGAGTTCATCACCAGCCCGCAGTGGCTGGGGCTGCCGAAGGAGCGGCTCTGGGTCTCCATCTACAAGGACGACGACGAGGCCTTCGAGGTCTGGAACAAGATCGTGGGCGTTCCTGCCGACCGCA
>Ga0134099_1000971_pt1 | contig 29262 bp, 26 predicted proteins | sample 10_taG_2_FD_105482 | JGI IMG/M metagenome (GOLD analysis project Ga0134099, IMG submission 105482) | Switchgrass degrading microbial communities from high solid loading bioreactors in New Hampshire, USA - 10_41_5_180_A2 metaG | ecosystem: Engineered > Bioreactor > Semi-continuous > Anaerobic >...
TATCAGCAACGGAACGTGGACATGTTATTATGTCTATACCGTACAGGTGGTAAGACCCGAAGCAAGATCAGCCTGCATGGTTCTGTCCAGCATCGTAACACTCCCCGGAACATTTGCAAACGGACTGGCCGGTTTTATATGCGACAGGTTTGGCTATATCCCCCTGTTTATTACCTGCCTGCTTATTGCCCTGACCGGTACTGCTTTTTCTTTCGGGATAAAGCCGCCCAGGACGGTTTTGAAGAAAAGAGGTGAAAAAGAGCGGAACTTGTGCCATATGCAATAATGGTCTGATACCTCTGTAACAGACTTTAGCGTGGAGCTGCCGTTAAATTATAACCATCAGTTTTTCAGAGCCTTTTCCAGCTCTTCCCTGATTAATTTGGGATTGGAGCCTTTGCCCATTTTTTTTGACACCTGTCCCATCAGGAAACCGAAAACCTTTTCCTTACCGGACCTGTATTCGTCCACGGCTTTTTGATTATGGGCCAAAACTTCTTTTATGACAGTTATCACGGCACCGGTATCCGTTTCCATCAAAAGGCCGTTTTCCCGGGCGATTGCGTCCGGGCTTCCGCCTTTTTCGAACATTATGCGCAGAATGTCCTTTGCTGCATTCCTGCTGACCTTGCCTTCGTCAGTGAGCCTAACCAGCTTGGCTATGTCCTGGGGAGGGATCAAAAGTGAATCCATTGATAATCCGCTTTTATTCAGCAAATGCAAAAGTTCCACCAGAATCAAATTGGCAATGCCCTTATAATTCGGATATACTGATACTGCGCCGTTATAAAAGTCTGACAATGCCTTGTCACTGATTAAAAGCCTTGCATCATCTTCAGGCAGCCCAAAAACCACTGTATACTCTTCAAATCTTTCTTGGGGCATTTTGGGCAGGTTTGACCTGATATTCTCTATATCATCCTGTGTAAAGATGACCGCAGGTATGTCCGGCTCAGGGAAGTAGCGATAATCATGTACCTCCTGCTTTGAACGAAGAGAGCTGGTTGTGCCGCTGTTATCGTCAAAACGCCTAGTTTCCTGTATTATATTCATTCCGTTGTCCAAAAGCTCGCTCTGACGGTATATTTCATATTCTATCGCTCTTGCTATGGACTTCAGGGAATTCAGGTTTTTGATTTCTGCCCTGGTACCAAGCTCGGTGGCACCCTCCGGCATAAGCGAAATATTTACATCAACCCTTAAAGAGCCTTCCTCCATCCTGCAGTCGCATACTCCTGCGTATTTGAGGTTAAGTGATACAGCTTCCACAAAGGCTTTGGCCTCTTCGGCCGATGATATGTCCGGCTCTGTAACGATTTCTATCAGGGGGATGCCGCACCTGTTGAGATCAATCAGGGATAATCCGTCAGAATCATGGTGGATCAGCTTTCCGGCATCTTCTTCCAGATGTATGCGATTTATGCGTATAATCTTGCCTCCTATGTCCACCTTTCCGCTGACGCATATTGGCCTGAGGTATTGGGTTATCTGATAGGCTTTCGGGAGATCCGGATAGAAATAGTTTTTGCGGTCAAAGCTATTATGCATGTTTATTTCGCAGCCCAATGCCAATCCGGCTTTTACTGCATATTCCATGGCCTTTTTATTCAAAACCGGCAAGGTTCCAGGAAGTCCTGAACACCTCGGGCAGCAGCGGGTATTCTGTTCCCCTCCGAATTCAGAGGAACAGTTGCAAAATACTTTTGAATCAGTAGATAGTTCGGCATGGATTTCCAGACCTATAACCGGGATGTATCTCATAGTGAAACCTCCTGTCTCCCAAAAACCTTTTCAAATGCATCAGCAACACCAATTATCGTCGCCTCATCAAAGGGACGCCCTATTATGGACATTCCAACCGGCATTCCGTTCCTGTCGTATCCGCAGGTGGTAGATATGGACGGAAGACCTGCAATATTAACCGTTACAGTGCAAATATCTGCGAGATACATTTTGACCGGGTTGATTTCCTGTTCTCCGATCATGTACGCTGTGGTGGGCGCGGTGGGAGTTATTATGCAGTCACAGGTTTTGAATATCTCATTGTAATCTTCTCTTATCATACCTCTGGCGTATACGGCCTTTTTATAGTACTCATCATAATAGCCGCTGGAAAGGGCGTAGGTTCCCAACAGTATCCTGCGCTTTACCTCGTCGCCAAACCCTTCTGCCCGTGTATTCTTTATAAGATCTTCATAAGTTTCCCCGTTTTTGCTCCTGTAGCCAAATCTTATACCATCATACCTGGCCAGGTTGGAGGATGCCTCTGCCGATGAAATCAGGTAGTAGGCAGCTATTGCATATTTAAAGCTTGGGAGGGAAACCTCCTGCACACTACACCCCATCTTTTCATATTCTTTCACCGCATATGAGACTGCGGTTTTTACATCATCGCTTATTCCTTCCCCGAAAAATTCCACCGGTATACCTATCTTTATATCCCTTAACTGCATTCCGATTTTTCCGCAACTGTTGCAGCAAACTTCCTTGTGGGTTGTCGGATCGTCAGGATCATATCCGGCAATTATGTCCAGAACTATTCCACAATCTTCGGCGCTTTTTGCAATGGGTCCGATCTGATCAAGGGATGAAGCAAAAGCTATCAGGCCATAACGGGATACAGCTCCGTAGGTTGGTTTGAGCCCGGTTACACCGCAAAATGAAGCCGGCTGCCTTATTGAACCGCCGGTATCCGAAGCCAGGGCGGCCGGAGCCAGATTGGCTGCCACCGATGCAGCGGCGCCGCCTGATGATCCTCCCGGAACCCTGTTTAAATCATACGGGTTTTTCACTCCTCCGAAATATGAAGTCTGAGATGAGTTTCCCATAGCAAACTCATCCATGTTGGTTTTGCCCAATATGACAGCCCCATGGGCCTTGAGCCTCCTTATGACCGTTGCGTCGTAGGGAGGGATAAAATCTTCCAGCATTTTTGATGCGCAGGTTGTCCTTATATTCCTTGTGCAGATGTTGTCCTTTATATTCACCGGGATTCCCGTCAGGCTACCCGCACAACCGGCATCTATGAGCTTTTGTGCTTCCCTTGCCTGTTCCAGGGCTTCCTCTTCACATACGGTTATATAGCTGTTGATTTTGCCGTCTGTTTCCTTGATTCTTTTTATATAAAGCATGGTGAGCTCAACAGAGGATATCTCCTTTTTGTCAAGCATGTCTCTGAGCGTGCCAAGGCTGAGCCTATTGAGTTCCATTAATTACACCACCTTTGGGACAGAAAAGTAGCCTTCCCTGGAACCTTTTGCATTCTTCAGAATTTCATCCCGGTCAAGGGAATCTGCTGCCATGTCTTCCTCCAAATCTCTGTAATATATGCTGTTATCCGGGATTAGGCTATTATTGCATATTTTAATCTCTTTGATACTGTCCATCAGATTAATTATATCGCTCATTTCATCAGCCTTGGCCTTTAGCTCCTTTTCAGACATATTTATCCTGCATAGTTCTGCAAGATATCTGACGAGTTCTACATCAACCATTATACCGCCTGCTTTCCCCTAAAATTAATTCGTTGCACCGATTTTTTTTCAAGTAATAACTTCCGGCTTGCCATAGCACTGCTGCAAATTATCCGGTACAACTAAAAACTGCTTTTTCATGCTACAAAAAAGGCACTATAAAAAATGCCTGAGCATTTTTATTATAGCGCCGGTACCTTATCACATAATCATGTTATTACATATAATTATACATAAAGCTATGGCATTATACAACATTGAAAGATTTGTCCCTATGCATTATAAACTGAATGTAACATCTGAGCTCTGAAACAGTGGCATGTCATCTCCATAAATTAACAGCAAATTTCATTTTAAAAATGATAAATTCCCTATTGACTTTATGTAACATTACTGCTACAATAAGAAAGCGCGTTAATGATGCGCTTGATTAAGGAACTTACATATGGCGGCGTAGCTCAGTTGGCCAGAGCATGCGGTTCATACCCGCAGTGTCGTTGGTTCAAATCCGACCGCCGCTACCATATGGCCCGTTGGTCAAGTGGCCTAAGACACCGCCCTTTCACGGCGGTAACAGGGGTTCGAATCCCCTACGGGTCACCACTTTGGGCGCTTAGCTCAGCTGGGAGAGCACCTGCCTTACAAGCAGGGGGTCATAGGTTCGAGCCCTATAGTGCCCACCATTGAAAGGGATTCGTGAGTGAATCCCTCTTTTTATATTCAAGCCCGTGTTTTGATGTTTCTCTGTCAAATCTATACAAAATCCGGATGAAAAATTCATGCAATTTTCATATGAAGCCCATATGGAATTCAAATAATACGAGTATATAAACACTTATATAATATATACATACAGTCTGATTAATGTCCTGAGAAAGTCTGTTAAAAAGTCCTATTAATTTGGTGCCCATTATAGTATAATGAAATAAAGTTTAAAGATGTTAAGAAATAAGTTATTAAATATTTATTAATAACTTTAATGAACTTAATGATAGATATCTCTGTATTGCGGGCTAAATTTTATTATATATAATCTGCAATCTAAGTATTAGGAGGAAAATTGATATGCTTATTAAAAACGGGTTGGTTTTCAATACCAATAATTCTTTTGAAAAAAAGGATATACTGGTGGAAAGCTCAAAAATTAAAAGAATAGATGACATGGTGGATGTAAAAGACGAAGAGACCGTTGATGCATCAGGTTGCTATGTGCTGCCGGGTTTCATTGATATACATACTCACGGTGGAAATGGCAATGATACAATGGATGCTACCTATGAGGCCATGGAAAACATGTCCAGATTTTATGCTTCCAGGGGTGTTACAGCATGCCTTCCCACAACCATGACTGCTCCGATAAAAGACATAGTCAAAGCCCTGGAAAACTTAAGAGATACCATAAAACGCGGCACTTCAGGGGCAACCATACTGGGCATAAACCTGGAAGGTCCTTTCATCAGCAAAAACAATAAGGGTTCTCATCCTGAAGAATATATAGTTAATCCTACCATTGAGCTGATAGAAAGTTTTATAGAAAAATCCGGAGACAATATACGCTTAATTACAATGGCACCGGAGTTGGAAAACGTTGATGAGATTATTGAGCATTTCAAGGGTCGAAACATAGTTTTTTCCGCCGGGCACACAGCTACAAATTATGAAAATGGCATGAAAGCCTTACAAGGTGGTTTTACCCATGCCACACACCTGTTCAACGCCATGACGGGATTGCATCATCGTGAACCTGGTTTTGTAGGAGCTGCGCTTGATAGCGAGCAAACTACCGTTGAGCTCATATGTGACGGTGTCCATGTTAATCCTGCGGTAATAAGAATGGTGGTAAAATGCAAAACCTGCGGAAAAATCGCTCTGATTACTGATTCAATGATGGCTGCCGGTTTGGAAGACGGAGAATACACTCTGGGAGTCGAGAAAGTTTACGTAAAAAACGGAGAGGCGCGGCTGAATAATGGTGTGCTTGCAGGCAGTACACTGACGCTTATTGATGCCGTAAGAAATATGGTAAGCAAGTTTGGCATACCTTTTGAAGAAGTCATTCAAATGGCTACCATAGTACCCGCGAGAGTAATTCATGTGGATGACCGCAAAGGTAGCATTGAAACAGGAAAAGATGCGGACATTGTCATATTGGATAAGAATTTGAACGTGATAAAGACCATAGTTAACGGAAAAGTAGTGTATTCAGCAGCATAAAGCCTGATTTTCAGGCTTTATGCCTGTTTATTGGTTGTATACCATGGTTCGGTTTCTGTTTGAACTTTTTGCATTATACATGGCCATGTCAGCAGTCTTCAAAAGCTCTTCCATACTGCTGCAAAGGGTGGGGTAGGTTGATACTCCCAGGCTGCAGGTCGCTGACAGTATGTTTTTGTTATCATTGCTTAGTATCATGGTTTTTTCAAGGTTGCGCCGGATCCTTTCGGCCACTGCATAGGCGGTTTTTGTATCTGTAGATGGAAGGATGACGACAAATTCATCGCCTCCATATCTTACAACAACGTCCGATTTCCGAACGCATTTGGTTATGATCCTGGCAAAGCTGACCAGAAAGTTATCCCCGGATGCATGGCCATATGTATCATTTATGTTTTTGAAGCAATCCACATCTATCATTATTATGCTGAGAGGCTGCTTGGTCAGATTTGCAACATCAATCTGGTTTTGCAGGTATGTGTCCAGAAAACTTCTGTTGTAAAGCTTGGTAAGATAGTCTGTAGTGGCTTTCCTTTTTAGAATTTTAACGGTCCGCTTGCTGGCTAGAATAGGTTTTGTCACTTCTATGTAAGATTCTATCAGCGAGATTTTTCTCCGGCTGAAAGGGTTTACCTTTTTACTGTACAACTGAAGTATGTATTTGCTGTTCTCTTCGTCTTCTATGAGAAAGCACAGGTAATTGCCTTTTGAATAATTCTCAGTATTCAACGGGCATTTTTCAGTATTACTTTGGATATTTCCAAGCACATAGGACTCATTTTTAACAAGCAGAGGACAGGAACCTTTGTTAATGCTACAAACAGCATTGGTTTCCGGTGTTGCATCTATCCATAAACCGGACTCATCACTAAGGCTGGTCATGCAAAATATCGAAGCACTGTCCAATGATTCTGACTGGCATATAAAATCCCTGAGCTTGTTACAAACTTCAACATCCGATGATGAATGGTAGAGGTTATGGATGAACATCTTGAATCTGTTTAGTTCTGAGGTATATATTTGATCTCTTGCAGCATTATCGGTAAGGTAGAAATACAAATGAGTTACTGTTGGAATAAGGGCAGATAGTGTTGCCAGGAATATTGCCAAATCTCCTGGTACAATGGACTGCTTGTTTGCCAGATGGAAAAACACAGCACATGATGATATGCCAATCAGTATATTGGCTCCTGTGAAAATGGAAAGCATTGCATAAGGTTTTGGCTTGCCTTTTCTTGGGAGTAACCTATGAAATAATATAGCTTGTCCCCCTTTCTAGAGTAGTTAAATTATATCAAAAGCTGTTAGTTATGTAAATATAAACTTGAATACTCAATACGTGATTGGTGGATAATAAAAAAACCAGCATTTTAAAATGCTGGTTTTTGTTTAACACCACTCACTTTTTCAAGTATCTCCTGTTCACTGAACCCCGCTTCCTTTAGAGGACGCAGGATGTCCCTTTCTATATCCGGTACATAGGACTTCAGGGCTTTGAAGCGTCCTTTCAATGTATAACTGCCCATTGAAGCCGGGATAAGGATGGACTCACCCTTGACGGCTTCAACTCTGCTTCCGTCCGACTCGATTACACAGTTGCCCTCTGTGAAAACATATATGTGAAATTTCTTGCCGTCAGGATTTTCACTGACTGTCCCGTCGATATCATACAGCTCAACAGAAAAGTATTTGTTGGCAATATAATAGGTCTTGGAGCATTTATCGTCAAGTTTGACAGTGAGGCCTTCGACTTTTTCCTTCCTGTTTTCCGAGTTAAAATCTATCACATCCAGGGCCTTTTCTATGTGCAGGGGCCTTTTGTTCCCATGGCTGTCTGTCCTGTCATAGTCATAAACCCTGTAAGTAGTATCGGAGTTTTGCTGAATTTCAGCCAGCATTATCCCTTCACCGATGGCATGGACCAGGCCGGCCGGTATGTTTATTACATCCCCGGGGAACACCTCCACCTGCTTGAGGCAGCTTAGGATGTCATTGTTTTTTACCGCCTGGGCAAAGGTTTCCCGGGTGGTTCCCGGCACAACATCATAAATTAGCCTTGCCCCCGGCTTGGCAGACATAATGTACCACATTTCGTTCTTGCCGTATTCGCCGTTTTCATGGGTGAAAGCATAACTGTCATCCGGGTGAACCTGCACCGATAATTTGTTGGACGCATCAATAAACTTGACCAGCAGGGGGAATTTTTTTAGGTCCTTGCCCGGCAGGTCGTCACCTATCACTTTTCTTCCATATTGATTTATCAGTTCAACCAGGGATTTTCCGGCATGTTCGCCATTGGATATAATGCTCAGCCCATTGGGGTGACATGATATCTCCCAGCTTTCTGCGACAATTCCGTCAGGCAGCTTCCTGCCGAGCTTTTCAAAGTTTCTTCCTCCCCATACATAATCCTTATATACAGGAATAAATTTCAAAGGATACATCATAATTATTTGCCTCCGCTTCTGCGTTAGTATATTAATGTGTATATTGTTCATTTTAATATGGAATGAGTTCAGCCAATAATGGATGTATTGTTTTCAGTGCGCTTTGAACCGTTTCCGTACAACCATCATCCTTTTGAAATGGCTGAGTTCAAACCTGTTTCATATAGCGGTCCAAATATGACAGTTATAGTCTACTATAAGTTTTTGGTATTTACAATACACCGAAGAACACTCTAAAAAAACCTTGTATATTTATTTATAATGTGATAGAATACTATCTCGTAACATCCTTGCTCTGTACTCAAGTTGCAGGGCCTTAGTCCAGGAGGAGGTGAAGTCGGATGATAAGAAAGTATGAAACAATCTTCATTGTAAACACAGAAATTGGAGAAGATAACATTAAAGCTCTTGTTGAGAAATTCAAGAACTTGATTGAAACTTCAGCTCAGTTGGAGAGCTTTGAAGAATGGGGAAAAAGAAGATTGGCCTATGAGATAAACAAGGTGAACGAAGGATATTATGTTCTTGCCAATTTCAGCGCAGATTCCACTTTCCCACATGAACTCGAAAGAATTTACAAAATAACTGACGGCATTTTGAAGTACTTGATTGTTAAGAAAGAAAAATAAGGTGTGATTTGATGAATAAAGTTATTTTAATGGGAAGGCTTACAAAGGACCCCGAACTCAGGTATACCAGCGTTAACAATACAGCCGTATGCAGCTTTACCCTTGCTGTTGACAGGAGATTTGCAAGGCAGGGTGAAGAACGGCAGGCTGATTTTATACCTATAGTGGCCTGGAGTAAGCTGGCAGAGTTTTGTGGAAAGTATTTTCAAAAAGGACGTCAGGTTGCTGTGGTAGGAAGAATTCAGACTAGAACCTGGGATGATAATGAAGGCAAAAGGCATTATGTGACAGAGGTTATAGCAGAAGAGGCATATTTTGCTGATAGCAAGAGAAGCGATGATTTTGTCGCAAATAAGATGACGGAATTCCCGAATGAGGGACAGTCTGATGGATTCTATCCCATAGAGGATGATGACGAATTGCCGTTCTAGCGGTTATCAATTGGCTTTTATGGGCCAATCGAAAAGCAAAGGGCTATACAGCCCTTTAAGCAGTTTTTTGAAAAACATGTAAACTTGATTGGTATCGTAGGATAAAACCTAATTGATAATAATGGGCTGTCAATTGAAGTGGAAGGAGGTTTATTGAAGATGTCAGGACAAAAGAAGGAAAAAAGCAACAATAAAGATGGCTACGACAAGAACGAAAACAAAAGCGGCATTAGAATGAGACGTGCAAAAAGAAAAGTATGTGCTTTCTGCGTTGACAAGGTTGAACATATAGATTATAAAGATGTTGCAAAGTTAAGAAAGTATGTTTCAGAAAGAGGCAAGATTCTCCCAAGAAGAATTTCAGGGAACTGTGCAAAGCATCAGCGTCAATTGACAACTGCAATAAAGAGAGCACGGCATATCGCTTTATTACCATATACAGCAGAATAACAAGGACTCCCTGCAGCAGAACCTGTCAGGGAGTTTTTTTCTCTTTTTTTCCGCAGATTGCTACATTGTGCAAATAATGCTATTATAATTAATATATTATTTTTGTTTGGTACGGGGTGTATATGCTGAAAATCGGCTTTTTGGGACCTAAAGGTACTTTTTCGCAGGAAGCGTTGCTGGAATATGCCGGAGACAAAACCTATACTGCGGTGGAATTTGCCACAATCAGCGAGATGCTGCTGGCCGTACAGAATAAGACTGTGGATGAAGCTGTAGTTCCTATGGAAAATTCTCTTGAAGGGGCCGTTAATGCAACATTGGATATATTGGCCACAGAAGTAGACATAAAAATAAAATCGGAGATTACCCTTCCCATCCGGCAAAATCTGCTGGTTCGTGAAGATATGGATGTCAGGGATATAAAGAATATATTGTCCCATCCGCAGGCAATCGGACAGTGCAGGAAGTATCTGGGCAAGAATTTTCCCCATGCATATATAAAATACGTATACAGCACGGCTGCTGCTGCGGAAGAGGTGGCGAAAGGCGCCGGAGATTCAGCGGCCATAGGTTCAATGGCAGCGGCCAGGGTTTATGGGCTCAAGGCAATCGCCCGAGGAATTCAGGATGGGAATACCAATCTTACAAGATTTGTGGTGGTTTCAACGGAAGACAGTGCCAGGACCGGCAGGGATAAAACGTCCATAGTGTTTTCTACCGAAGATAAGCCGGGAAGCCTTTACAGAATCCTTGACATTTTTAACCTTTGGGACATAAACATGACCAGGATAGAATCAAGACCTGCAAAAAACCAGTTGGGCAGATATATTTTTTTTATAGATGTACTGGGACACAGGGATGATGAAGACCTCGACGATGCCCTCAGGATGGTGAAGAGGAAAACCTCTTTTTATAAATTTCTGGGGTCTTACCCCTGTTTTGACAGAAAAAGTGCGGATCAGGAAAAATAGGCATGTCAGTGATAAATTTCGGGAAATCAAGGAAACTCAAAGGATTTAGTGATATAATATTAAGATAAATATAGTTAATATTAAGATAAATATAGTCCCAGTCAAATATCAATTGCAGATTTGCTTCGTTGTGGCAGCATTTTTCTGAGCGTACGTTCTGTGTTAAAAAGACGGAGTCGATGGCAAGAATTAATAAAGGCAGCTGTAGTAAGTCTATTATTTATTAAAAATCGGCGCAGTTTTTGCAAACCAACTGCGCACATTATAAAACTTGGAGTGGTTTTATGCCTTTACATGACAAGGATATAGATATTACCAGAAACATTAAGATTATTGAATGGCTGAAGAGTGAATTGTTGACCGATATTGCAAATCTTTTCAAAGCTTTTGTCAATGGAATGAAGGAAGGGGTTCATGAATCGGTTTCTGACACGCTGTCTAATATTATTTTGATATGTTACCTGCTTGGCAGGCGCCTGGGCATTAGTTATAATGCAATAGAACTGAAAATTGAGAACAAGGTGAAGCTTGGGTTGATCGAAAACCATGATGTGGAAAAATATTACGGGGATTTATCCGAACTGGCAAAGCACCTCAACTCATCGAGGCTTAAAAACGAACAAAAAAGTACCATTTGAGGGTGCCGGACGGGTTATAATGAAGAATTTCTTTTAGGGAGATAATATGGATAACAAGAAATTTTCTGCAATTTTTATACCTAGGGCCAGTTTTTATCTATGGGTTATTCTGGTTCTGGTTATAGTTATAGCTTTACTGGACTGGCGCATTGCCATACCGGGTCTGGCCCTGCTAATTGCACTGGTATGCTATCATTTCAGATCCAATTACAGGAGAAAGCATGAGATAACCAAATACATTGAAAACCTGATGTTCAACATTGACACGGCAACAAAGGATACTTTGCTGAACTTTCCCATGCCGTTGGTATTGTTGCAGTTTGACGGTACAATAATATGGTACAATTCCTCTTTCAGAAGCATGTTTGAAGGCAAGGAACTGCTGGAAAGGACCATTGATTCCCTTATCGAAGGGCTCAGGTCTGATTATTTGGTAAGCAACCAGCCCAAGATTTCCATGGATATTGCCATTAAAGACAAGAGTTATAATATTCTCGGGAATATTGTCAAGACGGATCAGAAAGGCGAGAATGATGAGTACTTGCTTCTTCTCTATTTCATAGATAATACCGAGCTGGTCAACCTGAGGAAGAAATATGACGATGAAAAAACTTCTGTATGCATAATAATTATTGACAACTATGATGACCTGATGCAAAGCATGGAAGATGCAAAGCGTCCCCAGATTTTGGCAGAAATTGACAGGAAGCTGGCGGAATGGACAGGTTCTACCGGAGGCATCCTGAAAAAGTATGAACGGGATAAATATTTGTTTATATTTGAAAAAGCGCATTTAAAAGAGTTTGTGGAAAGAAAGTTTGATGTCCTGGACAGTGTAAAGGAAATAAACACTTCCAACAAGATTCCTGTCACTTTAAGCATGGGCTTCGGAATAAACGGAAGCTCCTTTATCGAAAATTTCAATTATGCTGCGGCATCAATTGATATAGCTCTTGGCAGGGGCGGGGACCAGGTGGTTGTCAAGGACGGGGAAAAATTCAGCTTTTATGGAGGGAAAACAAGGGAACTGGAGAAGCGTACAAGGGTTAAGGCCAGAGTCATAGCCCACGCCTTAAGAGAGTTCATTGTTCAGTCTTCCCATGTTCTGATAATGGGGCATGAAAAAGGGGATGTGGATTCCCTGGGAGCTTCCCTTGGACTGTACAGGATTGTCAGGGAACTGGATAGGAAAGCCCATATCGTTTTGAACGAAGCAAATCCTTCAATTATCAGTTTAATATCAAAACTCCGGCAGGACCCTGCTTATAACGATGTCTTCATAAACGGGGAAATGGCTATGGAAATAGTGGACAGCAATACATTGCTAATTGTTGTGGATACACATAAGCCAAGCTTTACCGAATGCCCCGAACTGCTCAGGGAAACAGGCCAGGTGGTTGTTATAGATCATCACAGAAAAGGGGCAGACTTTATACAGGATGCAGTGCTTACATATCAGGAGATCTATGCTTCTTCAACATGCGAACTTGTAACCGAAATATTGCAGTATATAAGCGATAGAATAAACTTAAGACCGATGGAGGCCGAAGCTCTTTATGCCGGTATTGTAGTGGATACAAAAAACTTTACTTTCAAAACCGGTGTGAGAACTTTCGATGCAGCTTCCTTTCTGAGAAGGCAGGGAGTGGATACCATATCGGTAAAGCAGCTGTTTCAGGATGATCTTCAGACATATAAGAACATTTCCAATGTGGTGATGGCTGCAGACATTATTAGAGACAGGATAGCAATATCGGTATGTCCGCCGGATATAAAAGATGCCCAGCTTATTGCGGCAAAGTCAGCGGATCAGCTTCTGACCCTTTCAGGAATTGCCGCTGCTTTTGTGCTTTGTTATGCCAATGGTGAAGTGGCTATAAGCGGCCGTTCCTTAGGAGATATCAATGTGCAGATGATCCTGGAGAAACTGGGCGGGGGCGGCCATCTCACGGTGGCAGGAGCACAGCTTCAGGGAATTTCAATTGAAGATGCTGTAGAAAAATTAAAGTATGCTATAATTGAATATATGGATGAAAGTAATAGTGAAAAGCAGTGACAGCTGAGAATTATAAACTAATCGGAGGTTAACTATGAAAGTTATTTTGAAACAGGATGTCAAAGGATTGGGTAAAAAAGATGAAATGTGTGAAGTCAGTGACGGATATGCGCGGAATTACCTTCTGCCAAGAGGATTGGCAGTAGAAGCTAATGCCGCTGCCATAAATGAAATGAATATCAAAAAAGAGGCCGAGAAAGCCAGGAAAGGGAAAGAACTGGCCAAGGCCCGGGAATTGGCTGCGAAAATCGGCACCCTGACAGTGGTGATAAAGGCAAAGGCCGGGGAGAACGGCAAACTTTTTGGATCCATTACCAGTAAGGAAATAGCAGACAAGCTTAAGAGCGAATATAACATAGAAGTGGACAAAAGAAAAATTCAGCTGCAGGATGCTCTAAAGTCTCTCGGCACTTTCGAGCTGGATGTGAAGCTTTATCCTGAAGTAAGTGCCAAGCTAAAGGTGAAAATCGAGCAGGAGTGAGATTTGACCGGCAGTTGAAACTAAAATGCTATAAGAGGGAATAATACTATGGACATTGGTTCACTGGGAAGGATACCTCCTCACAATATTGAAGCAGAGCAGTCTGTTCTTGGTGCTATGCTTCTGAACAGGGAGACAATACCAACCGTAACTGAAATAATTAAACCTGAGGATTTTTACAGAGAAGATAATAGGGAGATATTTGAAGCAATACTGGACCTGTATGACCAGGCAGAACCAATAGATCTGATTACCGTATCGGAGCAACTGAAACTCAGGGGAACAATGGATGAGATCGGTGGGCTGGAATATCTTACCTATCTTGCCAACTCCGTGCCCACCACAGCCAACGCAAGGCATTATGCCCAGATAGTGGAAGAGAAATCCATACTCAGGCAGTTGATTAAAGCTTCTTCAGAAATTGCCAATATGAGTTATGAAGCTTCCGAGGAAGTAACCTATGTTTTGGATAAGGCTGAGAAGAACATATTTGACATACTCCAAAAGCGAAACTTTAAAGGGCTCATTCCAATAAAGGATGTGCTGGTGGAAACTTTCAACAAACTGGAGGAGCTTTATAACAACAAGGGACATATCACAGGAATTCCTACGGGATTTGCGGATCTTGACTTTAAAACATCCGGTCTGCAGAATTCAGACCTGATTTTTATTGCTGCTCGCCCTGCCATGGGAAAGACGGCTTTTGCGCTCAATATTGCCCAGTATGCGGCTATTAACCGGAAAATTCCTGTGGCGATATTCAGCCTGGAAATGTCAAAGGAGCAGTTGGTGAACAGAATGTTGTGCTGCGAAGCAATGGTGGACAGCCAGAAAATGAGGACAGGTAAGCTGGAGGATGATGACTGGCAGAAGATAGCAAAAGCCCTGGGACCTTTATCTGAGGCTCCCATTTATATAGATGATACTCCGGGTATATCAATAATGGAAATCAGGGCAAAATGCCGAAGACTAAAACTGGAGAAAAATCTCGGGCTTGTTGTCATAGATTATCTGCAGCTTCTGCAGGGCAGGGGAAAAAGTGAAAACAGGCAGCAGGAAATATCGGAAATATCCAGATCCTTAAAAATAATGGCCAAGGAAATCAATGTGCCTGTCATAACTCTTTCCCAGCTAAGCCGTGCTCCTGAAGCCAGAGCGGATCACAGGCCGATGCTGAGCGATCTGAGAGAATCCGGTTCAATTGAACAGGACGCAGACATAGTCATGTTTTTATACAGGGACGATTACTATAATCCCGATACGGATAAGAAGAATATTGCCGAAGTAATATTGGCCAAGCACAGAAACGGTTCCACCGGCACGGTGGAGTTGGTCTGGCTCGGGCAATACACAAAGTTTGCAAATTTGGAGAAATTCAGGGGATAGGTGGGTTCCGGTTCTAAAAGATCACCGATGGACAATATGCTTATTTGTAGAATAATAGATTCAGTCAACAAGTATAAATTAATAGAAAAGGGAGATGGTGTGGTCGTCGGAGTTTCGGGAGGACCGGATTCCGTCTGCCTTTTGCACGCCCTTTGTTCTCTGTCGGAGCAGCTGAACATCAGGATTTATGCTGTGCATATAAACCATATGCTTCGGGGAGAGGAATCGATTGCCGATCAGAGATATGTGGAGGATTTGTGTGAAAAACTGGGAATACCTCTTTATGTTCGTACCTTTGATATAAAAAGTATAGCCGCTGAAAAAGGTATTTCCCTTGAGGAAGCGGGAAGGGAAGTAAGATACCGGGAGTTTGAGAAAGTATGCAAGGAAGTTGGTGCGGATAAAATAGCTGTGGCCCATAATAGGAATGACCAGGCGGAGACCGTACTGATGCATATAATACGTGGTGCCGGTACTGGCGGGCTGAAGGGAATGGATTTTAAACGCGGAAATGTGATACGACCCCTTTTGGGGATAGACAGAAAGGATATTGAAGAATACTGCCGGTTACATGGGCTAAGCCCGAGAACCGACAGCACCAATTTGGAAAGCATATATACAAGGAATAAAATCCGGCTGGATCTGATTCCTTACATAAACACTCAATTCGGTATTGACATTGAAGATAACCTGTGCAGAATGTCCAGACTGATAAGGGATGAAGACGAGTTTATAGAAAATGAAGCCGCCTGTGTTTTCCGGGAAAGCATCAGGATGGAAAGGACAGGGCAGATATGGCTGGATATACCAAAGCTAATGAACTCCCATCCGGCAATACTGAGGCGCGTCCTGCGCATGGCTGTCAGGAAAATAAAGGGTGATCTGAAAGGTATTGAAAATGTCCACATAGAGGCAGCTGCAGATTTATGCATATTAGGAGAGACAGGGAAGCTCATCCATTTGCCTTCCGATATACGCATTTCCAAATCCTATGATACCCTTAAGGTATTTATAGATTCAGAAAAGGAAAAACCGCGGCCTTTCTGCATACCGGTGGAGGTGCCGGGGATTACCTTGGTTGAGGACCTTGAAGCTGCCCTTATTGCTGAGATTACAACAAATGGCGGCAGTTTTTCATACAAAAACATGGGTGATAACCGTTCCCTGATTCAATATTTTGATTATAACAGCCTCAATGATGGAATATATATCAGAAACAGGAGAAACGGAGATGTGTTCAAACCTTTTAAATCCAGAGGAACCAAGAAACTGAAAGAATATTTTATTGACAGCAAGATTCCGAGAGACGCAAGGGACAAAATACCGCTTATTGCTTCAGGGAATGAAATAGTATGGATAATAGGGCACAAAATTAGTGATAAATTTAAAGTAAGTGAAAATACTAAAAGCATACTGAAGTTAGAGTATAAAGTTGACCGTAAAAATCCTTAAAAAGGGAACCGGTATTCTGATCCATGACGGAAAGGTGGCAATCAGAAGTGAAATATGGAATCATGAAGCGGATAGCAAAGTTTACCTTGGAATTTGTTGTGTTTTAAATTTGTTTATGTTAATATAATAGATAATGTTAAGCTAGAAGAGGAATGTATTGCCTTTTGCATATAGATTTCTATGGCTTTTATTTGATTTCAAAATGAGGAGGGAGCTATTTGAAATATTTCAAAGGATTAAGTTTTTATATAGTACTTTTCGTAATAATAATATTTATCCTTATGATGTTACAGGGTACAGATAATCCTCAGGAGATAAACTACTCGGAACTGCTGAACGAAATAAACAACTCCAATGTAAAGACTATAGTGCTTCAGGGTGATTCGGCGACTGTAGAGTTCATAAACAACCCCAAGCCTGATTCAAGAAATAGATATACGGTCAATATACCTTCGGTGGATTCGTTTACTGATTTGGTTAATGAAGCGGTTTTGAAAAAACAAGTGCAGAACTTCAGATATACACCTCCACCATCACCGCCATGGTGGGTTACTATATTGCCTACCCTGGGTTTAATAGTGGTATTTGTGCTGTTCTGGGTGTTTTTTCTACAGCAGTCCCAGGGCGGCGGAGGAAACAGGGTGATGTCTTTTGGCAAAAGCAGGGCCAAGATGAGCACTGATGACAAAAGAAAGGTCACCTTTGACGATGTTGCCGGCGCAGATGAAGAAAAGGAAGAATTAAAGGAAATAGTTGAGTTTCTTAAACAGCCCAAGAAGTTTGTGGAACTCGGAGCGAGAATTCCCAAGGGAGTGTTGCTGGTTGGACCTCCCGGGACAGGAAAGACATTGCTGGCCAAAGCCGTATCAGGAGAAGCCGGAGTTCCGTTTTTCAGCATAAGCGGTTCAGACTTCGTGGAAATGTTCGTGGGTGTCGGTGCTTCCCGCGTCAGGGATTTGTTTGAACAGGCAAAGAAAAATGCTCCCTGTATAATATTTATAGATGAGATTGACGCAGTGGGCAGGCACAGAGGCGCCGGACTGGGCGGAGGTCATGATGAAAGGGAGCAGACTCTTAATCAGCTCCTGGTTGAGATGGATGGGTTCGGGGCCAATGAGGGAGTCATCATACTGGCTGCTACCAACCGTCCTGACATTTTGGACCCTGCACTGCTCAGACCGGGAAGGTTTGACAGAAGGGTTGTTGTAGGCATACCTGATGTCAAGGGAAGAGAGGAGATACTCAAAGTCCATGCCCGAGGGAAACCGATAGGAGACGACGTGCAACTGGATGAACTGGCCAAGAGTACCCCGGGATTCACCGGAGCCGACCTTGAAAATCTCTTGAACGAAGCTGCTCTGCTGGCTGCCAGGAAGAACAAGCGCCAGATAAACATGGAGGAGATCAAGGAAGCTACTTTCAAGGTAGTAATGGGTCCAGAGAAGAAGAGCAGGGTAATGAGTGAGAAGGAAAAGAGGCTGACTGCATATCATGAAGCCGGTCATGCAATTGCAGTAAAGGTTGTCTCCACTACTGACAGGGTTGACAGGATATCCATCATTCCTGCCGGGATGGCCGGTGGATATACTTCGTTTAAGCCCGATGAAGACAAGAGATATCATACTAAAGCTCAGCTGATGGAAAGCATAGTTATTGCTTTGGGAGGCAGAGCTGCAGAAGAAATTGTTTTGGGCGAAATAAGCACCGGAGCTGCCGGGGATCTGAAGCAAGCCAATAATGTGGCAAGAAACATGATAACCAAATATGGAATGAGCGATAAGCTGGGCAATCTCATTTTCGGCAATGAAAACGATGAAATATTTATCGGCCGGGATCTGGCCCATTCCAGGAACTACAGCGAAGAGATCGCGGCTGTTATCGACAGCGAAGTAAAGAAAATAATAGACGAAGCTTACCAGAAATCGCTCAGTGTTCTGAGAGAAAATATCAATAAACTGCATAAGGTGGCTCAAACCCTTTTGGAAAAGGAAAGAATCGAGGGCGAAGAGTTTGAGGAGATATTTGCAAATGCATAACGCATAGGAAGCATAATGAACGTACAACGGCATGCTAAAGCCTGCTAGGGCAATAGCATGCCGTTAATTTTTTGCATTCAGAGCCAATTTACATTACGATGCATGCAAAACCGTGAGCGCTGCCCATTAAGAACATTTTTATTCTTCCATAAACAAAGATCGACCAATAGCATGGCTGATTATGCACAAATGTGCATTATAATGTCGTTTAATTGACAATTGTGCGGTATACTTTATAATTTAAAATGTAATGAAAAAATGTGTTGCAAAAATGTGCATAAAGGTGTGATTTTTGTGTATGGACTAAAGAGAAATGTAGCAAGATTGTTTGGTTCCAGAGGCAAGCTTTTTGTGCTGGCAATGGATCATTCGCAAAGCGGTGTTGTACCAGGCCTTGAGAAGCCGTTGGATATATTGGCTAATCTGGCAGATTCCAAAATTGACGGATTCATATTAAATGTAGGTTTGGCAAGTCATATGGCAGACGAAAGATTATTAAACAAGAAACTCATTTTACGCACTTCTTTTGGTGGCTCTTCGATATCCAGTGAATATACCAATGTTCATGCAAATCATGTCAGCCCGGAGACTGCTTTGATGCTTGGTGCAGACGCAGTCCTTATGATGTTTGTGATGGGAGGTCCGGATTACAAAAGCATTCAGCAAGCGGCAAGAGATATTGACGCATATCACGCATTGGGCATTCCTGTCATTGCGGAAATATTGTGTGATGATTTTTCCAAAACAGCGACATATGAAGTACAGGCAAACGGTGCAAGAGTGGCTGCTGAGTTGGGAGCTGACGTGATAAAAGCTTTTTATACGGACAATTTTCATAAGGTTGTAGAGAATTGCCCTGCACCGATTATTCTGGCCGGCGGACCTAAAAACAAGGATATCATGCAAGTGGCCAGGGATGCTTTGGATGTAGGTGTAAAAGGATTTGCCTTTGGACGCAACATATTCCAAAGCAGTGATCCTAAAGAGGTCATTGAGCAGTTCGACAGTCTGCTTGGGTAAAAATCTTGACGAAAGCAGTGCATATTATGCAGAGAAAACCTGATTTATATTTGTTGTATAAAATAGCACGCTATTATTATGTGGACGGAATATCCCAAAATGAGATTGCAGAAAAGGTAAATATTTCGCGATCCCAGATTTCCAGGCTTCTGCAAAAGGCCGAGGATATGGGAATTGTAAAAGTGTCCGTCTCAATCCCAATTGATATGGATGTCTATGAACTTGCAGGTGCGGTAGAAAATGCACTGGGCCTGAAAAAGGTTATCATAGCTCCTGTCAATGAATCCAATATTGTTGATGATAACACCATAATTCAGGCAATTGCCAATGTTGCGGCAGAATTCATTCCTGATGAAATCAAAGACTGCAGAACCATAGGCATAGGATGGGGAAAAACAGTTTATGAGACGAGTTTGCAGCTTTCCTATCATAACGGGAGGGACAGAAACCATCGCTTTATACCTCTTATAGGGATCTCAGGCAATGATAATCCAAACCTTCAGATAAACCTGATAATAGACAGGTTTAGTGAGAGGTTCAGATCTAAAGGATTGTTCATAAACATCCCTGCAGTCAGGGAAAGCAAAATCCCCCTTTCTCAGATAGAAAACGCCAGACTGGAAAATTTGAAAAGTTTGTGGAATCACATAGATGCGGCAATAGTAGGGCTGGGTCCACCTCCCGAAATTTCCGAAAACATAATCTCGGAGTTATCCCAGGAATACAAGGAAAGAGTTATTAACAGCAAAACCTGCGGTGACATCCTTTCCCAGTTTTATTATGAGGACGGCAGAATATTTGAATATGGAGAAAGCTATACATGTGTGAGATTTGATATCAGCAGGTTGAAAAAGGTTAAAAAAGCGATATGCCTGGCAGGAGGGGTTGACAAAGTCAAAGGAATCATCACTGCTGCTAAATGTGGGTTTATTAATACACTGGTTACAGACAGCGTCACGGCAAGATATATTTGCGAAAGATGTGAAGGTTACAATAAATAAAGGAGTGAAGGCAGTTGCATACGCAACCGAGCAATATGAAAGCATTGATGTATTTGGGAATAGGCGAATTGAAGTTGCAGGAAGTAAAGGCACCGGAAGGCGAATTTATCGTAAAAGTTTTGGGCAGCGGTATATGTGGAACTGATTTAAAGTGTTACCTGAAAGGTCATCATATGTTCAAGCCTCCTACAATATTAGGACATGAGTTGTACGGAAATGTATGCAAAGCACCGGAAAACTGCGGCTTTAAGTTGGGAGACATAGTAGTTGTCGCACCTTACGTGGAATGCGGACAGTGTAAAATTTGCAAAACCTCTCCGGGAGAACTGTGCAAAAGCAAATCATATATTGATTCAGGAGCTTTTTGTGAATATATTTCCATACCTCTTGATTATTTGGACAAGGGTGTTTTCAAAGTTGAGAGTGAGGATGACGTCTATACATTGGTTGAGCCTCTGGCCTGTGTACTCAATGGCATTGAGCACCTGAAGATCAATCCCTACAGCAAAGTATTGGTGGTGGGAAGCGGCCCGATGGGAGCATTATTTGCTCTTACTTTTAAGGCGAGAGGCATCCCGGTTGCAGTAGTGGAACCCTCGGAGACCAGAAGAAACTTAGTTTCTTCATGGGGGATAGAATGCTTTGAACCGGGCAAATTTGACGCAAGCGGATTTGATAATGTTGTGGTTGCCGTCAACAAAGCGGAACTTATAGATGAATATGTCAGAAAAGTTGATGATGAAGGAACGGTACTGGTATTTAGCGGGTTGAAGAAAGAAGAGTCGCTGAATCTCGATTCCTACTCCATTCACTACCGTGAGGTAACTGTTACAGGAAGCTTCGGATATGCAATGAAGCATTTTAGGGAAGCCCTGGAGCTTATTAAATGCCACAAGGACGTCTTCAGCAAAGTTATTACCCACAAATTTCCTCTTGAAAAGGGCAAAGAAGCATTTGATATGCTAAAGGAAGCGGAAGCATTAAAAGTTATATTGAAGCCTTGAGAACAAGGTTTATAACAGATGAGTTGGTGGTGACGGAGTGAAAATTGCTGTATTGTTCAGCCAGGGGGCTGGGAAAAAAAACTTATACAACCAAATAGGCGATTCCCTTTCCAGAAAATTGTCGGAGCATAAGATATATACCCATAGCGGAAATTTCGGACAATTTTACCTTGAAAAAGCTGAAGTTTTATCAACAGAGATGCCCAGGGATTATAAACTGATGATGAAACAGTTGATCCATGCTCTGGCAGATGTCGGTCCTGACTTGTTCATAACAGTAGGAGGAGACGGACTGGCTGCATATGTGGCAGATGCGCTGATAACAGGAGGCTACTGTGTACCGGTCATGGGCATTGCCGGGGGTACAGCCAATGTCGGCCCCATCGTGTCGATAAACCCCGAGGATTTGGACGGTTTGGATTTTCAGAATCTGACATTTAAAAAGATTGGCGCCATAGAGGTTTTGGAGGAAAGCAATCATATAAGTTACGGATTTAATGATGTGGTCATATCCAACACGTTTTTGGGAACTGACGATGGTAAGATGGTTAGTTTATCCGTAAGGGAAATGGTGGAAAAAGGAGAAAAGAAAATCGATCAGCCTTCCAGAAATATTACCACAATGGAATTTTCAATCAGAAAAGATGAAAGAATTCTTGATCATTGCATAAAAAGGCCCGCACAGATTGTCATATCTCCACTGGAAGTTGACAAGTTCTATGGAAGGGCTGTCACGGGTGCCCTCTGCATGTCTGCCTTTTCAGAATATAAAGCGGCTGTGGCGTTACTGAACGAGACTGTTATTGATACCGGCGGTGGCAATAAGGGAATTGACTCATTTATAGGTGTAGAGCATATTTTATTCAGCAAGGACGAGATCGTCAGCATCTCCGGACTATCTGATGACGGACAGATTGTCATAGACGGAAATCCATATCTGAGAAGCAACGAAACTGTTACTTTTAAGTACAGACCTGATTTAATAAAAATTGTTACTCCAAAATAGTAAATTCTATACAGGAAGGAGTATTTTCATGTCTTCCCGATGTTCCTTAACTAGCAAGCGTTTTAAAAGAGCAGAGACAAAAGCGGCACTGGTACTGTTAACACCTACGATTATTGCCATGCTATTTCTGTTTATAATACCTGTTACCCAGGTGGTTATAATGAGCTTTACCAACTGGAACCTGGCAACAGGTGTTAAAGAGTATGTTGGCTTGAAGAATTTTCAATATCTGTTCAAAGACAAAAATTTCTCCAAAGCGATAATCAATACTTTTACTTACTCAGCCGTCAAACTGGCTGCGGATGTAGTCTTATCATTGTTCATTGCGGTGTTGTTGGATAAGCCTTTACCTTTCAGAAGAGGTTTCCGAATCATTTATTTTGCACCTGTCGTCGTGCCTGTCGTAGCTTCCAGCCTGATATGGATATGGTTTTACGATCCGGGTATCGGTCCTTTCAATCAGGTGCTTACAGCTATAGGATTGAAGCCTCTGAAATGGCTGTACCACGAAAGTACTGCTTTGATTTCAATAATCATTTTCTCGATATGGAAAGGTCTTGGATATAATACTGTCCTGTTTCTTTCCGGTCTTCAGGGGATACCGGAATCTTGCATAGAGGCAGCGCATATTGACGGTGCCAACGACATGCAGACATTCTTTAGGATAAAGCTTCCTCTTCTTTCTCCGGTCATAAACTTTGTTGTAATGATGGGAATTATAAATTCATTTAAGGTGTTCACTGAGATAAATGTCATGACTCCTGACGGAGGACCTCTGAAATCAACTTTGCTGCTAGTAGTATATATATACGAGCAGGCATTTACCAATGGAAGAATGGGTAGAGGTGCTGCAGCGGCCTTGGTTCTTTTCGTAATTGTGTTTGTGCTTACCATCATCCAACGAAAAGTCAGCAAAAAAACCGTAAATTATGATTATGACTAGGAGGTGAAGAGATTTGAAGAAATTAGCAAAAAAATATGATTTTTTGGCTTTTATAATATTGGCATTGGGATCGGTTATCATGATATTTCCATTTGTATGGATGGTTTTATCGGCTTTTAAAACATCCGCCGATGTATATGCCTATCCGCCTAAATGGATACCCAGCTCTTTTGAATTCACAAATTTTGCGGAAGTATTTAAAAAAATTCCTTTTGTCAGGTTTTATGTTAACACAATATTTACATCGGTGGTGCAAACAGTGCTGCAAATGCTACTTTCAATTACAGCAGCGTATGTACTCACGAAGTTGAACTTTCCCGGAAAGAACAAGATATTTATGCTTATCCAAAGCAGTATGTTTGTACCCTTTGTAGTTACCATGATTCCTTTGTTTATAATGGTAAGCAAAGTGAAATTGGTAGATACATATGCCGGTATAATTCTGCCGCAAATATTCAGCGCCTTTACAACAATGTTGTTGATGTCTTTCTTTGCAAGCATCCCCAACGATTTAATATATTCGGCACAAATTGATGGTTGCGGCTACTACAGAATACTCACCAGTGTAGTAATACCCAATGCTAAAACAGGTATAAGTACAGCCACCCTTTTTACTTTCCTCACCCATTGGAGAAGCTATACCTGGCCTTTGCTGGTGACAAATAATATAAATCTGAGGACTTTACCGATAGGCTTGAAGTATCTGGTGCAGGAGACATCTTCGGAATATCAGGTAATGATGGCAGCATCATTGATGGCGATTATTCCTGTACTGATAATATATACATTATGCGAGAAGCAGTTTGTTAAATCAATAACCCTGACCGGTTTAAAAGGTTAATTGGTTTTTAAATCGCTTGGCAAGGCACACTAAAATATATGAAATAATATATATAAGGAGGAGTATTTATGTTAAGCAAAAAAATGAGAGCTTTAGGAGTACTTTTAAGCATTGCCATCAGCGCTGGTACGTTTGCAGGATGTTCTGCAGGCAAAGGCAACAGCAGTGATGCAAAATCCAATACCGGCGAAACAACTGCAACTTCAGAAACAACTGAATCCTCAGACCAAACACCTGCAACAAACACAGACGAGAAAGTCAAACTGACTGTTTGGTATGCGGTGTCGGGGGATTCGGGAGAAAAATTTAAAGCAATGGTTGAAGAGTATGATGCAAACACCGAAAATGTAGAGATCGAACTCTCTTATTCAGGCAAATATGCAGATACTGCAACAAAGGTAAGTGCTGCTCTTGCATCAGGTACTGCTCCTGATGTTGCTCTTATGGCTGCAGGTCCGCTTTATACAGGAGGAAGAGGGGACTTCTTCATTGAGGAGAAAGTAAACAGCGATAGTGATTTCAACAAGGATGATGTTTTCCCGGGTGTTTGGGAATACGCAAAATACAATGGAAAGATTTGTGCTGTACCCTATGGAATTTCTACACAGGTGCTGTATTACAACAAAAAAATCCTTGAAAAAGCCGGAATTGATGTAAATAATCCTCCCAAAACATGGGACGAGCTGTATGAAATGGCTAAGCTTGCACAGGAAAAAGGAAATATCAACAACTCCAGTGATTTCTGGGGATTTGAGGTATCCGATGTGCCTTGGTTATTCAAAAGCATGCTAAACCAGAATGAAAACCCCATCATCGAAGTGGATGGTGAAACAGTAACCCCGGTATTTAATGACGAAAAATCTGTGGAAGTTGCAAATTGGTGGAAAAAGATGGTTGACGAAAAAATAATGCCGATAGGACAGCACGACAATGCTGAAAATAAATTCCTGGCCGGAAATGTCGCTTTTATTGTTGCATCATCCAACCGTATCCAAAGGTGGGCCGGTGAAACCACAGTTGAACTGGGTGCATTCCCGATGCCATACTTCAAAAAGCAATCACTGGCTCTCGGCGGAAACGTATTGGTAGTATTTGGTGATGAGGGGACTAAAAAGGAAAGAGCTTGGGAATTGGTTAAATATCTGTCTTCTGCCGAGAAGCAAACAGGGTTTGCTTTGGAAACCGGATACCTGCCTATCCGCAAGTCCGGTGTTGAGATGGATATAGCTAAAAAGATGATTGAAGAAAATCCGATGTTTAAAATTGCATTTGAACAACTGGATTATTCCTGGTCATATTGGCATTTTGACCAAATGGGCACCATGGACAGCATAATAAGTGATACTGTAGAAGCTATTGAGAAAAATATTTCCACCCCGGCAGACGCATTGAATGATGCAGTGGAATACCTTAAAAATGAGATAGAAGGGTGATGAAATGAAAAAGTACGCATTTTCCACAGCGGCTTTATACCCTCTGGATTCGGTGGAATCGCTAAAACTGATTGGTGAGGCGGGCTTTAAATATGCGGAGTTAATGCCCCAATGCTTCTCCGATGTGTCTGATGAGTTCGCATCCAGAGCTTTGGATACCGGGGTAAAAGTATCGAGCATACATTACCCTCTGGCAATGTTTGCCATGCTCTATACTTCTCATCCCGGCATGAGCAAGGACGGCCGGGAATTTGGGAGAAGATTAGTAAATCTTGCTGAAAAGCTTGGTACGGAAGTAATAGTAATACATCCCCATATACCCGGTGATCCTAAAAATAAAGAATTGCTGGAACAGCCGGTAATTGACAACATGAAGTATCTTGCAGATATTTGCCTTGAAAAAGGAATAACCCTTGGGATGGAGAACTCTCCCAAGGGTCCCGGAAAAACAGCCTCTGAGCTTCTCGATTACATCGCAAGCTTCAACGGGCATCCTGCCATAAAGCCGGTGGTAGACACAACCGAAGCCTGCGAAGCTTTTCAGGATCCCGGTGAGTTCATCAAGACGGTTAAACCGGCCCACCTGCATCTCAGTGACCATAAAGGTGAGGTTAAGCACCTCCCGGCAGGTGAGGGCGAGCTTGACTGGAACTATATAAAATCCACCCTGGATGGTTACACCGGGTATTACACCTTGGAACCCTCATATCGTTTTTATCTGGAAGATACAAAAGATAAACTCAAGAAATCTTATCAATTTATCAGCGAATTGTTTGGAGACCAATAAAGATGAATGCAAAAAGACATACGCAGCATGATAGAAACCGTCATTCCTGTAAACAAATGATAAAAGCCATATTGGAGTCCATAGCCGTCGGCGATGCAATGGGCATGCCCACTGAGTTTATGACAAGGGAAAGCATAGAAAGTAAATTCGGTCAGGTGAATCACCTGATAGACCCAGGTTATTCTCTTATCCACAGTGATTTAAAATATGCCCAGATAACCGATGACACTGAGCAAAACGTATATCTGATAAAAGAATACTGTGCAAAAGGCAGCATAGAAGTAGAAAATACGGCTGTCAGCCTGCTTAACTGGATAAGGGAAACAGGCGCCATTGAGAAAAAATATATAGGACCCAGCTCCCTGAAAGCTCTAAAAGCCATAGAGGCAGGGGAGGATCCCCATAAGGCCGGACAGAACGGGACTACCTGCGGTGGGATTATGAGGACACCAGCAGCGGTCCTTTGTACAAGAGAGGGGGACAGGCAGTCCCTTATACGGAACGTGCAGAACTGCTGCATACCTACCCATAATACCTCCACCGCCCTGGAGGCGGCGATGGCCTATGCCTTTGCCATGGAGGCATGCCTGCAGCGCAGCAGCATCGAGGAAGTTATTGAAAAAGCTGTTGAAGGAGCTGCTGAGGGAATTAAAAGGGCCCCTTACAAAATGTGTGCCGCTTCTTCCGGAGAGAGAATCAGATACTTGTGGGAGAACAGGAAGTGTTTCGACTCCGGGCAAAAACTCCTGGATTTCCTGTTTAATGTTTTCGGGACCGGTATGGAGTCGGAAGATGTTTGTGCTGCCGTTTTTGGGATATTCATGTTCGCCGGGGAAGACGTGTGGCTGGCGATAAGGCTTGGAGCCTCCCTGGGAGGAGATACCGATACGGTTGCAGCTTTGGCGGCCGCTCTCTGCTGTGCTTATGCAGGACGCCACAACATACCGGATGAAATATTGGAGACTGTTTTGAAAGAAAACAACCTGGATTTTGAGGAAGTCAGCGACACTATAGTTAAAGTTTGGAGGCAGGAGCAATGACAGTTTCCTATCTTGTGCTGGTTTTGTCCATACTTATTCTGATTGGATATTTTTCAAGAAAATTGAGGATTGTCGATGAGAGGTTTTCTAAAAACCTCTCTAATTTTCTGTTTGATATAGCATATCCGGCGATGATCATAGAATCAATGCAGTTTGCGTTTTCGCTGGACAGTCTGAAGCAAAGTTTCAGATTGATTGTTATCAGCATCGCAGTGCTTATAGTTTCGAAAATTGTGGCTGCTATAGTCACCAGGTTGATGAAAGCAGATAAAAAATCCAAGGGTGTTATAGTTTTTTCCATCATGTATTCCAATTTTACCTTTATGGCCATTCCCATTGTTGAAGAGCTGTATGGAAAGGAAATCCTGTTTTATCTTGCTATATTCACTGCCGTCATGAGGATAGCGTACAATACCTTTGGTGTAAACGAGATAGCAAAGTCCTTGGATAAAGAATCCGGGGTGAACTTCAAAAACATTATCAATCCGCCTTTGGTGGCAATAGGAGTGGGACTGATAATATACATTTTTTCCATACAGTTGCCATATCCTTTGGAAAAAACCATAGAGATGCTGTCAGATACCGTATCCCCCTTTGGTATGGTCATTACGGGTCTCATCCTTGCCGAATATCCCGTAAAAAACATCATTAAGGAATACAGGGTATACATTATTGCGTTGGCAAGGCTGATCATTGTGCCTTTGATTGTCGTATCGATGAGCAATGTATTCAGTTTCACGGAGGTGGAAAGACAGCTTTCCATCATAATATCTGCAATGCCGGTTGCCTCTACCTGTGTCATGATTGCCAAGAAATATGACGCCGACAGCAAGCTCGCGGCCGGAGCAGCTTTCATGACAACCATATTATCCATTGGCACCATCCCTTTAATTTTGTTGCTGGTTTAAGCAAAGCTATTGATACCGGAAGTGGTGAATTTAGTGGTGAGTTTTATGAAAACAAATCTATTATCATATATAAAAAAGCATGTAATAAAACTGGAGGGCAATGCCCTGGTATGTGTTGCCTTTCACCCCCTTTGGGGAATCCCCTATTCCTTTTATTTCTTTTATCTGAGCTTGTACATGAAGGAACATGGTGTGACGGATTCCCAGCTGGGATTCCTGACATTGGCAGGTCTAATAGCTTCGATTGTTTTTTCCATCATAGCGGCTCCGATCGTCGATGGTTTGGGAAGGAAGAAGGCTACCTTTATATTCGACCTGATATCTTCAGCGCTTCCTCCCCTGATTTATGCAGTCAGCGGCAACTTTTGGTTCTCTCTGGCTGCAACAATTTTGAACAATACCAACAAGATCATGTCGGTAGCTTATTACCTTGTCATGATTGAGGATGCAGACGATGAACAGCGTATTACGGCTTTTAATATGTTTAATCTCATAACTATTGCGGCGGGTACCCTGATACCGTTTGCAGGGTTTTTTGTCGGTAAGTTTGGCCTGGTGCAGGCGGAAAGGTTTTTCCTGATATTTTCCTTTATAAGCATGACAAGCCTTATAATA